>Ga0302226_10000064_pt1 | contig 95820 bp, 81 predicted proteins | sample II_Palsa_E3_3_FD_193524 | JGI IMG/M metagenome (GOLD analysis project Ga0302226, IMG submission 193524) | Peat permafrost microbial communities from Stordalen Mire near Abisko, Sweden - II_Palsa_E3_3 | ecosystem: Environmental > Terrestrial > Soil > Palsa > Peat permafrost | place: Sweden...
CGATCCTGGCCCAGCACCGAATTCGCCGTCAGCGATTCGCGAATGGTTGCGACGTGAAACGTATTGCGCCGGTCGATCACGGTGCCGATGACGGCCAGGCCGATCGAGCCGCCGAGGTTGCGCGCCATGTTGTAGACGCCGGCGGCGTCGCCAGCTTCCTCCCGAGTCACCGCCGCCATTGAAGCCTGGTTCAACGGCATGAACACCAGCATTTGGCCGGCACCGCGTATCAACTGCGACCAGAAGAAATCATGGCCGACGCTTTGTGCCGTCAAATGGATGTCCAGCATGCAGCTGACCACGAAGCACATCAGGCCGGTGATCACCATGATTCGAAAATCGACTTTGCCCAGCAGGCGCGGCAGCATTGGCATCATCAGAAAGGCCGGCACGCCGGAGACCAGCATCACCCAGCCCGCTTGCTCCGCGTTGTATCCGGCGATCAGACCAAGAAATTGAGGTATCAGATAGATGACGGAATAGAACACCGCGCCGACCACCAGCACGATGAAAATGACGCTGGCATAACGCGGGTTGCGCAGCAGGCTCAAGCGCATCACGGGACGCTTGGCGGTGAACTGCGAGATCGCGATCAGCACCATGCCGGCCAGCGACAACAGGCTCAGCCAGATGATCATGTTGGACTCGAACCAACGCTCGCGCTGGCCTTCCTCCAACACCACTGTCAACGAGCTGAGACCCGCAGAAAGTCCGACGATGCCCAGCCAGTCGGCCTGCTTGAGCGCATCCCAACGCGGATGATCCACTGGCAGTCCGAGCAACAACAATGCCATCAAACCGATACACACTGGCAAGTTGATGAAAAAGCACCAGCTCCAGCTGATGTTTTCCGTGAGCCAACCGCCCAGTACCGGACCCAGCAACGGTCCGAGCAACACAATCAAGCCAAAGATCGTCATGCCGATCGGTAGCTGCGACATCGGCAGGCGACTGCGAATGATGGTTTGGCCGGTGGGGATCATCGCGCCACCCGTCAGGCCCTGGCCGATTCTGCCGATGATCATTACCGTCAACGTGTGCGACAAGCCGCACATCATCGAGAACAGGATAAACAGCACCGCGGCGCCCAGCAGAAAATTGCGCAAACCAAATAAACGCGTCAACCAGGCGGCCAACGGAATAATCACAATTTCCGACATCAGGTAGCCGGTCGAAATCCAGGTCCCTTCCGTACCTGTAGCGCCGATTTCACCCTGGATCTGTGGCAACGCGGAATTGGTGATGGAGATGTCGAGCGTAGCCATCAACGCGCCGAGCGAGCCGGCGGCCACGGCGATCCACTCCGCGGCACTGGCGCGCTCGGGATGGCTGGCCGGCATGGCGGCTGTCTCAGCCATGACCGTGGCCTGCCGTCGCCTGCGACTGATTATCGCGCGCCGGGCGCGTATCCACGTCAACCGTCACCGACAAACCAGGAACCAGTAACTTGCGCGTCTGCTCGTCGGTATCGATGCGAATGCGCACCGGCACACGTTGCACGATCTTGGTGAAATTGCCGGTCGCATTTTCAGGAGGCAGCAAAGCGAACTCCGATCCGGTGCCTGGCGCGAAGCTGTCGACCACGCCGTTCAGATCCCCATCCTCCAACGCATCCACATGCAAACTTGCATGTTGACCCGCGCGCATGCGGCCGACCTGGGTTTCCTTGAAGTTGGCAGTGAGATAAATGCTCTGCACCGGCACGACGGTCATCATCCGCGTGCCGGGTTGCGCGTACTGACCAACGCGTACCGTGCGATCGCCGACGCGACCGGCCAGCGAGCTGCGAATCACCGTATCTTGCATATCCAGCTGCGCCTGACGCGCAGACGCCTGAGCTACTTCCAGCTGCGCTTGCGCTTGCAAGAGCTGAGCGTTGAGATCCGCCATTCGCGCTTGCGCCTGATCAAGTGCCGCCGCGTCGGCGGTCAGCGTTGCGCGTGCCTGATCTCGGTTGTTGGTCAGCACCGACAGCTGATCGCCGCTTTCGGCACCGGTGGCCGCCAGCGGTCCGTAGCGACGCACTTCGTCTTCGGTATGGCGGCTGTTGACTGCGGCGACTTGCTGCTGCGCCTTGGCCTGCTCGATGGCGGCCCGCTGCTGCGGGATGCCAGCCTGCGCGCGCAGGATATCCGCCTTGCGCGCATCGATCGTGGCTCGGGCTTGATCCAGCGCGGCCTGGTATTGGCGGCTATCCAGCCGCACCAGGGGATCACCCGGCTTTACCGAAACGTTGTCGCCGACGTAAACATCGGTGACGTAGCCGCTGACCTTCGGGGCCACCGTGACGCTGTCCGCTTGCAGGTAGGCATCGTCCGTGCTCTGGATGAAACGACCTACCAGCCACCAGTAGGCAAGGGCCAACACCGCCACGATGGCCAGCACAATCCCGGCAGGCAAGAGGAAGCGACGTATTTTCGAGGGGCGCGCCGATTGCGCGGCCGCACCTTTCGAGGCATCGGCGTCCGATGCAGATCCAGTCATAGGGGGCATGCTTACTCGTCCAGAAGTATTCCAAGTGGAATATTTATTCCGATTGGAATACATTTGTCAAATGTTATTGTGAGAGGGCAAGCAGGAGAGAACTCGCATGAGAGCCAGCGCATGAGCCCAACCAAGAGCCCCCGTCGCCCATCGGCGGGTGGTTACGCACGTGGCGACGAAACGCGCCAGCGGATTATCGACGCGGGCGTAAAGCTGTTCGGCGAGCACGGTTTCGCCGGCGCTTCGACACGCGACATCGCCGCCGCCGCCGGGGTCAACGCGCCCGCGCTGCAGTACTATTTCGAGAACAAGGAAGGGGTGTATCAGGCGTGCGCCGAATACATCACGAACGATCTCAAGGATCGCTTCGCGCCGTCCATGCGGCAAGCCAATGACGTATTGAAGGGCAACGGCGACATGGATGCACTGATCGATGCATTCATCGGTATCCAGGCAGTCATCCTGGACAGCGTGCTTTTGCAACCGCTTGCGTCGAAAAGACGGCTCTTTGTGGCTCGAGAGCTCGCTGACGAAGAAGCCCATATCGCCTCCAAGCTGCTCCAGCGGCGATTCAAGCAACCCCTGAACAAGGTGACCTTGGCGTTGCTTTCGCGCATTACAGGCGCAGGCGCCGACGACCCGGTCACCCGCATTCGGATGCTCACGCTCAAAGGCCAGATCATGCCGTTCTACCACCCTCCAGGGGCTTGTCTCGATCTGCTCGGATGGAAGGAGATCGACGCGGCCAAGGGCGCGTTGCTGAAAGCAACGGTGCTGGAGCAGACACGCACCTTGCTCAATAGCTGGCGCGTTGCATCGACTGGTTGAAGTCGCCGCCGATAGCGAACGTTACGGCGGCATAACTTGTTCGGGGTGCCCTGCGGTACTCGTAGTACGGATGCGAGCGATCACTCGCGGCATTTGGTGCCGTGCATGCCGGGGCCTGGCATAGCAGACGCATGGCTGGCTCGACCCCATCAAGAGCATGGGTGTGACACCAAAGCGATTGCAGGATTGGCCAGGTCAACGATTGAGTGCATTTATGGCACTGCGTGGGCGTCACTGATGCGCCTCTGATTGAGCTGCGCCAGGCGCGCTCCGCTACGCCACTGCCATCCTTCCTGGAAAAGAGGGTGCGAAATCGTTGGTCAATCCGAGACTGATTCCGCGCGATACACCATCACGCCATGCTTCGAGAATGCCGTACGCGCGGCGCGGTCTGCTGAGTGTTCGACGACCAGATGCTGAACGCGCACGAGCTCGGCCACCTGATAGGCAGCCACTGCGCCCAGCTTGTCGTCAGTGGCCAGCACCACGGTTTCGTCGCTGGCTTCGATCATCGCGCGCTTGAATAGCGCTTCCTCGCTGTCAAAACCCCACAGGCCGTGCGCGGAATCGATAGCGCAGGTACCGGGAAAGCACAGGTCTGCGCGCAGCCTTCTCACTTGCTCCACTGCCTGCGCGCCGATGGCGCCGCCAATGGAGGGACTGATGCGGCCGCCGATCATCAGCACTTCGAAATCCTCGCGATCCAGCAGCAATTGCGCGATATGCGGCGCATTGGTGATCACACTGAGCCCGATGCCCATCGGTAGCGCTGCTGCAATGGCGGCGTTGGTGGTGCCAGCATCGATCAACAGTGTCTGTCCCGGCTTGACCAGGCTCACGGCCTTGCGTGCAAGCGCTTGCTTGCGCAGTGGGTGCTCATTGCGCCGCTGTTTAAGTGGCGTCAGCGTGACCGCAGGCAGCAGCGCGCCACCGTATACGCGCTTGCACAAGCCTTGTGCTGCAAGTTCGCGCAGATCGCGTCTGATGGAATCTTCCGATACCTCGAATGCCTCGGCCAGCGCGGCCGCCACGACGCGTCCTTCGCCGCGCAACCGTGCCAGGATGCGCTGCTGCCGCTCCCCAGGGAACACATTGCGATCGTCGATCGAAGGCGTGGACTTAGCCATGACTCATCGCCCGTGTTGCGCGCTCGAGCAAGCCGAGCTCCACCAGGTGATCGCGCAGGCCAGCCGGATCGTGGAACCACCAGCCATGCATGCCTAGCGGTTCGACCGCCGCTACGTTGCGCGCGGAGTCGTCGATGTAAAGCGCCGTGGCGGGATCGACCGCATAGCGCTCCAACAATCGCTGGTAGATGCGCAGATCAGGTTTCACCAGACGTTCCTCGCCGGACACCACGATGCCCTCGAACCATTGCAGGAATGGATAAAGCTGCCGCGCGACTGGAAATGTCTCTTGCGACCAGTTGGTGAGCGCCAGCAGACGCACGCCGCGCGCCTTCAGTTCCGCCAATATCGCAACGCTGCCTTCGATCGGGCCAAGCAGGGTTTCCTTCCAGCGCAAATGATAGGCATCGATCAGTCCGGCATGCTCCGGGAAGCGTGCGCGCAGCAACGCCGTGCCTTCGGCCCATGGGCGGCCCGCATCCTGCTGTTCGTTCCATTCGCTGCTGCATACTTCGCGCAGGAACCAATCCATCTGCGCTTCATCTTCGATCAATTGACGGAACAAGCGCCGCGGATCCCAGCCGATGAGCACGTTCCCAAGATCAAAAATCACCGTATCGATACGTTTACTCGTCACCGCACCATCCTCGCCGAAAAACCCACCAACACCAGCAGCCCGGCCATCGCCACGAAAGCGACCGACAAACTACTGGCATGCGCTACAAAACCGATCAAGGCCGGCCCGCTCAGCAAGCCTACGTAACCCAGCGTGGTCGCAGTGGCGATCGACACCGCTGGCGGCGTGCCTGGCAGACGGCCGGCCGCACTGAACATCACCGGCACAATATTGGAAGCGCCCAGACCGATCAGTACGAAGCCAACCAATGCCGCCATCGTCAGCGGTACGCAAGCCACCAGCAGAAAGCCCGCAACCGCAACACCGGCACCCACGCGTACTGCCCATGCGGGACCGTAACGCGCGATCAGCCGGTCGCCGGAAAAGCGTCCTGCCGCCATCGCTACCGAAAAGCACGCATAACCGAAGCCGGCCGATGCCGACGCCATACCACGTACGTCGTGCAGGAAGACGGCGCTCCAGTCCAGCATCGACCCTTCGGCCATGAAGCTGACGAAGCACATGAGGCCCAGCAACCACGCACGCACGGGCGGCATGCCGGGGCGGCTTTTTTCCCTGATATCCGCGCCGCTCGAAGACGCATCGCCGCGCAAACCATCGCGCAGCCACAACACGGTCAAAGCCAGCGCGATCGCGATCGTGATGGCAGCGCCGGGCAACCCCAGCCCAAGTGCCAGCAGGCCACTCAGCAAAGCGGCGCCGGACAGACCACCTACGCTGAAGAGTCCATGAAAACCGGACATCAGGCGGTCGCCACTGCGGCGTTCCACCTCGACGGCATAGGCGTTCATCGCCACGTCCACGGCACCCAGCATCACACCGAAATAGAGCAACGTGCCCACCAGCATCGTGACACTGGATACCTGCGCGAGCGCGGGCAATGCCAGGCACATCAGCAATCCGGCCGACATGATCACCGTGCGATTGCCGAATCGATGCGCCAGCCAGCCAACGAACGGCATCGACAGCATCGAACCGCCACCAAAGGCCAGCAGCGCCGCACCCAGCTGCGCATCATCCAGCCCGAGGCGAACCTTGACGTACGGCACCATCGGCGCCCAGGTCGACATGGCGATGCCGGAAGCCAGAAAGATCAGCCGCGTCGCCCGCCGCGCGGCGGGGAGGGAAGCCGCACCGCCGCCGGCGGCAACGGCGTCATTAGTCGTTTGCACACGTAGTCCACTTCGTCATTATCGCGGACAAATATATACAAACGTGCATAAACGTGCAAACGCTTCACCGCGCCAGGTCATCGGGAAATAGCTCCTTCGAAGAGCCATGTCGACGGCACAGCTCTTTCACCGCCAACCCTGACTCGGCTTACTGTCTTCAGGTAGCGGAAGATCTGATGGGCCGAGTGAACAATTGCCGGCTTCAGGAGATCTGCGGCAGGTAGCTGGGTCTGGCCGCCGTCAAGCCTTGCTTCACTTGCACGGTGCGTTCATCGGCGAGCACCTCATCCAGGCCCGATTCGAGTCCATCGAGCGCGCGTTTGACGATTTCCTCAGCACTGGACTTCGGGGCATCGAATCCGCGCGCAAGGTCGGTATCGACGAAGCCCATGTGCAGTCCCAGCACCTGCGTCTTCTGCGCTGCCAGTTCGATGCGCAGGGCATTGGTAAGCGACCACGCGGCGGACTTGCTCGCCGAATAGGCGGCCATTGCGCCGCTCACCCACGACACCACCGACAACACATTGAGCAACGCGCCACCGCCGTTGGCCTTGAGAACGGGCGCAAAGCCCTTGCTCATGCGCAGCATGCCGAAAAAGTTGGTCTCGAAGATGCGTCGCGCGACGTCTTCGCTGTCAGGTGCGAGAAAGCCCCCGGACTGAGCGATGCCGGCGTTGTTGATCACAAGCGTCACGTCTGACGCCAGTTCGGCGGCTGCCGCTACGTCGTCTGGGTTGGTGACGTCCAGTCGCAGGGGCACAACACCGGGCTGCGTGATAGTTGCAGGGTCGCGCGCGCCGGCGTAGACCTTGCGGGCACCGCGGGCGAGCAACTCGCGTGTGAATACCAGACCGAGCCCGCGATTGGCTCCGGTGACGAGGACAGTAGCGTTCTCAATTTTCATAGGAAACTCCAGGGATGGGGGAAAACAGGAGGGACGTCGCCTTTAATCCGACCGTGAGCCGGTTCGTCGCGGATGGCACGACGAGCCGGCCTGGTCATGCTTTACGCCGTGATCACTTCCGTGACAACTTCGATATTGCCCTTCACCGCCTGGGAGTAAGGGCACATCTGGTGAGCCGACTGGGCAAGAGCTTCCGCAACTGCCTGGTCCAGGCCCGGAGTGCGCAGGGTGATCTTGGCGCCAAGGAACCAAGCCGGGCCGGACTCGCCAATGTTGACCTGGAGGTCCACCGACGTGTCTGCCGGCAGCTCGACTTTCTTCATCGAGGCGGCGACACCCAGAACGGTGATCCAGCAAGCCGACCAGGCGCCTGCGAACAGCTGCTCGGCGGTGGGGTGCAGCTCGGCGGCGATGAACTCGTAGCTCTTTCCACCCTGGGCCGACAGCTTGATGTCGACGACGCCGTGCTCGCCACTCTGAAGGGCGGGGTCACGGTTGACCTTGGTGTGGGTCAGGCCGGAGTAACGAACTTTTTCGATCTTTTTCATGACACATTCCTCACAGGGGATTTTTTGGGGGGATTACGTATATCGGGTGAGCCAGTCGCCCCCGAGGGGAGTCGCTCTTTGGTGGGGTGACTGGATGGATGGAGAGGCTAGAACTTCCCAAATCAAGGCACTAGACGGCAGATTTGAGAAGCAGCCTTCCAGTGGTGAGAGGCGATGGACCGATTCGAAGCCACAGCCATTCTGCTGACGGCGGTAGACGCGGGCGGCCTTTCATCGGAAGGGAAGGGGCGTCGCCTTCAGGCCGGTCGTGGGCCGGTTCGTCGCTGATGGCGCGGCGAACCGACTTGGCACGGCTTTACGCAGTGAACACGTCCATGGCAACTTCGATATTGCCTTTCACCGCTTGGGAGTAAGGGCAAATAGTGTGAGCCGAATGGGCAAGAGCTTCCGCAGCCGCCTGGTCCACACCGGGAATGCGGACGGTGAATTTGGCGCCAAGGAACCATGCCGGGCCGGTTTCTCCAATGTTGACCTGGATGTCCACCGTCGTGTCTGCCGTCAGCGCGACCTTTTTCATGGTGGCGGCGATACCCAGAGCTGCGATCCAGCAAGCCGACCAGGCGCCCGCGAACAGCTGCTCGGCGGTGGGATGCAGCTCGGCGGCGATGAACTCATAGCTTTTTCCGCCCGGGGTCGTCAGCTTCATGTCGACGACGCCGTGCTCGCCACGCTGAAGGGCGGGATCACGGTTGACCGTGGTGTGGGTTTGGCCGGTGTGGCGGATTTTTTCGATCTTGGTCATGACAGATTCCTTACAGGATGTTTGGAGATGGTTTTCATATACCGTGTGCGATTGAATCGCATGCGATGCATATAATGGTGAGCGCATCAGAGGGTCCTGTCAAGCTACTTCGGAAGATCCCCGTGGTGCGTCCACATTTGCATCGCGTACGAATCAAGCGCACGCGATCTAAAAATATTTGCTCAGTAGACGAGGGAAGTCAAGAGGGGTGGGCAAGCATTTTGTTGCATGCATCCAGGATCTTTGGCATAGGTTTTGCGAACCCTGCAGTTCGTGCATGCAAATTACATCGCATGCGATGTATGCTGTGGCGAAGGCCCTTTGAGCCGCAGACACGGAAGAGACATGAAACCGAATCATAAGTTGGCCGACTTTCTTTGCTTTGCCGTCTACTCGGCAAACCTCGCGTTCGGCAAGGTCTACCGCCCGGTCCTCGACGAGCTTGGCCTTACCTACACGCAATACGTGACCATCATTGCCCTCTGGGAAGAGGATGGCGTGACAGTGAGCGGGCTCGGCGAGAAGCTGTTTCTTGAGTCGAACACGCTCACGCCCATACTCAAGAAGCTGGAGGGGATGGGCTACGTCGAGCGTTTGCGCGACGCGGAAGACGAACGGATCGTTCGCGTTTACCTGACCAAGAGTGGGCGCCGCCTTCGCGAGAAGGCGCTGAGCATCAACCTGGACGATGCGGTTGGCCTTACCCCCAAGGAATTCTCCACCCTTCAGAAGGAAATCGTGGGATTGAGGGGCAACCTTCTCAAAGCGCTCGGACGCGGCGAATGATCGTGTCGCGTCAGCTGTCCAGATGATTCCCGGTCCCGCTGAAGCGATCCGCTTGCTTTGGAGGCCGCCGTCAGGAGGTCTGCGCTAGCTAGCGTGCGCTGACCAGAGAGTTCTACGAATTTCTATAGCAAAGGCGCTCGCGCAATCGTGGCGTCACGAAGTCCAGGAATGCGCGCAGTTTGAGCGGTACGTGGCGTTGTCTCGGGTACACCAGGCTTGCGGGCATGGGCGTTGGTTCGAATGCCTCAAGCAACCGGACTAGTGCCCCTGACTTCAGTGGATCGACAATCTGGTCCGACAGGACGCGGGCGATGCCGGCGTCGGCGATGGCTGCAATGACTGCTGCTTCTGCCAAGTTCACAGTGAGGCGCGAAGACACCTGAACCACCTGCAAGGTTTGGCCCGATCCAAACTCCCACTTGTCTGCGGCGGAATATCCCTCGTAGGTAATGCAATCGTGTGAGTGAAGGTCGTCAGGATTTTTTGGCACGCCGCGTGATTTGAGGTAGGCGGGACTGGCACACAGCACACGGCTGATGAGTGCGATGCGCGTGGCGATCATGTCGCTATCGGGAAGTTCGCCGAGGCGCACGGCGACATCGACATGTTCTTCCAGCAAGTTCGTGACGCGGTCGCTCAGCTGGATACGCGCGCGAATTTCCGGGTACGCGTGCAGGAACTCCACCAGCACGGGGACAACATGATGACGGCCGATGACCTGCGGTGCGCTGATGATCAGCTCTCCCTGGGGCGAGCGATACTCGCCCGTCGCCGTGCGCTCGACCTCCACGAGGTCTTCCAGGATGCGCCGACACGAGGCGACGTAATCACGACCAGCATCGGTCAGGGTGAGCTTGCGCGTGCCTCGCAACAAAAGGCGGACATGCAGGTGTTCTTCCAATTCCGAGACACGACGGCTGACGGTGGCCAGCGGAATGTGCAGCTGGCGACTGGCTGCGGAAAGGCTACCCGTGTCCACCGCTGCCAAAAGGATCGTCATGGCTTCGAGTCGGTCCACAGCCTCTCACCGGTGGAAGGATGCCTACCGAATTTACCGCCTAGTGGGTGGATCCGGTAGGGTCTAATTTCTCACCATTCCAGGCGCCGCGCAAAAGAACCGTTCCACTCGGCGGCGACCGTTACTTCCAGCCTCCAGGAGACGCGTCATGTCCAAGACCACGTATCCCGCCAATCGAACGGCCTACCTGCTGGTCGATCCGTACAACGATTTCCTGTCCGATGGTGGCAAGGTTTATGCCTTCATCAAGCCAGTTGCTGACGAGGTCGGATTACTCGACAACCTGCGCAAGCTTGACCGAGAGGTTCGCGACCACGACGTACCGGTCTTCTTCGTGCCGCACCGCCGCTGGGAGCCGGGCGACTATGAAAATTGGGACCACCCCAATCCCAACCAGATGAAGGTGTTGCAGGGCCACCACTTTGCACGCGGCGAATGGGGTGGTGAATGGCATCCGGACTTCACACCGAAGGCGGGAGACACCGTTGTGCATGAGCATTGGGGTTCGAGCGGGTTCGCCAACACCGACCTCGACTTTCGCCTGAAGCAGAAGGGCATCACACACGTCATCGTCGCAGGCCTTCTGGCGAACACGTGCATCGAGTGCACGGCACGCTACGCGAGCGAGATGGGCTACCACGTCACGCTGGTCCGCGACGCCACGGCGGCGTTCAAGCCGGAGATGATGCGCGCCGCGCATGAGCTCAATGGCCCCACCTTCGCACACTCGATCGTGACGACAGACGAGCTCGTCGCGAGTCTTGCCGGGTAAGCGAGCGACGGCCATGTCGGGTCGTCTCTGCCTCCTCGACCGGTCCCGGGGTGCGTGAGTCGGGTTCGATCCCAAGGCCGGATTTCGCTCAACTCAGTACGCTTTACCTGGAGAACGTCTGAGCAGTCCGGCGCGCGAGGTCGCCTGAATGGTGTGGTCACCTCCGGCGACATCTGCGCCGAGTAAGGAAATCCAGGGCGACGATCAGATCAGTGGGGCTGCGTATCCGTGTGTTCGTCGTCGGCCTGCCCGAACGCAGGGAGGTACCGGCCGAAGTTCAATTCGAAGTCGCTCGGGACACCGTAAGCCATGCTGCGGACCTTGACGCGGCGCGCCTGCGCACTGGGCGAGGCCAGGGTTGAGAAGAACACGTCGATGCTCGACTGAAGCTCGGTCGCTGTTGGCGTCCCGATCCGATTGATCTGCGCCTTCGCCGCGGCCAGCGTTTCACGGTCGAACGAAGCCAGACGACGGGCGAGCGCATCGACAAACGAGTCGAGGTCGTCATCGTCCAGCGTGCGGTTGACCCAGCCATAGCGCTCGGCGATATCAGCGTCGAAATCGTCGGCGCTGAGCACGATCTCGAGTGCCCGCGAGCGGCCGACCAGGCGCGGCAGCCATTCCAGCGCTCCACCGCCAGGGACCAGTCCGACGCCGACCTCGGGGTTGCCGAACAGGGCGCTTTGCCGGCTGGCGAAGCGCATGTCGCAGGCCAGCACGAACTCGTTACCGATGCCGCGCGCGCGGCCGCGAACCTTGGCGATGCTCACGACTGGCGTGGACGAAAGGCGCAGCACAAAATCGCGCCAAAGGCCCAGCACCTCTGGCCGTTGAGCTGCCTTGGCCACGTCGAGATGGGCGACGAAAAAATCGGGATTCGCTGACTGGAACACTACGGCCTTCACGGACGGGTCCGCCTCGAGGTCGGTCAACAGCGGCCCCAATTCGTCGATCGTGGTGGGATCAAACATGTTGATCGGTGGGTTGCTGAAGGTGACCGTCCACCGGCCCGGATAGGTGCGGTCGATGTTGAACTGCGAAAGGTCAGGCATGGCGCATCTCCTAAGGCGATTGAGGGGCCAGAATTGCGTTCAAGGTGATCTCTGGGCGCCGTAGCTTGCACAGTGGCTGCCTCCACGGCACAGGTGAGCCGACCTGAGAAACCTTCCGAAGCTCGCCGGCGATGGTCGGCGCCGGCTCGGACACGGTTGGGTGCGGTGCATCGTTCGCCGCAGACTTGTGGCGTGGCCGTCGGCCGCCATGATGTCGAGCGCGGTATGGATGGCTTCGCCGCCGCTTGTGCCCGGGATCGCGCCCAGGATGGCGTCGGTGTCGGCATCCACCACGATCCTCACAAGGGCAGGTCCTTACCCGTCTGCTCGCTTACGAGGTACTCGGCGTACCAGTCCGGCCAATTCTCATCGCGTTGGCCACCAGCCCGCTTTTCGTGGTCGCCGTGCGCAGCCTCCGCCCGCCGCAGCGCAGCCGCGAGATCCCGCGACGAGGCGAATGTCGTGGCACCCGGGTCCAGGCGCCCGGGCCTACGCTGGGTTACCTCCTGGAACAGCCAGCCATTGCCGTCCGGATCGCTGAACGAGGCGAACGAGCGGTAACTGCCACGCTCGGGATCCGGACCGCTGACCCGAACCCGCCCGAACAGGTAGTGCTCGTCCGGGCCGGCGTAAACGCCAGCGGCATCGTGGAATATTTCGCTGACCGCCACTCCGCGACTGAGCAGGTCTTTGCGGGCTGCCTCGACGTCGGAGACGATCAGATACAGTCCCTGGGCGGAGCCGGGGGTGGCCGCAGTGACATTCTTGCCGAAGATGATCGAGCACCCGGAACCGGGCGGCGTGAAATGGATTCGCCGGAGGTAGCCATCATCTGAAGCGAACTCGGCGTCCAACCTCCACCCCAAGCTACCGTAAAAGCGCTTGGCGCGATCAACGTCCGAAACAGGGATGATAACGAGCTCGAGTTTCATGTCCACGCCCCGCACATGCGGGGTCTCAGCTGCAGTGCTGCTCATGGGAACCTCCGATTGCTTGGGCCGCAATGCGGCCTTTGAGATTGACGACAACAAGGCTTGGTGAACGGAAACGGGCTGTGAACGTCAACGAGACCCGGGTGGCATCAGCGTGACGGCGTGTCGCCGGACAGCAACCAGGCCTATTACTCCGACGAACCCTGCTCGCCGCGCGGCATCGCCTGGAACCGGGGCCGGCTGAGACGATCGGGCATGTGCGGCGCTCGGCCGCCCATGCATGCCCGGCCGGACCTTACCCCGAGATCACGTGCGTGGCATGGGTGACGGTCGCACCGGCGCGTAGCGCCGCAGCGACGAACGCGGTTTCGGCAAGCTCCACTTCGGTGGCGCCGGCCTTTAGCGCCTCATCCTTGTGGATTTCGATGCAATAGGGGCACTGCGTGGTCAGCGCCACCGCCACCGCCATCAGCTCCTTGTACTTCTTCGGGATCGCGCCGTCGGCGCGCGCAGCCTCATCGAAGGCGAGGAAGCCTTTCCATGTGGCGGGCGCCTTGGCGCCGAGCGACTTCAGCTTCTTCATATTCGCCATGTCGTACATGCTCATCATCTTCCTCCGGCGCTCTTGCGCGACGAATTGCGCACAGCCGAGCCGCCTCATCAGTGACCAAGGCTCGTGCGATAAGGGGGCGTCTCAGCTAGCGGCGGTCGGTTTACCCGAGTGGCCGTAGCTGGGCATCGAAAAAAAGAGCAACAAAGTTGGACCCGTAGCGGCGAGTGCACAACCGAACTACTACCCGGGTCACACTAAGTAAATTTACGGAATCGGGCGCTGCTCTCGCCATGGCTCTCGGAGTCTTCGTTGAGATCCGCGTTGTGCTGTCGGTGGTGCGTACCCCCTGACACCAATGCTTGTTCAACATGTAGATACATTGTTGTCATCCCTAAGGGCGGGCATGGCAGCAATGTGTGTGCGGGTTTGAAAACCAAAGTACGTGCAGCTTGGGCGAGCTGCGTACCTACTTTGCTCGCTGGTGCACAGCAAAGTATGCGCCTGCCCAATTGAAACAATTGCCTAGGCGCGATGCCTGCAAGCGGAGCGCATGGCAAGCCGGAGCAAAAATGCTCTTTCGACAAAAGTGAATTGCGCCATCGACTAATTGTTGCAGCTATCAGATCCGACTATCGTGCACGCCATCGAGTTCCAGTCCACCCGCTACCGCGTTTTGCGATGAGCGGAGCCAGACAACTTGGCGACCAGAATGAATCCGGCCGATATCGAATTCGGTGCTGCAGATCTGTGAACCCCCTTTGACGACGTGGCTCGTTGTGCTGGCTCAACGGCCTGCCTGCGCGGGAGGGTTCTCGTTTCTACGTTGAATGGACGCCGCGGAGCTGTCGGTCCGATTGGCGTCAAGGCCAAACAACTATTCTTTTTTTGGAGTAAAGCATGAGCACATCACAAAAGGTTGTCGTCGTTACCGGCGCGTCGCAAGGCATTGGCGCAGAAGTCGTAAAGGCGTTTCGAAAGCTCGACTACCGCGTTGTCGCGACCTCGCGCACGATCAAGCCGTCGGACGATCCGAACATCCTGGCGGTAGCTGGTGATATCGGTGATCCGGCAACCGCCCGGCGTGTCATCTCCGAAGGTGTCGCGCGATTTGGCCGGATCGACACGCTGGTGAACAACGCCGGCATCTTCATCGGCAAGCCTTTCACCGAAAACACCACCGAAGACTACAACGCCGTCATGAACGTGAATATGGCTGGCTTCTTTCACATCACCAAACTCGCCATCGCCGAAATGGAAAAGCATGCGAGCGGCCACGTGGTAACTGTCACCGGCAGCGTCGATAACGGTATCACCGGCGCGCAAATGACACTGGCGGCGATGACCAAGGGTGGCTTGAACGCAGCTACCAGGACGCTGGCGATTGAATACGCCAAGCAGGGCATCCGCGTGAACGCCGTCGCGCCGGGCGTTACAAAGACGCCGATGCATCCTGTGGAATATCACGAAATGCTGGGCGGCTTCCATCCGCTGGGCCGCATGGGCGAAGCGAGCGAAGTCGCCAGCGCCATCGTGTTCCTGGATTCGGCAGAGTTCATCACGGGAGAAATCCTGCACGTCGATGGCGGCCAGAGCGCCGGGCGGTAAGGGACGCCAACGGAGCCGTTCGCCGCGTCGCGAAGGGCTCCGCATTGCTTCATGCAAGGGCGAAATGATATGCGCGATACGCAATTCACCAGTGGCAAAGACTAACTTTCCAGGCGTTTTGCCCCCTCCCGCAAGAAGTCAGCTTCCACAGCCGCTATCACCACGCCCTCGTACGGTGAGTTCAATAAGGTGGTGCTGCTCAATGAAGTAGACGCGCTTGCGGGTACGAATGGCCGGCGTGATGACAGCCTCCCGGATGTCGCGGCGGTGCTGGCATCTCGCTGACTTTTCCGGCCGCCGGACGGATGGCATTCGACGTCAAACAGTCGCAGCCGGCCATCCCTGAAACGCAGAAATATATCGCCATCGACAATGGCGTCCCATCAGGTCGTTCCGCTGCGATAGCAGGACAACGCCAGGCGATTCAGGCCGGCGTTTTTCAGCGCGTCTACAGGAAACCATATGCACACAACATCAAACCCGGCGGCGCAGCGGGCGTCACTGGCTGTGCTGTTTGCCACCAGCTTCGCTTTCATCATCGTCCAGCTGGATGTCACCATCGTCAACGTCGCGCTGCCCAGGATGGGCGCGGAACTTGGCGCCCAGGTCAGCACCCTGCAGTGGGTGATTGATGCCTACACGCTGGGCTTCGCGACCTTCCTGCTGTCGGCAGGCGTGGTTGGCGATAAATTCGGCTCTCGGCGCGTGTTCCTGAGCGGCTTCGCCCTGTTTACGCTGGCCTCCATCGCCTGCGCGCTGGCGCCGTCGGCGATGGCGCTGAACGTGGCGCGAGCCGTGCAGGGGTGGGCGCGGCGCTGCTCGTGCCCAGTTCGCTGGCCATCCTCAATGCCACCTATGCCCACGACAAAAACATGCTCGCCAAAGCGATCGGCTGGTGGACGGCGGCCGGCGGCGTATCGATTGCGGCTGGCCCGCTGATCGGCGGCCTCCTGCTGTCGACGGCAAGCTGGCGCAGCATTTTCTGGGTCAATGTGCCGATCTGCGTGATCGGCTTCGCGCTAACGTATTACGTCGTGCCGCGCACGGTGACCAAGGAGTCGTCGCGCCACTTCGACCTGCCGGGCCAGCTGTTGTCGGTGCTCGCGCTGATCGGCTTTATTGCCGCGGTGATTGAGGTGCATGCACTGGGCTTTTCCAGCCGGTTGGTGCAAGGCGGCTTTGTGCTGGCCTTCGTCGCCGGTATCGCCTTTCTGATGGTCGAGAGCCGCGTGCGGGCGCCGATGTTGCCGCTGACCCTGTTCCACAGCCCGAGTTTTTCGGGCGCTGTGCTGTTTGGCGTGCTAGCCAATTTCACCTACTACGGCGTGATCTTCGTGCTCAGCTTCTACCTGCAAAAAGTGCGCGGTTATACGGTGATCGAGACCGGCCTGACTTTCCTGCCGCTGACCGGGATGGCCTTCTTTTCCAACATCGCTGTCGGCCGCCTTTCGGCGCGCACCGGACTGCGCGCGCTCATGGTGGGTGGTGGCCTGATCGGTTGCTCCGGCTATGCGCTGCTCGGCATCTTCGGCATCTCGGACCATGCGACCTTTCTCGACATGCTGCCGGGCCTGGCGCTGATCCCGATCGGCATGGGCTTCGCGGTGCCGGCCATGACGACATCGATTTTGTCGAGCGTCGAACGGCACCAGGCAGGGACGGCGTCGGCCGTGCTGAACACGGCGCGCCAGGTGGGCGGCGCGACCGGCGTCGCCATCTTCGGCGCCGTCGTGGCGAGCGGCACCGGCACGGCCGTCATGGGCGGCGTGCGGAGCGCATTGCTGATCTCGGCCGTGCTCTTGCTGGTGGCTGTTGCCATTGCGTTCTGGAGCCGCGCCGGCACGACGCCGGGGCATCGCCGCGCCAAACGTTCCACCGACGCTGGTCGGAAGGAGATTGCGGTCAACAGTTACACATCGTCCCAGTACGGGGGTGATCCGATTGCATCGACAAGGAAAGCAGATACCTCGCGCACCCTTTGAGACCGCAGTCTGTTCTCAGGCGAGAGAATTTGAATGTATAGCTCGTCAGCGTATGCGGAGATATCCCAGTTGGTCAGCAAGCTCACAAGCTTGCGATCTTTAAAGCTTGTCGGATCGAACAGCCAGGTTGGGAACAGCACGATTCCGCGTCCTGCCAAAGCGGCGGACACCAATACCTCGGAGTTGTTGCTTCGCAATGGCCCACTCACATTCACCGGCTCAAATTTCTCTTTGGAAGAGCGTCTGAAATTCCACCTTTGCGATTCTTGCGGTCCCTTATAGACGAGGCAACTGTGCCTCAAGAGATCTTCCGGAGTTTGCGGGGTGCCGTGCAAAGCCAGGTATTCAGGGCTCGCAGCAAGCAAGTATCGATGAGCGCTCACGACCTTACCTATCAGCCCCGAATCTATTAGTCGCCCCACGCGGATGGTGATATCCGCACCCTCTTGCACCGGATCGATGAATGCATTTGTGAGGGTGAGTTCTACCGACAGGTCAGGATATTGGGCTAGCAGCTTGTTGACCAGGTTGGCGATATGGAGTCTGCCAAGCGCTTCTGGCGCGTTGATCCTGACTAGTCCCCGGATACCGCCGGCCCTAAGGGCGAGCTGATCTGCAGCGTCATCCAGAAGCTCGATAGCCTCGCGCACCTGCGCATAGTAGAGCTCCCCCTGCTCGGTGAGCCTGACGGCACGCGTGCTTCTATAAAAGAGCTGCTGTCCCAGTTCCTTTTCCAGAGATGCAATGAACCGCGACACCGACGAAGCTGGGACCTCAAAGTGCCGGGCAGTGGAGAGAAAACTGCCCGTCGTTGAAACCATCAAAAAATAACGTAGGGCCTGGACGTGCATGGCTGCCTTTTAGCATCTTCTCGCGTGCGACGTTTGGTTTAGGCCACTTCCAGCACGAATTCAACGATCACTGGCATGCCCAGTGGCATGCTGGCGACACCTAGCACGATGCGGACGGGTAGCTTCTCCTTGCCGAATAGCTTGAGGAGTAAATCCGTCGCGCCGTCGGCCACTTTCGGGTGATCGGCAAAGCCCTGCGTGGTCGCCATGTAGACGGTTAGCTTGATTATTCTGGTGACGTGATCGAGCGAACCAAGGAATTCACGAGCGGCAGCCAAGCCGCTGAGCATCGCTTGCTCGGTCGCCAGTTTACCTTGCTCGGTGGTCAGGTCCTCGCCAATACGTCCGCGGACTATCGGCTCGTGTCCCCACACCGGCACCATGCCGCTGAAGTACACGAGATTGCCGCTGCGCACGGCCTCCACGTACGAGCCAAAAGGTGAAGGCGGTGGAGGGAGAACGATGCCCAACTCGGCGAGCCTTTGTTCCGCGCTCGCTACGCTGCCGGCGCTCATCCCCATTTCCCCTGATGGCCGCCGCCGTCGACGCGCATCGTTTCACCGGCGATCGGGGTGTTGGTCCGCGGCGATGTAATGCTGAAGATGCTGCCGCCCATGCCCTGGGTCAGCATCTGGCGCACCACGCGTTGGATCATGAACAGGAAGCCGTCCACATTGATCGACTGCAGCTTGCGGTAGTCCTCAATGGGAAAGCCCACGAACGGCTTGCCGATGAAGATGCCGGAGGATTGCGTTTTCATAGGGATCTCCAGTGAAGGGGTGAGGATCTGGAGGCGAAGTCTGAGCCGGCGACCATCGCTTGATTGGATGGGACAATGTGGAATCTTTTTCCCAGCCATCGGAAATTATCGGCCTGCTCGATCTCAACGATATCGCGGCCTTCGTGAGGGTGGCGCAACTTTGCAGCTTCAGCCGCGCAGCGCATCCGCTGGGGATGTTGGTGTCCACAGTCAGACCTTGGGTCAGCTTGCTGGAAGGCCATACCTGAGAAGCTGTGGTTGCCACCGCACTGCGAATCTGAAACGTCCGCCAACCGGCGAGGAAAGGCGGTCGAGTAGCACCTGTGCCTTCGCACGATCGGGTTGCCTACAAGGATGGGTGGGTCTCAGTTCCTCCTGCGACGAATGAAGCCAATGTTTGTACAACGTGTACACACATTGGTGTCATTCCCAGTGGTCGCGCGGCGGAGCGTATGACTTCAGGCCTATGGACTAGTCATAACTAAACACTATCATTCACTAAAGTCTAAGTGGCAGTGAAGGTGAGCTTGTGGAAGACAGTGCCAGCCAGTTGAAGAAGTTCCAGAAGGAGCTTTCCAGTGGCACGGTGTCGCTGGTGTTGCTGGCGGTGCTCGGGCAATCGCGGCAGCCGATGTATGGCTACCAGATTGCCAAGCGGCTGGAGGAAGTGGGCGAGGGGGTGCTTGCTGGCAAGCAGAGCGCGCTGTATCCGGTGCTGCGCAATCTGGAGGCGGCTGGGTTGCTCGGCAGCGAGGTCGAGCCATCGATCAGCGGGCCGCCGCGTCGCTATTACCGCATCACCAAACCGGGGCGCGAGGCATTGCGCGAATGGGTCGCGGCCTGGACTGCTACCCGCGATTCCGTCGATAACGTTTTGCAAGGAGGGGTGTAATGAACACGCCACGCACGATCGTCGAATATCTTGAACAGCTTCGCACTGCGCTGCGCGGCGCCGACCCTGCCTTGGTCCAGGATGCGTTGTACGACGCCGAGGAACATCTGCGCGCGGAGTTGGCGGAACGGCCCGGTCGTGATGAAGCGGCCATGCTCGAACATGTGGTGGGCAGCTACGGCGCGCCGGACGAGGTGGCTGATATCTACCGCGACCAGGAAATCAAGATTCAGCGCGCGATTCGTCCGCCACCGCCGCCGCACCGTCGTTCGGTGCTGGGGAAATTCTTTGGGGTGGCGGCCGATCCGCATACCTATGGCGCGCTGTTCTACCTTTTGCTGGCACTAGTCACCGGCATCTTCTATTTCACCTGGGCGGTGACGGGGCTGTCGCTGTCGGCTGGCCTGTCGATCCTGATCATCGGTATTCCGTTCTTCCTGCTGTTTCTTGGTAGCGTGCGCGGACTATCGCTGCTGGAAGGGCGCATCGTGGAGACCATGCTGGGTGTGCGCATGCCGCGCCGACCGCCGTATCCCGTGCAGCAAGGTTTGCCTCTGCTGAAGCGCATTGGTGCGATGTTCACCGATGGGCGCACCTGGACCACGATGTTCTACATGCTGTTGATGCTGCCGCTGGGCATCATCTATTTCACGATTACGGTGACATTTTTGAGTCTGTCGCTGGGCTTCATCGGTGCGCCATTCGTAAAAGCGTTCGGTTTCAACGTGATCAACATGGACTTCGATGGTTTCAGTTACTACGGTCCGGACTGGGCAGGCACTTTCGCGCTTTGTCTCTTCGGCATCGTGCTGCTGTTCGCGACCCTGCATCTGGTGCGCGGTATCGGCCGCCTGCACGGACAGATCGCCAAGCATCTGCTGGTGCCAAGTTCGGGGGCATGACAGTAGTCGCGGCAGGGGAGCGAAGCGAACCCCAACGATTCCCGCCAAGGAACTTGGGCACGTATACGTATTCGCTCAACGTTTTCGCTCAACGTTGCGCTTAGATCTCCGATCTCCGATCGCCGGCTTACCTCAACCGTTCGGGCTGAGCGTAGCGCCGAAGGCGCGAAGTCGAAGCCTCGCGGCAGCCCCCCTTCGACTTCGCCGCTGCGCGGCTACGCTCAGGGCGAACGGGGAGAGGGGGATGGGTGTAGCGCATGGGTTGAGGTGGCGCGTAGGTTGGGGTGAGCGTAGCGAAGCCCAACGATTCCGCACCGATGTGTTTGGGCTTCGCTGCGCTCACCCCAACCTACGGGGCTGCGGCTCGATTGATGACGGTGCAAGCTGGGGCTGGTACGTACCAGTGCACGGATCAGCGATAGTTGAGATCGGGTGATGACAGCAGGAAGGTGTTCCACTCCTGTTGCGTTGTGGCTTTGCTCAGCGCGTCGCGAGTGGCTAACGAAAGATGGGGCTCGATCAGGTCGTAGTACAGGCGCGTGGTCAGCATCGGGAAGCCGGCGCCACGCAATGTGCTACCCGCCGGGGTGAACAGCTGGTTGTTGCCCGTGCCGATGGCATTTGCGATCTCGAAGCGTTTGGCCATCTGTCCTGAGCTGGACCAGCTGGCGCCATCCAGCGGCCAGCCATCCGGAGTGATCCGGCCGAACAAAGGTTGGTCCAGTTGATTGAGCCAGCTGACCAGCGGCAGCGCGTTGGCGATCGGTTTGCCGTCGTACGCCAGTCGCGTCGACGACACCACGAATCGCATCGGGTCGTTGAACTTGTGCCCGGCATCGGTCAGCAGGTCGCGCGACTCGAACATCGTTCGCAACACTTTTCCGATGTCGCCGTCGCTGCGGCGAAAGGTGCGCGCCATTCGCGCCACCAGCGCTGGCGATGGATCGTCTGCAACAAAATATTCTGCAAGCTGGCGCGAGATGAACTGGGCACAGGCAGGTTGGTGCACGATGATGTCCACCGCCTGCTGGACTTCGTCGAAGCCGCTGCCCTTGATGGTTTGACGGAGAAAGACCTTGTCGCTGAAATCGTGCCGCTGCGGGTTGAATTCAAATAGACCGTTGCGCACGACCAGCGGCGCGAACTTCGGGTTGAAATTCTGTGGTTTGCCGTCGACAGGTTCGATGCCGACACCGGTGAGAATCAACGCCAGTTGCTGCACATCCTGCTGGGTGTAACCGGAATTCACGCCCAGCGTATGCAGCTCCATCAGCTCGCGCGCGTAGTTCTCGTTGACGTGGCCTTTCGCGTTCTGTGCATTGTCGAGAAACTCCAGCATTGCCGGACTTTCCAGCGTGGCCATCAGCAGATCCCTGAACTTGCCCAGTGCGTGCGGGCGAATGGTGTTCTGCACGTAGTCGGCCAATACCCAGCGGATGCGCCCTTTCGATGCGTAGACGCTGAAATGATTGAGCCAGAACCACGCCAGCTGTTCCTTCAACTGGTTGGGACCGTACACCGCCTGCAGCAATTCGACTTGCTGTGCCGCTTGGCCCATCTGGTTGCCAGTCGATTGCAGCGCCTTGTTCGCGGCATCCTTGTCTGGACCATCAGGCAGCGCCTTGATGCGCTGCTGCTCGGCCTGCAACGAGGCCAGCAGTTGCGTGGGTGGCGTGTTGATGCCATTGAGGCTGCCGATAAGCGTGGTTATCTCTGATGGCATTTGGCCATCCATGTGGTCAGCGAGTTTTGCGTCCAGCAGATGCTCGCGACCGAGGCTGCGATATTGAGTCACGCTTGCCGTGTCCAGGCCGAAGCCATCACGACGCAGCCATGCGATGTCGTCGGTGCTCAGGCTGGTGGTATCGCGCGCGGTGGCCTGCATCGCGAACAGAAGCAGAAGGAGCAGAAGCGGCTGGGAAGTCTTGCGCCAGCTGAGAGCTGTCGTCATGGAGGGGGCGGCAACAAACAAAGGGCGCATGCGAGAACTTCCATTGAGTGGAGGTGGCGATCCGTGAAGTGTCATGGCAAGACGCTTTTCACACCAGTTGCGGGTCCTCGGCATCGCGCAGCGGCGTAGGTTGGGGTGAGCGCAGCGAAGCCCAACGTTTCGGCACCAAAGCGTTGGGCTTCGCTTCGCTCACCCCAACCTACGTGTTGGTGGCTCGACGAGCGAAGATGTGAGTCAGGGGTGTCCCGATCATGCTGCTGCAGTTTCCTCAGACCAGCTGCAGGTCGCGCGGATTCGCTCCCGGAAACACCGTCTGCAACTGGCTGTTGGACAGATTCCAGACGCGCTTGAGGGTGCCGCCGAGTACGTCGCGGTAATTGTTGAGCACGGGATAGTCGCGGTTCTGGAACAGGTTCTGCTGGTTAACGGCGACTTGTTCGCCGGCAATGCGACCGCCGTTGACCTTGCCACCGAGCACCCAGTGCACGGTGCCGTGGCCGTGATCGGTACCCTTGTTGCCGTTTTCGCGGAAGGTGCGGCCGAACTCGGAAACCACGACCACCACGGTGTTGTTCCACTCGTCGCCGAGTGCGTCGGCGTAGGCTGCCAGGCCGGCACCGAGATTTTTCAGATTGTTCGCAAGGCCACCGGTGACGCTGCCCTGATTCACGTGGGTATCCCAGCCGCCGATGTCGACAAAGCCGAGCCGGTATTGATCACGCATCAGAGTGGCGATGCGTTGCGTCTCGGTGGCGAAACCCGTCGCGCTGGGGGCGCCGCGGCTGGCGTGAACCATTTCATCGCGCAGGTCCTGCGATACGGTCACGGGCAATGCCAGGCCGTCAGCAGTGGCTGAGGCCAGCGACGTACCCTGGTACATCTGCGTGAGAATGGCCGATTGCCGGGCATCGAAATGCGACTTGGTATCGCCCTTGAGCGAGATGTTGGGAATGTCCTTGCCTGCGCCCTGAAAGCTCAGCGGCAGCGATTGGGTGAACGCGATCGGTGGTACGCCGGGCAGGGTGCCGGATAGCCGCGCGAGAAAACCGGAACGGAAGTCGCCGCGTTGCGCCGTGGGTTCACCCGATTCGATGTTGTCCTGGGTCTCGAAGTGGCTGCGCGAGAGGTCGTCGGTACCGGCAAACGGAATGAACGCGATCTGCTTGCGCTGCCACAGCGGATAGATCGTGTCGCGCAGCACCGGATTGAGACCCCAGTTCGCATCCAGTGCGATCGCGCTGTTGGGGTTGTTCGGATCCGGCTTGGCGATTGCCAACGTTGGTCGCGATTCGTAATAGAAGTCGCTGCCATGAGGCACCAGCAGGTTGTTGCAGTCGTAACCGCCGCGCAGGAATACGAACAGGAAACGCGGAGCGTTGGCCGGCGTGGCGAACAATTTTCCGGAGAACGACAGCGCCGGCAGGGCAGCAGCGGCGCTGCCAGCGGCAAACAGGAATTCGCGACGGTTCATGGGATACCTCGGTGATGGTCAGCAAGCTCGCCCAAGTGGGCAGGGGGCATCAGCGGTAATTGAAGTCGGGCGAGGACAGCAGAAACGTATTCCACTCTGTTGGCGACTTGGCCTGGTCCAGTGCATTGCTGGTGGCGACGGACAGCCCTTGCGCGATCGCGTCGCGATACAGCGCCGAGTCGCGCAACGGGGGAGCATCCTTCGGCAGACCGGCGAAAGCGCCTTGCGTCGTGGTATCGCTATTGTCGACGAACAGCCGGTTGCGTCCGCTGCCGATCACGCCGGCGAAGTCGAAACGTTTGCTCATCTGGCCCGAGCCAGTCCAGCTGCCCGAATCCAGCGGCCAGCCGTCGGGGGTGATTCGCCCGTACAGCGGCTCGCCCATCTGTCGCAGCCAGTTGACCAGTGGCTCCGCGTTCGGAATCGGCTGACCGTCGTAGGTAAGCCGCATCGAAGAGACCAGGAAACGCATCGGATCCTTGAACTTGTGTCCGCCGATGGCGGCAGCGTCGTTGGACAGGAACATCGTGCGCAGTACCGCGGCGATATCACCGTCGGTGCGCTGGAATGTATCCGCCATCGCATCGACCAGCGCCGCTGGCGGCTGGTCGGCGATGAAATACGTGGCGAGCTTCTGCGAGATGAAGTGCGCGCAGGCAGGCTGGCGCACGATCAGATCCACCGCCTGGGCGATCTCGTCGTAGCCGCTACCCTTGATGGTATGGCCGAGGAAGCTCTTGTCGCCGAAATCGTGCTGATTCGGGTTGAACACGAACAGGCCATCGTGCACCAGGCCGGGACGCGCACGGGCGAACAGGTTCTGGCGCGCGGCGAGCTTCGGCGGCAGCACGGTGGCGCCGGTGAGGATGCGCATCAACTGCTGCACGTCCTGCTGGGTGTAGCCAGAGTTGACGCCCAGCGTGTGCAGTTCCATCAGCTCACGCGCGTAGTTCTCGTTGGTCTTGTCCTTGACGTTATGCGCGTTGTCGAGAAACACCAGCATGGCCGGACTCTGCAGCGTGGCCATCACCAGGTCCTTGAACTTGCCCAGCGCATGCGGGCGTATCACGTTCTCCTCGTAGTCGGTGGTGAACAGACGTACCGGCCCCTTGTCCGCATACACACTGAAGTGGTTGAGCCAGAACCACACCAGCTGCTCTTTCAGCTGATCGCCGCCGTAGATGGCGTGCAGCATCTCGACCTGTGCGGATTGCTGGTAGATGTCGCGGCGGTACAGCTGGAAGGCTGTCTTCGCGGCGTCCTTGGCTGGGCCGTCCTGGACCTGCTTGTACTGCTCCGCGCGGTCCTGGTATTCGGCCAGCTGCTGCGCCAGCGGCGTGTTGATGACGGCCAGGCTTCGGATCTGCGTGGCGATCTGTGGCGGCAGGCTGTCATCGTCGCCGGCAAGCTGCTCGTCGAGGAAGCGCGTGCGGCCCAGTTCGCGGTAGCGCGCCAGGGTGGCGCTGTCCAGACCAAAGCTGTCGCGGCGCAGCCAGGCAATGTCACCCAGCCTCAGGCCGTCCACCTTGGCCGTGACGGTGAGGGTCGGCAGCCTTCCCGGCGGGTTCCCGTCGGCGGCCCAAACCATTGCGGGAGCGAGCGTCAGCAACAGGCCGAGAACCAGCGTGCGGCAGCGAAACGGGGTGTCGACAGGCATGCGTCCATACTCCTGATGTTGGATGTTGCGTAGTGTTAACGCACAGATTGCCGGATTGGCTGACTGCCGCAACGTGATCAGTAGCGCATATTCGGGGGCGATTCAGCTGGATCGCCCTTGTACGCGCCGACGGTTACCATGCGACACCCGCCGGAGCCTGTTATGCCAAAGACCTACGATCGCGACTATTTCGACAAGTGGTATCGCGACCCGCAGCATGCGGTGGGCTCGCCGGCCGAGTTGCGGCGCAAGGTGGCAATGGTGGTGGCACAGGCGGAGTACTACCTGGCGCGGCCGATCCGCAATGTGCTCGATGTCGGCTGTGGCGAGGCGACCTGGCGCGCGCCGCTACGGGCGCTGCGGCCGGACATCGCGTATCGCGGGCTGGATGCGAGCGAGTATGTCGTCGCGCGCTACGGCCGCAGCCGCAATATCGGTCTGGCGCGCTTTGGTCAGCTCGAGCAATTGCGCTTCGATACGCGGTTCGATCTGATCGTCTGCACTGACGTGCTGCATTACCTGCGGCCGTCCGAGATCCGCGCCGGCCTGCAGGGTATTGGCGAGATGCTTGAGGGTGTGGCGTTTCTTGAGGTGTTCACCAGCCGCGACGACGTGGCCGGTGACCATCACGGTTTCATATCGCGCGCGCCGGCCTGGTATCTGCGCGAATTCGGCGAGGTCGGACTGTTGCCATGTGGCTCGCACTGTTATCTCGGGCCACGGCTGGAGAGACATATCGCGGCGCTGGAGCGGGCGCAGCTGCCGGTGTGAGGCTAGCCAAGAGCGTCGATCAGACGCCTGGTTTGGTAGGTTGGGGTGAGCGCAGCGAACCCCAACACTGCCGGGCCAAAGCGTTGGGATTCGTCGGCGCTCATCCCAACCTACGTGCTGAGGCTCATTCCCAACCAACGTGCTGGGCCGGGCAAACGTATTCCCCCAGCGTTGGTTTTCGATGCTCGATAGGCGGCTTACCGAAGAAACCGTTCGGGCTGAGCGTAGTGCCGAAGGCGCGAAGTCGAAGCCTCGCGGCGGCCCCCTTCGACTTCGCCGCTATGCGGCTACGCTCAGGGCGAACGGTGGGGGCGAGGGCAGCCACAGCCACAGCCACAGCGGATTCCTCCGGCTGGTGCGTAGATTGGGGTGAGCGTAGCGAACCCCAACATTGCCGCCCCAAGGTGTTGGGATTTGCGGGCGCTCATCCCAACCTACCAGTATGCGTTTAGCTGCCGACGGTCTTGTCTTTGTAGCGGCACAGGTCGCGGATCACGCATTGCGGGCAATCCGGTTTGCGCGCCTTGCACACGTAACGGCCGTGCAGAATCAGCCAGTGGTGGGCGTTCTGTTTGAATTCGGCCGGTATCACCTTCTCCAGCTTGTCCTCGACCGCGCGCACGTCCTTGCCAGGTGCCAGCCCGGTACGGTTGGAGACACGAAAGATGTGCGTATCGACTGCGATGGTTGGTTCGCCGAACGCGGTGTTGAGCATCACGTTGGCGGTCTTGCGACCAACGCCGGGCAGCGCTTCCAGCGCTTCGCGGGTGCGTGGAACTTCACTGGCATGTTGATCGATCAGCAAGCGGCACAGCGCGATCACGTTCTTCGCCTTGGCGTTGAACAAGCCAATCGTGCTGATGTAACGCTTGAGGCCTTCCTCACCGAGATCGAGGATCGCCTGTGGTGTATTGGCTACCGGGTAGAGCTTCCTGGTGGCCTTGTTCACGCCGACATCGGTAGCCTGCGCCGACAGCACGACAGCGATCAGGAGCTCAAACGGCGTGGTGTAGTTGAGTTCGGTGGTCGGATGCGGATCGATCTCGCGCAAGCGGGTGAACAGTTCGATTACGTCGGCGCGCTTCACGGCTTCGGCTCCTGCTGCTTTGCCTTGGCACGGGCCAGTGCTTCCAGTACCGGATTGCGTTGGCTGACGGTGCTATCGACGGAAACTTTGCGTGCGGCCAGCTCCGCATCGCGCTGCATGCGCAAACGATCCAGTCGCGCTTCGCGCTGTTGGAAATGCGCCCGTGCGGCGTCGGCATGCGTCGCGTCGATCTGCTTCAGCGGCATCGGCAACAGCACGATGCAGTCGACCGGGCAGGCCGGCACACAAAGTTCGCAGCCGGTGCAGTCGTCGGCAATCACGGTGTGCATCAGCTTGGATGCGCCGACGATTGCATCGACCGGGCACACCTGGATGCATTTGGTGCAGCCGATGCAGTCCGCCTCGACGATGCGCGCCAGTGTCCGGGGCTTCTCGATGCCGTGTTGCGGATCCAGCGGCAGCACCGGCTGTTGCAGCAGCGCAGCGAGCTTTTCGATACCCGCTGCGCCACCCGGCGGACACTGGTTGATCGGTGCCTCACCGCGCGCGATTGCCCCCGCGTAGGGTCGACAGCCGTGGTAGCCGCATTGCTCGCATTGCGTCTGCGGCAGCAGGGCATCGATGCGATCGACCAGCGTCATGGCGATCTCAGCGGACGGTGGCGCCCGGCTTGGCGCCCTGGTCGGCATCGAGCAGGAACAGGTCGCTGCCGCCATCGCCGGCGGACAGGATCATGCCTTCGGACAGGCCGAAGCGCATCTTGCGCGGCGCGAGGTTGGCGATGAACACCACGTTGCGGCCGACCAGCTTTTCCGGTTCGCCGTAGGCAGCGCGGATGCCGGAAAAAATCTGCCGAGTACCCAATGGGCCGGCATCCAGCTCAAAGCGCAGCAGCTTGTCTGAGCCGTCCACGAATTCGCAGGCCCGCACTTTGCCGATGCGCAGGTCGAGTTTCGCGAAATCGTCGATGCCGATGACGGCGGCGCCATCGATGACCGTTTCTGGAGTCGTGCTTGTTCCGCTCATGGCTTTGCTGGATTCCTTGGATTTCTTGGCGGGCGCCGGCTTGGCTTCTTCCGTGGAACCGCCGAGCGATTCCCTGGATGCCTCGACCATCGCATCGATGTGCTTGGGGTCGATGCGCGCGAGCAGCGGCTCGAATACGTTGACGGTGTGACCGTGCAATTCACGCCGCGCGTCCTTGAAATCGGTGATCGGCGCGGCAAGGAATTGTTCAGCGGCAGCCACTGTGGCTGGCAAGATCGGCTTGAGCACACCGGCGAGCAGGCGGAACGCGTTCAGCGCCAATGTGCAGACCTGCTGCAGCTCCTCGCGGCGGCTGTCGTCCTTGGCCATCAGCCATGGTGCCTTGGTCGCGATGTAGCCGTTGACCAGATCAGCGATGGTGACGAAGCGGCGCGTCACCTCGGCAAATTCGCCGGTTTCGTAGAGCTCGTCGATGCCGTCGTAGTACGACAGCAGGGTTTGCCACAACACGGATTCCTCGGCGTCGAAGTGATCAGCCAGTTTGCCGTCAAAGAATTTCTGCACGAAGCCGGCGGTACGACTGGCGATGTTCACCCACTTGCCGATCAGGTGCGAATTGACGCGCTCCTCGAACGCCTTCAAGTCCAGATCCACGTCGACCGGCGCGTCACTCAGCATGGTGGCGAAGTAGTAGCGCAGGAATTCCGGATGGATGCCTGCATCAAGATACGTGCGCGCCTGGATGAAGGTGCCGCGCGACTTGGACATCTTCGCGCCGTTCACGGTGAGGTAGCCGTTGACATGCAGCGCAGTCGGCGTGCGGAACTGCGCGCCATGCAGCATCGCCGGCCAGAACAGGCCGTGGAAGTTGATGATGTCCTTGCCGATGAAGTGATGCATTTCGGCAGTGCTGTCGGGACCGAGGAAATCGTCGAACTTCAGCCCGGTCCGATCGCACAACGCCTTGAAGCTGGCGAGGTAGCCGACCGGCGCGTCCAGCCACACGTAGAAGAATTTGCCCGGCGCGTCGGGGATCGGGAAGCCGAAGTAGGGTGCATCGCGCGAGATGTCCCAATCCTTCAGGCCGCCGTCCAGCCATTCCCTCAGCTTCGCGGCAACGCCGCTGTTCGCGACCGGCTTGCCGTGAGTGAACTTGCCGGCGAACCAGTCGCGCAGCAGTCCCTCGAATTTGCTCAGCTCGAAGAAGTAATGCTCCGAATCGCGCAGCACTGGCGTGGCACCGGACATCACCGAGTACGGGTTGATCAGGTCGGTAGGCGCATAGGTGGCACCGCAGTGCTCACAGTTGTCGCCGTACTGATCCGGCGTGCCGCAGTTCGGGCACACACCCTTGATGTAGCGGTCCGGCAGGAACATTTCCTTTTCAGGATCGAACAGTTGCTGGATGCTGCGGCTTGCAATGAACCCGCCGTCGCGCAGGCGCGTGTAGATCAGCGAGGCCAGCTCGCGGTTCTCTTGCGAATGCGTGGTGTGGTAGTGATCGAAGCTGAAATGAAAATCCGCGAAATCCGCTTCATGCCCGGCACGGATGCCCGCGATAAACGCCTCCGGTGACATCCCGGCCTTTTCCGCTGCCAGCATGATCGGCGTGCCATGGGCATCGTCGGCCGCGACGAAATGCACTTCGTTGCCCATCATCCGCTGCGCGCGCACCCAGATGTCAGTCTGGATGTAACCCAGCATATGACCCAGATGGAGTGGGCCGTTGGCATAGGGCAATGCGTGAGTGACGAGGAGGCGACGGCTCATGGCGGCTGCGTTGGCTGAATAGCCTCGCATTATGGCATGCGTCAACGCCAGGCTTGGCGGGCACGGCCGTCCCGATGCGGGGGGCGGCAACCAAACCAGGAGCAGCTACAACTGAATCACCCCGCAACCGCGCGCGCTTATGAAGTGCAGAAATGACTAAGCAAAGGAAAAATCGCGCTAGTCCTGACGCTCCCAGATCTGGCTCTGGCCCATCAGGGCGATGCCGACATAGCCGTGTACGTCGAGTTTCTGGCCATTGTCGATGAGCGACAGCCTGACTTTGTAGGTCTTGCCATCAGCTGGATTGAGGATCTTTCCACCATCCCACACGTTGCCGTCCTTTTTGACTCCCCACATGTTGACCATGCCGACGATCGGCTTGTTTTTAAAGGCGCCGTCGCATTGCGTGCACAGCGGGGGAGTGCCGTCCCGGGCAATGCCCTTGGGCGACCGATTCAACACTTCCTTGATCGTTCCCTTCAGCTCGCCGTTGGTCTCGGCGATCTCGATGATCGACCGGGTCTTGCCGGTGCCATCGATCTGCTTCCATGTACCGACAGGTGTGTCGTTGGCAGCCATCGCTGCGCCGGCCGCCATCAGCAAGCAGCTGGCTAATGTGAGACGGAAAGCATGATTCATGATGTTCGTCCTGAACGAGGAGGTATGGAGGCTTTGCTGGCGCCCGCCACGGACGCCTAGCTGCATTGTGCAGCGGGGCGCGTGAGAGACGCGTCACATCGATGGCACCTGGAAAAAAGCACGCCGACGGCGTGCTTTTTTTGCTGCGCGAGATGCGGTAATGATTACGGCTGACGCTCCCACGTCTGGCTGCGACCGAGCAGGGCGAAGCCGATATAGCCGTGCACGTCGAGCTTCTGGCCAGCGTCGGACAGTGTGAGCTTCACCTTGTAGATCTTGCCGGTCTTCGGGTCGAGGATCTTGCCGCCGTCCCACTGATCACCGTCCTTGCTGACGCCCCACATGATGGTCATGCCGACGATCGGCTGGTCTTTGTTGGTCCCATTGCATTGCGTGCACTTGGGCGGACTACCGTCGCGGGCGATGTCGTCCGGGGACTCGTTCATCACCTGCAGCACCTTGCCCTGCAGTTTGCCGTCGGCGTCGGTGATCTGGATGATCGACGTTGGTTTGCCAGTCGCATCATCCACTTGCTTCCACGTACCCGCCGGCGTGTCGTTGGCGGCGAATGCGCTGCCGGCGCCCAGCAGCAGGCCGGCGGCGATGGCGAGTCGAAACAGTTGCTTCATCAGTGTCCTCCCATACGAAAGCGTACGGGGTGAGCCTGCCGGTGGCTGCCGGGGTCGTCAAGCTGCATTGCGCAACGCAGACCGGGGCGTACCTCAGCCGAAGGTGGTGCCGCCCGGGCTGGCATAATAGGTTGCCCCCGCTAACTACCCGAGCCGATATGACACTGGCGAACGAAGCCCTGGTCCGCCGCCTTCTTGGCGACCTGATCGATACCCATACCGGCGCGCCGCTGGCCGATGCCATACGTGCAGTCGGCGTGGACGGGCCGCGGGTATCGGTGGACCTCCAGCTGGGCTACCCGGCGACGGGCGTGTTCGATAGCCTGAGCCAGCGCGTGCGCCAGGCGCTGGAAGCCGATCCGGCGATCGAGGCAGCGGCCGTTTCGATCACCAGCCGCATCCATGTACACAAAGTGCAGGGCACGCTGGCGCCGTTGCCGAACGTGAAAAACATCATCGTGGTGGCGTCCGGCAAGGGCGGTGTGGGCAAGTCCACGGTGTCGGCGAACCTGGCGCTGGCATTGCAGGCCGAAGGGGCGAAGGTCGGCGTGCTGGATGCCGACATCTACGGCCCGAGCCAGCCGCGCATGCTGGGCGCCAGCGGCAAGCCGCAGTCGCCGGACGGCAAGAGCATCATCCCGATGCAGGCGCATGGATTGTCGGTGATGTCGATCGGATTCTTGGTGGAAGAAGACACCCCGATGATCTGGCGCGGCCCGATGGTCACCCAGGCGATGATGCAGCTGCTTAACGATACGCGGTGGGAGCAGCTCGATTACCTGATCGTGGATCTGCCGCCGGGTACCGGCGATATCCAGCTCACGCTGTCGCAGAAAGTGCCGGTGGCCGGCGCGGTGATCGTCACCACGCCGCAGGACATCGCGCTGCTGGATGCGCGCAAGGCGCTGAAGATGTTCGAAAAGGTCGAGGTGCCGGTGCTCGGGGTCGTGGAGAACATGGCCACCCATATCTGCTCGAACTGCGGTCATGAAGAGCACATCTTCGGCGAAGGTGGCGGCGCACGGATGGCCGATCAGTACCATGTGCCGTATCTGGGCTCGTTGCCGCTGGATATCCGCATCCGCGAGCAGGCCGATGGCGGTAACCCCACGGTGGCGGCGATGCCGGATTCCGACCTCACCGCACGGTATCGCGAGATTGCCCGCAATGCCGCGGGGCGCCTTTCGCGCCAGCCGCGCAACAAGTCGCTGGGGTTGGGCAAGATCGTGGTGCAGGGCTCACCTTGAGTGCCCGTAGTTCAGTCCGGATCGCTTGATTGAGCCATCGATGGCCGGTCGGCAGCCTGGAATTTCCGGGCGAGGGTGGGCATGTTGGGGTTCGCTGCGCTCACCCCAACCTACGCAGGCCGAAGAGGATCTGGCTGTGGCTTCACCCAACTTCCTCCATCCCACCCACCGTTCGCCCTGAGCGTAGCCGCGCAGCGGCGAAGTCGAAGGGGGGCTGGCGCGAGGCTTCGACTTCGCGACTGCGGCGCTACGCTCAGCCCGAACGGTTATCGGGATGCTGTGCCCAGTTCCCTCGCTCCATCCACCGTTCGCCCTGAGCGTAGCGGCGCAGCGGCGAAGTCGAAGGGGGCTGGCGCGGGGCTTCGACTTCGCTCCTGCGGCGCTACGCTCAGCCCGAACGGTTATCGGGACGCTGCGCCCAGGCCCCTCGCTCCATCCACCGTTCGCCCTGAGCGTAGCCGCGTAGCGGCGAAGTCGAAGGGGGTCTGGCGCAAGGCTTCGACTTCGCTCCTTCGGCGCTACGCTCAGGCCGAACGGTTATCGGGACGCTGGGGCAAGTTGTATGAGGTGCTGAACGCGCTTCCAACCTAGCTCAGCGCCGCCTGACGCCCCGACATGGTATTTTGCGCATCTTTGGCCGGGCCTGCACCTGGGCCGAAGTCCGATATCGACAGTGGAGATCGCGTGAGCATCAAATCCGACAAGTGGATCCGCCGCATGGCCGAGCAACACGGCATGATCGAGCCGTTCGAGGCGGGTCAGGTCAAGGTGCGCGATGGCCAGAAGCTGGTTTCCTACGGCACCTCCAGCTACGGCTACGACGTGCGTTGCGCGCGCGAATTCAAGATTTTCACCAACATCAACTCGACGATTGTCGATCCGAAGGCATTCGATCCGTCGAGCTTCGTCGATGTCGAGGCGGATGTGTGCATCATTCCGCCGAACTCGTTCGCACTGGCGCGCACGGTCGAATATTTCCGCATACCGCGCCAGGTGCTGACCATTTGCCTCGGCAAAAGTACCTACGCGCGCTGCGGCATCATCGTCAACGTGACACCGCTGGAGCCGGAGTGGGAGGGCCACGTGACGCTGGAGTTCTCCAACACCACGCCGTTGCCCGCAAAAATCTACGCCAACGAAGGTGTGGCGCAAATGCTGTTTCTCGAATCCGATGAGGAGTGCGAGACCAGCTACAAGGACCGCGGCGGCAAGTATCAGGGCCAACAGGGCGTGACCCTGCCACGCACCTGATCGAGCCTGCTTAACAAATTTGCCTGAACGGATGTTGTCTGTGGCCACCGCCATTGAGACGGCCCGGCGTTACACTCAGCCCCTGATTTAACCGATTGATCGTTATGGAGACCCACATGATCCGTTTTTCCACATTGCTGACGCGCGCCACGGGCGCGATCATGCTGGGCAGCCTGTTGCTGCTTGCTGGTTGCAGCCTCGGCGGCACCAAGCATCCTGATGTCACCACGGCCTCGATGAAGGGGCAGTTCGACGCCACTATCGAAGCCTATAAGGAAGGCCAGTTCATGGTCGATGGCGCCGTGCTTTCGTCGATCGATGTCAGCAGCCATTTCGCTTACCTGAAGGATCAGGGCAAGTTGCCGAAGACCGTGTTGCTGGAGTCCAGCGACGATTCGAAGATTCGCAAGCAGCACCTGCAGTACATGGCGCGCATGCAGCTCGATTACGGTTTTCGCGTGTTCTATGACGACAAGGGCACGCTGAAGGAGATCAACCCGGTCGAGACCAAGGCGCGCGATCTGCAGGATCATCACGAGAAGCCGCCGGTCGAAGACTCCGCTCCGCCGCCGCAGGATCACACCGGTTCGGTCGGATACTGATCGAACAGCGCTTAGCTGATAACGGATAGCAAAAGCCCGCGAAGCGATTCGCGGGCTTTTTTGTGCGCGAATGCAGGCGCCAGATGCAGGCGCCAGATGCAGGCGCCAGATGCAGGTGCCAGATGCAGGCGCTGATCGTCACTTGTTGGCTTTTGCTCCTCCTCCTGCTTGCAGGGGGAGGTTGGGAGGGTGTAATGCTTTTGATCTTCGAAAGCCAAGAGCGACCCCACCCCAACCTTCCCCGCGAGCAGGGGAGGGAGCGCTTCCGTCGCGCGTCGCCCCTGCTGCCTCGAAGGGGCGTCCCACTAGGGAGAACGGCGTCGCACTCAGTCGATAGCGCCAGCAGCAAGCTTGTGATCGACCGTCGTAGTCGTCGCCGTGCGCAGCGCTATTTCCAGTGCTCGAATGACGTCGGCCTGGGCCATGCTGGCGGCTCCGCGCAAACGTGCGGCTTGCAAAGGCAGATACGGAATATGGATGAAGCCGGCGCGCACACCGCGCCGTTTTGCCGCCAGGTGGAGCATGGCGTACGCGATGTGGTTGCAGACATAGGTGCCCGCACTTTGCGAAATCTCGGCGGGCAAACCTTGTGCGTGCAGCGCGGCCAGCATGGCCTTGATCGGCAGCGTGCTGAAGTAGGCGGCAGGACCGTCGGCAATCACCGGTTCGTCTACCGGCTGCGCGCCAGCGTTGTCGGGAATGCGTGCATCCTGGACATTGATCGCGACACGCTCGATCGACAACTGATGACGCCCGCCCGCCTGACCGACGCCGAGCAGGATCGTCGGCGCCACTTCGCGCACCGCTGCCTTGAGCTCACGCAGCGAGCCGGCGAACGACGTGGGCAACTGGCGTGCGACGATCAGGTGCCCGCCGATGCGGCGACCGTGCAGACTGCGCACGGCTTCCCATGAAGGGTTGATGCTTTCGCCACCGAACGGATCAAAACCGGTCAGCAGGATGCGCGGCAGAGTTGGGCTCATGATTGCGGGCTCTTCAGCGGATCAGTCGGACAGAATCAATGAAACACGAACAACCACATCAGCACGATGGTGGTGACGAGTATCGCCAGTGCGCTCCATACCTGCGCGCGGATGACTCCATAGGGATTGCGCAGTTCAAGCAGCGCCGCGGGCACCAGGTTGAAATCGGCTGCCATCGGCGTCAGCAGGGTGCCGCAATAGCCACATAGCATGCCCATCGAACCAAGTATCGCCGGATGCGCGCCATGCTGCTGGATCAGCAGCGGCAAGCCAATGCCAGCCATCATTACCGGGAACGCTGCAAATGCATTGCCCATGATGACCGTGAACAGCACCATGCCCAGCGCGAAGGTGAGCAGGCAGGCGAATGCGCTGCTGGTCGGCAAGAACGTGACAGCAAGTGCAGCGATCGCCGTGCCCACCCCGCTCTGGGTGAATACCTGGCCCAGCGCCGCCAGCAACAGCGGCAGCAGTGCAGCCCAGCCGATGGCATCGAGCAGGCGGCGACCTTCACCCACTCCATCGTGCACCGGTGTGCGCGCCACTGCTGATGCTGCAAAAAGAGCGACAACACACGCCAGCGCCAGCCCGGTCAGGGTCATCTGGGGCGCGGCGAACACGGCATGCCCTGCGATGAAAAGATGCGCGCCGAGCAGCGCAACCAGCAAGGTCACCAGCGGAATCAACAGGGCCGGCACAAACAATCGGTGCCCCAGCCTGATGGCAGATTGCAGGCGTCGCTCGCTGTTCCCGCTCTCGACGTGTGCCGTTCGGCGCAGGCGCGGCGCCAGTAGCGCCAGTGCGATCACGCCGGCGCCAGCGAGTTCTGACGGCAGTGCATTGCCAGCTGCCTGTTGCGCCAGGATGTAATCGCCGCCTCCGAACAAGGCGCCCAGCACCAGCCAGAACGCTGCACGCCACCCATGTCGTTCACGCAGATTGCGCAGACCCGTATAGAGCAGGAAGGCGGCAATCAACCAGTAGGCGTATTCAATGCTCAGCATCTCAGTCCGCCGATTGGGCGTGGGCGGCGCGTCGTTGCAGGCGACGCTGGTAAAGCCAGACGCGCAAGGACTGGATGACAAACGCGGCAATCGCGGTGGGTAGCGCCCACAGCGCGATCGACAGCGGTGTCAATTCGATACCATGCTGCGTATAGAAAGCCTGAATCAACAGGACTCCGCCCACGGCAACAAACACGTCCTCGCCGAAGAATCGGCCGACGTTGTCGGTAGCGGCAGCTATCGCACGTAGCTCGTCGCGATCGGCATCGGTCAAGACGGGCAGAATTTTTTCCGCCGCCGCTTCACTCATCGGTGCCAGCAACGGACGTACCGTCTGCGCGGGACCGGCCACACCGGTAAGTCCAAGCATCGCCAGCAGCTGCCGCAGCAACAGATAACCGATGAGCAGACGTGCAAGGGTCATTCCCTGCAGTCGCGCCATCCAGCGCTGCGCATGTTCGCGCAGGCCGGCATGTTCCAGCAGGCCGATCGCCGGAAGCGTCAGCACGAAGATCAGCAGCATCCGGCTGGATACGAAGCTCTTGCCCAACAGGGCGAGTAGTGCGGGTACGGGGAAGCCGGCGAGCAGGCCGCTGGTCAGTGCCGCCGATACCACCACCGGCACCGGGTTGAAGCGCAGCAGAAAGCCGACGACGATCACCGCGACGCCGAGCAGTGGCCAGTAATTCATGCGCGGTTTCCGCAGGGGGAAGAAATCGTCATCATGCCGCGCCCGGCGCGACGATACGCAAGCCTGCCATCTCGAGCGCGTTGCGCAGCTTGCCGGCCAACAGCACCGCATGGGTACCGTCGCCATGCAGGCATAGCGTATCGGCCTGCAGTGGCACATTGTGGCCATCCACGGTTTGTACTTCACCATCGCGGGCGATGCCGATTGCCTGGGCAGTAGCCAGTTCGGCATCTTCGATCACCGAGCCGGCTTCGCGACGTGGTTGCAGCGAGCCGTCAGCGCGATAGCGGCGGTCGGCGAAGGCCTCGGCCACTACCGACAGGCCGAGCGAGTTGCCGGCCTCGACCAGTGCCGAGCCTGCCAGCCCGAACAAGCGCAGCTTTGGATCAAAATCGCGCACGGCTCGGGCAATCGCGTTGGCCAGCGCGGCATCGCGCGCGGCCATGTTGTACAGCGCGCCATGCGGTTTGACATGAACGAGCTTGGCGCCGGCGGCACGGGTGAAAGCGTGCAGGGCGCCGATCTGGTACAGCGTCATCGCATGCGCTTCGGCAGGTGTCACGCTCATCTCGCGCCGACCAAAACCTTGCAGGTCGGGCAGCGAGACGTGCGCGCCAATCGCCACGCCATGGGCGATCGCCTGTGCCACCGTGTGGCGCATGATTTCCGGATCGCCGCCGTGAAACCCGCAGGCGATATTGGCGGAGCTGATCAGTTCCAGCAACGCGACGTCATCGCCCATCCGCCAGGCGCCAAAAGATTCGCCAAGGTCGCAGTTAAGGTCGATGCGATTGATTGCGGCGGCTCCCATCAAGCGTGCTCCAGTCGTTGTGCGATCGTTTCGAGCAGACGTGTCAGCCGTTGCTGGCGCGTGGCCAGGCGCGTCAACGCCTCGTCGAGTGTGCTCTCGTGAAAGCATACGTTATCGCCTGGGCGAAGTTGTGCCAGACGCGGCAGATCCACCGCAGCGATCTGGCCGATTCGCGGGTAGCCGCCAGTCACCGGCGCCTCGGCCAACAATGCGATCGGCTGGCCGGAGGGCGGTAACTGCAACGTTCCGGGCAGCGCTGCCTCGGAGATCAATTCAAGCGGTGCCTGCAAACGCAGCGCATGGCCATCCAGGCGGGCGGCGGTGCGGTTGCTGTCCTTGCTCAGAATGAAGTTGCCACCCGCCAGATATCGCCGTGAGGCTTCATCCAGCTGTGACCAATGACTGCCGTGCAACAGCGCGAGCGGACGCCGGTCGAAATCGAACCAGGGCTGCGGGTCGAGACTCCAGTGCAGTGGGCGCACGTCATCACCGGCTTGTGGCGCGGGCAAACTTTCAGCTCCCCCGATCGGCAAGATGTCACCAGCGCGCAGGGTACGACCATGCTCGTGGCCGATCCGTGCATGCAGGTCGCTGCTGCGGCTACCAAGTATCGGCGCCACATCGAATCCGCCGCGCACGGCGAGATACGTGCGGCAACCGCTGGCCATGCCGCCCAGCTGCAATACGCTGCCGGCCGGCAGATAACAGCGGGTCCACATGGGAATGGGCTGCTTGCCGACGTGAGCGGCGATAGCCGCGCCCGTCAGTGCAATCACGGCGGCGCATTCGAAGCGCAGACTCGGACCGACTAGGGTGCATTCGATGGCGGCCTCGCCACGCTGGTTGCCGACCAGGGCATTGGCCAGCTGCCAGGCTGGCCCGTCCATCGCACCGGCCCGGCCCACGCCAAGCGCGGCATGGCCCGGACGCCCGGCATCCTGCAGGCTGCTCAGCAGACCCGGCTTGAGGACGCTGACGCTCATCGTGGGGTGGCAGCCGGTGGGTTTGCGGCGAGAAGCTGCTGGAAGGCGTCTTCATCGAGCGCACGAAAACGCACGCGATCGCCCGCTGCCAGCAGCGACGGGTCTCCGGCTGCGACATCGAACAGACGCAGTGGCGTGCGCCCGATCAGCTGCCAGCCGCCGGGCAGCACTTCGGGATAGATGCCGGTCTGGCTGCCACCGATCGCCACGCTGCCAGCGGGCACACGCTGACGCGGATCGGTGCGACGCGGCACGGCCAGCTTCGGATCGAGCCCCAGCAGATAGGGAAAGCCCGGCGCGAAACCGAGCATCGCGACGCGGTATTCGCAGGCCGTATGACGGGCAATCACGGCGTCGGCATCGAGCCCGCAGCATGCCGCGACGTCGGCGAGATCCGGTCCGTACTCACCGCCGTAGCAGACTGGGATAACCCGCTCGCGCGAGACGGCGGTGGTCGGATCATTTTCGTGCAACGCCATGCTGACGGCGGCTTGCAGTCGCTCGTGCGGATCGCGGCCGTCCTGGCCACCCCAGGTCCATGGATCGAACCGCAGCAACAGGCTGGCATAGGCGCTCACGCATTCCAGTTCTGGCAGGCGACTGCGCAAGCTCGTAGCGGCGGCTTGCACCCGGGCATTGAGATCGACGTCGATGCGCTCGCCGAAACGCAGCAGCAGGGCATCTTCGGCCAAGGCTTCGAACTGAATCTCTGGCTGGGTCTGGGGCTCCATGGCGGACTTATATCGCTCTGTTCGCCAATGCCTGCCGCAGCGCATCCAGCCGTGCGGACAGGCTGCCTTCGGCATAGGGTTGCGCGTGACCGCTGCCCCATACCGGCCCGGGCCATGCGGCATCGCCTTCGCAACGCGCTACGACGTGTACATGCAACTGGCGCACGATATTGCCGAGCGCACCGAGATTGAGCTTGTCGCACGGCACCACCTCACGCAGTGCGGCACCGGCGTGATTTACTTCCTGCCATAGCGTGGCTTGTTCATCGGCACTGAGGTCAGTGATCTCCACCAGACCAGGCTGCCGCGGCACCAGCACCAGCCAAGGGAAGCGCGCGTCGTTCATCAGTCGAACGTCGCACAGCGCAAGCGATTCGACCAGTCGTGTGTCTGCATCCAGCCGGGCGTCGAGGACGAAGCCTGAACCACTCATGCGCTGGCCAGATATTTGTCGAAAAAGGCCAGCGTGCGCTGCTTGGCAAGTTGCGCGCTGGCTTCGTCGTAGCTGGCGCCGACATCGCGATTGAAACCATGATCGGCGGGGTAGGTGAACGTTTCCATCTGCGGCAGCAGCTCGCGATGCTTCGCGACCATCTCTGGTGTGATGTGCTGATCTTTTTCGCCAAAGTGGAACATCAAGGGCGCCTTGGGTGTTTCGTGCAGAAACGGCACGTTGCGCGCGCCGTAGTAGCTGACCGAAGGCAGCCCCAGACGCAGCGCGGCAAGCAGCGCGACGGTGCCGCCCCAGCAATAGCCGACGGTACCGATCCTGCCGGCCGAGGCGATCGCTTCGGCCGCACTGGCGACATCCTCCAGGGCGCGCTCCAGGCCCAGTTCCGTGACCAGCTGCTTGCCCCTGCTGAAGCCGGCCTCGTCGTAGCCCAGTTCCACGCCGGTTTCCAGGTGATCGAAGAAAGCCGGCGCAATGGCCGTATAGCCAGCTTCGGCGAAGCGGTCGGTGACGCTGCGCATGTGCGCGTTCACGCCAAAGATCTCCTGGATCACCACGATGCCGCCCTTGGGTTTGCCCTTTGGTTGGGCAAGATAGGCGCCGATGCACTGGGTGCGGGTAGTGGGAATATTGATCTGTTGGCCCATGGCCGATCCTCATGGATGTGAAGGCATGATTCTAGCGATCCGGGCGCATGTGCTGCGCTGACGTATAATGTCCTGTTTCCACGCACGTTTTCACGGTAAAGAGCTCATGTCCCAAGCGGCACACAAAATCGGTTTCGTCAGCCTTGGCTGCCCCAAGGCGCTGGTGGATTCCGAACGCATCCTGACCCAGCTGAAGGTCGAGGGCTACGAAATTGTGCCCAGCTACAACGCGGCTGATGCGGTCGTCGTGAATACCTGCGGCTTCATCGACGCGGCGGTGCAGGAGTCGCTGGATGCGATCGGCACCGCGCTGCACGAGAACGGCAAGGTGATCGTCACCGGCTGCCTCGGCAAGCGTGAGGGGCTGATCCGCGAGGCGTATCCGGACGTGCTGTCGATCAGTGGCCCGCAGGACTACGTCAGCGTGATGAACGCCGTTCACACCGCACTGCCACCACGGCGCAACCCATTGCAGGATCTGGTGCCCGATACGGGCGTGAAGCTGACGCCGAAGCACTATGCGTATCTGAAAATTTCCGAGGGCTGCAATCACCGCTGCAGCTTCTGCATCATTCCGTCGATGCGCGGCAACCTGGTTTCGCGTCCGGTCGACGAGGTGTTGCTGGAAGCCGAGCGCCTGGTCAAGGGCGGCGTCAAGGAGCTGCTGGTGATCTCGCAGGACACCAGCGCCTACGGCGTGGACCTGAAGTACGCCGAGCGGCAGTGGCGCGACAAGACCTACCGCACCCGCATGACCGAATTGTGCGAAGGCCTGTCCGAGCTGGGCGTGTGGTCGCGTCTGCATTACGTCTATCCGTATCCGCATGTGGACGAGGTCATGCCGCTTATGGCAGCCGGCAAATTGCTGCCGTACCTTGACATCCCGTTCCAGCACGCCAGCCCGCGCATCCTGAAACTGATGAAGCGTCCCGGAAATATCGACAAGACGCTGGAGCGCATCAACAACTGGCGCAAGGTCGTGCCGGACCTGACCATCCGCAGCACATTCATTGTGGGCTTCCCGGGCGAAACCGATGCCGAGTTCGAGGAACTGCTCACGTTCCTGCGCGAGGCGGAGCTCGACCGTGTCGGTGCGTTTGCCTATTCGCCGGTAGACGGCGCGAAAGCGAACGAGCTGCCGGATCAGATTTCCGAAGAGCTGAAAGAAGATCGCCTCGAACAGTTCATGGCCGTGCAGGCCGAAATCTCCGCAGCGAAGCTGCAGCGCAAGATCGGCCGCACCATCCAGGTGCTGGTCGACGAGGCTGGTCCCGACGGCGCGGTCGCGCGCTCGGCGGCCGACGCGCCAGAGATCGACGGCGTGGTGCTGATTGCCGACGGCCAGAAACTCAGGCCTGGCCAGTTCGTCGATGTCGTGGTTGAAGGCGCCGACGAGCACGATCTGCACGCGCGTCTCGTCGGCTAAAGTCATGCGCTATCGGGCGCCGGCACGCGAGGCGGTCGAATCGGGCGTATTCGGGCGCTTGCCGCTGGCGGCATGGCGCGAGTACGCCGCGCTGCTTGAGGGCCCTCACTGGCCATCCATCGCGGCGCTCAATGCAGACCTGCCGGTCGCTGCGGATACACGCTTCGTGGCACAGACGCCGGCCTTGCTGGCTGACGGCCTGCATTACGAACAGCGCATCGCCGAGCGCGGCGAGATTGCCACCCGCGAAGGCAACTGGCATGACCTGCTCAATGCGCTGATCTGGCTGCGTTATCCGGCACTCAAGCAGGCACTGAACCAGCGCCAGGTGGCCGAGGTTGCCCGGATGGGGCCGAAGCTGCGTTCCCGCTCGCAATATGCGCTGACCCATTTCGATGAGGCCGGCATCATCGTTGCGTTGAACGATCCGGCGCTGCTGGCACTGTGGGATGCACATGATTGGTATGGCCTGTTCTGGCGACATCGACAGGCGTGGCTGGATGGCTCGATCCAGCTCGAAGTGTTCGGCCATGCCTTGCTGGAGCTCGCGTTGAGCCCGGACAAGCTGCTGGTGGGCAAGGCGCTGGTGTTCCAGTCGCCAGGCAACCTCGCTGCGGGGCAGCTGCGCGCTAACTGTACGGAGGCGATTGCCAGCGGTCGGCTGCTGCACGACCCGCTGGAACTGCGCCCGCTGCCGCTGTCGGGTATCCCGGGCTGGCATCCCGGCAACGGCGAAGAGACATTTCATCGCACCACGGTCTGCTACCAGCCACGGCGCGCCGGGCGCGAGTATCCGCCGGCGTACGTTTCCTGAGCCCATTGCTCCGGCTTGCGATCACGACTATATACAGAGGCACGGAGTCAGTTGGGGGAGCATGGCGGTGGGCATCGCGACGTCTCGGCTACGCGGTTGGCACGGCAACAGCTGCCTTGCACGTATCGTTACGGGATGGTTGATCCTGGTCGTACTGCTGCTATCTGCCTGCAGTGCAGTGGCGTCAGAAACGGCGCGCGCGCCGGTGTCGCCGATCCGTTTTGGCATCCTGCCGATCGGCAGCGCCGCTGAATCGCTGGAACAGTGGCGGCCGGTGCTGGACGATTTGCAGAAACGGCTGGGTCGACCGGTGACCACGGTGTCGGTCAGCAGTTATGCCGACCTTTCCGATGCGATTGGTGCCCAGCGGGTGGATGTCGCGTTTCTCTCCGGCAAGCTGGCGGTCGAGGCCGTGACGCATCAACACATGCAGGTGTTTGCCCAGTTTGTGCGCAACGATGGTGCCAAGGGCAATGTCGCCATGCTGGTCGTGCGTGGCGACAGCCCCATCCACACGCTGGGCGACCTGCTGGCGCACCCTGGGCATTGGCGCTACGCCCGCAGCGAACAGCTGTCGGTGACCGGTTATACGGCGCCCGAGGCGGACGTATTTGCGCCGCGTGGGCTCAATTCCGACACCTTTTTCGCCAGCGTGGTGGTCGGCAATCACCAGAACAATCTGCTGGCCGTGGTCAATCGCGACGTGGATGTGGCCAGCAGCAATAATCCGGACATGGATCTGTTCCATCGCCATTTTCCGGCCGAAGCGTCCCAGCTCCGGGTGATCTGGCGATCGCCGCTGATTCCTTCCGGGGTGCTGGTAGTACGTCAGGGCATGTCTGCGCCACTGCGTCAGCAGTTGACCGCTTTTATTCTCGCTTACGGCAGGGCGCCCGGTGACAGCGGTGCGCGTGAGCGTGCTCGGCTGGCCCGTATTCCGGATCTGGGCGGATTCGCACCGCAGAACAACCGTGTGCTGCAACCGTTCGTCGATATGCAATACACGCTGCTGCGGCAGCAGGCGCAGCACGGCCAATGGGTCAACCCACAGGCAAGGCAGGCGCGGTTGGCGCAGATCGAGCAGGACTACCTGCGCGATTCGCAGGCGCTATTGCCACATTAGGGAGTCTGACCACCCCGTTTTCTTGCCCGTCATTCCTGCGAAGGCAGGAATCCAGTACCTCATGCTGATCAGGAACTTCAGGCAACTGGATTCCTGCCTTCGCAGGAATGACGAGTTGGGTAAGAGGTCGACTCGAGGTGCAATTCGGCGTGAGCGGCACCCTTGGTTTCAATTATGTGTGGGGAACGCCAGACCGGTGACGACAATCCGATTTAGCTGTCATGTGCTTACCTGATTAGCGCTGATTCTCAGCTGGAAAAGTTGGTGGCCTGACGCAAAAGTTGCTCAGGGGAAGGTGCGCAGAGCACCATGGCGCGTAGCAGTCGCGGCACGAACTCGGGCAGGCGAAAACGGCGGTTGAATCGGTAGGCCGCTTCGGCCAGATAACGGCGCGCGTATTTGTGCTGGTGGAAGGCGTGGTACGCGCCGCCGATGGAGCGCTTCAGATTCGACAGCAGCACGTTGACCCAGCGGGCGCCGTCGATTTCGGTGGCCGCCCGGCCGCCGTCGGTCACGAGCACGGTATGGGCATGACCCGTGGTCTCAAAACGACGAAAAGCACCCAGCCCGTCGCTGAAAACTTCGGCCTCTGGGGCCAACCGGCGCTGGGCCCATTCGGTAATCGCGTCGTTGTCGAAGGTGCGCACCGGTTCGATGACCGCGAAGCGCGGATGCTCGAGGTTGGCATCGGTCTCTACCGCGATCACGAACGCCTGCTTGTTTTCCGAGCCGCGGCCCGGCTTGCCGCCGTTGCGTTCGCCGCCCAGGTAGGCGTCGTCGATCTGCACGAAACCGTTGAGTTGGCGCGGTTCCTCGCGCCGCATCATCGCCTCCATGACCTTGTGCTTCAGGCGCCATGCGGTGCGGTAGCTCACGCCAAGATGCCGCTTCAATTCCAGGGCGGCCATGTTGGTCTTGGTCGAGGTCAGCAAGTGAATGGCCAGGAACCAGGTCGTCAGCGGCAGCTTGGTCGCTTCGAACACGGTGCCGCTCAACAACGTCGCTTGGTGCCGGCACGCTCGACACTGGTAGTACAGCTGACCCTCTCGGCGGAACCGCGAAGACAATCGCCCTTCGCACGCTGGGCAGCGATACCCCTTCGGCCAACGTGAGCGGAACAGTGCGCGCCGGCACTTCGCTTCTGTCCCGTATTGCGCCATGAACTGTGGCATCGACAAGCCCTGCTGGAACTGCACCCGATTCATCGTCATGACCCACCTCCGCATTGAACGTGGGCCTACCATCGCTCCCGAACGTCTCAAATTACGCGACGGCCAGCTGAGGATCAGCGCTAATCAGGTAATAATAAATCGTCAATGGCTAGGCGCTCTGATCAATTTGTGGTTGGCATTCCGATCGTCTTGCTTTTCCCATCGACCAGCCAATTTGATGAATGTTGCTGACCCTTGACGCTGTAAATACCACGAATATTCCACTTATCATCGGTAGCGGGTTGCGGGATCTCCCAATGGATATCACCCGAGTGAATAAGTACCGATTCCGTCTTGCAACACTTGTTCACGAAGCCATTTATACGCTTTGTGTAGGGCGGCGCCCCGTTAGGAGATTTGCAAGGCCACAACTCGGGGTTCTGCGGATTCGCGCTTCTATCGGCCTCTACCTCGCCTTGGCTGCAAGGGACCGTCTGGCTCTCGTAATCCTGATAAGGAACGGAAACCGATGCACTATATCCATTTCGATCGATTAGATCTTTGACTAACTGCATTGCCTCTTGTCCGTTCAACTCGCTATCTGCGGTATTTACCGAGTCCGAGTTATTTCCATTGCTGCTTTGCTGCCGATTGCAGCTCGAAATGAGTGGGCCAGCAGTTAGCAAAAGTGCGAGCCCAACAGTTCGAACAACATTGTCGCGAGAGATCATTGCGGCATAAAGTGATTGCCGATTTCGAGAAAGGCCTGCTGCCACGATTGAATGTTGCATAACGTTTCTCCTTTAGCCGAAACACCGCTTAGCCTGAAGGGTCTAATTTTTTTTTTGAGAATTCTCGAATAATCGTTTTTCTTCCAGAAGGAAAACGAATCTTCAGCGTCACTCGCAAAATCCATGTCACAGTCGCCGAGGTCCCCGATTACTTCCCCCAGTTGATCGCGACCCAGAGTTGGTCCATGCCGTCATTGTCGAAATAGGCAGTGAGCGGCGGAGGGTGGCGTCGGTTACCGTCGCTCACTAAGCGCTGATTCTGCCGGGTGAAATGAGGATTGACGCACTAAAATTGTTGCGCAACGCCACCATAAAGCAGCCCAATATTACACCTTCCCGGGCGGGGACCAATTGTCGATAGGTGGTAGGGGACGAACCAGTACAGCCCTCCAGCCAGCATGTGACTATGGGTTGCTTCTAGGGGCAGGCCGAGAGTTGCTAGCAAACTGTCTACGCAAATATGTATCGGCCAGCAGGTGGATCTGCATCCAATCCGATCGCACCGTCTTGAGGGTGGCAGGAGCGCTGCCAGCGGCGAAGTCGGTCAACCAGGTCGCGAGGCGTTCGAGCACGGCTTCCACGGACGCAGCCAGTGCGGGGCGTGGCGCGTGAATCTCCGGCGCCACCGTAGGCACTGCCATGAGCTCCTGCAGTACATCTTTTGCCTGAGGGATGAGCACATTTTCAAGATTCTGCAATGTGACCATGGCCGGGCATGGTCTAAATACCCTTTCGGGCATTGTCTCCTTTCGAACGAAGTGAGAGATTGAATGCACCCAGGCGCGGTCAGCGTCTTGACAACGTTTAAGGCGGAAACAGCCGCAACATCGCCACTAACCTCCTGCCAGCATGCTGCAATCCCCTTTGCCCCCTCAGGTTGACGCTGCCTCCAGGCCGACTGACGGCCCGGGGTCCAGCTTCCTGGCACCGATGGGTGTGACGGTTTTCCGCAACATCTGGGCTGGTAATTTGCTGACTAACCTGGGCGTGTGGGCGCAATCGGTAGCGGTAGCATGGGTGATTGCTGCTGCCCATGCCGGGCCGATCATGGTGGCAATGGTGCAGGTGGCGTCAGCAGTGCCGCTAGTAGTGTTGTTGATTGCCGCGGGCGTACTGGCCGACAACTACGACAAGCGGAAGATCCTGCTGGTGGGACAGGTGGTGGAGATATCGGGCGCGATCTTCCTCACGGTGGTCGCGTTCCTCGGGCATCTCGATCCGACGGCACTAATTCTTGCCGTGCTATGGATATCAATAGGCAGCGCGATCGGCGAGCCCGCGTGGCAGGCGGCTGTGGGTGAGCAGGTGCCGCGTAACATGGTCAGCTCTGCCGTGCTGCTCAACGGTGTGAACTACAACGTGGCGCGCGCGGTGGGGCCGGCGCTCGGTGGTTTGATGCTGAGTGTGCTGGCGCCAAGCTGGGTATTTCTGGTCAGTACCCTTTCCTATATCGGTCTTCTCGCTGCCGTCTGGCAGTGGCGACATGCGGAGCCGCAACGAAGTCTGCCGCCGGAGAGTATCCGCGAGGGCGTGGTGGCAGCGATGCGTTTCACCTGGCACTCGACGGTGACGCGCCTGGCCATGCTTCGGTCCTTCATGTTCGGCCTTGCCGCGAGCGTCATCTGGGCATTGCTGCCATTGGTCGCGCGTGAACGCCCGGACGGCAGCGCCACGCTATACGGTTACATGCTGGGCACATTGGGCATCGGGGCCATCCTTGGCAGCGTGTTGGTGCCACGTTTGCGCCCATGGCTTGGTTCCAGCCGCCTGATCAGTGCTGCTGGCGCTGTTTTATCCGTGGCGATGGTGTTGCTGGCTTACGCGGGCTCGCTTGAAGTGCTTTTGCCGGCGCTGGGGGGCGCGGGTGCTTGCTGGATTGTTGCGCTTACCGAATACAACGCCAATGTGCAGCTGCTGGTGCCAGACTGGGTGAAAGGCCGAGCGTTGGCGCTCTATCAGACAGCGCTCTATGCAGGTCTGGCGATCGGATCTTTCCTGTGGGGACATCTGGCCGAAACCATGGGCGTCTCTGGCGCGATTCTGAGCGCCGCGATCACGTTAGCCATGTCGGTTTTGCTGCTCTATCGCTCACAGTTTCCGGAGATCGACGCCGCGGACATGGCCCTGGCGATGGGGGGCAAGGTAGTGGCCCCGATTCTTGCCTTCGATCATGAGCAGGGGGATGTTGTCACAAGTATCGAGTATGTCATTCCCCTCGAGCGGGCAGACGAATTCGTCGCGCTGGCGTCGTCATTGCGTCATTTGCGGTTGCGCAATGGCGGACGGTATTGGGGATTGTTTCGCGATATCCATGACGGGGAAATCTGGCGCGAAGTGCTGTTGAACGAAAGCTGGCTGCAATATCTGCGCATGCTCGATCGCATGACCATTGCCGACAAAGCTCTTATCGATCAGGTCAGGGCATTGCACCGGGGGCCGGCACCACCGCGCATCCTGGCCGGAGTGACTTACGAGTCCATCGGGTGGAAGAAGTGAGCATGGATCGTATTAAGCGCGAGCGGCGCGCGTACTGTCCGGCGTGTTGGCACAAAGGCTTGAGGGCAAGTCGCCCGACAAAGATAGACGTTTGGTACACCGAAAGGTCGAGAATTACCGATGTGAGCTCGTCGCCACAGCAACCGCCGTTGAATCGGCTTTTGATGCGACGAGTGCTGTCGCATGCCGCTTAACCGTGTCACCCATCCTTACATGAAAACAACATCCGTGTTAAACAACTATTTACATGAGCAGGCTGTGCTGTGGTTGGTTGGTCGACGCGAAAAGGTGACACGACAAGAAGGGTGATTTGAAAAAGATGGCACGGTTGCGGGCTTCCAGAACGGGAGCTGGCCGAATGGTCAAAAAGGCCCGCAACAGGCCCGCATCTGCAGCAAATCTTCGAAATTCTGAGCTGGACCGAGGCCGCCCGGTGTCGAATCGAGCGGTCTTTTTCTTGCCGCGCACGGGCCGGCGCTAAGATGATCTCGCACGGGGCGAATGGAGGCGGCGATGTGGAAGCGGATGGTCGGGTATGGGGCGCTGCTGGCGGCGGGAACGCTGGCGCTGCAGTGGCTCGACTACCAGCGGCTGGCGTGGATGCATTCGGGCGACATCTACCTGTTCCTGGTCGCAGCCGGCTTCCTGGTACTCGGCATCATCCTGGGCATGCGGATCTTCGCCACGCCGGCGCCGCTCGCCTTCGACGGCAACCCCAAGGCGCAGGCTGCGCTGGGCCTGAGCGGGCGTGAGATCGAGGTGCTGCACGAACTGGCAGCCGGCCACTCCAACAAGGAAATCGCAGCGCACCTCCACGTTTCGCCGAACACGATCAAGACGCACGTGGCGCGGCTGTTTGAGAAGCTGGGCGCGAGTCGGCGCACCGAGGCTATCCGCCGGGCGCGTGAGCTTGGGATCGTACCCTGACGCCGAATTATTCGGATGAATATGCCGAAATCATCCATTCGGGCGATTGCAGGGCGGCGCCGGATAGCGGTCAATGGCGGCTCAATCCATCACCAAGGAGTAGCACCATGTTGCGGACCATCCTGAAATACGGCGTGATCGCCGGCTTGGTCGTCGGCGGGTTCGAGCTCCTCACCTTCGTCGCGTTCTCCGGGATGCCGCCGCTGAAATACGGCATGGTGATCGGCTACACGACGATGCTGATCGCACTGAGCGCGGTGTTCGTGGGAATCAAGCGGCATCGGGACGTGGACCGGGGCGGGGTGATCGGCTTCTGGCCGGCGCTCGGGGTCGGGCTGGGTATCAGCTTCATTGCAGGGATCTTCTACGTGGCCGCGTGGGAAGCGGTACAGGCGATGACGCACATGGATTTCGCCAGCTCCTATGCCCAGGCGATCATCGCGAGCCAGAGGGCGAAGGGCGCAAGCGCCGAAGCGCTGGCTAAGCTGAGCGCCGACATGGAGACGTTCAAGGTCCAGTACGCGAACCCGATGTACCGCCTGCCGATGACGTTCGTGGAGATCTTCCCGATCGGCGTGCTGGTGTCGCTGGTCTCCGCGGGACTGTTGCGCAACACCCGGTTTTTGCCCGCGCGGCGGACTTGAAGAGTTTTATGACCGCAGGTGAGTCGGGTGGTGCACTTCGCGGATTTCGAACAGTGCAGTTTTTATTCGCGAAAGACGGCTTTCGACCTGATATCGGTATTCCGCCCCACCTTCGATGACACTGGGCATAGCTGGCAGGTAGCTGTCAGTGAGGGCGGAAAGCGCGCCGAGCTTTAGCTTGGTTAGAGTTCCGCGGAGCGGGACGCAGGCGTGTCTGGTTGGGCGCAGCCTTCGGGCTCGGGTACGCGCAGGGTGCATAGGCCTGCGATGAGCAGGCTGGCGCCGCCCACGCCCAGTGCCCAGATTGGCTGGTTGTGGAAGCACAGCCGCAGCAGTAGACCAAGCACGCTGGCGGCGAGCAATTGCGGGATCACGATGAAGAAATTGAAGATGCCCATGTACACGCCCATCTTCGCCGTGGGCAGGTTGTCCGACAGCAGCGCATAAGGCAGCGACAGAATCGAGGCCCAGGCAAAGCCGACGCCGACCATCGATGCGAGCAGCCAGTGTGGGTCGCGGATGTACAGGAACGACAGCAGGGAGGCGCCCCCAAGGCACAGGTTCACCACATGGCTGATGCGCAGGCCCCATCGGCGCACCATCAGCGGGATAACTACCGCGGCCAATGCTGCAAACCCGTTGTACGCGGCGAACAGCACGCCGACCCAGTTGGCGCCCTCGTTGTAGGCGGACGAGGTGGTATCGGCGGTGGCGTAGATCGTCTGCGTCACGCCCGCGGTGGTGTAGATCCACATCGCGAACAGCGCGAACCAGGAGAACAACTGCACCCAGGCCAGTCGCCGCATCGAGGCGGGCATGCCGTAGAGGTCGCCCATCACTTCGCGCAGCATCACGTGGCTGCGGGTGCGGCTCAGCCATGCGAACAGCAGGCCGAACACGATCAGTCCGCCGGCCAGCAGGTAGACCTCTTTCTCCAGCGCGAAATGCCTGATCGCGAACAGCACCGCGATACCGACGAGAAGCAGCAGCACGCCCGGTCGCCAGGCGCGTGATGCATCCACCGGCGGGTCATTCGCCACGTTGTCGGTGAACGATTGCAACTGCGCAGGTGGATATTCGCGCGTGGTCAGGATGGTCCAGAGCACCGCGCCCAGTAGTACAGCGCCGCCGCCGTAGAACGCGTACTTCACCGTATCAGGGATGCCGCCGTCCGTCGCCACGTTGGTCACACCGAACTGGGCCAGGATCCACGGCAGCATGGAGGCGATCACCGCACCGGCGCCGATGAAGAAACTCTGCATCGCATAACCGGCTGGTCGCTGTTGCGTGGGAAGTTGGTCGCCGGCGAGGGCGCGGAACGGCTCCATCGACACGTTGATCGACGCATCCAGAATCCACAGCAGGCCGGCGGCCATCCACAGCACCGGCGCGTTCGGCATCCACAGCAGCGCCAGTGAGGCGAATACCGCGCCGACCAGGAAGTACGGCCGGCGTCGGCCCAGGCGGTTCCAGGTGCGGTCGGAGTAGTGACCGATAATGGGTTGCACGATCAGCCCGGTCAGTGGCGCAGCGATCCACAGGGTGGGGATGTCGTTTACGTTCGCGCCCAGCGTCTGGAAGATCCGACTGACGTTCGCGTTCTGCAGTGCAAGGCCGAACTGAAGGCCGAGAAAGCCGAAGCACATGTTCCAGATCTGCCAGAACGACAGTGCCGGTTTCGGCGTCATGGGCCTACCCTTGTTGCAGGTAACGTCGTGCGGCGCGGTCGCGCGCGCTGGCGGCATGCTCAGCACGCGCGCACCGTGGGCTCTCCGCTGTGGTTGATCCGGGTCATTGGCATCTCCTCTGCGGCAACAGTTATGTCATGGCGCGGCGCATCCCGCATGCTGCGGGCGCAGCATCGGCGCACCTTGTTGCCGGCAGCAGCCTTGCATGGTAGGCAGCGTCGCAGTGCTGCAACCAGCGCCTGCATACGTATTCATGGCAACGCCGATCGTCCTTGTAAAGCGGAGGGCTCTCGCGGCATAGTCAATCGACACTGTCACGACAACGGAGAATCCATGCGGGTACGCCTCGAAGATGTGGCGCGCGCAGCGAGCGTATCGCCCAAGACGGTGTCGCGCGTGCTCAATGACGAGGCCAACGTGACTGAGGCCACGCGTCTGCGCGTGCGCGCTGCCATGGAGGCGATGGACTATCGCCCGCATCCGTCGGCACGCAGTCTGGCGGGCAATCGCTCGTTCCTGGTGGCGATGTTGTACGACAACAACGACAACCCGGCCTCGACCTATCTGGCCGAGATCCAGGATGGTGTGCTCGAGGCCTGCGACGCGCATCGCTACAGCATGATGGTGCGCCCGCTGCGCATGAGCGGCGGTGATTTCATCCGTCGCCTCGATGCGCTGATTTCCGACCATCACCCCGACGGCGTCGTGCTGACGCCACCGATCACCGACTATGCACCCCTGCTGAAACGCCTGCGTGAGTGCAACGTGCCCTATGCCAGCGTGTCGCCGCTGCGCCGTGGCAAAATCATAGGCGTGACGATGGACGAGCAGCGCGCTGCGCGGGCGATCGTGGAGCACCTGCTGGAGTTGGGCCACCGGCGGATCGCTCACGTGATCGGCATCGCCGACCACGGCGCCAGCCGCTGGCGACTGGCCGGCTATCGCGAGGCGATGGCCGCCGCGGGTCTACCCGAGGATCCCGCTCTGGTGGTGCAGGGCGCTTTCACCTTCGGCTCTGGCGTGGCGGCGGCGCGACAGCTGTTTTCACTGGCCGAGCGGCCGACGGCGGTGTTCGCTGCCAACGACGACATGGCCACCGGCGTGATGTGGGCGGCGGGCGAGTACGGCCTGAAGGTGCCGAACGACCTGTCGGTCTGCGGCTTCGACGACACGCCACTATCGCGCCAGCTGTGGCCAGCGCTCACCACCGTCCAGCAACCCAGCCGTGAGATGGGCAAGATCGCAGCCGAGCAGTTGCTTGGCGTGCTGCGCGGTCACGGTCCCGGCCAGCTGGTGCAGGTCCCGTTCTCCCTGCAGATCCGCGGTTCTACTGCCGCCGTACCCTGAGGTCGTTTCACTCCGACGCCTGGCACGGAGTCATGTTGCAGAGCAAATTGACAGCGCTGTCATTTATGCGAACATCCGACTCAGACGCGTACCACCGGTGCGCCAGCCTGGAGCCTTTCCGTGCCATTGCTGTCTGCATCGAGCCCGTTCCTGCGACGGGTTTCCATGACCCTTTCACTCGCTGGCGTACTGCTCATGACCGTTCCCGCCATAGCCGACGACGCGACCACCGTCCATCCCAAACTGTGGCCGCAAGGCAGCTCGCCACTGCCGCCTGATCCCGTGCTCGAGTCCCGGGTCCAGGCATTGCTGGCGAAGATGTCGGTGGCAGACAAGGTCGGCCAGATGATCCAGGCTGACATCAAGTACGTAACTCCTGACGATGTGCGCGAGTACCGCCTTGGCTCGATCCTGGCCGGTGGCAACTCCAAGCCGCCCGGACAGCCGTACCCCACGGCATCACATTGGCAGGCGCTGTCCGACGCGTTTTACCGCGCGTCGATGGATACCTCCGGTGGCGGGCTGGCGATCCCGGTGCTGTTTGGCATCGACGCCGTGCACGGCCACAACAACCTCGTCGGCAGCACGCTTTTTCCGCAGAACTCCGCGCTGGGTGCCACGCGCGATCCGCAACTTATCCACGAAATCGGCGAGGTCACCGCGCGGGAGCTGCGAGCCAGCGGCATCAACTGGACTTTCGCGCCCACGCTCACGGTGCCGCAAGACGTGCGCTGGGGCCGCTCCTACGAAGGTTATTCGCAGAACCCGGCGCTGGTGGCGCAATACGCCGCCGCCATGATCGGTGGGCTCGAAGGCAAGCAGGGTACCCCGCAGTTCCTGGATGCCGAGCACGTGATCGCCACCGCCAAGCATTTCGTCGGCGACGGCGGTACTCAGGACGGCAAGGACCAGGGCGACGCCCAGATCAGCGAGGCGATGTTGCGCGACGTGCACGCCGCCGGCTATCCGCCCGCGATCAAGGCCGGTGTGCAAGTGGTGATGGTCTCGTTCTCCAGCTGGAACGGGGTGAAGATGGCCGGCAACAAGGCGCTGATCACCGACGTGCTGAAGGAGCGCATGGGCTTCGACGGGATCGTGTTGGGCGACTGGAACGCGCACGGCCAAGTGCCCGGCTGCACCAACGAGGATTGCCCGGTGGCGTACAACGCCGGGCTGGACATGCTGGAGGCACCCGATTCCTGGAAGGGTCTCTACAAGAACACTCTGGCCGAGGTGAAGGCTGGGGTGATCCCGATGAGCCGCGTCGACGATGCGGTGACTCGCATCCTGCGGGTAAAGATGCGCCTGGGCATGTTCGAGGCCGGGCTGCCATCGGCCAACCCACTGGTGGCCCGGTCGGCGCAGGTGATCGGGAGTCCCGCGCATCGCGCGCTGGCGCGTCGGGCGGTACGCGAGTCGCTGGTGCTGCTGAAGAACAACCACGGCGTGCTGCCGATCGATCCGCGCAAGCACATCCTGGTCGCCGGTGATGGCGCCGACAACATCTCCAAGCAGAACGGCGGCTGGACGCTGACCTGGCAGGGCACGGGTCTGACCAATGCGAATTTCCCGGGGGCCACCTCGATCTGGGTCGGTCTACAGGCGCAGGTGCAGGCGGCTGGCGGCAGCGCCGAGTTGTCGGTGGATGGCGACTACAAGCAGAAGCCCGACGTCGCCATCGTGGTGTTCGGTGAAGATCCCTACGCCGAGTTCCAGGGTGACCTGCCGAATCTGGCCTACCGTCCGGGCAACGATCACGACCTCGACCTGCTGCGTCGCCTGCGCGGGCAGGGCGTTCCGGTAGTGGCGGTGTTCCTGACCGGACGGCCGCTGTGGATGAATCGCGAGATCAACGCCGCTGAAGCCTTCGTGGTGGCATGGCTGCCGGGCAGCGAAGGGGAGGGCATCGCCGACGTGTTGCTGCGTACCCGCGACGGTCGCATCGCGAACGACTTCCACGGCAAGCTGGCGTATGCGTGGCCGCGTAGCGCGGTGCAGATACCGGTCGCCGCCGTCGCACGAGGCGAGCATCCGCAGTTCCCCTACGGCTTCGGCCTGACCTATGCCGATAGCGGTAACACCGGCCCCTTGTCCGAGGATGCCGGGATCGTACTGAGCGCTGCGCGGGCCGGTGTCTACTTCACCCAAGGCAAGCCGGCGCAGGGTTTCGCGCTGCACCTGACCGGCGCGAACGGCGCGGCCATGAACGTCGCCGCCGCCCCGGCCGCCACGACGGACGGCAGCCTGCGCATCAACGCGCTCGATTACAAGGCGCAGGAAGACGCGCGCAGCCTGAGCTGGTCCGGTACCGGCGCCGCAGGTGTCGCGCTGGTGACGCCCGAACCGCTCGACGTGGAGCGCGAAACCAATGGCGATGTATTGCTGGTGACCACGTTGAGGGTCGATGCCGTGTCGCCCGGTGGCACGTCGATCGGTGTCGGCTGCGGCGTCGGCTGCAGTGGTCAGGTGCCGGTCGGCCAGCAGCTCGCCGCGTTGCCTCACGGGCAGTGGTTGCGTCTGGGCATTCCGCTGAAATGTTTCCGCGACGCCGGCGCCAACATGAGCAGGCTGGACCAGCCCTTCGAATGGTCCAGTCATTCCGGCGAACAGATCGCTATCACCGACGTGTCGCTCGGCACGGTAGCGGAGCAGACGCTGACGTGCCCGACTCACGGGGGCAAGCCATGAATGTCGAGCCGTTGTTCACCGTGGCGATGCTGCTGGCGTTGGTCATGGGCTTCGCGATATTGGCTGGCTCGTTGCGCCGGCGCGACCGCGCCATCGGCTACTGCACGTCCTTCTACATGTTCTTCTGCACGTTCTTCAACAAGTTCACCGAGCGCGGGCCGACAGCCGGACCCCGTATTCGTGAGATTGGACGCCAAGACGTCCATTTGCTTTGCATCAATATCAAGCTGCCGGAAGGCTCGGCAGGCGGCGCGAGGGGCTGTGCAGCATGAGTTTGTGAATGCCTCGATGACTTGTTGCCATGCGGCAAGCATTCATCGCAACGGCGCTCTATTATCCGACAATGACAGCGCTGTCATTTTGGGGTCAACGGCGTGCCAGTGGGGAGCTGGGAAAACTTTGTCACTGCCGGTGCATACGGCGGACAACAATCATCCGAACGATTTAGAGGGAGAGCTAAATGAATCTGCATCACAAGTTGTTGTATGTCGCCATGGCACTCGTGCTCGCTCCGGGCACGCTGCTGGCGGCGGATCAAGACGCAACATCGCAAAACCCGTCATCCCAGAATCCGTCATCCCAGAATCCGATTGCTGCTGACAAGAAAGCAAAAAATCTGGATGCCATTTCGGTTACCGCGACCAAGCGCGAGACGCCGCTGCAGAAAACGCCGGTGGCAGTCACGGCGATCTCGGCGGATACGCTCGACAAAGAGCGCGTGATGACCGTGCAGGATCTGACCAAACTGGTACCAGGCCTGCAGGGTACGTCGGAGGGCGATCATGACGTGGTGACGCTGACCATGCGCGGCATCGGCAACGACAGCGCCAAGACCGAGTACGCCGACCCTGAAGTCGCGACCTTCGTCGACGGCGTGTATGCGCCTCGCGCCGAGGCAGCGTCAGGTCTGTTGCTGGACATGGATGGCGTGGAAGCGCTGCGTGGTCCACAGGGCACGTTGTGGGGCCGCAACTCCACCGCTGGCGCCATCAGCTTCCAGACCGCCAAGCCTGATATCAACGGCGGTTTCTACGGCAATGGGCAGATCGAGGCTGGCAACTTCAACCAGGAGGGTTCGCGCGCCGCGATCAACCTGCCTATCAGCAGCACCTTCGCGATGCGTGTGGCCGTGGTACATGAGCAGCATGATGGCTACGTCGACTACCAGAACCCGGCCAGCGAGATTCCGTCGGTGGCGAGCCAAAAGACGACCTATCTCGCCTCCGGCGGCAGTCTGGCGAGTTTCCAGCCGATCAACCTCAACCAGTTTGTTCAGGGCGGTCAGAAATACGACGAGCAGGATCAGTCCGCTGCTCGCGTGAGTGCGCTCTGGCAACCCAGCGACACCTTCAAATGGAATCTGTCGTACGAATATTTTGCCGATCGCGGCACCCCCAGCCTGAGCCTGATGCAGCAGCCACGCGCGGGCCAGGATTTCTGGTCGGCGCTGATCACTACCGCGCCGTACCTGGACCGAACCTCCAAGACCGTGCGTAGCCGCATGGATTGGGATATCAGCAGCGATGTGGAGCTGAGCTATATCGCCGGCTACAACCGTTACTCAGGCAGCAGCGACTACGACCAGGATGTCGGCGTAGCCGTACCCACCAGCTTCACCACGGGCGGCGTGCAGCAGGAGGATCGTACAAACTATTCCAACTACACCAGCTACAGCAGTGAAGTCGACCTGAAGTCGAAGGGCCCGCAGACGATCGACTGGATCCTCGGCGCGTACTACGAGCACGAAGACAACAACATCCGCTTCGACATCCCGATCTTGAATGGTACCGACCAAGGTTCCATCAATTGGCAGGGTTCGTTCATCCAGCCGAAGGAAACGGTGGAGTCCAAAGCGGTGTTCGGCCAAGCCACCTGGCATATGTCCGATAGCTGGCGTCTGACTACCGGCGCACGCTGGTCGCATGACAACAAGGACAATGACGGCGGTATCAACTGGGATTGGAATGGTGATCCGACCGTGCCGCAGATACCAATCTCGCCGGGCGTCCAGCCGAGTCCTGCGAACGGCTTCAGCGCAGGCCAGTACAACACCGCGACGTACAGCAAGAGCGATGTCACCTGGCTGGCGCGTGTGGACACTGACATCGGTGAGCATGGTCTGCTCTACGCCAGCGTTTCCACCGGCTACAAGTCCGGCGGAACCCAGGATGGCGGTGCGTTGTACAAGCCCGAGACACTCACCAACTATGAGATCGGCACGAAGTTCTCTTTCTTCGGTGGGCATCTGACCTGGAACAGCGCGGCCTATTACGAAGACTTCAAGAACTTCCAGCTGTCCGCGCCAATCACCTACGCCAATGGCGCACACGGCCTTGGCTTCTCGAACGTGCAGGGCGACACGGAAGTGTTGGGCTTCGAGTCGGAACTGGCCTTGCAGCAGCAGGATGATCGCTTCAACCTGATCTTCTCGGCGATTCCAAAGAAGAAGCTCGGTACGCTGCTGTATGCGGGAAGCAACGATTATGCGGGTTTCCCGACTTGCCCGGCGGGGGCCCCTCTGGGCGTCGGCAATTGCCTGAACGTCACGGGTAACGATTTGCCACATGCGCCCAATTTCTCGTTGACCGCGATCTACGAGCATGATTTCCACCTGGGTAACGGTGGCCGTCTGACGCCACGTTTGAGTGCCCAGTACCAGAGCGCACAGTGGCTCAGCTGGTTCAATCTGGGTGCGCCTGACGAGCAGAAAGCGTATGTGCGCGGTGACGCGTCGCTGCGTTACAGCGAGCCGGGCGATCGCTGGTACGTCAACCTGTATGTGCAGAACGTCAACGATGATCGCATCAGAACCAGTGCAGGGAGCAGCGAGGTCAACGGTAGCCTGTTGTATTACTCGCAGTACCTGGCGCCGCGTACCTACGGTGTCCAGTTCGGCTTCTGGTTCTGATGATCGCGTCCTGATGATCGCGTCCGCGCAGCTTGTGACGCAACACCGTTGCCGTTCTCTGCAGGCATCCCCGACGAGGATGCCCTCAACTTTCCCCTGAGTGGCACTTTGGTCGGACCCTCCGGGGTCCGGCCTTTCTTTCGAGGGCGCGATGAGAACATGTGGTTGCGATAGAAACGGGCCGTGCTTTTGCCAAGTGCCAAACCATAGGTGACGTCCGCGCCGCCTGCGTAAGGAATAAAACATGTCGCGATTGAAAAAAGTGCTTGTGGTGGGGGGCGGGACGGCCGGCTGGCTAGCTGCGTGCTACCTGGCGAAGGCCATGAATTCGGTTCATCCGGAAAGTGTCCAGGTGCATCTGGTCGAGTCGGACCATATCGGCCTGCTCGGCGTGGGCGAAGCCACGTTCCCTTCGATCCGCGGTACGTTGTCGGCGATCGGCCTGGATGAGCGGCGTTTCCTGGTGGGAGCCACGGCAACTTACAAGCAGGGCATCCACTATCGCCATTGGGTGAGGCCGCCTGGCACGCCTGGCAGCGACCATTTTTTCCACCCATTCAGCCAGCCGAGCCAACGGCCGGGCGGCCCCGAATTATTGCCCTACTGGCTATTGGGCGCGGCCCCCGACGGCATGCCGTTCGCCGACGCGGTGACCATGCAAAGCACGTTGGTCGACCATGGACGCGCACCGAAGCGACCGACGGATGCTGACTATCAGGGGCCGATGAATCACGCGTTCCATTTCGACGCGGCCTGTTTCGCAAAAGTGCTGGCAGAGCACGGTCAGCAGACGCTGGGTGTGAAGCGGCACGTCGCAACAGTCGAGCGCGCCGTGCTGGACGAGCAGGGTGCCATCGCATGTGTAGTGACCAAAGAACTGGGGGAGCTGACCGCAGACCTCTACGTGGATTGCACCGGCCTGCGCAGCGCCTTGATCGGCGGCATCATGCAGTCGCCGTTTCACAGCCGCCGGGACGTCCTGTTTGCCGATCGCGCCGTGGCGATGCAGGTACCTTATGCGAAGCCGGATGCGCCGATCCCGCCCTACACCATTTCCACCGCGCAAGAGGCCGGCTGGATCTGGGACATCGGTTTGCAGAAGCGCCGCGGTGTCGGCTACGTGTATTCCTCGCGGCACACGGATGCCGAGCGCGCGGAGGAAGTGTTTGGCCGTTACCTGGGTCCGGCCGGCGAAGGGCTGACCCCCATGCACATCAAGTTTGAAACCGGTTACCGGCCCGAGCACTGGCGCAAGAACTGCGTTGCGGTCGGCCTCGCGGGTGGTTTTGTCGAGCCGCTGGAATCGACCGGCATCGCGTTGATCGAACTGGCCACCTATCTGCTTACTCACCTGTTGCCAGGCGACACCGACAACATGGAAAGTGCCGCGCGTCATTTCAACGAGATGATGGTTGCACGCTACGACCGCATCATCGACTTCATCAAGATGCACTACTGCCTGAGCCAGCGGCGTGACTCGCCATTCTGGATCGACAACGCCGACGCCGCCAGCATCCCGCAAACCCTGCAGGAAAAGCTCGCGAAGTGGAAACAGCGCCCGCCGCATCGGCTGGATTTCGTCGGCGACCTGGAAATGTTCACGACCTCCAGCTGGCAGTATGTGCTGTACGGCATGGAGTTCCAGACTGACCTCGAGTCCATGCGCAGCGCCTATCCGCACATGGAAGCAGCGCGCCGGGAATTCGCGATGATCCGGCAGGCGGCCGCCAGCGCACTCCACGATCTGCCGGATCATCGTGCGCTGGTCGAACAGCTGTGCCGAGAACATAAGCAGCGCATCCGACCAGATGCGGATATGGCTGCATCCGCCGCCGGTTGAACTGAAGTGCGTGTCGACCATTTCCAGTGGGTCGAGACGGGCAACATCAAACCCGATGTGATTCCACCGTTCAGGGGGAGATCAAACGCTATCAAAGGAGATAACTTTGCCTTGTCGTCGGTCCTGCCTGGAAGCTGGCCGCATTTAGCCTGGCGTGCGTAGGGAGGGCGATTAGAGAGGGCCATCGCGGGTAGACAGTAGACTCGCTCAAATGTCCGCTTCCGACCCAATATAGGTATTCCGCCCCGCCTTCGATGACACTGGGCATAGCTGGCAGGTAGCTGTCAGTGAGGGCGGGACCTGCACCTGCGGGTTGCGAATATTCCGGCCCAAACACTCGATGTTCGCCGCTTTGGTTTCGAGCACGCTGGTGCGCTTGAGCTCCTCAACGAATATTCAGTGCACACCGAACGATTGGCTCTCTATATTGACTTCGCCAAGCTTGGGCACGCACGTCTCGTAAGGTGACGCAGTCGCAATTCGCATGCTACGTGTGGCAACGTCGACGTGCTGATCACCTGGTCTGATCGCACATCGATCCGTCAACGACAACGGCGCCTCTCGGCGCCGTTGCGCGCTACGAGTCCACCTCGTCATTGACGCTTGATGAAGGCCAGAATCTCGGGATTGATGACGTCCGCATGAGTCGTCATCAACCCGTGTGGGAAGCCCGGATAGATCTTGAGCGTGGCATTCTTGAGTAGCTTGGCTTGCAGTATTGAGGCGTCTTTGTATGGAACGATCTGATCATCGTCGCCCTGCATTACTAAGCTCGGTACCGTGATCGCTTTCAGATCGTCCGTTTGATCTGTCTCCGAAAAGGCCTTGATCCCTTCGTAATGGGCGAGCGCGCCGCCCATCATTCCCTGGCGCCACCAATTGCGAATAATCCCTTCCGAGATCTTTGCCCCAGGGCGATTGAACCCGTAGAACGGCCCTGTAGGAAGATCGAGGAAAAACTGCGCTCGATTGGCAGCCAGCGCTTTGCGAAGGCCATCGAATACGTCGATCGGTGTGCCGCCTGGGTTCTTATCGGTCTTGAGCATGAGCGGAGGAACGGAGGCGAGAAGCACCACCTTGGCTACGCGCCCCTGAGGCTCGCCGTATTTCGCGACATAGCGTGCCACTTCGCCGCCGCCCGTCGAATGGCCGATGTGGATCGCATTTCTCAGGTCAAGATACTCGACAACTGCTGAAGCATCGGACGCGTAATGGTCCATGTCATGACCGGTACCCACTTGCGAGGAGCGACCGTGGCCGCGCCGGTCATGCGCGACGACGCGATAACCGTTGGCAACGAAGAACAGCAGCTGTGTGTCCCAGTCGTCCGACGACAGAGGCCAGCCGTGGTGAAAGACAATAGGCTGAGCGTCCTTCGGACCCCAATCCTTGTAGAAAATTTCAACACCATCCTTCGTGACAACCTTGCTGCTCATCTGTTGGCCTTGCGTGGATCGATGCGTTGGATTCGCAGGCGCCGCGCTCGCCGAGCCCATCGAAGAGATGAGGGGTATCGCCACCGAGGCAGCGGCTGCCGCGCCGGCTCCGATCAACACGCTGCGACGCGACTCGCTGACAACGTCGACGTTATCTTTGCTATTCATGACAACCTCCAGTAAGGGAACCTTGAGATACCCCTGGCCCTCAATGCGACTGAATGCCCCGCCCCTGGAAAGCAACGGGGGCAAGCTTGCAAACAGGGCGTTCTATATAGGCCGGGAAACTAACCGCCGGGGTAAGAAGCTTTCTATTTCGGCCATCGAGTTTTACACCCTTGTGTGAACGTGATGTACCCATGGAGACGCCGACCAAGCTTCGCCTCCAGCTCAGGCTAAAGGATGGTCTCCTTAGACGCGCATGCCTGTCACATTCGTCTTCATTTTCGGCTAAAAATGATGTTTTGAAACCTTTTTACCACTTTCCGTAAGTGAGGGTCGGCGCTGTCCAACCGCCGTAGCGCTAGCAAAACGCCAGCCACCTGCACACGCTCGGCAAACTATGGCTAGGTAAAAATACTGATGGCACCCGCGTGCTTTCGCGGTCGCCAACGCCACTCTTATTCATGCAAGCTTGTTGCGCCTGACCTTGGAGATTCGTCATGAAGCTTCTAACGGCAGTGCTATGCGTTTTTTGCGTTAAGCCCACCTGGCTCCGCTATAGGCGAAGACGTTGCTCCTGGGTTCTCTGGCCAAGAAGCTCACGCTATCGCCAGGGACGCTTACGGCTGTGCCTACCGCGATGATCTTCCACGGCGAGACCTATCGCGCACCGCGGAGCTGGACCCAGCGCGTTTACTTGCAGGTCACCTAATATCACGAGGTGGATAGCCTGTGCACGATTGGATCAAGTGCGAAGGGAGAGCACATCCAAAAAGTCGAAATGAGCAAGCCCACGGCAACCATTAGTGTGGCGACGGCGTAGCTACGCCCGGTCAGCCGTTGAGTTTGTTCGTCAGATAGCCGAATTTTCCGCTGCGTCCGGGGCAGCGCAGCCTTCTCGCCGACCACCCAATATTTTACGGCGACGACTCGGAGACGTCGTTTCTTCTCCTGTCTTCACGAATTGGGCATCGACAAGACTAGCGACTTGAGTATGGTTGGTGGTCGCCTAACGAGCGCGAGTGCATCGTTAGGTTCCATCTGTCGATTGAAAATATCAATTGACCCACACGGCTCTTAGAACACGACACGCGAACATCCATCGGCGCATTGATAATTTCTACCTCAATACACCGTCTCAGCCTTGAGTCGCGCGCGCTGTTGCGCAGGCCGTCCCATTCCCAGGCAGAGGAGAGTAGCAATGAGCAAGACCGTCATTCAACACGTTCTCTCGCGGTTGCGCGACCTTGGTATCAAAGATGTGTTCGGCGTCGCCGGCGATTACGCATTTCCCATCGAGGATGCTGTATGCGCTGAAAAAAGCATGCGCTGGGTGGGAAGTTGCAACGAGCTCAACGCGGCGTATTCGGCAGATGGCTATGCCCGAATAAAGGGTATGGCTGCTCTGAGCACGACTTATGCCGTTGGCGAGTTGAGCGCGATCAATGGCATTGGCGGCGCTTACGCGGAATACCTGCCTTTATTTCATCTGGTCGGCATGCCCGCAAGCGGAGTGCAAGCGGCCGGGCGCCTGGTTCATCACACCCTTGGCAACGGCGAATTCGACATCTTTTACAACATGACGGCACCCATGGTGTGTGCGCGCGCCATCATGACTCCCGAAAACTGTGTCACCGAAACGGAACGACTCATTGCCGCCGCGCTTCATAATCATCGACCCGTCTACATGTCTTTCCCCTCGGACTACGCGGTCACCCCAGTGGTCGGATCCGCCAAGCCCATCGAAGAGCCTGCGTCCGATAAAGAGACACTCAAGGCTGCAGTTGACGCGATCGCCGAAGCGCTTTCACGTGCCAATACGGCGTGTATTTTGCCGGGCATTCTCGTGTCTCGATCGGGGCTGGCGAAGGAGGCGCTCGCCGTCATCGAAGCTTCCAATCTGCCGTTTGCCACGATGTTCATGGACAAGTGCGTACTGGACGAGTCCCATCCAAACTATGTGGGCATGTACGACGGCAAGTTGATGAACGAGCAAGTGCGCGCCTTTGTTGAAGGCTGTGACTGCATACTCGGTATTGGAGCGCTGATGACGGACTTCAATTCGGGCTCGTTTACGGCGTGCATCGATCGCTCCAGGAGCATCAATATCTTGCACAACGCTGTACGGGTGGGGGCTGCCTTCTACAACGACATCCATATGAAAGATGTTCTCCTGGCGCTTGCCAAGGTTGTCTCGAAGAAAAGTGTCAAAGCACCTAAACCGATGGGTCTTGGCGACCCCGTCGGCGATCCCGGCGGCAAGATCACCGTGGAATACCTCTATCCGCGGTGGCAGCAGATGTTGCGCCCCAACGACATCCTGATCGCAGAAACCGGGACGTCGTCGATGGGCTTGGGATTTGCCCATATGCCGAAAGGTTCGACGTTCCAGAACCAGACCCTTTGGGGTTCAATTGGCTGGGCGACCCCGGCAGCTTTTGGAGCCGCGCTCGCCGCACCGGACCGACGCACCATCCTGGTGACGGGCGAGGGGTCTCATCAGCTGACAGCGCAGGAAATCAGCCAGTTCTATCGGTTCGGATTGAAGCCGATCATCTTTGTATTGAACAACGATGGCTATTTGATCGAGCGTCTTCTGTGTAAAGACCCTGAGTCGTATTACAACGATCTGGCCCAGTGGCACTACGCCAAACTACCCGAAGCCTTGGGATGCGACGACTGGTTTGCGACACGGGTGACTACCTGCGGCGAGCTCGACCAGGCCATCCGGAAAGCGGAGAGCGGTGGCACCGGGGCATACATCGAAGTTGTGATGGAACGCTACGCGGCGTCGCCCTTGTCGCAGAAGCTTCATGCGTCACTCGCCACGCTCTACTCGTAGTCGTATAGAAAATTCTCATGCCGCGCGAGGCCCGTCCCGCGCGCGCATGAGTTGATCCCAGGGCTGTCTTAGAGTGCTCTCATGTCGATCTCAAGCCATGGCGGGTGGACTCCATCGCCGTCTGCGTTTCTGTGTAATGAATCCTTGGACGCTGGGTCGTTTGCAACACGCCTCCTGCTCGCGCAGTCTGGCGGTGTTGCAACGACTGGCTGAATCCGCAGGCCAAAGCAGACGCTTTCAAACACTTGGCCGAGGAGATGGCGATCCCCGTGCCGTCAAGCGAAAAGCGGATCTGATGGCGCGATTGCCACAGTCACTCGGTAGCCACACCCGGGCGGTTCCGCTTGAAAGTCAGCCAAAGCGCGGACAACAGGAAATACACGCCGCCGAACGCAGCGTAGGGCGCGAGCTGGGCAATCGTGGGCGCCGCCCCGAAAGACTTGGCAGCGAAGATCACGCCTGCCAGGGCCGACTGCACACCGCTGATCATCATGAAAGCCTGGCCGCCAAGCTTGCGGCGCCGAATACCCACTGCCAGCTGGAATAGGCCTGCAAGGAGCGCCCAGACGCCGAACACCAGCACACCGCCTGCGTTGCCGCGCAGAGCAAAGGCAACGGCCATGCACGCCGCGGTGACGATGCTGGTGAGCGCATTGAACTTCTGCCCGGGGTTGACCTGGAGCCCTCCGCTTCGCCGCGCGTCGATCACATTGGCCAGCGCATCCCAGGCGGGATAAAGCACGAGCAGTACGCCCACCACGGGCGCTGGTGCCGACGCCGAAAGGAAAGCCAGTGCAACCCAGGCGAAGGCAGCGCCGGTGCGGAGGAAATAGAAGTTTCGAAGCGAGTTCATGGAGAGCGTCCGTGGGTAGGTCATAACACCCTACTAGTAGGTAGGATAGTGTGTCAAGAAGCCATCCCCCGGAACGAGATCTTTCCAACGATCTACCTAGTGGTAGAATGGCCGCCATGACAACGCAACAGAAACTCATCGATTCGGCCCGCCACCTCATCCAGACCCGCGGATACAACGGCTTTAGCTACGCCGATGTCGCCGAAGAGGTTCAGGTACGCAAGGCAAGCATCCATCACCACTTTCCGGCCAAGTCCGACTTGGCGAGGGCGGTGGTCGAACAGTCGCGAGCGATCATCGTGGAGCAGACGCGCACGCTCGGCGGTGGTGCCTTCGATCCTGAGGAGCAGCTGCGCATGTACACCGGCTACTGGGAAAAGTGCATTGCCGATGCCTCCGCGCCATTTTGCGTGGCCGGCATGCTCGCCAGCGAATTGCCAACACTGCCAGCGGACTTGGCCCAGGACGTGCGCACCCACTTTCGCGACTTGTCGAATTGGCTGGAAATCGTGCTGACCCGAGGCGCACAGCTGGGGCGCTTCGAGTTGCAGGGATCAGCCCGCCAGGAGGCGGAGGCGTTCATGGCCATGGTGTATGGCGCCATGTTGGCGGCGCGAGCCTATGGCGATCCAACGGTCTTCGGCGACATCGTGGCGAGTGGGCTTAAAAGGCTTGCGCCAGCCGGCGCACGCTAGTCTGCGCGAAACGCGCCGCCGACCCGCGACGATATTCCTTCGACGCTCGATGGCGGTTCGACTTGCCTGATCAACCATCCGTCGAGCGCGTGAGTGCCTCCCACTGGTCGATCTCCTGCGCCAGCGAAGACAGCTTCTGACGCACCAGGTCGATCGCATCGCTTCCGAGCAACAGATGCGCTGGTGGTGAGTCACTGTCGATCACATCGAGCATCGCCCGCGCCGCTTTTGCGGGATCCCCAAGCTGACTTCCGCTCTTTTGCCGACGGGCCTCCCGGATAGGGTCGAATAGCCCGTCGTAATCAGCAATGGAGCGGGGCGCCCGGACCATCGAACGTCCTGCCCAGTCTGTGCGGAACGAACCGGGCGCTACCGCCGTAACGGCAATACCGAAAGGCTTCACTTCCTTGCCGACTGTTTCGGAAATGCCTTCCAGCGCGAACTTGCTGCCGCAATAGTAGGAAATGCCTGGCAGCGTGATATGGCCGCCCATCGAAGTGATGTTGAGGATGTGCCCCCTGCGTCGCCCTCGCATGTAGGGCAACACGGCCTTCATCATGGCCACGGCACCAAACACATTCACTTCGAACTGTCGCCGCATATCCGATAGCGGCGACTCCTCCAGGATGCCTTCGTGACCATAACCGGCGTTGTTCACCAGCACGTCCACGGGACCCACGGTTTCCTCGATCTCGGCGACGACGCCATCGATCGCACCAAAGTGAGTGACATCCAGAATGCGACCTATGGCATCCCCGGTAGCAAGCGCTTCGAACTCTTGGCGCGCTTGCTCACCTCGAACGGTTCCAACCACACGATGCCCCTTAGCCAGCGCCTCGCTGGCCAGGGCCTTTCCGAACCCGCTGCTGACCCCGGTGATGAGTAAGGTTTTGCTTGCTGACATGGCGATTGCTCCTGTGGCTTGCGAACGTGGCTTGCATAATAAGTAGTGTTGGAGTCATCTTCTGCGCCTGATGACCTCAATTTCTTGCCTATTTCTATGAATCGCCATGCCCCTGCGAACAAGCTCGAGCTAGCAGATGAAAGCCGTCGTATGGCGGCCCTTGTTCGAGAGTTGGCCCCGCAGGAGGGATACAACCTCACGGCTTTGCCTGGCGTGCGCATCCTGCGATCGGATCGCACTCTGTCCCTGACGCCAGTTTTGTACGACCCCGGCATCGTGATCGTGTGCCAGGGATGCAAGCGCGGCTATTTTGGCGATCAGATTTATGTTTACGACGAGCAGCATTACCTGGCAGTCGCCGTGCCAGTGCCGTTCACCATGGAATCCGACGGCACACCCGAGCACCCGCTGTTGGCCATCTATATGCATCTCGATTTTCAGATGGCTGCCGATCTGATGCTCCAGATCGCCCAACATCAGTCGCCCAATGCTGAGGATGCGCCGCTCAGCATGATGTCCAGCCCTATGGACTCAACGCTGCGAACGTCCCTCCTGCGATTCCTGGAGGCCATGAGCCAACCGTTAGACGCCGCGGTTCTCGGGCCAGATCTCTTGCGTGAACTTTATTTCCGCGTACTCACAGGCGCGCAGGGAGCGGCGCTGCGCTCAGCCCTGGGAATGCAGGGACAATTCGGCAAGATAGGAAAGGCACTTCGCCACATCCATGCTGCTTATGCCCAGCCGATCAATCTGGCGCAATTGGCCAGAGAGGCCGACATGAGTGTGCCCACGTTCCACACCCACTTCAGGTCGGTAACCCGAACATCGCCGATGCAGTACCTCAAGTCGACGCGACTACATCAGGCCCGCCTGTTGATGGTTCGCCAGGGGATGACTGCGGAGGCAGCCGGCTACGCCGTGGGGTATGAAAGCGCGTCGCAGTTCAACCGAGAGTTCAAACGCCTCTTCGGGCTGCCGCCCGTTGCGGAAGTGAGGCGCATGAGGGACAACTTTGCGGTACCTCCCGCGCAAGCGGCGTCGGATTTCGTTTCATCACATTGAGGTAGTGCGGCACGGCCTCTAAGCGCGAAATGGTGGCCATGCGGAGAGCCGTCCGCAGCCACAAGCGGACGCTATCCGTCAACCAAGACACGCCTTAAAGAAGCTCACTAATTCCGTTGCCAATTTTTCCGGCTGCTCCTCTGGAATGTAATGCCCGCAGGCCTCGATTTGACCTCCGCTAAGATTCTCACAAAGCGGCTTCATCAATTCATGGATGTTCGGTGCGCTGCCAACATCGCCGCCCAGAGCTAACACGGGAGCCTTGATTTTGTTGGCGAATAGCTTCTGGTTTTGCCGCATATCCTCTTCGACAGCTCGGTAGTAGCCGAGCATGCCGCGAAGACCGCCAAGAGAAGCATACGATTTCACGTACTCATCGATATCAGCCGGCTCGAAGGCCGCCATCGCATTGGCGGCTTTTTTGTTGAAGAACCACTCAATCAGGACGCGCTCTTTTCCGGCAAGCAACGCTTCGGGAAGATCATCCACGGCATTGAACAGGAAGTGCCAACTCTTCCAATTGGAAGGAGCTGTGACAGACACTTCGGCCTTGAGGGTAATACCGGGGATGTTTCCGTCTATAAAAACGATGCCATCCAAGTCCGTAGCGTATTGGTGCGCGTATGGATAGCCAATCCACGACCCGATATCGTGCCCCACATAAAAATGTCGCTGCACGCCCAACGACTTCAGAAGGTCGTTGATTCGTCCTGCAGCAGTTTGCGTGTCGTAGCCGCTCAAGGGCTTGTCCGAGTAGCCCTGGCCTGGAATATCTATAGCAAGAGTACGGTAAGAGCCAGATAGTAGGGGCTGAAGTCGGCGCCACGCATATGCGGTCTGCGGAAAGCCCGCAATGAGGACGACCGTCGGCCCGACGCCGCCCTCGACGATGTGGAATCGAATTTCTCCGCTTTGCACGAAGCGCCTGGAAAATGTTTTACCGCCAAGTTCTATCACGCCCGCCATATCGATTCTCTTCTTGATCAAGATTGGATCATTTGCGGAACAAGCGCTTTGAATAGTAGTAGTTAATCAGGTATAGCATTGCGCGGTAGCGACGTCCTATGCGAGCTTTCGCCTGCTGACGGATGAACGCCAAAGTGCGGTTCCGAAAAGTGTGGCGGCCTAACCTGGGACCGACCGACCGGTGTGCAGAAGATCATCCGTGTGGCGATCTTTCGTGATCGACGTCCACCTGACCATCGTTGCGGTCACGCTGTCAGAATGGATGGACAGTATTCCCGGCGAATTCCTACAATAGCTCGACCAAAACGCGCCTGAGGTTTCCGATGAGTGCTTGGTTCGGTCGAAAGAAATTTGGTTGGGGATGGGGCCCACCAGCCGGCAAGGTTGGCTGCTCCATACCGTCTATGTGGTCACGGTACCTCTAATTGGAAGAGCCTTCTCAACGAGCCGTGTGCTTAAATCTCCGGTGTAACACACCGCCGAAATGAAAGACGAAGACGTCCCTCGAGCGGCAACTTCGGGGGTGCCTCAAGTGTTGGAATCAGTCGATGGCCAGCGTGAGTGAATCCCATCGGCTCTGCACCGGCGCGTAACGGGATGGCGGCAGTCCGACGTAGCGGGTGAAGGCGACGCTGAAGGCGCTTGCGGAGCTGTAGCCGACGCGTTCTGCAATTTCGGCGATGCCACCTTCTTTTCGCCACAGTAGGTTCTTGGCCATGGCCATGCGCCAGGCGAGCAGGTACTCGATCGGGGCTACGCCGACGGCGCGGCTGAAGCGCTCGAAGAACGCCGAGCGGGAGAGAGCGGCCTCTTTCGCCAGCTGCGCGATCGTCCAGGGCTGTGTCGGACTTTCGTGCATTCGTCGAATCGCGACGGCGAGGCGTTCGTCGGCAAGCCCGCGCACGAGACCTGGCGACGCTGCAGTCCCGGATGTTGATCGGAGTGCCTCGATAAGGAGAACCTCAAGCAGGCGCGCCAGGATGACGTCACGCGCGGGCCGCTGCTCGCGCGATTCTTCGCCCACGAGTTGCACGAGTGTGGCAAGCCTCCTCTCGCCACGAACATGCACGAGTTGCGGGAGGAGCGACACCAGCAAGGCCGCGTCCGGCGAACCGAAGACGCAGTAGCCAATCAGAAAACGCACGTCGGGCGGGCCGCTTTGACTACCGTGTCTGAATTCGCCATTGAGCAGTGCGACGGGCGCGCTATCGAAGGCTTCCGATGTCACTGGCGCGAGGCTCGACATCGTGAAGCCATACGCCGAGGGAATCAGGACAAAGTCGCCCTCCTGGAGGGTGATCGGCTCGTGCTCGCCGACCGCGAGGCGGCACGAGCCCTCTAGGATGACGCAGTAGAAGGGTCGCCCGGCTTCTGAGCGCCGAACTCCCCAGGAACCAGCGCCGCCAACAACTTTCGAGAACGGGGCGCCCGGTTGGAGCAACGTGACAACCTCGGCAAGCGGGTCGATCATGACAGGACTCCTGCGAAGGAAACATGGACTTCTGATTGTAGCAAGTCCGGTTGCGGTGACCTATCGTCTCGGTATCGCAAACCACCACCGGAGTCCCCATGAAAACTGTCCTGATCACCGGATGCTCGTCCGGGTTCGGCCTCGAAACCGCCCGATACTTCCTCGATCGCGATTGGAAAGTCATCGCCACCATGCGCACGCCGCGCGAGGACGTTCTGCCACTTTCCGCGCATCTGCGCGTGCTTGCTCTCGATGTCACCGATCCTGAGAGCGTGCGTCAGGCTGTGGAGGCGGCAGGGCCGATCGACGTCCTGGTGAACAACGCCGGCATCGGCGTGCTAGGTGCCCTGGAAGGCACCTCGATGGAAACGGCTCGCGAGATCTTCGAGACGAACACCCTCGGGACGATGGCGATGACCCAGGCGGTGTTGCCTCAGTTCCGGCAGCGGAAGGCCGGCGTCATCGTGAACGTCACGTCGAGCGTAACGCTGAAACCGCTCGCTCTGCTTTCCGTGTACTCGGCGAGCAAGGCGGCAGTCAACGCGTTCACTGAGTCTCTTTCGCTGGAACTCCAGCCCTTCAATGTGCGCGTGTGCCTGGTGCTGCCGGGACGGGCGCCTGAGACCCGATTCGGCGAAAACGCACAGCCACGGATGCAGGGTGGCATTCCCGAAGTGTATGCGGGCTTCGCGCAAAGTGTCTTCGCGGGAATCGCGCAGTCGTCTGCGGTCACTCGGGCGCTGGACGTGGCAGAAGCGGTGTGGCGTGCTGCGAACGATCCGTCGTGCCCAATTCGGATTGCAGCTGGCGCTGACGCCGTGGAGCTGGTCGAGTCACGCTGAGATCAGAGTCCGATGGCGCAGCACAGCGGCGCTCGCCAAACATCAATGGATAAGAAAGGAGATAACTATGCAGAACAAACCTGTCGCCCTGGTCACCGGGGCCAATCAAGGAATCGGCCTTCAGATCGCGAAGGATCTCGTGGCACATGGCTTCACTGTGCTGGTCGGGTCGCGCAATCTCGAGCGCGGCGAGTCCGCGGCAGAGGAGATCGGGCCGGACGCCCGCGCGCTGCAGCTCGACGTGACGGATCAGGCTTCGATCGCGGCCGCGGCGGAGCGCGTCCGCAACGAGCTTGGCCGACTCGATGTGCTCGTCAACAACGCGGCGATCTCGCACACGCGACGGTTGCAGGGCATGTCCGTCGAGGAGTTTGCCAAGTCGACCCTCCCGAGCAACGTGTCTCTCGATGAACTGCGCGCGGTGTTCGAGACGAACGTGCTCGGCGTCGTCGCCGTTACCCAGGCGATGCTGCCGCTCCTGCGCGAGGCGCCGGCAGCCCGCATCGTCAACGTGTCGAGTGGCGCTGGATCGCTGACGCTGAATGCGGACCCGGCCTTCCCGTTGCGCTCGATTTTCGGCCCCGTCTATCCTGCATCCAAGACGGCTCTCAACGCAATGACGCTGGCCATGGCGATCGAGCTTGAGTCGGCCGGGATCAAGGTGAACGCGGTCTCCCCGGGCTTCACCAGGACGAACCTCAACAACTATGCGGGCACGCAGACTGTTGAGGAGGGTGCCCGCGCACCAGTGCGCCTCTCGCTGCTCGGTCCGGATGGTCCGACGGGAACCTTCTCCGGCACTGACGGCGCGATCCCCTGGTGACGAAGTTCTGGATCGGGTCGACGAGATCGCCATGCCTGCTGACGCGACAGTGAGGCAACGTTACAACAGCTGCCCGAGTCGAGCCTCGAGCAACGGCCGAAACGTGCGACTGACATGGACTCGGTGGCCGCCGCGCAAGACGAGATCAAATTCCCCGTGCGTGGCCGGCTCCAAATGCAGAATGCTGTCGATGTTGACGACGGTGGAGCGATGCACGCGAACGAATCGGCGCGGATCAAGCCGCCCGATAAGTTCGCCGAGGGCGGCGCGATGGATGATGCGTTCATGCCCCACATGCAATGCCACGTAGACGCCTGCACTTTCGATGCAGTCGATTGATTCGACGCGGATCAGTTCGGTTTTGTCGCGTTCACGGACAACGATGCGATCGAGAAACGGTTTGTCCATGCGGTGGTCGTCGAGCAGCTTGAGCACGCTTTGGCCAACTTCGCGCACGTACTGATCGTCCAGACGTGACTTTGCGCGGGAGAAAGCGGCCTCCATACGCTCGTCACCGTATGGTTTGAGCACGTAGTCGATGGCGGCCGACTCGAAAGCACGCACGGCATGCTGATTGAATGCCGTCACAAATACCGTCACAGGCATGCGCTCAACGCCGATCGTATCGATCACGCCCAGGCCGTCGATCCCCGGCATCTGAACGTCTAGAAAAACGACATCGGGCCGCTTTTGCAGGATCGCTTCGACAGCGTCGAGCCCGTTTTCGGCTTCCAGGATTTCGCCGACGTCGGGATCGTTGTCCATCAATTCGCGCAGCCGCAGGCGCGCCGGCTGTTCGTCGTCGACGATAAGAACCCGATAAGCATGGTTCTCACCCATCGCCATTCACCTCCGCTGCGTGCGTGGGTACCGAGACACGAACACGCGTGCCGCCACCTTCGCGTGGACCGATCTGGAGACCTGCATCCTGCTCAGGATGGAGCATGGCGATGCGCTCGCGGGTGACGCCTAGCCCCAATCCGACACGATCGCCCGTCGACGCATCGCCAAGCCCGACGCCATCATCCTCGACGATGATGCACAGCGTGGCATCGTCGATAGCAGCCCGTATCCAAACAGTGCCGCCGCCCGGTCGCGGCGACAATCCGTGGCGAACGGCATTCTCGACCAGAGGTTGCAGGATCAGGCTTGGCACCAAAACATCGTGAGCGGCAGCAGGAACATCAATGACCACATGCAAACTGTCGCCAAAGCGCGTCTTCTGGATGGCGAGGTAATGGCCGAGGAATTCGAGCTCCTCGCTGAGGCGTACCTGCTGCCGACGTCCGGACTCCAGCGAAAGACGCAGCAGATCGCCCAACTGCTCGATCATTCCGCGCGCAAGTTTGGGCTGACTTACTACGAGGGATGAGATGGTATTGAGCGCGTTGAACAGAAAGTGCGGATCGAGCTGCATGCGCAGGACATTCAAGCGCGCCTCGGAAAAATTGCGCTCCAGTCGTTCGAGCCTCAGTTGCGAAGCAAGATAATGCTGGCGATATTGCACCGCCTGCCAGCCGCCGACCACGAGCAGGTAAACCAGGAGGTTCCACAGTAATCCTCCCTTCATTGCCTCATGCAGGGGACCGAGGCCGATCGCGTCTGGCCATGCCATCACACCCACGATCACCTGGAGCAGCGCGGCGACGTAGCTGTAAACCAAGGTGGTCGGAATGCCAATGGCGATGTGCACGGCGAGCCGCGTCTTCAGGTTATTCACTGCAATGGGTAGGCGCCGATCCACCGCAGCAATCACCGGGACCAGCAATCCCCACGCCCACCAATCCGCCAACGACGTCCGTAGAACGAACCACCACGCCGCGCTCGACGCAAAGCGCGGCACGGCGAAAACGACACCGACGGCCGTCCAGGCTAGCAGTGAGATAAGCGCGAGACCCACTCTGGAATAGGAGCCGTTTTCCACAGGCCGAGCATGGTTCCAGATCGGGCGCACCATCTTCCTCACAAGTTTCGTCAAACGCTCATGCCATCCTACACGGGCGCATCGATCGACGCTCAAGCTATCTGATTCAACGAACGCCTGATCGATTCACGCCGCCCCGGGATTCGACGAATAAGTGATGGCAACGATGCGCCACCCATCCGCCGTCTTGACCAGTTGCCATGTTTCGTCGCCGCGGTTCTCCACTTTTCCATCGATGACAAAGTCGAAATGAAAATAGACCGATGCCACCGTACCGTCGCTCGTAATTCGAACGTCGGTATGGCGAGGATCGAGGTCCGATTTTGTGTTCGATACGAAAGTGGCAAAATTCCGATAGCTGCTGCCGCGGACTTTCGGCGTCGAGGCATCCTTCGCCCGCGCGGCGGCGAACGCCTTGTCGGACAGGACGTTCACCAACATGCTGCCGTGGTCGAGAAAGAGTTCGGAAACGCCTTCGCCGTTATGCGTGGCGACGGCATGGTGAAAAGTCTCCATAACGCGCTGGATATCCGCCACATCCTGTGGAGCCGTACCGGCGGGTCCGCCAGGTCGATCCATGGCAGCTAAGTTGCAACCGAATAGCAGAAGCATGATCCCGATGAAAATTATCTTTTTCACAAATGCCTCATTGGATAGATGCGCATGGCAATGCGGCAAAAGTAGGTTCTCCTGAGGGTGCTGCGGGCGCAAATGTTACGAACGGGCAATAGGGCGTCCTCAAACGGTCAGGGGTCGACACCAAGCGGACAATGGGCGTCGCCCATCACTTTGATGGTGATGCTCAGCTTTGCGCTGGCTGCGAAAAGTCGATGGCCACTTGAATCTGCCGTCTCGACACGCTCTCGATCCGCTTCGCATCATTTGGCCAGACCGCAGCGGAACACGCCGCTAGGATGCTTGCACTCAAGCTGCAGTAGATACCCATGCAAAGACGATTTATTCGTTCGATCTGTGCGCTCAGTGTTTTGGGCGCCGCATCGGCCTTCGCTTCGACGGTCACTCCCTTGCCAATTCCATTGCTAGCTGCCAACTGGCAGGCAAGCGGCAATGCCACGTTCATCGCGAGGGAAGCCTTCCCGCACGGCATCCTTCAGGTGACGTCCGAGAGTGAGCAGGGCTCTGTGGCGCTGAAAGACAAGCACTTCGACAACGGCACCATCGAGTTCGACATCAAGCCCGTTGGCGAAGAGATGCCGGGCATTCGTTTTCACCAGCAAGACGGCGACACCGCCGACATGCTCTATATCCGCGTCAGCCCCGACTGTCCCGCTTCGCAGGACTGCCTGCAGTACGTACCCATCATCAAAGGCCGTGTGCTGTGGGACGTCTATCCGCAGTACCAAGCGGCGGCGCCCTTCCGCGAAAACGAATGGAATCACATTCGCCTCGTCATTTCAGGCAAACGTATGAACGTCTACGTGAACGGACGAACAGAACCATCGTTGCGCATCGCGCATCTGGAGGGCGATGGCAGCACTGGAACCATCGCGTTCGAGGGCACCGCTTACTACACGAACCTTACGCTTGCGCCCGGCGTAACCGATGGCCTCGACCCCAAAGCTCCGGTGGACCTTGCCGCAGGCGATCCTCGCTACTTCGTTCAATGGCAAGGCACCGATCCCGTATCGATGGACGCCACGGACCATCTCAGCCTGTTGAACATGCCGCCATCCAGCGCGCGCTGGTCGCCAGTCACTGCCGACTACGGTGGCCTTATCAATTTGAGCCGATTTCACGCCCCGACGCCCAGGCATGCGCCTCCGCAAGTGATCTGGCTTCGCACCACGCTCCAGTCCGATCGCGAACAGGTTCGGCACGTGGCCGTGGGCTGGCTGCGTGAGATTTGGGTCTACGCCGACGGAAAACCCGTGTTTTCCGGCAAGAACCTCTACAACCTAAAGGGGGGACGCAAAGCGCCTGATGGTCGCCTATCACTGGAGAACGACGGCTTCGATCTTCCTTTGCACAAAGGTGCGAACGAAATCTTCGTCGCCATTGACGGCAATACACCTGACATGAGAGGGCGTTACGGGTGGGGTTTCGTGATGCGGATGGATCGCGCTGAAGGGATTACCTGGAAATAGGGTCGAGGCTTCGCCACGTCCGTTCTTGGTCTTCAATTGCAGCGAGCTTCGCAACTTGAAAAGTTGAGCACGTCATCAAACGAGGTGACATTCGTCGCCCCCGATCCGGTGTGGCTTCGGTCGCCCAAAGTCAAAGGAAACTACGATGCCTGTTGTTAACGTAAAACTCGTGACGATCCGAAACACCGCCTTTGTTGCACTGCTAGTTGCGGCCCCAATCTCCATTGCCGCTCCAAAGGATCAAACTTCGGCGGAAGATGCAACCGCGGCAACGCAATATAAGTCCTTGAATGTTTCAAGGGAGCCGAGTGTCGTCGCGCCCGGTGAATACAAGCTCGACCCGCACCACACTTCGGTTACCGCAAAACTTGCGCACATGGGCCTGTCTCACTACACGCTTCGCTTTGACGTTGTCTCAGGTCGATTTTCATTCGATCCGAAACATGCAGCCGCGTCACATGTCGAGATATCCATCGATCCGAAATCAGTCGACACCGGCGACCAGGCGTTCGACACAAAGATAGCGAAAAAATATTTCGAGGCGGATAAGTATCCATCCATCGCCTTCAACTCGGCGACGGCAAGCATTGTCGGCGACCATATTCTGGTTGATGGAGTTTTGAATTTTCACGGCGTAAAAAAGCCGGTCGTCCTGAACGTCACTTACCATGGATTTGCTCAATCTCGCATGGGCTTTTCTGGCGAGTCTACGTTCAAGAGGTCAGAATTTGGTGTTGGGGAATGGATACCGTTAGAAGCTGATGAGGTCACCATTCTCGTTGAAGCCGAATTCGTGAAGACATGAAAAGGAACGACGTCCACCCGATCTCGCCCTGGAACAAGGAACTGTCAGCGAGCCGACCACGCAACACCTGGGAATCAGGTTGAGAGGTGAACTACGATTCGTTGGTAAACGTGTTGCGTCGCTCGATCGACCATTGCGCAGCGCGGGGTGCTCAGCGGAACTTCTGTCCGATCTGTCCGACGTGCGTGTCCGCGGACGCGGAGGGCAGGGCGGGAAGCCAGCAGTTAGCTGGCGAAACTCATGGCATGAACGTTGCACCCAGCTCTTGATGTGCGCTGGCGATGTTATCGGCGCCTATTCTCGCTGGGGCAATCAATACGGGCGCGATGCCGCCATTCGCTCCATCCATGCCGACAATAACTGACGCAGGCGATAGTCGCCTTGTGTCTCAAGGACAAGACAATTGAAAAAGAAATGGCTGTCTGTATTCATCGGCCTCGTTTTCAGCGCGTCGTGCATCGGCGCAGACAACACGTCCGATAGTGGCGACAAGCTCCTTGGGTTGGCCAAGCAGGCGACAGGTGGCGCGGCTTGGGATCACATCGATACGCTGCATGAGCAAGGAAGGATCAGCGGAGCTCATGTTGACGGCAGTTACGATAGCGTGACCGACCTGCTACACATTCTTAGCTTGCAGAAGACGGTCCTTGGGCCGATGGTCAGTACCCAGGGATGGGATGGCAAGGTCGCCTGGAGCAGCGATTCTTCTGGACAGGTACGCGTCGAGTCGAGTCGCGAAGCCATTGCCGCGGGACTTGAGCAGGCCTACCGGAGCGCCTATGGGTTTTTCTGGCCCGATCGCTGGCCGGCTACGCGCGCGTCCGTTGGCGAACGACATGCCGATGGGGTGAATTACGACGCCGTCAAAGTGACGCCCAAGGGAGCCGAGCCGTTTGAGCTCTGGCTAGATCGAAGCACCCATCGCATTGCACGCGAAGTGGATCTCACCGGTGCCCAGCCGCATACGCAGATATTCAGCGACTACCGCGCAGTGGATGGCGTCATGCTGCCGTTCGCAACGCGTGACACAGTCGGCGACGTGCGCTTCGACGTGCTGGCCTCGGCCAGCACTCTCGCCGTTGGACCAGGCCGGTCTGAGCAGAGCTTTGCGCCAGCTACACCACCAAAGGAAGAAGATCCCTTTCCGGCCGGTCGCGATCGCATTTCGTTGCCTTTTCGCCTTATCAACAACCACATCTATGTGGGTGTCTCCATCAACAGCAAGCCAGAGCAGCCTTTCGTGTTTGACACCGGCGGCGTATTCATTGTCGATACCAGTTTCGCGCCCGCGCTCGGCATCAAGCCGGAAGGGCAGCTTCCGGGCAGTGGCTTTGGCGAAAACGTTGCAGCGATGCGCATGGGCAAGGTGCATTCGCTCGCCCTTGGCGGCTTTACGCTAAACGATCAGGTAGCCCTGACGATGGATATTTCGGCCAGCATGCAGCGCAACGATGATGTGAACGGCGCAGGCATCGTGGGCTACGAAATACCCAAGCGCGCCATCGTTGTACTGGACTACGCGAAGGGTGAGATGACGCTTGTCCGGCCCGCGGCATTCAAGCCGCCCGCCGGAGCCTCGGTGATTCCCTTTACGTTCAACGAGCAGGTACCGATGATCGCGGCCTCTGTCGATGGGATACCCGGTGAGTTCGAGATCGATACGGGCTCCGCCTCAGGGCTGGATATCATGGGACCGTTCGCGAAGGCCAACCATCTCGCCGAACGCTATCACGCGACCCATGAAATCCTGACGGGCGGTGCGGGCGGCGCATCGAGCGATCTGCTGGCACGGGCGGGCTCGCTGAAAATTGGCGACCTCGTGATCGACAAGCCGGTCGTGGATCTGGTCGGCGGCACACGCGGTGCCGGCGCTGCGACCCTCACGGCGGGCAACATCGGTGGTGCGCTGCTACGGCGATTCACGCTGACACTCGACTACGGTAACCGGAAGCTGTATTTCCAGCCCAACGCGGTTTATGGCACGCCGGATGGCTACAACCGCTCTGGCGTGCAGATGGCACGCGCATCCGATCAAGGTATCGTCATTACCCACATTATTTCAGGCAGCGCCGCTGAGAAGGCGGGTTTGCAGGCCAAGGATCGGATCGTCGCCGTCGATGGCACCAAGGCCCGGGATGTCCATTTGACTGATCTACGCGACAAATTCAATGCAAAAGCGGGTACCCGGGTGACCTTGTCGGTGAGTCGGAATGGAAGCCCTGCCAACGACGTGGTGCTGGTGCTGAACGACATCATCTAGCGGCGCACTTCGGCGAGTGGATGCGGCGGTGCGATATACCAATACACATTGCCGTCTTGCCCGCACGCCTAACCTCATCAGCGGCACCAGCAAGCAGCCTTTCCCGCTGGCGCTGAAATCTCGCCGGCGGGTTGCCGATCACCCTTCGCCGACGACATACCGGTAGGGTGGTCTTTTCCTCGGAAAAATCATGCCCCCACGTAGTGGGTGCTCATGCCGCTCGTCGTTCGCTCCGATCCTGCATCGACGTGCTGGCACGAAGGTGAATGTGTTGGTAGAGAAAATTTAAGGCCGGGAGGCCGAGATGAAAAGACCATTCGCTGGAAACTTTACCCACTTACTTTGTGCCGTTGCATGCAGCGGGGCCGGGCTCTTTCTCACGGGGAGTGTTGCGGCGCAGGGCGCGCCCACCACGCTCATGCGCTATTCGAATGCCAGCGCAAACGCCGTCGCGTTCGTTGCTCATGGCGAACTCTGGACCGCACCTTTGGCCGGCGGTGTCGCCCAGAGGCTCACGCATGATCCGGGCGACGTCATTGCACCCCATTACTCGCCGGACGGCCGTTGGATCGCCTTCACCTGGCGCCGTGCCAAAGCACGCGACGTCTATGTATTGCCGGCCGGTGGCGGTGAACCGCGGCGCCTTACGTTTGACGGCCCAGGTCAAGCCGAGGATGGATTGGTCGTCGGCTGGACACCCGATTCGACACGCATCGTGTTCCTGTCGGGTCGCGCGTCGCCCACTTCGGGACTGATCCGCGCCTATAGCGTGCCACTTGATGGCGGTCTGGCAGAGCTTCTTCCACTCGATCGTGCAGGTCTGCTCTCCTACTCACCCGATGGTAAATCGGTCGCCTACAACCGTATTTTCCGCAACTACGAGCTTCGCAAGCGTTATGTTGGCGGGCGCGCCCAGGATATCTACATCTACAACTTTGATGCCAAGCGGCTGACGCAGCTCACCGACTGGAAAGGCACAGACACCGCGCCGATGTGGTTCGGGCATACCATCTACTTTCTGTCAGATCGTGACTCGAACTTCCGCGCCAATATCTGGGCTTACGATCTCGACACGAAGCGCACGCATCAGGTCACGCACTTCAGCAACTTCGATATTGATTTTCCCTCGCTTGGCGGTACCACGATCACCTTCCAACAGGGCGGCGCACTCTATGCCATTGACCTGCCATCGGAGAAGCTGCGGGAGATACCGGTCCAGGTCCCCGATGATGGCGCGCGCACAGCGCCGCGCACTCTCGTGGTCGACAAGGGAGTTCGGGCAAAGGATGCGTTGGGCGGCGTCGACTATGCGCTCTCTCCGGACGGGCAGGATCTTGTGCTCTCCGCGCGCGGCGATCTTTTCCGTGTTCCCAAGACCGGTGGCCCGATCAATTTGACAGCAACGCCCGGCATCGATGAGGACCATCCTGCATGGTCACCAGATGGGCATACGATCGCCTACACGACCGACGTGAATGGCGAGCAGCAGATCGCATTGCGGGCGCTCGCGGGCGGCGCCGAGCACCTGCTTACCCAATGGAAAACTGGCTATTTCTACTCGCCGATCTGGTCGCCGCGCGGCGACACACTGGCGGTGGCGGATGCCAATCATGGGCTGTGGTTGGTGCCTGTCAATGGCGGCGGACCGCAGCTGATCGCCCGCGATATCTATGCCGAGATCCGCGACGCCACGTTCTCATCCGACGGGCGGTGGCTGGCGTATAGCACTCAGCGTCCGACTCGTCAGCGCGCTATCCATCTGCGCGATCTGACCACCGGACGCGACACGGTGGTCAGCTCTCCTCTGGAAAGCGATCGCGATCCGGTATTCACTCCCGATGGGCGATTGCTGGCCTTCGTCTCGCAGCGCAATGAGCAACCTTTCGTCTCCGATCGAGATGACGAAAACCTGATCTCCACGTTGAACTCCGACGGCATCTACGCAGCGACGCTCAGCCGCTCTGTATCCTCACCATTGGCGCCATCCGCGGCACGGATCGCTGCGTCCGACAAGATGCAGGTCGACCTCGAAGGACTGATGTCACGCGCGGTCGCGCTGCCGGTTACGGCGACGGTGATCGCTTCGCTGGAGGTGCGGGGAGATCGCCTTTTCTACGAGAGCAAGCCACCTCAACTTATCGGCGGCGATTTGGCGGGGCAGGCGGGTGCACTCCACGCCTTCGATCTAGCCACGCTCAAGGATCGGGTAGTCGTCGAGGATCTTTCAACACACAGCCTCTCTGCTGATGGCAGTCGGGTGGCCTTTCGGCGAAGCGGAGCCTGGCGCATCGCCGGGACTGAAGTTGGCGCTCACGAAAGCGCACTCGACCTTTCAGGTTTGCGTGCAGAGGTCGACCCGCGGCGTGAATGGGCAGAGATGTTCGAGAATGCGTGGCGGCTCGATCGGGACGTCTTCTTCAGTCGGGCGATGAACGGCAATGATTGGCAGGCCGTCCACGAAGCGTACCGACGCCTTCTACCGCTGGTGGGCTCGCAAGACGATTTCCTCTATTTGCTGGGCCAGCTACAGGGCGAGATCGGCAGCTCACATACATTTATCGGCCGCGGGACCGACTTCGACACGCGACCGCTTGTGTCGACGCCGCTTCTCGGCGTCGACTACGCACTGGATCAAGCATCCGGCCGCTACCGCTTTGCGACGATCTACGCCGGCGACAATTCCCGACCCGACCTCAACGCACCGCTTGGCGCCCCGGGGTTGAACGTCCATCAGGGAGACTATCTGTTGGCGGTAAACGGTCAGGAGCTACGCGTGCCAGCGTCGCCGGCGAGCGCGCTCACGGGACTCAATGGCTCGCTCACTCTGACGATCGCCAGCTCTCCCGAGGGGCCGCGCCGCGAGGTGATCGTGCAGCCGGTCGACGACGAGCAGCCACTTCGCCTTATGGACTGGGTGGCACGTAATCGCGCGACTGTTTCGCGTCTCTCTGGAGGGCGGCTCGGCTACATCTACCTACCTGATTTCGACGATCAGGGTTCACGTGAGTTTGTGCGCCAGTTCTATCCCCAAGTAGATAAGGAGGGACTGATCATCGATGTGCGCTGGAACCTTGGTGGCTTCACGAGTCAGGCCGTGCTTGACGTGCTGAGACGGCAGCGGGCAGGGGTATTCGTCAATCGCGAGGGGGCCGTTGCTTCGCTGCCGTCGGCCGTCGCTCCGCGTGCCATGGTCACCCTTATGAACTACGGCTCCATGTCCGATGGCGACCAGTTCCCGTATTTTTTCCGTGCGTTCAAGCTGGGGCCACTGGTTGGCTCGCGCACCTGGGGCGGCGTGCAAGGGCTCAACGGTCCCTGGCGGCTAATGGACGGTTCCTTCGTCACGATTCCAAAGGACTCCCTTGCAGACACAGATGGACGCTGGGTGATCGAGAACGAGGGTGTCGCTCCCGACATCGCGATCGAGGACGCGCCCGACGAGGCGCAGACCGGCCGCGATGCGCAGCTCGAGCGCGCTGTGACGGCGGGTTTGGCGCAGCTCAAACTGCACCCGATGGCACCGCTTGCAGCGCCGCCACCTCTGCCTGCCTATCCCGTCGCGGGGAACGTGCCCGGCGCAAGATTCGGCACGAAACCGAAAGACTGACTTGACTGCCTTCTTCCACTGATCTGCACGTAGATGCGCCGCATGCGGTACAGAACACGGATATCAGCGATTTCCCGCATGCGCTTGACTAGCTGCGGCGCACACTGGCGCCATAGGTCTTCTGCAGGTGGCGGGAAATACCGAACGCGCTTCATGAATGCTCGGCCGTTCGCGGCCACGCAAGCCAAGCCGCGAAAATCACGACAATGCTCGGTAATGCCTGCAGGGGCTTGCGGCGTCGAATTGGCGAACACTAGGTGATGTCGCGATGGGAGCAAGCAGCCGATCAGCTTGGCGAACGTGGGGACGGCGTGTGGCCCTAAATACGCTTCGGTATGGCCTCTGCGAAGAAATCGGTGACTCGTCGCACGCGCGCCGGTACAAACCGGCGTCTTGGCCAGATGAGGCTTATGTCTCTGGCGTCGCCTATAAATTCGTCGAGAACGGTGATGACGTCCGGATGGCGGAGATCATCGGCAAGGGAGACCTTGGCCAACAGGCCGATTCCCACACCGGCTAGAACACCAGTCCGGATCGTTTCGACACTGTTGGACGTGAGATTTCCGCGCACGGACACGCTAAATCGACCTTCTGGCCCTACAAAAGGCCAATGCGTCGACTCCGTCAGGCCGCGATATAAAAGGCAGTTGTGATCAACGAGCTCGGCGGGGGTTTTTGGCATTCCGCGTTGCTCGAAGTAGCGACGGGATCCGACGCATACGAGGGGGGTGCTGGCCACGCGCCTCGCGATCGCTTCAGGATCGTTGACGGGGCCCACCCGGATCGCCAGATCAATCCCATCTTCCACCATATCTCGCACGAAGTCCGAGAGAATGAGATCTACCTGAAGGCCAGGATTGAGTGATAACAGATCGGGGATAAGCGGCAAAATATGAAGACGGCCGAAAGTACCTGATGCAGCGATCCTGATTAGGCCCGAGACACTATGTGTGCTGCTGGTCAGTTCGGTATCGGCGTCATCCATCTCGTCAAGAAGCGGCTTTGCCCGATCGTAGTATCTCTGCCCCTGATCCGTCAGGGTCACGCTGCGCGTGCTTCGGTTAAATAACACCACGCCGAGGCGCCTCTCTAGCGCGCCGATAGCCTTACTGATTGCCGACTGCGAGTCGCCGGTTCTACGCGCGGCGGCGGTAAAACCGCCTGCTTCAACTACGGCTATGAAGGCGTTTAATTCGTGGAATCGATCCATCCCATTCCTCCTGGGAATTAATGTTATGGCAACTTAAGCCATTATCATCGGTTCCGACATCACCCACAATTCAGCTCTCTCCGCAGTTGAAGGAATGGCGTCATGAAAATCGATCTTAGTGGCCGCAAGGCGGTCGTTACCGGGTCTACGGCAGGTATTGGCCGAGCCATTGCAGAAGGGTTGGCGCGTGCTGGCGCCGCGGTCGTCATCAACGGCCGCGGCCAGGAGCGGGTCGCTGCGGCACTTCGCGAGTTGCGCGAGCTTTTCCCAAAAGGTGAGTTCACCGGCGTCTCCGCCGATCTTGCGACCCCGGAAGGCGCGGCAGAGTTGTTCGCGCGGGCGCCGGATGCGGACATTCTCGTCAACAATGTGGGCACGGGGCGCCCGAAGCCCTTCTACGATATTGCCGACAGCGAGTGGATCGATCTCTTCGAGCTGAACGTCATGAGCGGTATTCGCGCCTCCCGCCACTATGTGCCGAACATGACGAAGCGCGGCTGGGGGCGTGTCGTCTTCATCAGTAGCGAGTCCGCGCTCGCCATCCCCAAGGACATGATTGACTACGCCATGACCAAGACCGCTCAGCTCGCCATTGCGAGGGGCTTGGCCGAGGAGGTCGGCGGAACAGGCGTTACCGTCAATTCGGTCCTCCCTGGTCCGACGAATTCGGAGATCATGGACGGTTGGATGAAGGGGGCCGCAGAGGCGCAAGGCATTACGCGAGAGGAAGCCGAGCAGCAGTTCCTAAAAACGATGCGCCCGACATCGCTCCTCAATCGCTTTGCGACAACCGAAGAAGTCGCAAACCTGGTCGTCTATGTCTGTTCGGAGCAGGCGTCGGGGACAACAGGCACCTCCTTGCGTGTCGACGGTGGTGTCGTTCGGACAATTGCATAGGGCGCCCGCTTTTTTCACTCGTTCAACGCGGCTCCGGGAAGGGCCAAAACATCGGTTCCCTCCCGGGATAGGCGATAGCTCAAGTCAAATGCGCCTGCGTTCGTACGAGTATTTCCAATTTAAACAGCGATCCGGAGAATCTCATGAGCTATGCCATTCTAGGTTTTGGCGCCGTCGGCCAGGCGCTTGCCCGGGCGTTCGCCCGTAAGAACATTCAAGTCACCGTGGCGAGCAGGCGGGCACCCGAGGCGATCGCGCCGCAAGCCAAGGCAATTGGGCCGACGGTGACCCCGAGCACGCTGCAAGACGCGCTCAAAGCCCAGATCGTCATCTTGGCTGTCCCCTTTGGGTTGCAAAATGAGCTAGCCAAGGCTGCGGACTGGCAAGGCAAGATCGTTATCGACGCCACGAATGCCTACGGTGTATCGCCGAACGAGCTCGGCGGTCTTCCGTCTTCCGTCGTGAACGCCCAAGCTCTGGTCGGCTCGAGACTGGTGAAGGCCTTCAACCATTTGCCGGCGCGGACGCTTGCGCAGGACCCAGACGTCAAGGGCGGGCGGCGGGTCACTTTCCTGTCGAGCGACGACGACGAGGCGGCCTCGCAAGTGGCGACCTTGGTTGAACAACTCGGCTTCGCGCCCGTCAATCTCGGCAAGCTCGCCGAGGGCGGTTTGCTCGTCCAGGCGCGCGGATCCGCCTGGGCTCAGCTGATTTTCCAGGATTTGGTCAAGTTCAATTAGAGCGATTGCGCGCTGGCGCCACTTTGATCATTTGGGGCGTGACACCCGGACTCTAAAGCTGACTGCTACTGAAAGCGGGGAAACGTCGGTCCGAGGTGGCCGGCAAAATATTTCTGATGAACGGCGATGAAAGGTTTTTCTGTGCAACCATCAGCTCTGTCGCTGCGATTCGGCGCATCGGCTTCATGCGTTTTAGCGAATCGAAGACCAGCATGGGGCAGGGCTTGTCCGTTAGCTGTTCAATCACTTCCGGGCAAATCCCCTTGAGCAATCGGAATCGACGATGGATGGCACCTATCTCACGTTTTCCAAAGTTAGAGGCTTGGGCCTCAGCCTTCCCCAACTGGAGCCAGCACGCCTGATTGTGCTTTTATGGTGTGTTGTTGCGATCCTGAATATCGCGCTTTCCCTGGTTGGCGGCTTCGATCCGTTGGCGACGCTCAAAGTCACGATCACATCGTTATGTGGTGCGCTGCTATCGCTCACGGCCTATGCCGCGACTCGGCGCATAGTCGGTAGAGGCTCACGCTTTGCATTGTCGTTCGTTGTTGGACTGGCGATCGCGAACGGCTCAGGGCTGTGGATTATTGATGTGCTCGTACAGGCCTGGACGGGCGCACGTGGCGGCGCATGGTCATGGCCTGACGACTACTTTTTTCGCCTGCGCTATAATTGGGTTTACTTCACGATTCTCTTCCTTCTCCAGGCCGCAGTTTCCGCGCTACTCAATTCTGCGAGGACTCTTCTGACCCGCGAGCAGCAGCTCGTCGAGGCGCGCCTCGCAACACTTCGCTTTCAGCTCAATCCGCATTTCTTGTTCAACACCTTGAATGCAATTGAAACTCTGGTTGCAGAGGCAGGAGCCACTGAGGCGGAGGAGATGATTACGCGCCTTTCCGATTTTCTCCGCGCCTCGCTCTCCGAGGAACCGACTGGTTTGGTCTCGCTCTCCTACGAACTGGACACTATCCAAGCCTATCTCGATATTGAATCGATCAGGTTCGGCGACAGGATGGCAGTCCACTACGCATGTGACTCGGGGCTTGCCGATACACAGGTTCCGAGTCTTATTCTTCAGCCTCTCGTCGAAAACGCTATCAAATATGCAGTGGCACCGTCCAAGGAGAAAGTTACACTTTTGATCGAGGCACGCGCCACTGGTGACGATCTTGTTTTGGTGGTCGAGGACAATGGCATGCATCAATCGGCTGCTCGTGCCGCTATCAGTACAGGCGTTGGACTGCGCAATGTGGCGGCACGATTGGACGCGCTCTATGGCTCGGCCGGACGAATGGAAGCCATCAAGCGCGAGCGAGGATTCACCGCGGTTATTCATCTACCACTCCGCCGCGCCGACAGCTGATGGATGAGCTGATGTTGCGCGTATTGCTAGTCGATGACGAGCCGTTGGCGCTGCGACGCCTTACGCTGGCGTTGCGTGCCATGCCGGACGTAGACATAGTGGGTTCCGCTGGGGACGGCGATGCGGCTCTCGACGAAGCGCGCCGGCTGAAACCGGACCTAATCATCCTTGACGTTGAAATGCCGGGGCGCGATGGCCTCTCTGTGGCTGCCGAGCTTGAGCGCGACGACGGCCCAGGGATCATCATACTGTCGGCGTTCGATCGATATGCTGCCGCCGCGTTCGATGTCGAGGCACTCGATTATTTGCTCAAGCCGTTGCGGCCAGATCGACTCCGCCAAGCTATCGACCGTGCGCGCCGCCGCCGCGCCGAAAAAGCCGCGCGTGTAGCGGTGCTAGCCGACGAGATCGGCTTGACACTAATGCCCACTATCCACATACCCGATCGACACGGAGGACGCGACCTATCGCTTTCTGAGGTTGTGTGGATTGAAGCCGCGCGTGACTACGCGTTTCTCCACACTGGCACACGCACCCACATGCTACGCGCCACCATGTCCGATCTGGCGAGACAATTGCCCGATTCGATTTTTCGGGTTCACCGTTCCGCTTTCGTAGCGCTGGCGCACGTCCGTCGCTGGGGAACTCCAATGAAGGGCATTCACGGACTGGTCCTCTCGGACGGATCGGAAGTATCTGTAGGTCCAAGCTACATACAGGACGTCAGGGCGGCGCTTCGCTCCCTCGATTTGTAGAGCGAAACTCTGGCACTCGCGAGAATGCCCGACGTGAGAGTAAAGAGGGGTTCAGAGTAATTTCATCCTTTTGGCATTCAGCGCTAACTACGCCGCACCCTATGGATGGCCCAACCGAGGAAATGAAGCCGCGACCCTCGCGTTTCAATATACGCAATGTGATCCATCAGTTGGATAGTCCGCGAGATCGGCCGGGGCTTTTGCGAATACGTACTGGGCAGTTCAAAGCAACGAGTCCGCTCGCGTTGAGATGGTCTATGGACTAAGTGTTCTTGCGCCTCTGCCTGTCAGTAGCAGAGTGGGTTTGTATGGGACTATTAAGCGTGGTTGAAGCACCGAACGTTGACGTGCTCACCGAAATCACAATTCCGCCCGGTTGATTTTTGAGTACGTCGACTTTTCAGTCCGGTCCATTATGCGTACTGACAACTAAGTCCGCCCCGCTGGTTTCGACAGTGTTCATCGCTCAGAAATTTGTCACTCATTTCAGCGGACGGCGCCCAACAAGAGGCCTATTCCTGATGCTAGCAGCAGCGCATCCATGATGTTCCGAAACGCTTCCGGGGCAAGACGGAGCAAAAATGGCTTAGCGACGAACGCCCCGACCATCAGCGAAGCGCCTACGGCCGATCCCTTTAAGATGTAATCGATAGGGAGCGCACCCGACCCGCGGAAGGTGAGAATTTTGGCCGCATACACGGCTAGAGACCCGCCAGCCTCAGTCCCGATAAAAGCACCTTTCGTCAGACCATAGGCAAGGAAGAACGGCACGTCAGCAGGGCCAGTCGCTGCGACGATACCGGTCAAATATCCGATTACGGCGCCGGCAGCGGCGATATGAGGTAGTCGCAGACCCACCAAGTTTGCGGCCAGCCAGCGCCGTGCTGGAATCATCAGAAGCAAGAAGATGCCCATAGCCGCGTCTACGGCGCGAGGAGGCAGAACCAGCATCGTGCGAGCGCCCAGGACCGCGGCGGGCGCGCCAGTTGCCGCATAGGCGGCGCAAGCTTTCCAATCGACCTCCCGCCACCAAATCACGATGCGGGAGATGTTCGCGATGACGGCGGCCACGCCCATGATCGGCACAGCCGCTTTAGGCCCATACATGTAGGCGAGTACCGGCACGAGCATGATCGAGGAGCCGGTGCCGATGATCCCGCTAACGATACCTGCGACGAGGCCGATAGCGAGAATGACTAAGAGCCCCACAGACCTGCCTCCTTTAGACTGGGCAGAGGCGCCTCACGTGGAGGCTTGAACTCGAGTCTGCTTTCCACGCCTCTCCAGTGTTCGGAATTTCGGTCTTCGGCATCATGCCTCAACTGTCTCGCGGGCCTGGCGATGCCGCTGAAAAGCAACACGAAGCTGCTGGGGGCGACATCATGGCACGCGAGCTTTCCGGATTTCCTTTATCAGTGTGTGCCTGAATCATGGGCCGCGCTGCCGACGTGGCTTGGCGGTGTCTCGCCACCAGGGGCATAGATGGGAGTGTCACTAGCGACTGGAGGCGGTCCTCGGCGGGTGGGAAGTTGGTGCAATAGATCACGCACGGTCGCCTCGATCTGGAGATCGCTTCCAGCCGCTTCCTCCCACGGCTTATCCTCAACTTCGATGTCTGGTTGATTGCCGACGTTTTCCAAAGCCCAGTGGCCGTCGAGCCCTGAAAAGGTGATCTCGGGCACGGTCACATAGCCACCGTCGAGCAGGGTCCAGAAGGTGCGAACGCCGCGCACTCCACCCCAGGTCCGTGTTCCGACGAGCTTTCCCAGACCGTACGCACGGAAATGATAGGGGAATACGTCGCCGTCCGAGGCCGAAAAATGGTTGATGAGCATGTCCTTGGGACCGACCTGAATCTGGTCGGGCTGAGTTTGTGGGACGCGGTCGCGCTGCGTCTGCATGCTCGAGAGAGTGCGCCTAAGCCGCTCAAGCACAATCTGGTCTACGTTGCCGCCGCCATTCCAGCGAACGTCGATCACCAGCGCCTGTTTGCCCAGTTGCGCGTAGAACTCGTGTACAAACTCCTCCATACCCAGGTTCTGCATGTCAGCCATGTAGATGTAACCGATGCGCCCCCCGGAAAGGCGGTCGACGAGCGCGCGGTTGCGTTGGACCCACGCGAGCTGACGCACGGCATATTCGCTTTGGATGGGCATGACTGAGACTGTACGTCTAGTCCCGCTCGGCGTAGTGGCAAGCGTCAGAGTGACCGTGCCATGCGTGCCCTCGAGTAACGCCTCGGGTGTGGAAGGTGCAACGAGTTCGTGCCCATCGATCGCCAGCAGATAGTCGCCCTCGTGCACGTTGAGACCAGGCCAGCCGAGCGGGCCACGCTCCGATGAACGCGTACTGTCCCCTGGATAGATGCGCGCGATCTGGTAGCGGCCGGATAGGGGGGCGAGTGTGAAGTCGGCACCCAGTCGTGGCGTTGATGCCTTCGCCGGGACCTGCCCGTCGTCGCCACCGCCGACATAAGTGTGTGAGCTGCCAATCTCGCCGATCACTTGTCCAATGAGGTAATTGAGGTCGTCTCGCGTGCCAACCAGCGGCAGAAGTCGCGCATAGGCGTCGTGCACTGCCTGCCAATTATTTCCGTTCATATTGGCGTTGACGAACAAATCTCGCTCCAATCGCCAGGAATTTTCAAACATTTCATGCCATTCCTCACGTGGATCGATCCGGGCGACGAGGCCAGACAGGTCGACGTTCGTCGCATGGGGATGGCCGGAAGTTGCGTCCGCGATTGTCCAATGGTCATCGGTCTCGTATAAAACGTGGCGGCCATCTGCCGAGATGACATGCGAGTCGAGGTCGTTGACCACTGATTCGTCGCGCGCGCCATCAAAGTCGAAGCGGTGCAACTCGCTCTGCTCCCCCGGCAGGCTCCCTGTAAGCGTGTCGGGCGGTTGCGTCCTGTAAAAAATCGCGTCGCCGTGTACTTCCATGGCAACGATTTTCATCGGCGCGACAGGTACAGGTACTGCTCTCGCCATCAGCCCGTCGAGATCGACACGTGCCGGACCAGCGGGTGTTGGATCTGTTTTCGGTATAACGGAGGGCGCGGAGGATTCCGGGCGGCGTCGATTTGCCTCGACGGGCACTGGCGCGCCCGGTTGTGCCGGCGGCGCCTGATTGGCGGACGACGACGCGTCTCCCTGTGGCTGGAAGCGCGGGGGCGTGCCGGCGGCAAGTGCGGCAACGTATATCCCGCCGGACTTGACCGTGACTGCATTGGTCTCGCGGTCCGCTTGTACCGAGATCGCGTGCCGGTCCGATACGAAGTAAATATATTTGCCGTCGGACGAGAAGGCTGGGCGGTAGTCGCTCTCGTCCGGCGAACTCACCACCGTGTCATGGCTGTTTGCAATCTCGTAAAGATGTAGCGCGCGCAGCCGCGTCGGGCGGCTGGTACTGAAGGCAAGCCAGCGTCCGTCTGGAGAGAAAACGACGTCGTGTTCGTCCGTTTCGTGCATGTAATGATCGCGATTGTAGGCAACCTCTCGCGGGACACCGCCCTGTGTGGGTACGAGCCACAATCGGTGAGCGGCGTCGTGGATCGCGATGAATCGGCTATCAGGCGACCACGTTGGCTGGTACAGAAAGCCCGATGTGAAATGCGTCAGCTGGCGCTCCGGACCACCCGCGGCGAGGCGCACGGCAACTTGCTGCTCGCCGCTCGCATCCGTGGTGTAGGCTATCCAGCGGCCATCAGGAGACCATGCTGGATGGTCTTCTTCGGCATTGCTCGTCGCGGTCAAGTTGCGTGGCGCTTTGCCATTCATCGGCACCACAAAGATGTCCCCGCGCGCCACGAACGCTGCGGCTTCACCGTTTGGCGAAAGCCGGTAGTCAGTGTCGTAGTCGGTATCCTCGTCGCGAACAAGACTCTTGACGGGTACGGTCCTCGGCGCAGTGTGACTGCCATCATCGGATACTGCGATGGCGACCGAGCGAAGCTTCTCGGTCGCGACGTCGAGCGCCCATAGATGCCCGCCCTCCTGAAAGCTGATAACGCCGCCGCCATAGGACGGTATGTCGATGTCGTAATCGGCAAAGTGGGTCACCTGCCGCGTCGCGTGGGTGCGTAGGTCGTATGCCCAAAGGTTGACGCGGCGTTGTGCGTCGCGATCACTCAGGAAATAGATGCGATCACCGACCCACATGGGGATGCTGTCGTTACCCTTCCAATCGGTAATTCGGTCCAGACGCCGCGTTTTGGGATCGTAGATTTCGACATCCTGTTGAAGGCCGCCGGTATAGCGCTTCCACGTGCGGAAATCGGAGAAAGTGCGATTGAGCGCGAAACTGTGGCCGTCGGGTCCGAAGCTCAGATAGCCGCTTCGATCTACCGGCAGCGGCACCGGTTCGCTGCCATTTAGCGACACGGTGAAGGGGCGGTATTGCCACGAGTTCCAAGCCTGCCGGCGCGACAGGAAGACAATGCCGCGCGAGTCCGGAGTCCATGCAACCACTAAGCCTTCCTGGCTCGGACGTCGGACCCCATTGCTGGGGCTCGCGACACTGAGCCAAGTGAGGCGCCGAGGCACGCCACCATTTGATGGCATGACGTAGACGTCCTGCTGCCCACCGTGATCATCCGTGAAGGCAATCCAGCGGCCGTCTGGCGAGAAGCGCGGCGCCGTCTCATATCCCGTGCCGCTAGTGAGCTGATGTGCGTCGCCACCCGCAAGCGGAACTGTCCAAAGATGTCCGCGCGCGGAAAAGACGATGCTATGCCCATCGCTGTTGGGAAAGCGCGCTAGAACGTTGGCCGCAGGGGGCGAAGATACGCTTGAAACGGCTAGCAGGGCGAGACTCGCGATTGGATACATTTATGGTTCTCACTTGAGGAAACACAGGCTACAGAGAAGCGGCTCCTATAAGAACGGCATTCGTCGCGTTCTATCGAGTTTTGTCGCATAGCTGTGCTGACGCCGGCCGAAAATTTCGACACCACTGAAAAGTAGAGGTGTGGTCACTTCAGCCGAGTCCTGAGAGGGCAACGGAAGAGCGATGAAGAAGTCGCGGTTTACCCAAGAGCAGATCACGTACACGTTGCGCTTGGCTGAGTCAGGTGCACCCGTGGCCGACGTATGCCGGAAGATGGGAATCAGCGATGCTGCGTCGCTTCATGCAGACTCGTCCGGTTCATCCTCCGACTTTCCATCTGAACACGTGCAGAGTCCATCCTGTGACATTGAGCCAACTCTCGCTTCAGGGGCAAGCTAGCTTGTAGGTCCATTCTCGCCGCCACCATTCCAAGGCCCATCATGTCGATCCAGTTGTGCCGATCTGTCGCCCCTTCGCTTGCAGGGCGCTTCCTCTTGACCTCGTCGGTGTTGCTCGCCCTATCCGTAGCTACGATTGCAGCAGCAGGAACCATGGATACCCAAGTGCCTATGGATGGCCACATTTGGCAAACAACGCGCGGAAACGTGACCTATAACGCGAAAGACGATTACATTGATCTTGGCAGATCGAGTACCGCAGACCTCAAGAGTGAAACCTTTGGAAGCGGAACGATCGAGTTCGACATGAAGTCTGCTGGCGGGATCATGGGCGTGACCTTTCATCAGCAAGGGAAAACGGGAGACGCGCTGTACTTCCGCCCGTCAGCAGACTGCGTGACATCCGATGAATGCATACAGTACATGCGAATGGATCACGGCATTTTCGAATGGGAGATGTTTGGCGACAATCAGACGCATGCGCCGTTTCATCCTGATAGCTGGAATCACGTCAAGATGGTGGTCAACGGCAGACAGATGAGTGTGTGGATCAATGGAGAACACCTGTCGGTGCCAGTAGACGGCGCCCTGGTTGGCGCCTATGACGAGGGTGGTATCACGCTCCACGGTCCGGCCACTTACGCGCATTTCACTATCCGACCGGAAGGCGGGCCGATGGCGCGACATCAGGTCCAGCCAGGTTCGGCAGTCGACCCTCACTTCGTCCGATACTGGAAGATATCCAGAGCATTGGTGATGCCTTCTGTCTTTGATCATGCACTCGGCGAAAACACCGGTGTGTCGCCCGTGCTCCGGTCCATGCCGGCGCAAAATATGTATTGGCGTGAGTTGCGAGCGATGCAGTCGGGTTTGGTCAATGTCACCGACGCCCTCGGGGACGACCAAAAGGGTGACCACATCGTTTCTGCGTGGCTTAAGACCACTGTGCTGTCCGATCGCAACCAGATAAAACACGTGTCTATCGGCTGGTCGCGCGAAGTATGGGTATTTGTAAACGGGAAACTGGTCTTTGCCGATAAAAACCTCTACGGGATTCCAAGTGCAAGCAAGAAACCGGATGGTCGCCTCTCACTTGAGAACGGCGCATTCGATTTGCCATTGGCCAAGGGCCGCAACGATGTCGTAGTCATGTTGGATGACAACATGGGAGGTGGAGAGCAACATTTTGGCTGGGGCCTTATGCTGCGGCTGGCTGATATGGACGGCGTCATCCTGCCAAAGGCGGTTGGTACAGAGACCACAGGAGGCAACGCAACGTCAGATCAGGTGACCAAGCCATATACGCTTGCGCCCAAGTCTCCCCGTGACAATCGCACGGCAAGCCCCATACCTAGTAGCACGCCGCAGCGATAAACATGTCTTATACAACGCTCAGCTTGCCGCGACCTGTCGATCAGTGACGCATGGATCAGTTCGGCAATGGAGAACTCATGAGCCTCGTTGGGACTGATGCCGCGGCAGCACGGCTCTGGTGGGAAAGATCGTTAGCTCGGCACCAGCAAGCGCGGTGACGCGCACGTGCGCTCGTTGTCGGTGCATGGTGCACGCGCCATGATCCGAACCACCAAGGCCAAGGACGACGGCTTATGTCGATGGGTAGTAGTTGTGGGCGGCGTCAGCCCCGAGGAGTTCGAGGCGGCGCATAAACATCCTTGATCGCGTGTCCACTAAATCCTGGGAACGCCAATGGGCGTTTCTCAACAGCCTGCTACGCGTTTAGTCGCGAGGCTCGGGTTCACTTGACGCGGCGCACATCCTGTATCCAGTTGGTTTCCCAGGTTCTGCCGCCATCACCAGAGTAGGCCTGCTCCCAGTGCGCAGTGGTGGGAGTGATCTGCGACCATGTGAAGCGCACCTTGATCGGTTTGCCGCGCAGTGTATCGCTGGCGTAGAAGGTACCGATGCCGTGCACGAAACGACCCTTGACTGGCGGGTCGAGTGCGCCATGGGGATTGCGGCCATCAATCCACCAGATGGCCCACAATCCAGTCTGCGGATCGTAAGCGCGCGGCGCTACGCCGCGGTAGATGCCTTCCGGTGTATCAAACTCGGTATCGTCGACATTCGCCAATCCACCCATAAGACTGAACGAGCGGATTGTGCCGTCGAATTCC
>Ga0302226_10000071_pt1 | contig 92120 bp, 69 predicted proteins | sample II_Palsa_E3_3_FD_193524 | JGI IMG/M metagenome (GOLD analysis project Ga0302226, IMG submission 193524) | Peat permafrost microbial communities from Stordalen Mire near Abisko, Sweden - II_Palsa_E3_3 | ecosystem: Environmental > Terrestrial > Soil > Palsa > Peat permafrost | place: Sweden...
CATTGGTTCCAAACCAAGTGTCCGAGGGACTCCAAATCGTGGCGGGGCACGGGGCGCCATTCTGATAGCAGGTCACGTAGGCACTGATGGCGATGGGAGCACCACTCGCCGCCTTCGCAATCCCCGAGAACATCCATCCATTCAAGATCGCCCGCGCAACGGCGTGATCGCCGAGGCTACCGATCGCCAATTTTGGTACATACCACTGAGCACCAAGGGCAAACAGGTGGGTTCGGTCAAAACTTAACACATGATAAGAGCCAGTGTTACTGTACGGATTCGGCAAGAGGGTCTGGAATTGATCACTGTCTCCCAGCGCCTTGGAATAGGTATAGCTGGCCATAAAGTCCACATTCCTGCTCGCCTGCCGGCGCAACGTGGCCTGCAGGCCGTTATAGTTCGCATTTCCCTCATGTTCGATCTGGACGATCTGCTTGAATGGCGCATAAGGCGCGACCGTCCCTTCGTTGCCCTGTAGCTCCACCGGAACAATATGTGTTCCTGGAGTCCAAAGCGCTCCAAGAGGGATATTGTCGATGTTTTGTTCGATCTGCTGGTGGCGACTCTCACTGCCGACATAGGCGACTTCTGCACTGAAGTGAGCGGGCAGTGCTTCCGAAACCGTCAGGTTGTACTGATAGATTGCCGGCACGTGCGTATCCCGAGGATCGTATACAGCGTTGCTTTGTCCGTACGTAAACGAGCCCTGACCACCCGGGTTGCTAGCGGTTATCTGAGCGAGGCTGGTGTAGTTGCAACAGACAGTTGCTTCTAGAAGATTCGGGGGGCCAAGAATTGCACCGAATCCGGCGTTGATCGGGTCACGCTGCGTATACACTCCAAAGCCTCCACGCAAGATTGTCTTCCCGCGACCGGTTGTATCCCACGAGAAGCCAACGCGTGGCTGAGTGAGTGGGTGCCCATAGGGAAAGATCGTCTTTGGGATCGTTCCGCAAAGAGGAACAGCGGATTGCCCTGGATTGGCGCAGCTCGCCGTACGCACACCATCGTAAACGCTGGCATTTTGCGACGGTTGATAAGCTAGCGGGTCAAACGTGGAACCTAAGCCATTGGCTTCGTACCATGGGCCTTGAAGCGTCCAGCGAATGCCGAACTCAATGGTCAAGTTTTTCCGAATCTTCCAACTATCCTGTCCGTACCACTCGAACGAGGAGGAGCGCATATTCCCACGAACATCGTGATTGGCTTGCTCAAACTCAGCAAAGCGTTCTGTCAAAATGTCAGCATACTCGTCGCCGCTGGTACCGGTCGTCCAGGTAGAAGGCACCAAGTATCCTTCGAGCGGATCCGCCGCCTCGTTTTGATCATTCCTCGCGCGACCAATCAGGCCGCCAAATTTCATATTGTGAGCTCCCTTGACCTTTGTCAGGTTGTCAGAGAATTCGAACTGAGTTTGCTTGTAGTAATTTCCTGCGCCTGCGAGGTTACTTTCCCCCCAACGACCGGTCGCTGGAGGCGCAAATCCCGAACCGCATCCGCTCTGGTTCAAGGAATCACACACGGCGAAAGCCGGCACGATTTGAGCCACCTCGGGATAGCCGTTATCAAAAACTCCGCTGAAACTCACTCCAAGTGCAGCTCTGCTAATGATGTTGGGGTTTTGGTAGACATTTGGCTGGCGAAGCACATTGGTGTTGAACGAGAACTCATTCGTAAGGGTCGGATTCAGCACGTTCACCATATTTACATTCAGCGATCGCGAGTTGTACTGCTGAATCGTTGGTGACGGCTCCGGGACGTTGGAGGTCCAGGTGCTCCCCGGGCCTACGTATTCGCCCCAGGGCTTCACGTCCGTCTCATCCTGGCGTGCAAGACGCAAATAGAAGCGCGCTTTCTGCGATGGATCCCAATCGAAGCGGCCTACATATTGGTTCAGATTCGTCGGCGAGGTCGGATGCGCTGCATAGTTCCAATTACCACCCGGATCGTTATAATTCGGCCCTGCGAGATTCGGTCCCATCAGTGACTTCGTCAGGCCGACTCCGTTTGTAGTGAACGAGGAGAGCTTTCCGCCCTGCTGATCCAATGTCACTCCGGCGAATGTAGGGGTGATGGTATTCGGATCGATGATCTGACACGGTTGATTCAGATAAAAAGTCGATCCAGCGTTACCAGCAGCTCGCGCAGTTTCGCAAGTATCGCTGAATACGATCTGGCTGAAATCTCCGCCAAGGATCGCCTGAGTAGGCACGTTCGTCAGCTCAGTTCCCAAATCCGGAGATTGTCTGGCAAACTCCGTACCGAAGAAGAAGAAAAGTTTTTTGTCCGGTCCACGGTTGTACTTAATCCAGGGTAATAGTATGGGACCACTCACCGAGAACCCGCTGTAATTGAACTTCGAGTCGGGCCGTGGGGTTCCTGCGAAGTTATTGCTCCAGTCATTCGCGTCGAAAACCGCGTTGCGGCCGATGTAGTAGCCCTCAGCGTGGAAACCCTTCGTACCGGATTTTGTGATCGCGGTGATCAACACCGGCGAACCGCCCTGATCGGCAGTATAGTTGCTCGTTTCCACCGTGATTTCTGAAATGAACTCGGAGTTCGGATAGATATTGGAACCGTTGTTGCCGGTGAGGTCGTTCATGTTCCCACCGTCCAGCTTGAACGTATTCGCGTCGGAGCGATTTCCATTTACGTTGAAGCCTTCGATTCCGTTCGATGAACTTGTAACTCCGCCACCGGGGCCGTTCTGGCCGTACGCCGCACTGCCACCTTCAACGACACCGGGAAGCAACGGCAATAGCTCTTCAGCATTGCGGCCGATGGTCGCCAGGTTCTGAATCTGATCATTTGTGAGAGTTTCCGAACGCTGTCCCGAATCCATCTGTACGTCTGTAGCCGTCACTGTTACGGATGTCGACATATCCCCCACCGTCAGTGGCACGTCCGCCGTAAGGTGGTCATTTGCATGCACGACAATGGTGCGGGTAAAGGTCTTGAACCCAGTCAACTGCGCCGTCAGTTTATAAGTGCCCGGAAGAACAGATGGGAAAACGTACTGACCGGCCGAATCGGATATTTGGGACGCAGTGACGCCGGTCTCGCTATTACGGATCGTAACCTTAGCGCCTATTACGATCGCTTTCGTCTGATCAGCAACAATGCCGTCGACACGTGCCAATGATTGCGCGTGCACTGTCAATACGGAGAGGACGAGCAACAGAATGGCAACACCGGGGTACCGAAAACACCTTTTAAGCATCCGATTCGACCTCCACTAGAGCTGTCAGTGATACATGGAATGAAGAGCAAGTAAACGAAACAAAGCGACTGCATGTTTTTATTGGATTCGTAACTATAAGAGCAGATGCTAGACACGAGCGAAAGCCTTGTCAAGGGAATAATGCAATAAGGCGTAATCTCATCTGCATCTTTTGGAGGAGACAAGTCTGCTCACCGGATCAGTTGGTTTCATTGCGAAACTGTTCGTAACCGACGTAGCTTTCCCGGCTTATTCCACGGCCTTCAGTTCGGTTTCCGGTCCACCCCAGCTGCATCCTCGACGAAAATGGGAAGCGTAGACAGCGGTGCGGGGTAGGCGTGCATCATTCGACCGCCTTCGATCTGTTCACCGGAGTTATAGTCCCGCCAATGGCCCGGGGGTAGATAGATATCGCGCGTGATGGCACCCTTCGACACCACGGGGGCGACAAGCACCGACGTCCCAAGCATGAATTCGTCCGTAATGCCGTATGCAGCCTGTTCGGCGGGGAAGTTGTACCAGATGGGCCGCAGGATCGGTTCCCCCGTCTTAGGTGCAGCCTGGGCGAGCTTCCAAATATAGGGGAAGAACTTGGCTCTCAGCTCACTCGATTCACGGCAAAGACGTAGGGTTTCACTGCCGAAGTGCCATGGTCCCAGCGAGAATTGCGTCAGCGGCATCAGGGTAGACATCTGAGCCCATCGCACAAGCATCTCGTCATCGATCTTGTCGTCGTCGTATTGATTACCACCGACCATGTCCGGCATGACGTACACAAACCCGCGCATCGAGTTCATGATCGCTTCGGGTATGACTGAAGCTAACCCATTGTCTGTGCCCCATACGGAGTTCTTGTCTATCAGCCTCTGTACGACGCCCGAAGACTGCGAATAGGATCCGACCCGGGCTTCCGACCAGGGAAAGTGGGCGACGATTTCTCGAACGTAGACGTCGGGAAATTCCGCCGCTGTAATGTGCGCGGCAGACTGTAGGTCGACCGGCACCAGGTTCACATCTCCGCCGTCGAACTTGAAGCCGTCGAATCCGTATCGCGACTGCAGTGCCTTCAGTCGAGTTCGGAACTCTTCCGCCGCATCTGGATTGCTGAAGTCCCACACCGCGCCCGTACCCTGCCACCATTGAATCAGGCCCAAATTGCCAGACAGGTCTTTCAAGAGATATTTCGTGATAGCTGGGTCGGTAAACGCATGAGTGTCCGTATCAACAAAGGGATGAACCCACAATGTCACGCGAAATCCGAGTTGATGGAGTTCGTCGTTCATTCCCTTTGGGTCAGGGAATTTTTTGGCGTCAAAACGCAGGTCGCCGTATCCGTCTTCCCACTTGTCGTCTATCTCAATGACACCAGCCGGCAGATGATGCTGTCGGATCAATTTTGCAAACGCGATTACGCTCTGTTGCGACACGGCGGTCTTCATTTCAACCCACGTCGTATACACCGGAAGCCTCATGTATTCCTGAGGTGGCACCGCGTGCGGCCAACCGATCTCGCGGTTGACCGTCTGCAAGAGTTCTCGCACATCTCCAGCGACGAGGATGTCATACGAGAGCTCCGACACTCCGGCCATGTCCACTGAAAGTTCCGATGTCTCCCGGTTGGGAGTGATTGAATAGGTAAAATCATGCGGAGTTCTGACCCAAAGGCCAATACCGGATGTGCTGTACCAGATGGGCGTTCCCTGGGATGCTCCCTGCGCATAGAAAAGTCGGTTCGATATAGATGCACCGTTCAGCGGGTAGGGGTGGGGCTCTCGGTAGCCTAGGAATGAACCGCCGTACCACTGTCCGGGGCCTAGACGGAACCTTATATTCGGCGCATATAAAGCGTCATTGCTGAGAATCCAGGCATGAACGCGGATCCGATTCACTTCGGGCTCAATGACTACCCGCGCGGTTACGCCGGTCTCAGAGGTGTCATACGTCAGTATGAGCCGATCGCCGTCCTTCTGAACCGACTTTACCTTTGTCAGATGCTGCGCCTTTTGACCTACCTGAAACCCCAGATTCGGCATCGGGCTGTCCTTGCCGGCAGACTGGAATGCAATCTTTCCGTTGCGCAAAATCTCGATCACAAATCCGTCGGTGGAAATTTCAAGGCGATACTTGTCGGTAACAACGGAGATTTTGTCCGGAGTTTGGAGAGTGGCTGTCTCAGCCAATAACGGTGTACGTTGTCCAGCAACTAATGCAAGCATCAGCGCGGAGTGAAACCACCATTCTCGTCGCATCAAGAACTTTCCTCCGAAAATTGCAGTGCCCGCCGGCACGCAGCCTTAACGTTTCGGATCACACCCAAGTTTACTTTTACATTTTTATCTTTCGCTTGTTACGCTATCTGGGTCATACTGTACTGTCAAATCGCGCTGCGGTTGGGACGAAACATCTCAGAAATAGCCAGCTATCTCAGTAATTTCCTTACTTTGGTCACAATAGAGAAGACGGGGACAGGTTTCGAATGAGTATTATCTGGTATCGTATGCCACTAGAGCAATCGGACCTTAGGAAAGGGAAAGATAACCGGAGCATGCAAACTACAACACTCCCGCCGCCAAAGAGGCGATTCTTGAAGAGCCCCAGGGTCCGCACAGTCGTTATCGCGCTGGCTTTACTTCCCAGCTACACGCAGCAACATGCTGTCGCCCAGTCTCCAGAACAGCCGAACGCTCCGGCCACTGCGTCGCAACAGCGGACCTCGCTCCAATGGACCGAGATGAAGGGTAAGCGAACGCAGGTTTTTATCGACCTACATGCTAAAGGTCAGTCGACGTACAAGGGGCTCGCAGACGGTTTTGTACCTACCTTGATGATTCAACTTCCGGGCGATGGCAGTGTCGATCTCCTCGAATATCAAGGCAGCGGAGCCGATTGGACATGGCGATCGGCGCACTCGCACATCGTACTGACGCATCCTTCTCCCGGCGTCGATCGCGTTGAATTCGACTCTTCGGTGCTAAATCCGGGGAAGACATTCGGTGTTCTCTTTCGCTCGCTAAACGACGAGTGGCAGCCTGTTACTTCGAGCAAGGTTCTGCCTTGGCACCCGAATTAGAGGATGTTTTTGATTATGGCGTTAGATCTCTAATGGGGGGCGTTCTTGTTCATTGGCGGCTCACTAGCGGAAGCTTCTGAACCGAAGATTTTGTCGTAGACGCTAGGTACAACGCCTTTGCCTTGTTGCACACTGAAGACTCGATCGATGCCCGGCAGCTTCACATGCTCCACGGGGCCGTTCGGCCAATGAATCTCGACGTCAGAGATTGTCGTTGCATCACCCAGCCCGAAATGGAGCTTCAAGTCACTGTTAGACACGTAGCTTCCACCACTCCTAACGTCAGAACGCTGCCGGATACCATCGGCCGTCAAATAAACTGTTGCTCCGATGGCGTCGCGCGGCTCTTTCGGTCCACCAATCAACTCAAGTGCAACCCAATGGTGGTGATCAGGATTTACGTTGCGTAACAGCACGGGAGTAGCGTCGATGCAATTGATGACGACGTCGATCTTCCCGTCATTGAAGAGATCGCCGAAAGCCGCACCACGCGCTGGAATTACGTCGGCGAGACCCGTTCCTTCGACTGCGGGAATCAGATCAAATTTCTTGCCGTTGTCGACGTTGTGAAAGAGCAATGGCCTCTGCGCCCAGGTGGTTCCCCAGTTATGTTGGTCGGCTTGGGGGAAAACGTGGCCGTTAGCAAGGAAAATATCTTTCCAGCCGTCGTTATCGTAGTCGATGAACTCCGTCGCCCAGGTAAGAAACGGCAGGGTCTCGTCGGCAATACCTAACTGCGGGCTTATCTCGTTGAAGTTGGCATGACCGACGTTTTCAAACAGAGGTTTATAGTCGTCCGAGAAGGTGCCGGTGTAAAAGTCGATCAAGCCGTTATTCTTGTAGTCACCAACGGCCAGTCCCATATTCGCCTGCTCGCGCCCGTCCTGGCTCAATGCAAAACCAGAGTAAAAGCTGGCGTCCTCGAACGTTCCGTCTCCTTTGTTCAAATAGAGGTAGTTGGGAGTCGAGTCATCAGCAACCACTAAATCTACTTTTCCATCATTGTTCACGTCGACAAATGTCGAGCTGAAGCCATAGTTGTGCAGTGGATCCGACACGCCCGCCTTCTTACTTACGTCAGTGAAGGTTCCGTCCCCGTTGTTTCGGAACAGGTGATCCGGTTCGCCTTGCAGGCCACGCGGACCGCAGTTCACATGTACTCCGCGGAACTGGCACGATCCACTGTCTGAGTTAACCCCATCCAAAGATTCCGGCTTTTCAAGGTTCCAGTGAATGTAGCCGGGAACAAAGAGATCCAGGTGGCCGTCGCCATCGTAGTCGCCGAAGCTTGCACCGGTGGACCAATTCCCAAGTGCTACGCCCGCATGCTCTGCGGAATCGGTAAACGTTCCGTCGTGATTGTTGCGATAGAGGCGATTCTTGCCAAGGTTCGTCACGTAAAGATCGGGCCATCCGTCGTTGTCGAAATCACCTACTGCGCAACCGAACCCCCAGCGATCATTCTCCACACCAGCGATATTTGCTACGTTGGTAAACGTGCCATCGTGGTTGTTGTGGAACAATGCTGCGTGCGGCGCAGGGGCTTTCCCTGCGAGCGCGTCATATGTGGAACCATTGACCAGATAAATATCGAGCCACCCATCGTGGTCGTAATCCAGAAGGCATACGCCGGAACCGTTGGTTTCGATAATGAAGTTCTTTTCGGGCGTTCCCATCACGTGCCGCCAGCTGGTCAGGCCCGACTGCTTCGAGACATCAGCAAAAATCTTGGGGCCTTCCTTGACGAAGCCGCCAGCCGTGATTGGCCGCTTCTGTGCGTCCAAGACCGGGGCAAATGAGCCGGCCGTCGCGGAGCCTCCGCTTGTCTGCCCGGTGGACTTTGGTCCAGGGAGCACTGTCTGCTGCTGCGCAGCGCTCCGTGGTCCGTACATGAAAATCACCATCGCCAGCAACAAGAATCCGCAAGGAAGCCGGATCTGCTTCCTATTGCTCCGTAGCTCCATAAACCTCATCAATGCCTCATTTCGGTAAATTCGAGCTATTACGGATTTCTCTGGAGCGGTGAATTGTCTCAGTCTACAAGTCGCAACCTCCCGATTGTCAACAAACGGAAAGCTCTTGTAACTCCACAAGCTTAATCGAACCACACGACCATCCCTCGTTCTAACGCGGGCAACGTGAACGACGTGCGCCCGCCTGCCCGTGTTCCATTCATCACGGTTTCCGTTCCGAGAAACGGGAGTACATGCATAGTAGTTCCTACGGAAGCCGAAACCGTGACGCCAACATCTGTCTGAACCGTGGGTGTCAGCTCAACTCCCGCCTTGATCCCGCTGAAGTTGGAACAGAACAGGTACGTCTTCCCATTGATTCTCATGGCATGCGCAACGACATAGCTCCCCGCCTGGATCTGAACCGCATCGCCATCACCTGGCCCTACGGCCGCGAGGAAGGCCATTCGCTCTCGAAGTCGATCACCTAGTTCGTCGTGTTCGGCTCCGTCGAGATATGTTCTCGCGGGATCCTCTGGCAGACGGACCGCATGATCGAGATCGGTCAAGGCGGCATCGGAGACGCCGTCGATCACGACGCGAACTCCTTCCGCAGCCAATCGGCGGATGTTGATGATCTCCCGCTCGTCGAGGACCCGAACGTTCGGAAGGACCAAAGTCTTGCCGCGAAATGCCTCAAGTGTTCGTGGCGTAACAACCTGGAACTGCCTGTGCGACTGCATCAGCACCAAGAGAGCGCCGCGATAGGAGTTAACAAACTCATCTGCATACCGGTTTCGGGTCGAGTCCGAAAAGTAAACTCCGATTTCTCCTAGCTGCTCTTGTTTCGCAGCAAAAATATCTTCATGTGCTCCAATCCACGCGTAGATGGTGCGCCGTTCGGAATAGTCGTTCGAACCTGACATCACATGTCCGCTTGCGTCCCAAACATTCGCGCCAGCCATGAGTTCAGAGCTCATCATTGTCCGCATAGCATCCGCGGGCTTGACGTGGGGCGTACCGTCCCACGAATAGTTCAGCATCCATGTCGGTTTGCCCTCCGCAAACGCGCGAAAGCTCCGCATCCCTACCTGGTACATCATCCAATCGAGCGGAGACCGCATTGCAGCTGTGTGGTCCCCGTCCCCAAACTCGTATTCGTGCGCAACTGCATCCACCTTCGGATAGATGTCGTAAAGATCTGGTCCCACCCGAGGGCCGTCACCCTCGATTCCGGGATAAATCTCCGGGATGATCGCTATCTTAGGATTCACCGCCATCGCCGTATTGCGGATTTCAGTTAGAAATTCCGTAATCGTGTCGATCCTGAAATCAACCCACTTCTGGAAGCCCGGATCTGCGAAGTCGCCAATCTTAATGTCCTTCCTGGCGTCGAGACCCGTTTTCTGCTTGAACGCGGCCACGGTGCTGTCATCGAAGCTTGCCCAGCTATCTTCCCAGCCTTTGAAATGTGTCATCCAGTATGGAATATCGACATAAATTCCATCCACGCCCGTCTTCGCAATCTGGACCACGCGTTTCATGTATAAGCGTCGCCAATCCGCCGCATATGGACTCACCCAAGCATCTTCTTCCCCCTGCTTGATCCAGAACGCGGAGGCGGTCCCGAAAATCGCCGGCTGGCCTGTGATCTTGCGCTGCAACCACTCCGGATGATCCTTCGCCAGGGTATGTGCGGCAGAATCATTGGCAGAGATACACTCGAGCCCCGCGATATAGACGAAAACTTTATTTTGGCGTCGGTGTGCCTCATCACTTACGGCGTGTATTGCCGTTAGCTTTTCGCTAGGATCCGTCAAGCTCTCATATCGCCCCGTTATATCGTTATCGACCTCGATCCCATACACACCGTCCTTCGTCGCCTCGTCGACAATGCGAGTCGCGTTATCCCCATTCAGCGAATAGGCTGCAATGCGGACCTTCCGCATCCAAGCACGCGGGTCGCGATCGTTTGACACCCCCACCGTCTGGCCTGACGCCTGGCAGAGCGACACCGCGGATACGAAGACCAGCGGAGCTAAGGTGATCAAGCGGTGCATCGACCTCGGGAATTGTTGCTTGCTCATATTCTTTTCCAATCCTCTCGCAGCTCGACGACCCAGCATGGCGCCATTCCTATGCCGCTGATTCAAAGTGAATCTCAATCTCTTCCAAGGTCTTTCCTTTGGTCTCGGGCAGAAAGAACAAAGCTGTAACGAGATAAATGACGGTAGAGCCCGCGAACACAAAGAACATCGTCGAATATCCGTACCTGCTTGCCACAGGAAGAAAGACAACCGCCAACGTTGTCGAGACCAACTGGTTGATCACCAGTGCAATACTCATGCCCACAGATCGAATTCTGGTCGGCATTAGTTCCGACAATGCGAGCCAAACACATACGCCCGGACCAACCGCAAAAAACGCAATAAAAGAGAACAATGCCAGCGCCACCAGCAATCCGTGACTCCGACTAGGGATACGTCCAATGCGCGCTCGCTCAATCTTGAGCGGAGCAGTCTGCGCAGCCTTCAGACTAGCGAAAGGATTCTTGAAGAAGGCCTCAACAGCGTTTGATGGCACACTTCCATCACGCGTAATTCGAATCTCAGTCGCAGCAGCATTGTCGCTGCGCACATACGTGGTCTCTCCTGTGTACCCACCGTAGGAGTAGATCACCGCAAGCGACGCTTGGTCCGCCACAGACCAGCCGTTCGGGAATCCGCTCACGGACAGCAATCTCGCAGCCTCAGCAGAATCGAACCTCAAGGTAAGATCCTGTTGCGGTCCAACCATCGACTGCACTGCCGCGCGGCATTCCATGTCGGACCGTTCAGAGTGCCAGAACAGAGTGCCAATGGCGATCAACGATAACATCAGCCCCGAACTGCCCACGATCAATAGAAATTTTCTGCCCTTGCGGTCTACCAGCATCATGCCAACGATCGTCATCAGGAAGTTGATCGTCGTAAAGAATACATACCCCCAGTGTGATGCGAGATCCGAGAGGCCGCTCTGCAGCAGGATGCTCGTGTTATACCCGATGATAGAGTTCACACCCGTCGCCGTGTTGCAAAACAGAATCACGCAGGCTAGCAGAAAGGGGATGACATATTTACGGCGCAGGAGCGAGTCTCCGTGACTATTGATCACCTCGCGATGATCCGAGACGGTTTCCATCTCTGCGAATTCCATCTCTGCTCTCGCCGCACCCCTTGAGCGTTGCAAGGATGAGAGCGCCTGTTGCATTCTTCCCTTTCGGTGTAGCCAGCGCGGCGACTCTTCCACAAACCAACTGCCAATCATGAACAAAATGCCAGGCGGCAGCGAAATCCAAAAGATATGCCTCCACGCTTGATCTTTCACACGGAACATCAAATCTGCTCCGGCAGTTGCGGCTACCGCCTGCACGCGATAGCTGTAGTACATACCGATCAGCGCAGCCGCCACGATGCCAAACGTTAAGAGCCATTGGAAGATGCCAGTACCTTTGCCCCGACTCGACGACGCGAGGCACTCTGCCAGGTATAGCGGCACCACCACCCCAATAAACCCGCCGCTAATACCCTGCAGCAGCCGTCCAATGAAGAGTGGCCCATAACCATGGGACAGAGCAATGAGGGGAATGCTGATCACAAAGATCAGAGCACTCAAACTCATCATCGGCTTGCGGCCCAACCAGTCTGCCATCAACCCCGCAAAGATCGTCGAGATGACACTGCCCAAAAGCACCGCCGCAACAATCACTGATAGTTGCGCGGCGTTCAGCCCCGATGTGGCTTCGAGATACGGAAGCGCACCTCCGATGATCCCGACGTCCACGCCGTACAATAGGCCACCAAGCCCCGCGACGCAGAGTAAGAGGACGTTGTAACCGCGCTGACCGCCTTCTGCTGATCCTTCTACCAAGGCGCTTAGTCCTTCAGTCATAGCTACTCGATTCTCGGCCGAAAGCATTTCGAATGGTCCCGGTCTTCTATTACTGCAGATGCGGCAACAGTCGCAGCGCATTCTGACGATATATTTTGCGCAGCACGTCCTCCGGTAGATCGAGCCCGTAGATATACCAGCGCCCCTGCCCCGATGCATGCGTCGGATACTCAAAATATTCGTCCGATGTTTCAAGGAACCGGTAGTACAGTCGATACATCTCGACGTCCGGCACCAAGTCCGATCCAAACAGGATCCTGTCCGCAAATCGTGTGAAGAACTTTCGCGCTGAGTACGGCTGCCGCCCCAATTCCGACGCTCGCGCACTGATATCCACCAACACATTTGGGCAAGCGTCCAGCATCGCAGAAACTCGTCGAAGATCTTCGCTGTTCTCCGCGATGTGCGCAGCCACAAATGTTGTGCCCGGATGTCGCCGAAACACTCGGTCTCTTTGTTCCAGCAGATCATGCTTCCCGTACTGGCTTCCGTAAAAACTCCAGTCAGGGTGTGCAGCCAGCTCTTCATAACGTTCATTGTTCGCGTCGATAGGAAGAAAAAACGCTTCGGGGTCGCCGATGTGCATCATCATAGGAATGCCTAATTCGCCTGCTCTGTTGAAGATTGGCGTCAACCGTTCATCATCCACACGGACCAACTCTCCACTCGCATCGCGCACGGTAAGCCCAAGATCCTTCCATATCTTGAAACCTACAGCCCCGTGCTCTACCAGGCGCTCCAGGCGCTCTAAGCTCAGCGCTACAAATTCGTCAAAGTCACCGTCCGCACCCGCCCAATCCATCCACCCGATCGTCGAGAATCGTCGGGCATCCGCCGCGCGATAGCGCTCCATGATAGCTAGTGCTTCGTCTCCCACCTTCATCGTGATGTTGACGATGTGCTCGATGCCGCAGGCATCCATCACCTGCAGCACATCTGCGGGGTCCTGCGCATCCAGGTGATTGTGATAATCAATCGCGGGAAACTTCGGAGTCCGAATTTCGGTCTGCGCGGTGGTCAGCATACAACGCGGATGAAATTGACTCAGTGGCAGCGTCACCTCCGACTTAGCCGAAACCATAGCAATGAACTTATCCTGCAGGTTTTGCTCCCCCATCACGTCCCTTTCCGGCAGTGAATTCCACACTCCACGATCAAACTCTTATATTTACGTGCATCATCCCTGATGGCTCTCCCGCACGAACGGGAACCTGAATTATAAAACGAAATAAAACGCTATCGATATATTCTTCCTTTTTCTTGTCTCTGGAAGGACTCGCAACGCTGGAACTTCTACAGGGTCATATCAACGTTTGGATGATCGGTTGCCCTTCGCATCATGACGTATAAAAGTAAACCTATAGCGATCCACCCAGCACCGAGCAGCTTCGCATTGAGGTTGAGATTGAACCATATGAACGCGCAGACCACGATTCCGGCTAGAGGGGAAAGGGCAGCGAATGCAACTTTCTCCCGGGAGCGATACTTGTAGTGGATGAGCGCAGCCGTGTTGACTCCTATGAACGCGATGAAGGCACCGAAATTCAGGAGCTCGGCACCTTGTTCAAAGCTCATCAGGAAAGCCCCCAAAAGCGTTATGCCGCCAAGTAATAGAACGTTGTTGCGTGGAATTCTTGTGGTGGGACTGATGGCGCCAAAGAATCGTCTCGGAAGAGCGTCTGCACGACCCATTCCGTACAGCAGGCGTGCCGCACCAAATTGGGCTGCGATGCCTGAACCCATGTTAGCGATAAGCAACGTCGCGTTGAGGAGTTGGAAGAGCAGCTTGCCACCGACGCGATGCGCGACCTCCACGAAGGCCGTGTCGACCATTGCAACTGGGAACGGTACGCGACCCGGCCAGACGAGCTGCGCGAGGTAAACTTCTACCGCCGACAGTACACCGATAACAAAACAAGTCAGTACGGTGGCGAGAAGGACATTGCGGCGCGGGTTTTCAACCTCCTCGGACATGGTCGAAATACCATCGAAGCCGATATAGGTCAGCACGGCAATCGACGTACCGTGGAAGATGAGACCGGGAGCGAAGGTTGCAGGGTCATAAAACGGCAGCAGCCACTGCCCCCCAAAAGGCCTGGCGACTACGGCTAAGTAATGGATAGCGCTGGCGATAAAGATCACAACAACAATGCTCATGCCCAACGCGAGCAGCGTGTTGAGACGACTCGAGGACTGCACTCCGCGCAGATTGAGGCCGGTGAAGACAAACACAAAGGCCACTGCCCACGCTGCGTAGGGTATCTGCGGCAAGATGTTTTGCGCCGCTGCACTGCACCAGATAGCGCAGATGATGGGGTTGAGCATGTAGTCCATTAACATGGACCAACCGACGATGTATCCCGCAAGCGGATGAATCTCCTTGCCAACGTAGGTGTAGGCAGAGCCCGCGCTGGGATAGACTCGTGCCATCCTCCCGTAGCTCACCGCCGTAAAGAGCATAGCGACCATTGCAATCAGGATGGTCGTGACGACGTGTCCGCGGGCTGCGTTGCTCACCACGCCGTAGATGCTCATGGGCGCGGTGGGCTGGATGATGATGATTCCGTAGAGGATTAGATGGTGAAGCTTGAGCGTCCGACGCAGGCCTGGGCTTGGCGCTTCCATCTGTGCCGTGGCGTTCATTCGTGGGAAGTCCTCTCTGGTGGTTGTGCGCTTCCCTGCTTCAGCTTTGCGAACGGGTTCAGGGAGGACTGTCAGGATCCTATGGCTCTAGTTGGAGTTCACTCTGGGCGTTTCTTTTCGGACGGAATGAAGCGTGTGGCGATGTTGCCCGAGATCGTTACAACGACGGTCTTCGCGGTTGTGCTGGCTTCGAGACCGGTTGCCGTTATACGCACCGTATAGTCTCCTGGTTGGGTGTAGGCGTGACGGACTCTGAAGCCGTCGCCCGTGGAACCGTCGCCAAAGTCCCACAGGTATTTGAGGATCGGTTCCGTGTTGGAAATACTAGTCGCGGTGAAAGCGATAGTCTCTCCGGCTTTTTTCGCTGCTTCAGTGTGGACATCGAAGGCCGGCAAAGCCGGGGGGATGGCCTCGTCGACCAACTTGAACATGCGAACGGAGTGGGCTGGCTGGTCGAAGTTGATAGTGCTCGAGCCAAAGTTACAGCAGCGTTTGTCACCGAATATCTCAGTGATGTTGAGCCTTCCAAGATCTTTCAGGCCTAGATCGGAGAGTTGCATGGTGCGCTTTTGATCGGCTTCGGTCCAGTTGAAGATTGTGAGGATGGATTGGCGATTATCCTCTTTGAGAAGGAAGATGCTGGGTTGTGCGTCGGCAGTGGAATAGGTAAGCAGATCAATCGGGGTGGAAGAACGGCCTAGACGCGCCATGTCGAGGAGCTCGGGATTCTTTACGAGGGCAACACGTTCGGGGGAGGAACCAAGGGTCGGTAAGTCGTCGCCAAGCTCAAACATGCCGCCTGCGACGGCTGCCAGAGCGATGGAGACCTTCGCTTCTTCGAGGGTAAGTGGGTGCTGACCACCGTGCCAAGATTGGTCGTTGATCGTTTGCTTAGACACGGTGAAGGCGTCGGGATCGGAGATGTAGAAGTTTCGATTCATGTAGTAACGTGCGGAAATTCCTGAAGCTGCATCCCTCGAGGCGTCGAAGCTGTGTCCGGTATCCTGCGAGATACGGCCTGCATCCACGTATCCGACAGCGTTCAGCATGTCGCTACCGTCTTTATCAAGCACGGTGTCGTCGCCCATGGTCTTGCGGATGATCTCAAGACCGATACGCTGTGCTTCAAGCGCCGTAGTATTAGGGCGAAAGTACGCGCCTTCGATAGCGGTGTCGTCCATGAAGTCCATCTTGATGAAGCGAACTCCCCAGTTGTAAAGGGACTGGTAGGTTTCTCGCAAATACTCCTGCGCGCCTGGATTAGTGGCGTCAAGCACGTAGAGAGGGTCGTTGCGATCGGTCACATAGCCGATGTGGATGAGTCGTCCAGCAGTGTTATGCAACAACCAATCTTTGTGATTTTGATAGACCCATGCCCGTTCCGACACTTCGAAAGGCGCGGTCCAGAGTCCAAACGTCAGGCCGTCGCGGCTCACAGTATTTGCAATATAGGCGAGGCCGCGTGGGAATAGATTGACATCCGATGTAGTGTATTCGCCGCGTGCGTATTGGTACCCCTCATCCATCTGAAAGTACTTATATCCGCTGGCCTTTAGATTGTTCGCTAGCCAATTCGCATTGGTAGTAGCCGCTCCCTCATTCAGGCCAAAATAATAGGCCGTCCAGCTCCACCAGCCGATGGGCGTGGGACTCTCTACACGAGCCTTGTGGAGCAGCTTAACGATCTGTCCATAGCGCTCCAATTGCGCGTGATAGTCGGACCCAACAGCAAACATGAGGCGCTCGGAAGAAAGGATCCCGCCAGCATCCACAGGAACGCTGAGCCTCACCTGGTCCTCGGGAGCAGAATTACTGAGCGATCCTTCCTTCATGATCTCGGTCGTTCCTGTGGATTCAGCTTCGTACGACAAGATCTTCGCGTTGGTGCCTGCGCCTCGTTCCTGAAGATGGAAGATCGTCAGAAGCCGGTTGGTGGTGAGAGCGCCAAGAAAAAGGCTCTGGCCGCTTTGGCGATTGTAGATAAGCTGGCTGCCTACAGCGCGAAGCATTCCCTGTGGAGCGTCGCCAAGATCGTGGATTGCTAGCTGTGGCCTGTCTTCGCTAAAGCTATCCGACAAGACCCGGTCTGCAGAGGGAGAAGCACCAAGGTCAATGACCGGAGCAGTGCCGCTCTTTATGGTATGAATGGTCTGCACCGAAATCGCTTTGCCGGTGTTATTGCGCACATCGACGGTGATGTCGCCCCATGGCTGCCCGGAATATAAGCGAATGGTACACACAAGATCAGGCTTGCCGGGCAAGCCGGCATGAGTGATCGTCAGCTTCGTCCCAGATCCAAATTCGTCCTGGAACTCCCCCTCCGCCGTCTTGTGCTGCGGGTAGTCCGACGACTGTAGAGCCTCATCGTTCACTCTTGCATCCACATTGGAAGTGAGGACCGGACTTGCAATACCCGCTTTCATCATGGAATAGGAGCCATCAGCGTTGGCCGTTACTGTGAGCGATTCTCCTCGAATGGACGCAAGGGTCTGCACTCGATTGGGTGCTGCCGCTTGTGCTGGAGGAATAGCGCTTCTCGCGTTGGAGCAATTCGCCACGCCGGCATAAACGAATACACACCAACACCACATGCGGCCTCGGGTTGATCGCTTCACGGTGACTCCTTCGCTGTGCGTTAGCTTCATGGCAAATCAATCGTGGCGTCACCACAGGGCGCGTCGGTAATGAGGGGCGACCTGCATGGCCGCATCGCTTTTAGCGGCTTGGCTCGTTGCATTTCGTTATATTACGACTCTCATCCTTTTACGGTCAACTACTCAGCTGCAAAGGGATGTCGCGTGTGACGCAACTATCCTCTATACTGCGTTGATCGTTTCGACAACGAAGTTCAATTTCTTCAATATCTTTGCCTGATTCCGAAAACGTTCAAGGTGCTCATTTGCTCGTCACTTCATTCCCGATCGAATCCCGATGCCGCAGAGTGAGATATAAAACGAAATAAAAGTCTATATCTGAAGACATTCGTTCTATCCTGATCTTACAGACAGCAATCTCCTACTTGAGGAGCACAGAACTATGCCCATGCGTCGATTGCTTTATCCCATGATCATCCTGACCATTGCAGCGCCATTCGTGATGGGCTGCCCTCGTCCTGCCTCCGCTCAGGTTTCCCCTGCCGCTCTCCAAGCGGGGCAGCTCACTGCGACTCCCACCGTGACGGGACACCATTTCAGCGGCCTACGGATCCGGGATAAGATTTCGCAGCGCACGATCGAAATCCCCGAAGCGTTCGTTCTCGTCCTCAAAGACAATACTGAGCTGCGTTCAACGGACATGCATGCCACGGTCATCGGCGAATCCATTCTCGCGTCAGATCCACACCGTGCCCTCAGTGGTGAACGCGAGACAACTGCGTCGCCCGCTAGTGCATGCTGGAACTTTACCTCCGCCAACACCACGACCTCCTTTGACTGGTGCGTAATCGCCCGCAGAGGCTCCAACTATGCGCGAACAATTCTTCGCATTCACGCAACGACGCAGGATCTTTCCATCGCCGAGGTCCGGCTCCTCGACTTCACCGACCCCTCCGCGCATGTGGACGGTACCGTCAAAGGCTCCCCTGTCATAGACAACAACCTGTATTTCGGCTTCGAGCACCCGCTCGCAGTGAACACGGCAACGGAAGGCCATGTTCGTGCCTCACTCTTGCGCGACCTACCCCTCCGCACTGGCCAGAGCATCGTCTACTCCGCCGTCCTCGGCACCTCGCAACCCGGTCAACTTCGTCGCGCTTTCCTCGCTTACATCGAGGAGGAGCGCCCCCGACCCTACCGGCCATTTCTGCATTACAACTCCTGGTACGACCTTGGTTACGAGAACCGCTTCGACGAGTCAGGAGCCATCGACCGCGTCAATGCCTTCGGCCAGCAGCTCGAAGTTAACCGCCACGTTCAGCTTGACTCCTATCTCTTCGACGATGGCTGGGACAATCCCAACTCCCTCTGGGGCTTCAACTCGGGATTTCCTAATGGCTTCACAAAAACCGGCGCCACTGCAGCCAAGTACAAGGCCGGCATCGGCGTCTGGCTCTCGCCCTGGGGGGGCTACGCGGAGCAGAAAGATCAGCGCATCGCCTTCGGACATGCCCACGGATACGAGATTCTCAATGAAGGTTTCGCCCTCTCCGGCCCGAAATATTACGATCTCTTCGAACAAACCTGCCTGCAGATGATCGACAAATACAATGTCAACCAATTCAAATTCGACGGCACAGGAAACGCCGATCGCGTCTTCCCCGGCAGCACTTTCGACAGTGACTTTGACGCAGCCATCCATCTCATCGAGCGCCTTCGCCAACAGAAGTCTTCGATTTTCATTAACCTAACAACCGGCACCACCGCCTCCCCCTTCTGGCTCTTTTATGCCGACTCCATCTGGCGCGGCGGCGAAGACCACGACTTCTCCGGCGTAGGTACCCCCCGGCAGCGCTGGATCACGTATCGCGATGCACAAACATACAAAAACATCGTCCTCCAGGGTCCGCTGTTCCCGATTAACTCGCTTATGCTGCATGGCCTAATCTATGCGCAATTCGCGAAGGATCTTTCCACCGACCCAGGTAGCGACTTCGCCGACGAAGTCCACTCTTACTTCGGAACCGGCACGCAATTGCAGGAGATGTACATTACGCCCTCGCTCCTGACGGCAGCCAACTGGGATACGCTCGCCGAGGCCGCCCGCTGGAGCCGAGCGCATGCCGAAACTCTGAAAGATATTCACTGGATCGGTGGTAATCCCGACAAGCTACAAGTCTACGGCTGGGCAGCATGGAGCCCGCACGAGGGCATCATTACCCTTCGCAACCCTTCAAAAGAACCGCAGACGTTCGACATAGATGTAGCCAAAGCCTTCGAGCTGCAACCGAAAGACGCGACCAGCTACAAACTCCACGGCGTCTGGAGCGACGTTTCCGACTGGCCTATGAGCCGTTCAGAGCAGGCACGCACGAGCGCACCCGTCCATATCCATCTCGCGCCCTTTGAAGTCCTCACGTTGAGCGCAGTCCCGGACCGATAGAGCAACGCATCTACACCAGCGTCAAATTGATATTGAGATTCCGCAGCGCCTCTGCCGTCTCTTTCGGCAGGTCGCTATCCGTAATTACGTGATGGATCGCCGTCGCATCCACAATCTTCGACATGCTGCGCCGATTGAACTTGGTGGAATCGCAAACGGTCACCACCAGCGCCGAAGCCTTCACCATCGCGCGATTTACCCGCGACTCCATTACGTTGGGCGTCGTCAGGCCCACTTCGAGATCGAACCCATCCACCCCAAGAAACAAAATGTCCGCGTGCATGTCGTGCAGCATGTCTTCCGCCAGTGGACCCACGAGCGAAAACGAATTCTTACGCAGAGATCCCCCCGTCAACAGCACCTCAAAATCCGTTCCGCTAAGCTCAGCCGCGATGTTGACCGCATTCGTAATAATGGTCAGATGTGAGAATTTTTTCAATGCGCGTGCAATCGCCGTGGTCGTAGTACCAGAATCGAGCAGCACACACTGGCCCTCCTGCACCAGCTCCACTGCCGCAGCGGAGATTCGCTGTTTTTCGCTGGAGTGGCGCCCTTCCTTTTCCTGCAACGAAGGATCAGACAAGGCGCCTGATCCCGGGGGCAGTGCACCGCCATGCGTTCTCTGCAGCGCGCCTCGCTTCTGCAGATAATCTAAGTCTTTACGAATCGTGATTCGGGAGATCCCCAGCGACTGCGAGAGTTCTTCCACCAGTACCCGGCCGTGCTGTTGCGCAAGCGCCACGATATACTGGCGTCTTTCCTCGATCAGCATCTGAGAGCCGCGCCCAGCATCCAACGGAGCTTCCGTAGCCGAGGCATTTGAAGCGATCTTTGATTTCATAGCTTTTGAACATACCTTTGCGACTTCCACGAAGACTACAACGACGCTTTCGTTAATGCAACGCCGAAAGTAAAGGAAAGCAGAATTCTACAGCTACCTGCATGCCGCCGCATACACACGAAGGACATCCCGGATCTTGTCCACGATGAGCGCAGTCGGATCCCCATTAATCTCCCCCATTCGCAGCCGCAGATATTGCTCCGGAAGGTACCGGCTCAACATGCTCTCCGGAATTTTCACCTTCGATAAGTTCGAAACGAGCCGCTCGACGGCGACTGCAACCTCTGGACGATGCCAGTAGTACCGCACACGGTCGCTGTAGCTATACCGGCGCAGGAGCTTTTGTCCCGCTGGGGCGCCCGTATAGTACGGTATCCAATCCTTCGGCTCGCGCAACATCGTCTCCTCAATCACATGGCCCAGGCGGGAGCGGTCATCCTCCGGGATCAGCCGCGACTCCATATCCTCAAGCGCCTCGAGCGCCTCGCGCATCGCAAACGTCAGTGCTGGTCCTACCTTCAGAATTGCAAACCCATCCTGCACCAGTTCAACGTATGCTCTTGGCAGCTGATAGTCCGTGGAGTGCGCTTCGAACACAATCCTCTCCGGCTGCGTTCGCAACCATCGTACTAGTGCGCTTGCTTTCTTCCGGTCATATGGCAGTACCGAATCGTGATCGAATTCCACGCCGGGCTGCACAACCAGCGCTGTAACCCTCGGCCAAACCTCCGCAAGTCCTTGCTCCGTGAATACCCGCTTATGCACCGCCAGCGTATACGCTGCGGCCTCCACCGAGGTGGCCTCCAACTCATCCACAGAGTGCGTCGCACCGCCCGGCACCGGCACCTCCGTTCCAATCACATAGACTGGATCGTTATTCGGCTCACACGAGGCCTCGGCCGCTTTACACAGTGTTGCCGCTCGTTCAGCAACAAGCTCATCTGACAGGCATGCCGGATCGTCGGCACAAGCCATGCTCGCGTCCAAGTGAATTTTTCCAAACCCTGCTCGCGCATACTCCGCAACCATCGCCACCGCGCGCTCCATCGCCTGCGCAGCCGGCAATGTCCGCCAGGGATTCGGTCCCAGGTGATCGCCGCCGAGAATCAATCTCTCCGCGCCAACGCCGGCTGCCGTGATATGCTCCAGCACAAAACTGCGGAAATCAGCAGGTCGCATTCCGGTATACCCGCCAAACTGATTTACCTGGTTGCTGGTTGCCTCCACCAGCAACAATGATCCATCTGCCGCAGCCTGTTCAGCTGCCGCGCGAATCACCCACGGATGCGCCGAGCAAACCGAATAGATCCCTCTAGCCGTGCCTTCCCTATGTGGCGCCAGATACCGCTGTAGAACGAATGACATAGGCTTCAGTAGATCCTGAACTTTTGCACAACCCGATTGATTACACCATCCGGGCTCGGAGAATCTGGCTTGAGTTCATGCGCCACCGAACAATACAGACCCAGCATCTGCCCGAAGATGACGTCTACCACGGCACGGTACGAATCGCTGATCGCCTCTTCCTCCGAGTGGGTACTTGCATCATCGATCGCGAGATACCAATCGCAGAATGGCGCAATCTCAGCCTTCGCCGCCGCTGTTCCGACCGCAACGCGCTCGCCAACAATTCCCTTCTCGCCGATTTCGCTCAGTAGGTCGCTGGCATACTTCGCCCGCCGCTCATCGCCCGACACAAAGCACACAAACAGCGTCTGTTTATCCAGCGCCGCCATCGGTCCGTGTCGCAATCCCAACACGGTCTCCGACATCGCCTGCACCTGCCCAGCCGTCATCTCCAGCACCTTCAGTGCCGATTCCTTTGCAACGCTCGCTAGCGCCCCTCCGCCAATAAAGCATATCCGCGTATACCCTTGTGCCGCGATCCGTTCTGCCTCGTCTGCAGCGCGTGTCAGCATCTGTTCTCCCGCGCTTACGAGCAGGAACAGGATGCTCGTGTACTCCTCAATTGACCACGCGTTCGCTAGGCATTGCCCCATCACCACCATGTTTGTGAACGAGCTCGTCATCGCCAGGCTGCGATCGTTCACCGCATCATCCAGCACCACTACGCACGAGCGTTTCGAGCCCTTGCATATCTCCATCATGCGCGCCTTAGAATTGCACGTCACGACAAGGTGCGCCACCTCGGGATAGAGCTGAATCGCCTGCTCAAGCACAGCTACGCCCTCAGGAGAGTCCCCCGACCGCGAGAACGAGATCCATAGATACTTTCGTCCTGGCACCACATACTCCGCCAGATTCGGCAGCATGTCTGTGCTTGCCACCGTCAACACCTCGCAGCCCCACTTCTGCCGTATCAGCAACTCCAGCGCCTGCCCGATGTAATCAGAGGTCCCTGCCCCTATCAGCATCACTACTGGTCGTTGTTCCAGCGCCTCCCGCACTCCCACCGAGTCCAGAAAGTCACATATCCGCTGCCGATGTTGCTTGAATATCTCTAGTGTCGTCTCCCATGTTTTCGGTTGCTGAGCGATCTCACGTGGTGTGAAGACAAGGCCCCGTGCCTTCTTTTCTTCCTCAGGCAACGTTACAAAACTCGAAAGGGATTTCACGATCATGGTCCTCATTGGTGGCAAAATAGTTCATACAACATTAAAATCGTGTCCCAAAACGGAAACTAAAGATAAGTAATCATAACCTCTCTAATCCTACGTACGCAATAAAACAATACGAGGCCTTTTGTGAATTCTTCATTGACCCCCTCCCCTGACAAACCCTTTGACATCTCCATCGCAGGCGAAGGCCTGAAGAACCTCGGAGAGAACACAACTCTCGGCGCATCCTTTTTAGTCATGGCAATTATTGGGGGTGCGGTGATCACGCCCATGATCGGCTGGATAGCAATGACTACCCACAGCATGGCCACCGCTCTTGTGGCTGTACTGATATGTTTCATGGTGGTCATATACTTCTCGTTTTTTGGCTCGCGCCTATCTAAACTTCCACACGAGCCCCGGACGGAATACGCGCTTCCATCGCGCTAATGGCAGCGGATCGAAGGGATTTAGCTCGATCGGTCTGAGCTGATTGCTTTTCCGCAGAAGCTCAAAGGCAAGCGGGCGCACCGTTAATAGCGCTCGTTCTTTATAACGACTGGGTTTTTAGAATTAGACGGCGCCCTACAGGTCAGATACTGTTTTCATCAGATTCACCAGGCCGTGGGAAGAGCGAGGCCTTCGGTAAAACCGTCTTTAGGGAATATTCGTTGAATCAGCGTTATCGCTTGCAACAAACCGACATGCCACTACCAATCCGAACTTCGATAGGCGCATTAGCCATTTAGCACCAGTTGAAATTGGGCACAGGACGGCTGCAATTCATCGTAGTTTCCGATAACACCGTTTCCCGCGAATGAGCGGAATCGCCTCCGATAAGCCGACATCTCGGTATCAAAGATCGTCAGCGCTTAAAGTATGATTCATGGCGTTCTTTCCGAAGGAGCATCGGCTTCCGCTAGCATCCACGCCATACTCAGGAGCGACATGCCTGCTGCTGCCACAACGAAGGTGATCTCAGAAGAAGTGAGCCGTCCGTATAGCCAGCCGTGCCAACTTGTTTGCGGCAGCATGATTGACAGACAGAAGCCGCATGCCAACGTTCCCACCACAGCTCCAAGAGCTACGGGCCATCCGGCGAATCGAGAGCGTCGCGGGAGACGCTCCATCACCCGCATCGAGAAGCCATCGTCAGCGACAGGACCCGGGAAACATTCCTGCAGCAAGTCTTCGAACCCGGCAGTCGCTTGCTCGCTGAATCAACTCCTTTACGGAGTCACGGTCGATTCGCTGGGAAACGTCTCTACCCTGGAATTGAATTGTGGGGCGGTGATTGAAACCAGGCCTGACGGAAGCTTCGCGGAGCACCCCATCGATCCGGCAATGAATGCAAATCCCTATTGGATTGCGGTAGACAGCGCGGACGACGTATTTTTCAGTTGCATCGATCAAATCAATGAGGTGTTGGCGAACGGCAATCAGTCCGCCGTCACCAATCCGGGAGACCCGGAGAGCAGCAATCTGGCTGTGGACGCACCCGATTCCCTGTACGTGAGCCCGCACACCGGTGGCGGGGTTGTCGAGTTGCCGGCCTCCAACTATCAGGCATCGCAGGCGTCGCTCGATCCTACAGCCACACCCACAGGGCTTGGCCTTGGCTCCGATGGAACGCTCTATGTGGGTAATCCTGGCACAGCCCTCGGGGTCGGTAATGGAAACCTGGACAAGGTCGACCGGTCCCAGGGCATGATCGCTTTCGGCCAACAAACCGTGGGCACAGCCAGCGCAGCGCAAACCGCCGAAATTTACAACGGTGGCAATGAACCCTTGACCATCTCCAACATAGCTCTCACGGGTTCCAGTCTGGGCTTCGCAATCCAACCGGCCGCCGTCAACGACTGCTCCAACGGCCTGGTGATCGAACCGGGAGCGCTTTGCCAGGTTGCTGCTACTTTGACCCCTACCCAGGCAGGCTCGCTTACCGGAAGCATCATCTTCACCACCAACTCTCTCAACAACCCAGGCTCGACCGCAACCGTCGCGCTCTCCGGCTTTGTATCCGGCCCAAACGCCACGCTCTCGCCCAACCCGGTAGTGTTCGCCAACCAGAACGTGAACACAACCAGTGCGGCCACCGCCGTTACCCTCTCGAACACTGGCAATGAACCGCTCACTGGAATTGTCGTCAGCCTCACCGGCACAAACCCATCCGACTTTGCCATCATGCCAGCATCAAATGCCTGTGGCAGTTCGCTTGCGGCATCTTCGAGCTGTTTCATCTATGTCACCTTCACTCCGCAAACAGCAACCAACTACGCGGCCACGCTTTCTGTAGCCGACAATGCCTCCGGATCGCCCCAAACCACAGCGTTAACTGGAACCGGCACTTCGACTGTTTCGGCTGTAAATATCCATGTCAACGAAGCCGTTCAAATTGCCGACACGCCGGCGGTCGCGCAGTCTATCGTCATCCATGTCGCCGAAGCCGTTCAAATCGCCGATGCTCCGAAACTAGCGTCCGCTGTGGCGATCAACATTGCCGAGGCTGTCCACGCCACTGACGTACCTCTGCTGCCCCCGTCCGCCGCGCAGCTCAACATCGCCGAGGTAATTGACACCACCGATGCGCCGGCCGCGGCATCCGGGCTCAACATCATCGAGGTGATTCACACCATCGATGCGCCGGTCCTGACACCAGCGCCCGAGATCAACATTGCTGAAGTAATTCACACCACCGATGCGCCGGTGCCGACGCTGACAGCTAGACTGAATATTGCCGAGGTGATTGACACCACGGATGCCGCGGCAGAGAGGACTCTAACCTCCCCAACGCTGACAGTGCTGAGCTCTTCAATCAATCCCTCGGTAGCGGGCCAGAGTGTGACCTTCACTGCAGTCGTGTCGACCACCTCTGCCGCAGTCGGAACTCCAGCGGGCAGCGTCCAATTCAGCATCAACGGCACCGCTGCCGGCGCGCCCGCGCTACTAGGCGCCAACGGACAGGCCACCTACACGACCGCCGCACTTCCCGACGGTTCCAGTTCGATCACCGCTGTCTACAGCGGCAACAGCAACTTCTTAAGCAGCAACTCTGCGGCGCTCTCACAGCTCGTCCTGGACTTCGGGTTCACCACCGGCTCAACCCAATCGGCAACCATCTTCCCCGGCCAGAGCGCTTCGTTTGTATTCGCCATCGTTCCGGATGGGACATTCAGCAGAACCATTACATTCTCCGCGAGCGGCCTGCCGCTAGGAGCCACGACCAGCTTCAATCCTGCCTCGCTGACTCCCGGAAGCACAACAAATAACGTCGTCATGACGGTCCAGACTGCGCCATTAACTGCCGCGGCTAAACCGGCTTCGTCATGGACAACGAAGAGCCCGCTGCTACTTGGCCTCCTGCTGCCGCTATTCGGCATCGGCCGCACCAGGCGCGCATTCAAACGCCGCACGCTCTTCTTGATAGCTTTGTTCTCTTTCGCCTCCGCTCTTGCGATTGGCGGATGCGGAGGCGATGGTTTCTTCACCCAGCCTCCGCAAACCTACACCATCACCGTCACCGCAACCAGCGGAGCACTGCAACACACCGCTACCGTAGACCTGACGGTGCAGTAGAGGAGCCAATGAAAACTTCCCGGCTGATTCCGATTGCGATCCTCGTTGCCGCGCTGCCTCTTTTTGGCCAGAACATTCCAGCCGCGGCATCTGGCCCGGCACCCCTGGAAGTGACGCTTGGATACAGCGCCCTGCGCTCCGACACGATCCCAGGCGGATGCGGCTGCTTCTGGATGCAAGGCGGCAAGGCGGAGTTTCACGCGGTGTTCTCCAGCCGCATCGGATTCGTAGGCGAACTCGCCGGCCATCACGCGAGTAACATCAATTCCGCCCACGAAGATATCAGCCTCGTGTCCTATCTCTTCGGACCGCGGTTCTCCTGGCGCATTCATCGCTTCACGCCCTTCGCTCAGGCTCTGATCGGAGGCGTGCATGGCTTCGACGCCATCTTCCCCAACTCCGATCATTCCACCATTGTGCCCGACGCATTCGCCATGTCCGCGGGAGGCGGAATGAATATCGACCTCTCACGCCACCTCGCACTACGTCCACTCCAAGCGGATTACTTCCTGACTAGCTTTCCCAACGCCTCCGCCAACCGTCAGAACAGCCTGCGAGTCGGAGCAGGCATCATCTTCAAATTCCCATCACCCAAGTAACAAGCAAGCTCGTGTTCATTTTGCGGCGCTCCATCGTAAGCAACTCAAAGGCCGATCAATGACTGAGTACGATTCATCTTGCTCGAAGACTTTAAGAATTCGTCAAGAAATAGCATTCAATCTCGATGTCGATGTGAGGGCCTCTCGACTTACGCCAAATCGCCGAGTCACTCATCGACGAAGGCGGAGTCTTAAGGCGAGATTCCTGCAAAGTCACATTATCGGCAAGTTCGGAATTTTCCTACGTCTCTGCGCAGCTGAAGTTTCCCATAACCCCGTTTTGCGGGAACAAGAATCTGTGTGTTGGGCGATGTGTGCTACCTTTTCGCGTGAAGAGGATGCGAACGATGTTCGATGAACTACCCGGTTCAGAGGATCGCCTTGCACAACCGCATAGCCCCTCCGAAGAACAAGACAAGCCAGCCAGGAATCTCTCACGGTGGTCTCATGTCATCGCGGGGGTCGTCTTCTGTCTGATTTACTTCCCATTGCAGCATCATCCTTGGAGTTGGCTCGTCGCCGTTGCTGTCTCATACACGGCGTTCACATTCGCAATTGCTCTCGGCTTATCTCTGGACGACGCCGACGATTTCTTTGGCAACCCGCGCGCGGTGAAGTGTGCTGCCGCGATGCTTCTACCTCACGCTCCAATACTGGCGCTGATCATGCTGGGAGGCTATGGTTGGCTCCATATCAAGCCCGCCCTTCCGCTCTGGGCCACAGAGGGACGCAAACTGCCGCCGTGGGACGTATTGGGCATTATTGTGGTGTGGTTTGCAGGCACGAGAGAAGGCATCTGGATGGCAAGTCAGATCAAGCGACAGCTCGGACGAGTTGACAACTCAGACGTCAACGCCTAGACACCAATCTGCGTGTGCGGCGTCTCGAGTGGCTGTTGCGATCCATCTCGATCGAGATTCGAATTCTCAGTAGAGCTTTCTACTCACTTCGTGAAGAGACCGGCGAGACGAACCGCGCAGAGAATCGGCCTGTAAACACCGGTGTTTTGCATTCTCCGTTCTCTCTACATTGTCCGATATATAAATAGAAAAGGCCCAATTTCCGGGGAAACTGGGCACTCTATAGTTTTCTAGGTTACTGATTCTAGACCATTTACATTAATCTGGCGGAGAGTGGGGGATTCGAACCCCCGATAGAACTTTTGGTCCTATAACGGTTTAGCAAACCGCCGCCTTCAGCCACTCGGCCAACTCTCCTGCGGGTAGACCTCGATTATAGCCTGTGACCCCATACCGCGGCGAACTGCCCACCCACCCTCCTTCATTTAGCGATACATTGCAAGAAGCACCGCCCCACGCACCCTCTCGGAGAATGCCGCCATCGACCTCGCGACACGCCCGTCCGCCACGCGGCACCTGCACCGTAGCTTCCCTGCCCGCAGCAAGATGCGTCTCGTGCCGCTGCTCGGAGCGACGTACTTCATGGTCGCCGGCGGTCCCTACGGACTCGAAGACATCATCGGCAAGGCAGGCTACGGACGAGCGCTCATCCTTCTCGCCATCATTCCCCTCATCTGGAGCCTGCCTACCTCGCTCATGGTCGGCGAACTCGCCAGCTCCATCCCAGCCGAAGGAGGCTTTTACGTCTGGGTTCGTCGCGCCCTCGGCCGCTTCTGGGGCTTTCAGGAAGCCTGGCTCTCCCTCGCAGCCAGCGTCTTCGACATGGCCATCTATCCCACCATCTTCGTCCTCTACCTAGGCCGTCTCGCGCCCACATGGACGGCAGGCAATCTCGGTGTCTTCTGGAAACTTGCTGTCGTCCTCGGCTGCACGCTTTGGAATCTCAGCGGCGCCAAAGCCGTAGGCCAATCTGCGGTCGCCCTCTTTTGCGTCCTGCTAGCACCCTTCGTCATCCTAATCACCGCCGGCCTTTGGACGTGGCACGGCCACGGAACCGGCGCCCTGCTGCAATCCGTCGGAGCCCCCGACCTCGCCGGCGCTATCTCCGTCACCATGTGGAATTACATGGGCTGGGACAACGCCAGCACGGTCGCGCAAGAGGTCGAGGATCCCCAGCACAACTATCCTCGCGCCATGCTTGGCGCCACCGCGCTGGTCGCCTTCACCTACATCCTCCCGCTCCTGGCCGTTGCCCTTGCTGGCCTCGCACCCGATCAGTTCTCTACTGGTTCGTGGACGGACGCCGCGCATATCCTCGCAGGTCCGCTCCTGGCGCTAGCCGTCGTTGCCGGGGGCATGATCAACGGCGTCGGCATGTTCAACCCGCTGATGATGAGCATTACCCGCGTACCCTTTGCGATGGCGGAAGACGGCCAGGCTCCGCAAGTCCTTCTGCGTCGCAACAGGCTCGGCGTGCCGTGGGTAAGCGTGCTGGCCTGCGCGGCTATATGGGGGCTCGCGCTACGCTTCACCTTCGAGCGCCTCATCTCGATCGACCTCGTACTCTACGGCGCGTCGCTGATCCTGGAGTTCGTCGCGCTCGTCGTCCTACGCCGCCGCGAGCCCAATCTTCATCGCCCCTTTCGCGTCCCTGGAGGCATGTCCGGAGTCATCGCGATCGGCATTGGCCCTACGCTGCTGATCGCCTTCGCCCTCTGGGCCGCGCGCAATGAGCAAGTCCTCGGCTTGAACGCGCTACTGTTCGCCGCCGCGGTGGGCATCACCGGAGCCATAGTCTACGGCGTCACCGAACTAGTCCGCCGTCGCACCGAATCTTAAAAACAAAGGCGGCTCGCGTCTGCAGCTTCCGCAGCAATCCACGAGCCGCCTCCAAGCCTTATCAATTCCTTAGACTTTGGCCTTCTTCTCCTCGGCCTTGCTCTTTCTCTCCTCAAACGCTGCCATCGACTTGTTGATCAACGCGCGCGCGGCGGCAGCATCGCCCCATCCCCGCACTTCGACCCGCTTCCCTTCAAGGTCTTTGTAGATGGAAAAGAAATGCTTGATCTCCCGCAGAATGTGGGGATAGATCTGCGAGTAGTTGGCCACGTCCGTATAGCGAGGATTGCCCTCGCCCACGGCAAGAATCTTCTGGTCCGGCTGCCCCTGGTCGATCATATCCAGCACACCGATCGGCCGAACCTGCAAGACGCATCCGGTAAAGCTCGGAGAGTCGACCAGCACCAGCACATCCAGCGGATCGCCATCTTCGGCATGCGTGCTTGGAATAAAACCATAGTCCCCGGGATAATGCACCGGCGAAAACAAGTTGCGATCCAGGCGAAAGACATGCAGTGTCTTGTCGTACTCATATTTATTGATGCCATCCAACGGAATCTCAATGACGGCATTCACCAACTCGGGGGCACTCTCACCCACCGGCAGTTCAAGGTAATTCGGCATAAATTTTGGGGTCTCTTCTTCTCTCTACGATTTCAAACCAAACGATTCGCAACCATGCCGCCAAGTCCAGCGTGCTGAACACAGCCTGCGAAAACAGCCAGTGATCACAGACACAGTGCGAGGTCTGCTTAACAGTCTATCGTCACTCTGCAGGCCAGGCATCTCCCGCGCCAGGCGGCCCGTGCCCGCAAGGACCATTTGCTGCATCACATCCATTGAAGCCGCCCGCCAATTGCCCGGCATCACTCCGTCGGGGCAGCTCCAGATGCTAGGCTGGAAGATGGGAGTTTGATACACCTTGATTGAGTCAGAAACTTACACAAAATCGACCAGCACCAGCCTGCATCCTGAGGGCAGCAGCCGCTTTGTTCGCGCCTGCCTCCGCCAGCCCGTGGATCGCACGCCCATCTGGTTTCTCCGTCAGGCCGGCCGCTATATGCCCGAGTACATGGCCGTGCGTAAGCATCACAGCCTGCTCGATATCTGCCGCACTCCCGACATCGCCGCCGAAGTCACCATCACGGCCGCCGAGCGCCTCGACGTCGACGCCGCCATCATCTTTGCCGACCTCCTCCTGCCGCTCACCCCTATGGGCCTCGACTTCGAATTCGTCGCCGGCGAAGGCCCCCAAGTCCACACCCCGATTCGCTCGCTCGAGGCAATCCAGGCTCTCCGCACCGATCGCGTCGAGGACCTCCTCTACGTCGCCAAGGCCATAGAAAAAGTGGCCGCGCACTTTGCAACTCCCCGCGCGGACGGCGACCGCCTCGGTATCATCGGCTTCTGCGGCGCGCCTTTCACGCTTGCCAGCTACATGATCGAAGGCGGCAGCTCGCGCAACTACATCGAAACCAAGAAGCTCATGTACGCCTCGATGCTGCCCGACGAAGCCTTCTCCCCGGGTCAAGATCTCGGACTCCGGCTTCCCCGCCTCAATCAACAGGCGTGGCCGTTATTGATGGGCAAGCTCATCCAGGTGCTCGTCGCCTACGCACAGCAACAAGTCGAGGCCGGCGCCGACTGCATCCAGATCTTCGACTCCTGGGCCGGCGCGCTCTCCGTAACCGACTACCGCCAATACTGCCTCGCCCCCACCACCGAGCTCGTCCGGCGCATCAAAGCCCTCGGCGTCCCCGTCATCTACTTCGGCGTCGACACCGCCTCCATGCTCCCCGCCATGACCGAAACCGGGGCGGATGTTCTGGGATTAGATTGGCGCATCCCCCTCGACGAGGGCTGGCGCGCCGTCGGCCACGGCACCGCCGTCCAAGGCAACCTCGACCCCATCACCCTCTTCGCCCCGCTTGACGTCCTCGAGTCCCGCGTTCGCGAAGTCCTCACTCTCGCCGCCAACCGCCCCGGACACATCTTCAACCTCGGCCACGGCATCGTACCTGGAACACCCGTCGACAACGTCATCCAGGTCGTCGAATGGGTCAAGCAGTTCGGCGTCGCCAACGCGCCCCATTCAATCTCCGAGGCCCGCCATTAAATGAGTGGTGAATCCATGAGCCAGCGCACCGCAATTCTCCTGCTCGCCCACGGCACTCCGGACAAACTCAGCGAGATGTCCGAGTACTTGCAGAAGGTAACCGGCGGCCGCCCCATGCCGCAGGAAGTCGTTGAAGAACTCCAGCACCGTTACGCGCAGATTGGCCTTACGGAAACCAAACCCGGCCTCGGGGAAGATCGCCTGCCCGTAGGCCCTCCACTTACTCACTGGACCCTCCTCCAAGCCCGCATGCTCGGCGAACTTCTCGGCCAGCCCGTCTACGTGGGCATGCGCAACTGGCATCCTTACATCGCCGATGTCGTCGCGCAGATGCGGGCGGACGGCATAAAGCATGCGCGCGTTCTCTGCCTCGCGCCACAGAACTCCCGCACCTCCACCGGCCTCTATCGCCGCGCGCTCATGGCGGCCGTTGGCGAAAGCTTCACCGTAGACTTCATCGCCGGCTGGGCCGACGAACCGCTCCTCGCCCAGGCCTTCGCCGAGCGCCTGTGGCCAGCCTGGGCCGAAGCCTGCGCCGTCACAAGCGCCGCGGCAGGGAAATCCGTTCGCGTCCCCATCCTCTTCACCGCGCACGCCGTTCCCTGCCGCACCATCATGGCCACCGTGCCAGCCGCGCAGTCCGAACAGAAGCCCGGCGGACCTGTCCCTCACGACGGCATCCAGCACTACGGCACCGCGCAGAGTCCCGACCCATATCCCGTCGAGTGCAAGCACACTGCCGCAGCCATCGCCGCGGCCCTGCGCCCTGTCGGCCTCACCGACGATGACTGGTTCTTCGCCTTCCAATCGCAGGGCATCGCCGGCGCCCCCTGGATCGGTCCCACCGTCCCCGACACCCTCAAGGCGTTGGCCGACTCCGGCCACAAAGCCGTCGTCCTCCAGCCCGTCGGCTTCCTCTGCGACCACGTCGAGATCCTTTACGACATCGACATCGACTTCAAGCAGCAGGCCGCGGCCCTCGGCATGCAACTGTCGCGCGCCGAGAGCCTCAACGCCTCCCCCACGCTCATCCGCGCCATCGACAGCGCCCTCCACCGCGCTTACACCCGCCTCGACCCCAACGCCGTCCCCGAACCAACGCGCGGCCGCCCCGCTCACGCCAAAGCGTAAAATCTCACTATGGGTATCACACGCCAGCAAGCCCTCGACTGTTTCGCCTCCGACGACCTCATCGGCATCGGCATGGAGGCCGACGCGCTCCGTCGCACCCTCCACCCCGAAAGCGTCGTCAGCTACACCATCGACCGCGTACTTCCCTGCTCTACTCCTGACCTCGAAACCTCCTACGCCAGCGCCCGCGAGTCGGTAGCCATGGGCGTAACCGGTCTGCACCTACCGCCCGTCACTCGCCAGCCGGTCACTCTCGACCACTTCGAATCGCTCTTCCGCGGCATCAAGCAGCGCTTCCCCGAAATCCAACTCCATGGCCTCTCCGCTACCCAAATCGTCGCCATCGCCGCCGCCGAAAATCTCTCTCTGCGCGACACCATCGCCCGCCTCCACGACGCAGGCTTAGACTGCATCGCAGGCACCGCCGTCATGCTCAACGACGAAATCCGCAAGCGCGCCGTGCCGGATAAGTGCACTACCGCTGAATGGATCAACGTCCATCGCACCGCCCACCAGCTAGGCGTGCCCACCAAGGCCACCATGATCTTCGGTGTCGGCGAAACCATCGCCGATCGCGTAGCCCATCTCGAAATCCTTCGCGCCCTGCAAGAGGAAACCGGCGGCTTTACCGCCTTCACCCCGCTGGCCTGCCAGCCTGGCGTTGCCATTGTGCCGCGCGATGTTCCCGAACCCACGGCAGTTGAATACCTGACCACCCTTGCCGTCAGCCGCCTCTACCTCGACAACATCCCCAACCTCCAGGGCTCCTGGGCCACGCAAGGCCTCAAGGTCCTGCAGATGGGCCTCCGCTTTGGCGGCAACGACGTCGGCTCAGTCCTGCTCGAAGAGCGCTTCGGCAAACCCGGAGGCGCCACCGAAGAAGAGCTTCGCCGCATCATCCGCGAAGCCGGCTTCAAGCCCGTCCAGCGCGACACCCTCTACCGCACCATGTTTCTCAACTAACCCACCGCCGCGCCGATCGAACCCTCCTCTCGATCGCAAAAACGCACGGCACAGCAATCTCCGCACCCAAACGGCAACCCGCTAAACCTCTCACACGATCTGAACCAAGACACGTGCATCGCGTAAAATCGAAGCGTTCACCTTCTCAAGCGGAGACCTTTCTGCTCAGCCAACTCAATGCGCTCGCCATGTTCCTCACCTCGCGCGGTCTGGGGCACTATTGGAAGACGCACTACGCTGACCACACTTTCCGCAACGTCTATCGCTGGAACGCCTTCGACATAAGCCTGCTCATCCCCTATTTCCTGGTGATGATCATCCTCGCCTTTTACGGCATTCATCGCTACCAGCTCGTCTGGCTCTACTACCGCAACAAGCGCAACGAATCCCACTCCAACCAACCACCCTCCACCTTCGCCGAAGAAGACCTCCCCTTCGTCACCATTCAACTCCCCATCTACAACGAGCAGTTCGTCATCGACCGTCTCCTGGACGCCTGCTGCCGCCTCGACTACCCCCGCGACCGCTTCGAGATCCAGCTCCTCGACGACTCCACCGACGAGACGGTAGGGGTCGCCTCGGCAATGGTCGCGCGTTTCGCCGCCGGGACCCAGGGCCTCGATCCCCAACCCGTCTACTATCTCCACCGCACCAACCGCCACGGCTACAAAGCCGGCGCACTTGAAGAAGGTCTCCGCACCGCCAAAGGCGAACTCGTCGCCATCTTCGACGCCGACTTCGTCCCTCCCCCCACCTGGCTCCGCAGCGTCGTCCACCACTTCTCCGAACCCGGCGTTGGCATGGTCCAAACCCGCTGGACGCACCTCAATCGCAACTACAGCTTCCTCACGCAAGTTGAAGCGATCCTCCTCGACGGACATTTCGTCCTCGAGCACGGCGGTCGCTCCCGCGCTGGCGTCTTCTTCAACTTCAACGGCACCGCCGGCATGTGGCGTCGCCAGGCCATCGACGAGGCCGGCGGCTGGCAGCATGACACTCTCACCGAAGACACAGACCTCAGCTACCGCGCCCAGCTCAAAGGCTGGAAGTTCAAATACCTTCAGGACGTCGAGTGCCCCGCCGAACTCCCTATCGAGATGACGGCCTTCAAAACTCAGCAAGCCCGCTGGGCCAAGGGCCTCATTCAGTGCTCGAAAAAAGTTCTCCCCAACGTCTTCCGCTCCGACGTCCCCTTCCACACCAAGCTCGAAGCCTGGTATCACCTCACCGCCAACATCAGCTACCCGCTCATGATCATCCTCTCCGTGCTGCTCATGCCCGCCATGATCATTCGCTCCTGGCAGGGCCCGCTGCAGATGATGCTGATCGACTTTCCGCTCTTCATGGCCTCCACCATGAGCGTCTCCACCTTCTATCTCGTCAGCCAAAAAGAACTCTACCCGCGCACCTGGTACAAGACGTTCCTCTATCTCCCGTTCCTCATGTCGCTCGGCGTCGGCCTCTCCGTCACCAACACCAAAGCTGTATTTGAAGCCCTCTTCGGCATCAAGAGCGCCTTCGCCCGCACTCCCAAATATCGCGTGCAGCTGAAGGGCGAAAAGTCGCAGGCCAAGAAATATCGCAAGCGCCTCGGCATCATTCCCTGGATCGAACTCCTCATCGGTTGCTACTTCGCTGCAACGATCTACTATGCCGTCTCCACCGAAAACTACTTCACCGTTCCCTTCCTCATGCTCTTCGTCCTCGGCTACTGGTACACCGGCCTGTTGAGCATCTTCCAGGGCCTCTTCGAACGCAAGGCCTCTGACGGCGACGAGATCCACGAGAAACCCTACCCTGTCGGCGTCTAGAACGAATTCCGTCACATCCACCAGAAATCTGTCATCTCGACCAGAGCATCACGCTCTTGTTTTTGTGATGCGCAGCGGAGAGATCCCTGCATTGGCCCTTGCTTTTGCCGCTGCCCTTGCCCTTGTTTTTCTTGCTCTCATTCTCTCTGTGATTCAGCTGTTCGCCTGACAAGCCCCCGAAATCGCTTTAAGCCACACAAAAATAAGAGGCCCGCAATCGCGGGCCTCTTGCACTCAACAATCAACTTCAAGAACTAGAATCGTATTCCAACCGTTACCGGAAAATAAAACGTGCGATTGCTGTTCGCGGGATAGAAATTCGTCGTGCTATCGGTCACCGTGGCAAGGCTTTCCGGCGTATTCACAATACCAGTCCGCTGAGAGTTAGCGATGAACACGTACCGCGCTTCCACGTATAACCGGGCATGCGAGTCGGGCGACAGTTTGTACGAGCCACCCAGGCCTACATCAAATCCCGGCGCATTCGACGTGTAGTAATCGAAGTTGTAGGTCCCGTAGTAAATGCCGCAATAGTAGTAGCAGACAAACTGCGCAGTCGGCAGCGTAAAGTTCGCTGTCTTGTGATAAAAACCCACGCCTGCCTTCACATACGGCACAAACGTACTGTCCGAATGAAACGTCCATGTCGGCTCCAGCGAAAACGACCAGATGTGGCTGTTGCCGTCCAGCAGATACTTCACCGAATTCCCGCCAAAAATGTAATCGTAAATCGCAATCTGGTTATCCAGCGCACCCTTGGTGAACCCAAATTGATCCCAATCAAATTCCACCGGCAATGAGAGGTTCCTGGTGAAGCGTGGCCCCACACCCACCTGGATGCTGAAGTTCGGCGTCAGGTAGTCCGACGTGTTAGCCACCGGCACCGTCAACCCCGCACCGCCATACGCCGTGAACTTGAAGGAGTCATCCTCGTTCGTGTAGTTCGGGCGATATCCAGGCCGAGCAGTAGACTGTGCATGGCCTCCACTCGCTCCCACAATCATCTTGCTGAAGTTCGGCAGCGGCGCAACCGCCAGCGCATCCGTTTGCTCGGCCGCACTCGACGAGTAGGCCGGTCCACTTGTATCACTCGCGCCCGAAGCTGCAAAGTTGCTCTGAGCGCTCATCATCCCGGCGCCCGCGCCAACCACCGCCGCCACCGTCAAGACACGCCGAGCAACACGAGAGAGATACGACCCAGACCGCCCGCGCGGACTCTCTGAGAATTCGATAAATTTCGACATATGGACTCCTGTAAGTCAGCGGCCTGGGACAGCAAGCAGCTACCGAACAAGCGTCTCCGCTGTACCTTTAGGCCGTTTGATGAATCGGCAGTCTTATCACCGTACTCCCTTGGACGAGAAATTTTGGCCGCAGGATTACTTTTTTTGTGCCGCGAGCGCCTGCGAACCCGCTCAAACGCTAAACCTCCTGCCTTCAATATCAAACAACTACCTCGACCCCCGTACACTATTGACTATCCATGTCCATCGCTTCCGACCTCGAACGCCTGCAGAACGAAATCGCCGACGCCTGCGCCCGCGCCCACCGCGACCCCAGCACCGTCGCCCTCATGGCCGTCAGCAAGATGCATCCCGCCGAAGCCGTCCGCGAAGCCTACGAAGCCGGCCAGCGCCTCTTCGGCGAAAATCGCGTCCAGGAATGGCAAACCAAACGCGCCGAACTCACCGACATCTTCTACGACACCACGCCAAGCCTCTCGCTCGACGCGCAGTCGCATCTCATTGGCCCGCTGCAAAACAATAAGACCTCCAAAGCCGCCGAGATCTTCGACGCCATCGACACTCTCGACTCCCTCAAAACCGCAGAACGCCTCAACGCCGCCGCGCAGTCTCTCAACAAAACCCTCCGCATCCTCATCGAGGTCAAGCTCTCGCCCGAAGACACCAAGCACGGCCTCGCCCTCGACGAACTCCCCACTCTCCTCCGCGCTCTCGAGCCACTCACCCACCTCCGACCAAGCGGCCTCATGACCGTTCCCCCCTTCGACGAAAACCCCGAAACCGCGCGCCCGTACTTCCAACATCTTCGTCGCCTCCGCGACGAACACCTCGCCCTCTGTCCCACCCTCACCGAACTCTCCATGGGCATGTCCAACGACTTCGCAGTGGCAATCGAAGAGGGCTCCACCACCGTGCGCATCGGCACCGCCATCTTCGGCAAGCGCACCTACGCATGAGCCTCACCCTGCGCGCCACCACCAACGGCTGCACCCTCAACGTGCGCGTTCATCCCGGCGCCCGCCGCAACGCCATCACCGGCACCCACGACGGCGCGCTCAAAATCTCTCTCACCACACCACCCACCGACGGCCGTGCCAACGCCGCGCTCATCGCCTTCCTCGCCGAACACCTCAGCATTCCCCGCGCAGCCATTACGCTCACCACCGGCGCGACCAGCCGCTCCAAAACGCTGCACCTCGAAGGCCTTACCCCCGACGCCCTCACCGCAGCACTCGAAACCAACTTCGCCTAACGCTGCCCTCGCGACCAAGCCATCGCAATACCCACGATCAGCGTAACCGCACCGCCCGCGAACAACCCCGCCATCGCTCCCGACAGCCGCACCTCCGGCTGCATCGCTCCCCGGCTCGCCACGTGATCCATCACCGTCTGCGCAGTGAACCACCCCACGCCCGCAAACACCCCGACCAACACCAGCGCCCGCACAGCAACGCGCATCGGGTTATTCCCACTCGATCGTGCCGGGCGGCTTCGATGTAATGTCATACACCACGCGATTGATCCCCCGCACCTCGCTCACAATCCTGCTCGAGATCGCGCGCAGCACGTCGTACGGCAGCGCTGCCCAATCCGCGGTCATGCCATCCTCGCTCTCCACCGCACGAATCGCACACGTATACGCATACGTCCTCTGATCGCCCATCACACCAACAGTCTTGATAGGCAGCAGCACCGCAAAGCTCTGCCACACCTTCCGATAAAGCCCCGCGCGCTTGATCTCCGCCGTGCAGATCGCATCCGCCTCCTGCAGAATCGCAACCCGCTCGGGAGTCACTTCACCCAGGATCCTCACCGCCAATCCCGGCCCCGGAAACGGCTGCCGCTCCAGAATCTCTTCCGGCATCTGCAGATCGCGTCCAATCCTCCGCACCTCATCCTTGAACAAATCCCGCAGCGGCTCAATCAACTTCAGCTTCATGTCCTCCGGCAGCCCACCCACATTGTGGTGACTCTTGATCACGTGCGAAGGCCCATGAACACTGGCTGATTCAATCACGTCCGGATAAAGCGTCCCCTGCACCAGCCAGGCTACTTCCTCACCAGCCGACTTCTCGGCCTCAAAAATCTTCTTAGCCTCATCGTCGAACACCGCAATAAACTCGTTGCCAATCGCCTTCCGCTTCTTCTCCGGATCGGTCACGCCCGCCAGCTTCGCCAGAAACCGCTCACTCGCATCCACCGCAACAACATTCAGGTGCAGCTCCTCGCGCATCGTCTTTTGCACCTTCTCAAATTCATCCTTGCGCAGCACGCCGTTATTCACAAAGATGCACGTCAGCCGCTCCCTAATCGCCCGCGCCACCAGCACCGCCGCGACACTCGAATCCACGCCCCCACTCAGCCCGCAGATCGCGTGCCCCGTCGGTCCCACCTGCTCACGAATCTTTGCCACCGTCGACGCAATAAAATGTTCCGGCGTCCAATCCTGCGTCGCCCCGCAAATATCCACCGCAAAGTTCCGCAGCAGCTCCATCCCCTGCTTCGTATGTGCAACCTCGGGATGAAACTGCACGGCCCACATCTTCCGCGCCTCATCCGCAATCCCCGCAATCGCATTCGACGTCCGCGCCGTCACCCGAAATCCCGGAGCCAGCGCCTCCGCATGATCTCCGTGCGACATCCACACCGACATCGTCGCCGGCAGCCCGCGGAACAGCGGCGTCTCATCCACCACGTTCACCTCGGCATGCCCATACTCGCGCTCATGCGCCAGCACCACCCGGCCACCCAGGTGATGCGTCATAAACTGCAAGCCATAACAGATTCCAAGTATCGGCAACCCGGTATCGAGAATCGCCTTATCGGCCTTCGGCGCCGCATCGTCATACACACTCGACGGCCCACCCGACAACACAATCCCCGTCGGCTTAAGCGCGAGGATCTTCTCGAGCGGCGTAGTGCATGGCAGAACCACCGAGAACACATTGAACTCGCGAATACGCCGCGCAATCAGCTGCGTATACTGCGAGCCAAAATCAAGAATCACAATCGTCGACGAGGTCGGGGTAGCGGGAGCTGACGTGCCAGGAGTGTCCACGTATCCAGTGTAAATCGCCAGCCTGTGGGCGATTTACTCGCTCTTGTCCCGCTGCCGCGTCGAACTAACCGCACCCATCAATCCGCCGCCAAACAGCAGGATCGCCAGCGCAATCGTCCAATGCTGGGGCAGGTGCACCAGGTGACAGATATACAGCACGCCAATAATCAGGATGAGCGTCCCGACAGCATAAAGAGCGAACGACATGACATTGTCCTCCAGAGCAAAAGGAACTCTGCCAACATACGATGCCCTTTACACCTCTCGCGAGCCGCCGGAATCAGGAAAATTGTAGGCTCGCCACAGGGAAAGATAGGCCGCCGACCGTACCACGTGAAAATAATCCGACATCCCCAGGTAAATCAGGCCCACCCCCCCCCACCAGCAGTTCAGGAACGTCTGGGTCTCCACGCTCGAAAACGGCAGCGGTGATGCAGAAAAAACCATCGCCAGAACGATCAGCGCAATCCGCACGATGTTCATCACCATGTTGATCTCGATCAGCTTGCCCCGTCCCGCACCGCTCCCAAACGCCGCCTTCAGTGCCCCCAACGGCCCCACCCCAAGCTGCATCGCCAGCAGCGGCGCCAGATAAAACGGCCAACTAGCAGCACCCCACAGAACGTAAAGCGCCAGCGTCCCCACAATCAGCATCGCGCAAAAAAGCACTATGCTCGGCTCAGCCTGCCGCGCCGCCGGCCCCGTAATACTGATCCGCACAGCTACCCCAACTCCCCACAACCAGAGCCCACAAACCGCAACAAGCAATCCTGCCCGCAGCGTCCCCAGCATCAGCATGGCAAAGCGCCGGGGCTGCAACGTACGATCCAGCCGCCGCAACACAAAGGTCCGTCCTACCGCCGCGCCGACAAGCCAAAGCACGACCACCACCGGAACCAGCCACCGCAGCATCGGCCCGACATAACCCAAAAGCGAATCAGCTACGCTCTGAAGGCTCGCGATGGCAGCGACAGGCTGGAACGCCGATAAGTTTTGCAACCCCGCTGAGTTGACGTGAACCTCGACCCCGTAGCTCCCAAACGCGATGGCGGCAATATACATCGCGACGGCTCCCACCAGCCATCGCCACGCAATCTCCAACCCCGCCAACGACGGCCGCCCCCATACCTTCGTCATCACGACGACGAACGACTGTGTCCCCCGAACCGGAACCTTCTCTATTTCCTGCTTCCGACTTCGTACTTCCTGACTCACTTCACCACCAAATTCACCAACTTACCCGACGGCTTGATGATCACCAGGTGCTTCACAATCGCTTTCCCCGCAATCCGCGCCGCAACCTTCTCATCCGCCAGCGACGCAGCCATGATCGCGGCTTCATTCGCATCCGCCGCCAACTTGATCACCGTCGCGAGCTTGCCATTCACCTGCACCGGAACCTCAATCTCGCTCTCCCGCGCCAGCTCCGCATCGGCCACCGGCCAAGGCTCCAGGAACACATCCGAAGTCTCGCCCAGATCCTTCCACAACTCCGCCGCCAGGAACGGCGCAAACGGCACCAGCAGCAACGTCAGCGTGCGCAGCAACTCGGCAATCGTCGCCGCGTCCACCTCACCCGAATCCATCACCGCTTCCGCCGCATACACCTCGTTCACTAAAATCATGATCGCGGCAATACATGTATTGAAGTGCCAGCGCCCGTTGAAGTCCTCGGTGATCTTCGCAATCGTCTGATGCAGCGTCCGCAGCAGTGCTGCCCCCGCGATCGTCTGCCCCGCAAACTGCTCCGGCGCAATTTCATCACCGCGCGTGCCGTTTTCGATGTACCGCACATTCGGCGTGTACTTCCCAACCAGGCGGTACACCCTCGCCAGGAAACGGCTAATCCCGGCAACCCCCTCTTCCTGCCATTCCAAATCGCGATCCGGCGGCGCAGCAAACAGCGCATACATCCGCGTCGCATCCGCGCCATACTTCTCAATCATCAAGTCAGGGCTCACCACATTGCCCTTGGACTTCGACATCTTCGCCCCGTCCTTGATCACCATCCCCTGCGTAAACAGCCGCTCCGCAGGCTCCGAATTCGCAATCATCCCCAGGTCGCGCATCACCTTCGTCCAGAAACGCGAATAAATCAAATGCAGAATCGCGTGCTCCACGCCGCCAATATATTGATCAATAGGAAACCAGTAATTCGCCTTCTCCGAATCAAACGGCGCCGCAGAATTCCGCGCATCGGTGTACCGGTAGAAGTACCAACTCGAGTCGACAAACGTATCCATCGTGTCGGTCTCGCGTCGCGCCGGGCCGCCGCACACCGGGCACGTCGTATTCACAAACTCCGGCACCTTCCCCAGCGGCGACCCGCCCTCCTGCGTGATCTCGATCTGCTCAGGCAACAAGACCGGCAGCGCGCTCTCCGGCAGCGCGACAACTCCCCCAGCCTTCACGCCCTCGTGGCCAGCGCCCGCGGCATGGCCATTCGTGCAGTACACCATCGGAATCGGTGTACCCCAATACCGCTGCCGGCTCACACCCCAATCCTTCAGCCGATACGTCGTCGTCTTTTTCCCTAACCCATTCTCTTCGGCAAACCGCGCCATCTTCTCCTGCGCTTCGAGCACGGCCTCGCCCGTCCATTCGCCAGAGTCAATCAGCACCGCGTCATCTTCCTCGCCATAAGGCAGCGCCAGCTCGTCCGTATCCACATTCGGCGCCACCACCCGCTTCACTGCCAGCCCATACTTCTGTGCAAACTCGAAGTCTCGCTCATCATGCGCAGGCACGCTCATAATCGCGCCCGTGCCATAGTCCGCAAGAATATAATTCGCCACCCAGATAGGCAGCGTTTCTCCATTAAATGGATTGATCGCCGTCTTCCCCGTAGCGACGCCGTGCTTCTCAATGTTGCCGATGTCGCCAGTCTCGCGCGCCGCCTTCTGCTCAGCAATCATCGCGTCCACAGCCGACGCCAACTCCGCATCCGTCTTCACCCACTCCTTCACCAGCGCATGCTCCGGAGCCAACTGAATCGACGTAGCCCCAAAGATCGTATCGATTCGCGTAGTGAACACCGTAATCGGCGGCGTCTTCGCCATCGCCGTCACGTGGAACTCCACCTGCGCCCCCTCGCTTCGCCCAATCCAGTTGCGCTGCATCGTGCTCACCTTCTCAGGCCAGCCTGGCATTACGTCCAAACCATCCAGCAACTCATCCGCATACTTCGTGATGCGCAGAAACCACTGCTCCAACTCGCGCTGCTCCACGATCTGGTCTTCATGCCGCCAGCAACATCCTCCAACGACTTGTTCGTTGGCGAGAACAGTAGCGCATTGCGGACACCAGTTCACTTTGCTCGATCGCCGATACGCCAGCCCGCGCTCCACCATCTTTAAAAAGAACCACTGGTTCCAGCGGTAGTACTCCGGCAAACAAGTAGCAATCTCCGTCCCGGCCCAGTCATAGCTGTAGCCGATCCGCCGCATCTGCACCTTCATCTGCTCAATGTTCTTCAGCGTCCACTCGCGCGGAGGCGTGTTGTTTTTCAGCGCAGCATTCTCCGCCGGCAATCCAAACGCATCCCACCCCATCGGGTGCAGCACGTTGTATCCGCGCATCCGCATGAACCTTGCCAGCGCATCGCCAATCGCATAGTTGCGCACGTGCCCCATGTGCAACTGCCCACTCGGATACGGCAGCATCTCTAGGCAATAAAACTTCGGCTTCCCGCTGGTATGCGGCTCCGCAGCGTAGAGATCCGGCTGCGCATCCCACTTCGCCTGCCAGCGCGGCTCAATCTCCGCTGGGTTATATCGGACCGGGCTATCGTCGCCCGAAACTTCGTTCTTCTCAATAGTTGGCATACACCTTGATTGTAAAGAACGAACCCGTCGGCCGTTTTACTTCGACGAATCGTCCTTCGCCACATCCACAATCGTGTAGCCGGTTGGCACTGCGAACAGCGCCGGATCCTGCTCCCCACGACGCAACTCGACGACAGTCTCCGTGGTCGACCCCTTGCGCGGATCGTCCAATTTCTGCAACATATCCAGGAAAAGCTCCGAATTCATCCAACTCTCGCTCACAATCATGATCGCCCGGTCCCGCCGCGCAATCTCCTCATGCGTCACCCGCGTCGACCGCGTTCCCTCTGCGAGCACGCCAGCCAGCATCCTGGACCCAAGTCTCCTCCGTATCGCTGTCGGGATGCGCATTTTGATGAGCGCGCTCAGGTGCTTCCTTCTCTCGCAGCGCCAAGCCCTGCGCCCGCGTTAGAGGCATCCGAATCGGCCCTTCAGAAAACATGCCATCAAGTCGCCCCATCCGTGCCGTCCGCTCCTCCGGTTTCCAAATCGTCAGCGTCCAGCTTTTGTAATCCTTGATCTGGATCACCTCGGCATGAAATACCCCGTCCTGAACCCGCCCATACTCGGTCCGTCCACGCCCATCGCCGTCGCTCATCCTTCGTTCTTCGCGCTCCTCCACGACCGTCTTGCCGTCGCTGCCCGTCCGCTCGGTCACGATCTTCACCAACGCGAAATACGGACCGCCCTTCGTATTCGGCAGCCCCGCCTTCACCATCTTCACCGGTGGTCTTGCCGCAAGAGCCGTCGGTGCTTGTCCTCTCGCCGAGCCCACCGCCAACGCCGCGGCAACCATCGCTCCAGCTCTTCTCCAATCCATCACAACCACCTCTGCGCTCTCCCAGAAAACTACCATCGCAGCAAGCGAGTTGTCTCTCCGCGACCCCGCGACCTCCACGAAGTGATAAATTGATCCCGCAACGTCTAACAGCCCGTTGTACCCGGGGAATCCTCATGCGCTCGTCACAAAAGCTTCTTGCAACCCTTGTGTTACTTCTGATCAATGCTCCGCTGGCCCAGGCCTCCAACCCCCTCCAAATCAAAACCGACAAAGGCAACGTAGAGGGCGCTCTCACCACAGACAGCCAGGTCCGCATCTTCAAAGGCATTCCTTACGCCGCGCCGCCCGTCGGCAACCTTCGCTGGCAGCCTCCGCAGCCCGCCGCCAAGTGGCACGACACCCTTGCCGCCAAAGACTTCGGCCACCACTGCTACCAGACCAATCCCTTCGCCGACATGACCTACAATGACGCCGGCCCCAGCGAGGACTGCCTCACCCTCAACATCTGGTCTCCCGCCAACGCCAAGCCCGGCTCGCTCCCCGTCATGGTCTGGATTCACGGCGGCGGCTACACCGCAGGCAGCGCCTCCGAGCCTCGCCACGACGGCCAATACCTCGCCCACCACAACGTCGTCATCGTCACCCTCAACTACCGCCTCGGCATCTTCGGCTTCTTCACTCACCCTGACCTCGCCGCCGAGTCTCCCCACCACGCCACCGGCAACTACGGCCTCCTCGACCAGGCCGCCGCCATCGCCTGGGTCCATCGCAACATCACCGCCTTCGGTGGCGACCCCGCCAACATCACCGTCTTCGGCGAATCCGCAGGCTCCTTCTCCGTCAGCTCCCTCATGGCCTCGCCCCTCTCCAAGACCCTCATCGCCAAAGCCATCGGCGAGAGCGGTGGCGCCTTCCGCTCCAACTCCCGCCCCTCCGCCACTCTCGCCGAAGCCGAGCAGGAAGACGCAGCCTTCGCGCAAACCGCCCTCCACGCCTCCACCATCGCCGACCTCCGCAAAGTCTCCGCCGACGACATCATTGCCGCCGCCAGCGCCAAGACAACTCCGCCCCCACCCCACTTCGGCCCAGTCGTCGACGGCTACTTCCTCCCCCAATCCGTCCCCGAGATCTACGCCGCCGGCAACCAGGCCCACATCCCTCTCCTCGCCGGCTGGAACGCTGACGAAGTCCGCTCCCAGGTCACGCTGGCTCCCGTCAAACCCACCGTCGACAGCTTCACCGCACAAGCCACCAAAGACTTCGGCGCCAACTCCCAGCAATTCCTCGTCGTCTACCCGGCCACCACCGACGCGGAGGCCACCCAATCCGCCGGCGACTTCGTCAGCGACCGCTTCATCGCCTACTCCACCTGGGCGTGGCTCGAAGCCCAGGTCAAGACTGGTCAGGCCCCCGTCTACCGCTACCGCTTCGACCTCGCCGCCCCCGGCGACAAGTTCCACCCCGCCGGCATCGGCGCCTTCCACTCTGACGACATCGAGTACGTCTTCGGCACCCTCGACTCCCGCCAGCAGGCCACCATCCGTCCCGAAGACCGCACCCTCTCCGACCAGATCCAGCAGTACTGGACCAACTTCGCCCGCGATGGCGACCCGAACAGTCCCACTCTCCCCACCTGGCCCACCTACGGCCCCAAAAACGACTGGCAAGTCATGCACCTCAATGTCCCCTCCGAAGCCAAACCTGACACCCAGCGCAACCGCTACCTCTTCCTGGACAGCGTCTGGTCCAAGTCAGTAGCACCCTGATCCGCCACGACAACCCTCGCCGTCCGCGCAGGACCGCCGTCTGCGTAAGACCGCGGTTCGCGCAGGACTCACGCCATGCCTCCCGAAGTCCGCGCAGGAATATAACGCGCTCTAGGTACCCCAAGGCTTTAGCCTTGGGTCTCATACCGCCGGGCCGAAGGCCCTCCCTCGCTGCCGCAGGCCGGAACGAAGCCGCAGGCGCAGCGACTGAATTGCCTTCTTTCGCGCCATCACGAGACCCGAGCGACCCAAGCGAAGCCCGTTCGAATACTTAAGGCTTGGTCGCGCTATCTGCCGGCGGATTGGGATCCACGATCTTGTATCCCGCCGGCGGAGCAAACAACGAAGCATCCGGTTCCCCAACAGTCAGCTCTTCAATCTCAAACGTACTCCGCCCGATCCGGGGATCGTCCTTGACCGCCATAACGTCCAGCCCGAGATCCTTCGCGTACCACGTCTCATCGACGGTCTCCAGAGGAAGCTCATTCCCCTCTTCTCCGGCGGGGATGGTCCGTGTCATGCGTTTCCCATACGCCTCTACGCCTGCAATCGTCCGCACCCCAAGATCTTCCGTCTTGAATTCGCCCGGCGGTGTTTGATGTACCTGCATTCTCTTTTTCCGCGCCGCCTGCTCTTCGGCCGTTAATGGCTTAGGCGGAACTTGATGAAAGACATGCGCAGTTTTGTCTGCATTGGGCCCGTTGATATTCCAGCTCAGTTGGATCTTTCCGTTTGGGTCAAAGATCCTGATCGTCATCCATGGCTGCGGCACACCGTTCTCATCGCGCCAACACCCAATCGGCTGTTCCCACATCGTTCTTCCCGCCGCATCGCGCGCCTGATGACTCACCATGTAGCCGCGTATATAACTTCCATCCGGCAGCTTCTTTTCAAACGTCGTCTTCGCGGTCACCGTATAGGGAGTCGAACCGCTTCCGCCCATACCAATGCCGAGGATGTTGGCAAACCCCATCGAGCACGCTGGCTCTGAACTCTGCGCCCCCGCCACGCTCCCCAGCACCATCGCACTTGCTACGCTCACTACCCAACGAAACGTCGGAGTTCGCATTGATCGTCTCCCGCAAAACTCGATAAGTCCGCGAACAGTAGATCGCATCCACAATATCAAATCCAAACCAGCCCGACCATCAATCTCCCAGCGAATCCTCACCCCGCTGATAAAGCCCGCAGCGCCATCACATTCCGCATCTCATCCCCCGGATCATCCACAGGCGTCTCCGCAATAAACGCCGCATGCTCAAACCGACCATCATGCAACAACCGCCGGAACGCCGCCGCCCCAATCGTCCCCTCGCCAATATGCTCATGCCGATCCAGCTTGGACCCCATCGGCGCCTTCGCATCATTGCAATGCCACACCTTCACCGCATCGAACCCCATCGTCTCCCCAACCTGCCGCATCGTCGCTTCATACCCCTCGGTCGTCACGATGTCATATCCAGCGACATGCGTATGACACGTATCCAAACAAACCCCCACCGGCGCGCAAGCCTGCAGCGTCGCCACCAACTCCGCCACCTGCTCAAAGCTCCCACCCAACGAGAACTCCGCCCCCGCCGTATTCTCAATCAAAATCTTGAAGTCGTGGTCTTGCCACTTCACCCCGCCGCCCAGAGTCCCGATCGCCCGTTCAATCCCCTGCGCCGCCAGCCTTAGCCCCTCCTCCCGCGTCAGCCCCTTCCAACTTCCCGGATGCAGCACCAGATACTCCGCGCCCAACGCCAGCGCCCGCTCCACTTCTCCCCGAAACGCGTCCACCGAATTCTCCCGCACACTCTCGGTCTGCGAGCACAAATTAATCAAGTAGCTCGCATGGATCGACACCGGGTTCACATCCAGCGCAGCCCGCGCCTCCCGCATCTTCGCAGCCTCCTCAGCCTTTACCGGAGCCGCCTTCCACTGCCGCGGGCTCGAACTGAAGATCTGAAACGTATTCGCCCCAGCATCCGCCGCCCGCTGCACCGCCGTAAAGCAACCCCCCGCCGTCCCTACATGCACGCCAATCCGTTTCTTTGCCATAAATTCAAGACTACCGCAGCCTGGTACAGACGATTTCACCCACCACGAGCTATCATCGTCGCTATGGCTCAACCACAGTCTTTCAAGAACCACTCGCGATACGACCCGCAGTTTCACTTCGTGCTGATACCCCTGCTGTTGCTCAATTTGATCGCCGCCATTTACTCGACGGTCCACCGCTGGCCCAGCTTCCCCCACATGCACTTGTGGTGGATCGTCATGTCGATCGTGCTCCTCGGTATGGCCGGCCTCTCCCGCGGCTACGCCCTTAAGAACCAGGACCGCCTCATCCGTCTCGAAGAGCAGCTTCGCCTAGCCGACCTACTCGACGAAAGTCAGCTCGGCCTGATCGAAGCCCTCACCGTCGATCAGTACGTTGGCCTCCGCTTCGCCTCCGACGCCGAAGTCGCCGCCCTCGCCCAGCGCGCCGTCACCGAGCACCTCGACCGCAAGCAAATCAAGCAAGCCATCGTCACTTGGCGCCCCGACAACCAACGCATCTAAACTCCGCAAGCCGCATCCAGTTTCGCCGTTGCCATTCTCCGCAGAAGCGCCGTCATCTCGACCGGAGCATCACGCTCTTGTTTTTGTGATGCGCAGTGGAGAGACCCCTGTATTGGCCGTTGCCTTTGCAGTTTCAGTTGTCGTTGCTTTTGCCGTTGCTTTTGCTGTTGCTGTTGCTTTTCTTTCTGTCATTCCCTCTGGGAATCTGCTTCTGCCTTTGCACTTACTGTTGTTTGTTTCCGGATTAGCAGGGGCTTTAGTCCGGCATTCCCACGCACCAAAACCAAAGGCCGCCCACCCGGGCGGCCTTTGCTGTTGCCTTCCAACAATCTCTAGTACACGTCGCGCTGATACCGCTTGTCGGCCTTCATCTTCTTCAGATACTCAGCCGCCTGCTCTGGCGATCCATTGATCCCCTTGGCAATGGACTCAAGCAGCACCTGCTCAACGTCCTTGGCCATCCGGCTCGCGTCGCCGCACACATAGAAGTGCGCCCCACGCTCGATCCACGCGAACAACTCATCGCTGGCCTCGCGCAGACGATCCTGCACATAGATCTTCGTAGCCTGGTCGCGCGAGAACGCCGTCTGCAGCTTGGTCAACAAGCCACTCTTCTGCATTCCCTCGAACTGGTCCTTGTACAGGTAGTCCGAAGCCGCGCGCTGATCGCCAAACACCAGCCAGTTGTCGCCCTTCGCTCCCGTCGCCTCACGCTCCTCGAGGAACGCGCGGAACGGCGCAATGCCCGTACCCGGCCCAATCATGATGATTGGCAAGTTCGTATCCACCGGCAGACGGAAGTTCTCATTCTTATCCAGGAACACCGGCAGCTTGCCGCCCACCGGCGCCCGATCCCCCAGCATGCCCGACGTCACGCCCTGGCGCTTCCGCCCATGAGCGTCATACAGCACCACGCGCACCGTCAGGTGCACCTGCCCCGGATGCGCCGCCTGGCTCGACGCAATCGAGTACATGCGCGGCATCAAGCGCTGCAAAATATTGAAGAGGTCCTGCGGGTCTTTCACCACGCCCGGGAAGTCCGTCACCAGGTCGACAAACTCACGGCCCCACACATACGCCTCAGCCGCAACCTTGTTCTCCGTTCCCAGCAGCGCCTTCAGGCCCTCTGGAGTATTCTCCCCCGCCAGCTTCGCATACTGATTCACGCTGCCGCGCGCCAGCTTGCCAATGCCGAGCTTCGAGGTCAACGCCTCGCGCACGGTAATCTCGTTGCCCGCCGTACCCTTCACGGGCTCAATCACCTTCTCATCGCCGCTGAATCCCAGCGCCTTCAGCACGTCGTTGACGGCATCTTCGCGATACGTCGGGATCACGCCCAGCGCGTCGCCCGGCGTAAACGTCATGCCCTCGGCGAGCTCCATCTCAATGTGGATGGTCTCCTTCTCCGACTGGGGTCCAGTGAGAAGTTCATTCACCAGCACGGTCGCAGGGTAGGGGTTGGTCTTGCTGTAAACGGGTACCGTGCTATCGGTGGTGGTCTCTGGAGGGGCAGTCAAGGTGGATTCGCTCATATTTCTAAAATTATAGTGAATCAGGCGCGGCTGGGTGTGACGAAAAACACCAACGCCCGATAAACGTTCCACCAATATCAATACCCGCCCTGTCGCCTGAAACGACTACATCGCCGGAGGATGATGCGGATCAACCACATGCGCCTCGTGTGCGGCCGCCGTCTTCTTCTTCTTCCCGGCGCCATTCGCTTCGCCCGGATTCACCAGGTCACGAAGCTCTTTGCTCGGTTTAAAGTACGGCACCCGCTTGGCTGGCACCGCGACCGATTCCCCGGTCTTCGGATTGCGCCCCGTACGCGGCTTGCGTTGCCGCGAGCGGAAACTCCCGAATCCACGCACCTCAACCTTATCGTTCGTCTTCAATGCTTCGATGATGGAGTCGAACAGCGTCTCGACAATCACCTCGCCATCACGGCGAGTGAGATCCCCAAGGGCAGTCACGTGATCGACCAATTCCGCTTTCGTCATGTACCCTCCTGCAGTAACGTGTTGGCACTAGCTCAACCTGTTGACGTGTGCCGTCCCCGGAAGGACGCGGCAAACTGGGAGAAAACCGCATTTACTACCGCAAAGCCCGTATTTGCTTCACTATAGCACCCTCTCGCAGCCCGATTCTGTCCCGCTCTGAACGTTTCCGTTCCCTTTCCGCCCCCCGCCCGCGCCCTATTTCCAGAGGAAATAAAATCCAGGCGAACGATTGAGCATCTGCGAAGGGTTCGCGAAAATCCCGTCCGCGTCGTCATTCAGCAGACCCAGCAGGCCCCGCTTCTCTTTAGACGGACGAACTACGTTTGGTTCACCAGAAATTCCCACCGATCGTGCCGTATCCATCAGCGCCGTACGAAATCCCCCCTGCGCATCGATCAATCCCAGCGGCTGCGACTGCTCGCCGGTCCACACCTGCCCGGTCGCCAGCGGCGTAATCTTAGCATCCGTCGTGTGTCGACCCACCGCCACATCATGCACAAACTGCCCGTACATGTTGTCCACCAGCGATTGAAAATACGCCTGCTCCTGCGGCGTCATATCGCGCGTCGGATCGCCGGCATCTTTCAGCTCGCCATGCGAAATCACCACCGGCTTCAGCTTTGCCCACTTCATCAGGTCGCCGTAGTTGGTCCACTCCATAATCACCCCAATCGATCCCACCACCGAAGCCGGATTCGCATAGATCTTGTCGCACGCCGAAGCAATATAGTACGCACCTGAAGCCCCCACCGACTCCACCGACGCGATCACCTTCTTATGCTTCTGCTCCCGAATCCGCAGCACCTCGTGGTAAATCTCCTGCGATGCCGCTGCTCCACCGCCAGGCGAATCAATATGTAGGATGATCGCCTTGATGCTGCTGTTGTTTCCGTACCGCTCCAGCTGCTTGCTGATCTTCTCCGTATCTGAATCCGTAATTACGCCAGAGATATCGATCACCGCGATCGAGTCACTGCCAAAGTTCATATTGCTGCCGCCGGCATCCATGTTGAACGTCTTCGCCAGCGACGCGAAGAAGACGCTCATGGCAATCAAACCCAGCCCAAGGATTCCCAGCACGAGCACCACCCATGGCCATACCGAACTCTTCTGCGGATACCCCACGGGAACTCCCTGCGCATACCCATAACCCGCCGGATACGGCGCGCGAAACTCCGGCCGCGGCGTCTGGTACTGTGTCTGGCGAGGATCCTGTTGAGGGGGCGGCGGTTGCAACGGCTCCGACATGGCCTGAGTCTACCAGTTACCGCCGCCTACCGTCCCCGCGACGCCGCTCTGCCCACCACATATTTTCCAAGCTCTCCGCCCGTGCAGCCGTCTAACAAATATCATAGGATGGAAGGCGACCCGGGCCCGGTATTCCAATGCAGGTTCGTGTCGCGACCCTGTGGCGGGCTCCTACTGGCTGCCATGCCATCCGCCAACCGCCCGCAGAGGACATCGCATGGAATCCCCCCACCCGGATCGGTCAACCAACCCTATGCCTCCTCCACGCCTCAGCATCGTCATCCCGGCCTATAACGAAAGCGCTCGCATCGAAGCAGCCCTCGCCAGCGTGCTTGGTTGCGTAGATGCCCGCTCCTGGGACGCCGACATCCTGGTCGTCGACGACGGTTCCACCGACAACACCTCCGCCATCGTCCAGCAATGGATGGCCTCACACCCCCGCCTCCATCTCATTCAGAATCCCGGCAACCGCGGCAAAGGCTACTCGGTCCGCAATGGCCTCCTCCAGTCCTCAGGCGACATCGTCATGTTCACCGACGCCGACCTCTCCGCACCCATCGAAGAGGCCGAACGCCTCATCGCCGCCATCGACGCCGGCGCCGACGTCGCTATCGGATCCCGATGGCTCGACAAGCAAAAACAAACCGTCCACCAGCCTCTCTACCGCCGCTTCTTCGGCCGCTGTTTCAACTGGGTTACCCGCAAAGTCATGGGCCTTCCCTTCAAGGACACGCAGTGTGGCTTCAAGGCCTTCCGCCGCGACGCTGCGCAAACCATCTTCCGTCTCCAGACCATCGAGCGCTGGGGCTTCGACCCCGAAATCCTCTTCATCGCGCGCAAGCTCAAATACACCATCGTTGAAGTCCCCGTAACCTGGGGTCACGACGAGCGCAGCCGCATCAGCTACCTCAAGGACGGCACGCAGATGCTCAAGGAGATGGGTCAGATCCGCACCAACTCCGTCCGCGGCCGCTACGACGAAGCCATCGCCGCCATGAAAGACACCAGCAAGATGGTCACCGCCCCCGTAGAACGCGCAGACCACGCCGAAGCCAGCTAGCCAATTCCACCACTATTAACTCCCGCCACCCGCGAGGACCGGGTGCCCCATTCCACGCCGCGAACAACACTCCTGCCCCGGGTGCCCCATCTTCGCGACAGCCTCATCGTCGCTAAGATGGGTATCGCGCAAAGCGCGACCGCCCCCGCCCATCTCAATCCCCACGACCAGAAATCTCGCTATCCACGCAAGACCTCGCCGTTCCACGCAAGCTATTCGACGAGAACTTCCAGGTACCCCAAGGCTTCAGCCTAGGGTCTCATAACACTGGGCCAAAGACGCTACCTCGCTGCCGCAGGCCGGAGTGAAGCCGCAGGCGTAACGACTGAATGGCCTTCCTTCGCCCCCTCACTACCTCAGGCGCGCCGCGCGAAGCCTCCCGCCGTCCGCGCAGGACCTGTCGTACGCTTTATCTATGACCTTCCGAGCCGCCGCCCTCGCATCCCTCGCCGCGATCATCTTTCTTCCGCTCACTCACGCCCACTCCCAAACCACCGCCGACCTCGACCACTGGCGAAAGGCCTACGCCGACAACCTCGCCCAACCCGACGGCTGGCTAACCCTCGTCGCCCTCCAATGGCTCCCCGACGGCAACATCACCGCCGGCTCCGCGTCCGACAACAAGCTCCAACTCAACCACGTCCCCGTCCACCTCGGCATCTTCCAGCAGCACAACGGACACGTCGCCCTCCTCTCCCCGACCGAAGGTTTCTCCTCCTCCGTCCTCCTCGACGGCAAACCAGCGACCAGCCCCGCGACCCTGGCCCCCGACGACTCCCCCCACCCCTCCGAGCTAGCCTCCGGCGACGTCCGCATCACTGTCATCCATCGCGGCGACCGCTACTACCTCCGCATCAAGGACGCCTACGCCCCCACCCGCGTCCACTTCCGCGGCCTCAACTGGTACGCCCCCAACCCCACCCTCCGCATCACCGCCAAGTGGATTCCCTACACCCCCGCGAAAACCCTCCGCATCCTCAACGTCCTCGGCCAGACCAGCGAAGAGCAAGCTCCCGGCTACGCGGAGTTCCAAATCGCCAACAAGACCTACAAACTAGAACCCCTAGTCGAAGGCAAGTCCCTCTTCTTCGACTTCCGCGACCTAACCAGCCGCACCACCACCGACGGCGCCGGCCGCTTCTTAAACACCGACTTCCCCTCCAACGGCCTCGCCAAACCCGGCACGGTTGTCCTCGACTTCAACTACGCCCACAACCCACCCTGCGGCTACACCCCCTACGCCACCTGCCCACTCCCCACCGAAGCCAACCGCCTCGCGGTAGCCATCCCGGCCGGCGAAAAACGCTACGATTAATCCGCCCCCCAAAAAATCGGGTGCCCCATCTTCGCGATGGTTTCATCGTCGCTAAGGTGGGTATCGCGCACCGCGCGACTGCCCCCGCCCATTTCCCCATCACCACACTAAACTCTCGCCGTCCGCGCAGGACCGCAGGACCCTAGCCGCCGTACGTCTCTTCATTATCCGCAAAGCTGCGCAAGTGATCGCGCACCACCCGGTAGCACTCACAGGCAATGACTTCCAGCCCCGGAAGATCGAGCAGCGAAATCTTGCCACGCGTGTAATGAATCAGTCCCCGCTCCTGCAGATGCCCAGCAACCACCGTCACACTCGACCGCGTAACCCCCAGCATATCGGCCATATACTCATGCGACAGCGGCAGCACCTTATCCCCAACCCGATCCGAACACAGCAGTAGCCACCGAGCCATCCGCTGCTCCACGCTATGCCGCGCATTGCAACCCGCCGTCTGCGCGGACTGAATAAACTGTGCCTGCAGATAGCGCAACGTCAGGTCATGGAACTCTTCAGCGCGCTTGAACTCTTTCGTCGCCGCCGCCATCACCGACGAATACCCATAGCCGCCAATCTGCATATAAACGCGGTTAAGGCTCCGCCGCGTCCCCATCATCGAAGAGGTTCCAAGGATCGCCTCCGGTCCACCCAGCGCAACCTCCACCTCGAAGCCGTCCTTGAACGTCACGGTCATCGACGCGATACCCTCTTCGATGAAGAAGAGATTCGCGATTCCACTACCAGGAAATTCAATCTCCCGGTTCACCGGCAGTTCAACCCGCTGCAGTTCCAACCGCTCAATCACCTCGGGATGTAGCCGCTGCAGAATGACGTTCTTAAATGTCTGCGCACTCATGGGCCCAACTTCCTCAAGACAGAAGAGACGTGCACCTCGCAAGACGCCACCAACCAGGCGTTTCTCGCGGTTGACCTGATCTTACTCTCCGTTCCGGCAGAACATCCTTGCCTCACCGAACCCCGCGCGCCATGCGAAGCAATTCGCCATCCGCCCAGCGCTCACCATGCCAGTTGCGTCTCGTCCTCAAACACCAGTCCGCTCGGGCCTTCACTCCCCAACTGCGCCAATCGAATCGCCAAGGCTGCTCCTTCTTCGGGGGTACGCGTTCCTCGAAACCCGTTGAAGTCCGTCGCAACATGCCCCGGAGCCGCGCCGTTTACTTTCACCGTCGTCTCCGCAAGACTCCGTGCATAGTGAACCGTGATGGCATTCAGCGCCGTCTTCGAGCTCGAGTACGCCATGTTCGGCCGCCCAACCCACGCGCCCTCTTCGCCAATCGATCCCCGCTTGCTGGTCACATTGACAATACGCCCGGCCGTCGACTTCAACAGCAGCGGGATGAACGCATTGGTGACCGTCACCACCGCAAACACGTTCGTCTCGTAAACGGCGCGCATATTTTCCGCCGTTTCCACCATCGGCACACTGAACCTCGATCCCGGTGCAGAACTGATGCCCGCGTTATTCACCAGCACGTCGAGTTGACCGGCGTCCAACTCGATCGTCTGTCGCGCCGCCGTCACCGATCTGGCATCCGCCACATCCAGTGCAATAACGCGCACCTCTCCCTCCTCCCGTAACTCCTCTGCCGCAGCCTTCCCTTTCTCCAAATCGCGCGCCCCCAGGTAGACCACAAAGCCATCCCTCGCCAGCCCTCGCGCGATCGCCTTCCCAATCCCTTTGTTTGCGCCCGTTACTAACGCTACCTTCCCGTTGTTGGTTGTCATGTCAACCACGCTATCTCGATTGTGGTTGTCACGTCAACCCGCTGCTGCTACTCTTTTCTCCATGCCGACCAAATTGCTTTCGCCCCAGGAACTCCGCGTCTGGCACGCCTTCAAAATGATGGGTGAAGACGTTCTGGATCGCGTTGGTCGCGACATCGTCCAGGCCACCGGCCTTTCCGGCTCGGACTTTGGCGTCCTCTCTCGCGTCGCTGACCTTGGCAAAGGAGAATTGCGGCAGCAGGCTCTCGCCCAATCCATGGGCTGGGACAAGAGCCGCCTCTCGCATCACCTCACCCGCATGCAGAGTAGAAAGCTTATCCAGCGTCGCACCGCCGACGCCCGCGTCGTTTTCGTGGCGATCACGCCCCTCGGGCGAAAGAAGCTCGAGGCCGCCCGCCCCGCGCATGCGGCCTCCATCCGACGCAACCTGCTTTCGCGCCTCAGCCCTCAGCAGATCGAGACCATTGTTCGCATCAGTAATCTCCTCGGCGACGATGAGGAAGGCTTCTAGCCGCCCTCCCCGCATAGAATGATCCAAGCAACTCCGTTCGGCCGCGATTCGGCCACGACCAGAAAGGCCTTGCCTCTCCATGAAGGAAATCACTCTGCGTCTCCCGTTCCTCTCGCTGCTGCTCGTCTCCACTCTCCTCGCCGCCAACGCGCAGCAAACGCCCATCCAGATCCACGCAGATCTCACCGACGCCCCCCGCAAGCTCTTCCACGCCGACGTCGAAATCCCCGTCCATCCCGGCCCCCTCGACCTCATCACCCCCGAATGGATTCCCGGCGCGCACGGCCCCGACGGCCCCGTCCACGACATCACCGGCATCCGCTTCGAAGTCGACGGCAAGACCATCCCCTGGCACCGCGACCCCGTCAACACCTACGAGTACCACGTCGACATTCCCGCCGGCGCCACCACCCTCCACGCGCATCTCGACAACATCTACAGCCGCGCCACCCGCACCGCCGCCACCCTCGAGTGGGAACACCTGATGCTCTACCCCGCGCACATCCCCGTCCGCGAAATCTCCATCCAGCCGACCGTCACCGTGCCCGCAGCCTGGGGCATCGGCACCTCTCTCAAGCCCATCACGCCGTACGATCCGCAACACCCCGCAGGCGGCACAATTAAGTACGCGCCCACCACCGTAGAGATGCTCGAAGATTCCCCCATCATGACCGGCCTCTACTTCCACGAATACGCCCTGGCTCCCGGCGTCTCTCCCCAGCACTTCATGGACGTCGTCGGGCCCACCGCAGCCTCCATCGAAGCCAGCCCCGAAACCATCGGCCAGATGTCGCGCCTCATCACAGAATCCTTCGCGATGTACGGCCCGCCGCACTACACCAGCTACCACTTCCTCATCCTCCTGCAAGGAGCCCACGGTGGCGGCGGCCTCGAGCACCACGAGTCCTCCGACAACACCCTGCAAAAAGATTTCTTCACCGGCTATAAACCCTCCGTAGGCATGGCCGGCCTCCTCCCCCACGAGTTCACGCACTCCTGGAACGGCAAGTATCGTCGCCCCGACGGCCTCTCCACCCCCGACTACGCCACCCCCATGCAGGACAACCTCCTCTGGGTCTACGAAGGCCTCACCGACTACCTCGGCAACGTCATGGGCGAGCGCATCGGCATGGTCTCCGCCGACCAGTACAAGCAGGACCTCGCCCTCACCGCAGCCGAAATGGACGCCACCAGCGGCCGCGCCTGGCGCAGCATCGAAGACACCACCTTCGACTCCGCCATGCCTCGCAACGGCGGCGGCAGAGGAAGCAGCAACGCCTGGAGCAGCTGGAAGCGTGGCACCGACTACTACCCCGAAGGCGACCTCTTCTGGCTCAACGTCGACACCACCATCCGCAAACTCACCCACAACAAAAAATCCCTCCGCGACTTCCTCCAGATCTTCCTCCAAAAAGGCGGCAGCGGCGTCCCCCGCGTAGAGCCCTACAGCCTCGACGAAATCGCAGCCGATCTCCACCAGGTAGTCGCCAATGATTGGGCCGCCTTCATCCAGACCCGTCTCTACGACGTCCAGCCCCACGTCAACACCGAAGGCATCGAGCAGGCAGGCTATCGCCTCGAGTACACCCCCGACCTCACCCCCGGCATGGCCCGCGAACTCACCGAAAACCCCTCCCTCGTCCCCTGGTTCTCCATCGGCCTCGACCTGACCGAGGACGGCACCATCTCCGACGTCGGCGTCGGCACCATCGCCGACAAGGCAGGCTTCGCTCCCGGCCAGAAGATCACCGCCATCAACGGCCGCGTCTTCGACCTCGATCTCTTCACCGAAACCCTCAAAGCCTCCAAAGGCAAAGCCACACCCATCCAGCTCCTCGTCCAGGACGAAGACACCATCGCCCCCGTAACCTTCACCTACAGCGAAGGCCTCCGCTACCCCCACCTAACCCGCGTCTCCGGCACGCCGGATTACCTAACTGAAATCCTCACCCCCTCAACTCCCGCAACCAAGCCTTAGCGAACTGCCGTTGCCGAAAACGTGACTTTGCAGGAACCTTGAGTCCGCTGGACCCCTATCCCTCACGAGCCATGCGTCGCCGAACCCTAATTTCTAAGCGCACGCATAACCGCAATGAGTCCAGAGTCCCGTCCTGTCTCCACGTCAGCAGCCATCCTCTTGACGAGAATGTCTGGAGCCACTCCAGCGTCCGGTGTCGGTGTGGCCGGGAAGGTGCCGATCAGTGGGAGATCCATCTCTATCCCGGAATGCGGCAGCCGCAGGAAAAAGAACGCTCCGCCATTGATCCCCCGCTGGCTCCCGCCAGTCGGTTCGCCCACCAGCGTACCTAACTTATGCGTCTTGATAGCTTGAGCGAACTGAAACGTAGCTTAGCTGTTTGTGGCGTCAATCAGTACGAACACTCTTCCCGTGAAGCGCTTGCCGGTTGGCTTGATCACGTCGCCATTCGCATCATCGTCATACCGAGTGAGCTTTAGGTAGGTGACACCGACCGGGGCAGTCGGCCATGGTTCCTCAAGATCCTTGGCCGCCCCGCCCCAATTGCGAAAGCTGTTGTCCCAAGTATCGAGATAAGAATTGAGCTCCTTGGGAACGTTGCGGTAGCGAACCATGCGACGCATCGAAGACAGGGTGATCGGCGCGTCGACCAAGTGCGGAAGAATCTCGTTGCCGACATCGTCTCCTCCTTCGTTGCCGCGCAGATCGAGGATCAAAGATGGAGCATTCCGGCTCGCTGCCTCGTCCAAATGCGTGTTCAGCCATTGTTTCCAATTCCACTTGCTGTCATAAAGAGCCCACGTCGGCATCTTGAGATATGCACTTCCGTCCGGCATGTCCTTCCATTCAAACAAAGCTTCATCGCCCCCTTTGCGCTCGTCCTCACGTTGCTTGATAGGCGCTATGCGCTCCTCATAGGTCAACGGAACAACTGAAACCTTTTCGACTTTCGGGCTATTTAGCTTCACAATGACGAGCCTGTCGGTACTACTCTTTTTAGGAAAAACATTGGGTAATACAGGTCGAATGTCTCGTAGGTGCTATCGCCGTTTACAGCAAGTTGAGCAATCCGCTTGCTGTCGTTGGCCCCGTCGGCACGGGCAATGGACAGCAGCTTCCGAAGAATCTCAGACGCGCGAACATCATTGATTTTCACCACCTCGGTGCCAGGTGGAAGCCGATGATCCGGCGTGAAGTCCCGAGTGACAATCATGTGCCCGTCCAGCCAATCAAAGTAAAAGGGCAGACGCGTCGGGCTCTTGAAGAGTGCGTCGATCAAAGCCTTCTTTTGATTGAAGGGGTTCGCCTGGGTATGGCCGCAACGAACCTTCGCAGCAAACGCAGAGAAAGAAAGAAAGGCATCCTGTGTACTTTGATCGTGACTCAATTGATGATTGAGTGCTGCGAAATTTTGGTCCATCTCTGACTTGGTGTTGTAGCGATACAGGCCGGGATGAAGTTGTTCATACGCGCTTCGCAGAATGGCGGCATCCGCGAGCAGATCGGCCGATTTCAGAAGGGGAACAGGCAGAGTCTGCGCATGACAGATCGTAGCAAAGAGCAAGACCAGCGAAGTGATTGAAAGTTTCATGATGGAAGCATCTCGTGCGAAGAATAACGCTTGAATCGTGAGTTCGATCGTGCGTTCTTGCGCTTTTGATCAGACGGAACAAATTGGTCCGAAAGTGAAGTCCTGGTGAAACTCAAAGAAGAGGAAAGCCACTACACATTTCCCGCAAAACGGCGTTTTCGGCAACTACAAACAGCTGCACCCCATCTCCAACCCCACCTCAGCGCCTATCCCTCAGCGCGACGCCTCGCACAGTCCGAGCACAACCCTGTCAAGCCCCCAGCAGCACCCAAAACCCACCAAACCCCTATCAACACTGGCGATTTATATTTTCAAAACCTGGCATAGTTACCGCCTCCAAACCACTACAATTTAACCAGAGCATCAAATTAACTTAACCAGAGCATCAAACGTAGCCATGGCCAACGGCCCGACCTGGACTTGCGGGGATCGACGGTCCCGCAAACCATCCCTTAACTCCAATCAATAGAAGACTTTCCGCTAAAATCTCTGGATAGGCTATTTTGCGTGTAACCACATCCTGTCAGTGAGATACGGGCAAAAATCGCTCCTAAACAAGGAAGTACTTTGGCACCTAAACGGTCTGAGCCCAATACTTTACGGGGAATTTCCGGGTAGAAGAGGGGGAGGGGTACCCCTGTGCGACTACCGAACCCGGCCTTCGCCCAGGATGCGAAAATGAACCAAGCTTCTCAGTCCACCGAGGTCACCTATTGCTTCGTTCGTTTTTCATTAGTCTCTCGACCAACAAGGCCTTCCGCGCCTTCTCGGAACGCTCCTCCATCGGCCGTCGCGTCTCCCGCCGCTTCGTCGCCGGCATGTCCATTGACGAGGCCATCGCCGCCGCCGCCCAACTCAACGCCGAAGGCATCGACGTCACCCTCGACTCACTCGGCGAATCCGTCCTCGACGTCGCCCATGCCGAAGCCAGCGCCGCCATCTACCACCAGCTACTCGACGCCATCCAGGCTCGTAAGCTCCGCGCCAACGTCAGCGTCAAGCTAACCCAGGTCGGCATGGACATCGGCGGCCCCACCGAAGGCCCCGCCCTCGCCGAGCGCATTGTCGGCGAAATGGTCGCACACGCCGCCCACACCGGCAGCTTCGTCCGCATCGACATGGAAGGCTCCGAGTACACAGAGCCCACCCTCCTCCTCACCGAGCGCCTCCACCAGCAATACCCCGGCGCCGTAGGCACAGTCCTGCAAGCCTATCTTTTTCGCACCGAAAATGACGTAGAACGCCTATTAACACAGGGGATTCGCATTCGCCTCTGCAAAGGCGCCTACAAAGAACCACCCGAAATCGCCTTCCCCGCCAAGGCCGATGTCGATACCAACTACATCAAGCTGATGAAGCGCATCGTCAGCAGTCCAGTCTTCTGCGGCATCGCCACCCACGACGAATCCATCGTCGACGAGCTGCGCCGTTTCGTCGCGAGCAACAACATCGACAAACGCGCCTTCGAGTTCCAGATGCTCTACGGAATCCGCCGCGACCTGCAGCGCAAGCTAGTCGCCGAAGGCTTCGGCGTCCGCGTCTACGTACCCTTTGGCGCCGAATGGTATCCCTACTTCATGCGCCGCCTGGCCGAACGCCCCGCCAACGTCCTCTTCCTAGCGAAGAACTTCTTCAAGAGCTAGCGAAGCCTAGTCAGGCGGAAGCATCGGCGCAATGAAGATCAGGTTCGTCAGCACCGTCCGCTGCGCATAGTTGAGCCAGCCATATCGCGGAGAGTTCATCATCGCGAACCGCTGTTGCGGCGGCAGCATGCGCAACTCCCGAAAGCTGCGGATCACCTGGCGTCGCTGGTCCATCGGCAGCGAACCCAACTGCTCCATCACACCTCGCACCTGCGAGCGCTGCGCCGGGTTCAGCCGCTCCATCGCCTCGGTATGCGCCAGCGTCCGCGCCCGCATCTCTGGAGTCATCGCATTCAACTGCGCCAGCCGCTGATGCATCTGCATCTGCGTCTGCAGCGGAAGCTCCCGAAATCCTGGCTCGCGATCCAGCGCCGCCTCCTGCTGCTCCAGCGTCATGCCCCGATGCTGTTCCATCCACTCCGGCAGATGCTCGCCGCTGCGCCGTCCGTTCGGTCCCACCAAATGCTGCTGACTTCCCGGCTGCATCATCGCCCCGATCGGCGGTGGCCGCCGCTCGACAGGCGCCGGTCGCTCCTGCTGCCCGCCAAAGCCATGGTTTTGACCCGCAGCAACCATGAAATACGAAGGCGTTCGCCGAAAGCTGGGAGCCGCATGCCCCTGCGCAAACACAATCCCGCTCCAGCCTGCGAGCAGACCGACCAGTAGCGCTCGAACGATCGAGCCGCGGGATGTGACTGCCTTACGCATACGTCAACTTGCTGATCAATGGCTCTTGCAAATACCTTCCTTGGTCCTTCGTTGTCTAACTACTCGGCGGACTCGAGCTGTCATCGCTGGAATCGAGCAGCTGATCCATCTGCTGCACGGCCTGCGCATTGTTATCGAGAAGCTTCAAGTCATTGACCGTAGGCGAAGCCTGCACCGCAACGCCAGGATTATGCTGGTAGAACCCGGCAAACGTGCCGCCTCCCGCCAACATCACCGCCACCACCAGCGCCCCCGCCAGCGCTGGCCGAAACCGATGTCCCGTGCTGTACGTCAGAAACGCCCGCGTCCGCGCCCAGAAACCCTCCGGCTCCGAAGCCTGTGCCTCGCGAAGCCGCGCATGCAGCCTCGTATCGAAGTACGCTGAAGGCTCCGGCGCCTTCCACTCGTCCAGCAGCGCAAACGTAGCCTGCAACTCCTCCAACTCCTTGCGGCACTCCGGGCAAGCGGCCATGTGCTCCGCCACCTCCGGGTGCGCAGCAGCGTACGACTTATCCAGCAACAAATCAGCGAGAGATGTGCGGCAAGTCTTGCAATCGATTTTCATGTCTATCTTCTTCTTCATATCATCCCCTCTTGGTTCCACTCCGGGGTCACACCTTTGCTTGTAACGTCAACGCTTCCGGTGCCAACTCACTCGATTTCTAAACAAACTCTTTCAACTTCTCCCGCAGCGTCTGATACGCCCGGAACAACAACGACTTCGTAGCAGACTCGGATAACTTCAGTACCTCGCCGATCTGCTTGTAATCCATCCCTTCATACTTGTGCATCAACACGGCGGTCTTCTGCCGCTCGGGCAACGCCATCACGTGCTGCCGGATGGCGTTCATGCGCTCCTTCTGCAGCAGATCCGCCTCAGCCGATGGCGTGTCATCCGCTACATCCGGAGTCGTTCCCGTCTCCGCGTCCACAGCGTCCAGGTAAATCGTAGAAGCCGTCCGCTCATGCCGTGTATCGCGCGCATGATTGACTCCCAGGTTCGTTGCGATCCGATAAAGCCACGTGCTGAACCGAGCCTCCGCCCGATACGTCTCCCGCGAACGGTAGACCCGCAGAAAGACCTCCTGTGCAAGCTCCTCCGCCACGGCCTGGTTGTGCACCATGCGAAACATAAAGTGCACAATCGGCTTCCGATACTTCCCCAGCAACACGTCGAACGCATCCATGTTGCCGGCCTTCAACTCGAGCATCACCTCGGCATCGGTAAGCTCGGAAAAATCTCCGCGCGCTACGGCAGCCCGCCTCGCCTCCACCTGTTCCGGTGTCAAGTCGGTGGCCACCAACGGGGCACCTTCCAGCCGCGGCTCCGCAGGTTCCACGAGGCCGGGATGGAGCGCGAGCGTGCCCATATCCTCTGGAACCCCATCCTGACTCTCAGGTTGCGTTAAATCCTCCTCTTCGCCAGATTTTGGCGAAATGGGCGGATCTCCCGGCTGAACTCTGTGCGATTGCGGCATCAGGCCGTAATTGTACCTTTCGGAATCTTGTTGTTGGACGCGAACCCTCGTCCAGACGGTGTCCACATGGTGTCCGTACGCTGCCCAAGCGATGCCCCCTTCGGTTGGCGCACCTGCCCCTCAGTGTTATCCTAACTAAGCTGCAAAGGCCTGGAAGAAGCGTATCCGCATCGATTCTCGCCTCCCAGCCCATGGGCGCATAACTCAGCGGTAGAGTGCCACCTTCACACGGTGGAAGTCGTAGGTTCGAATCCTGCTGTGCCCACCATAAAATCAATAACTTACAAGCGTTGTGCCGCAAGCGTTTGGGGGCAGCACTTCAAAACCTTGATTTTTTCCTCTTTTATTGTGCTGTTTGTAGAAGGATTCGACCATCAACTGCACGCTCTCTGCCAACTCCTGTACGTACTCGTTCGCTGCGGTATCTGAACGCGTATGCCGCAGGTGCGCCTGGATGTCCTTGATCGATCCTAGCTTCTGCGCCCGAGTGGGGATCGTCCGCCGGATAATCTGAAAATTCAGTTTGGGAATACCAAGCTTCTTCGCCATCGGGGTGAGAACCCGACTTCGATAGTTAGCGGTGTCCATCATCCCGCCATCGGCGTTCGGAAAGATGAACGCATTGGGATCTGCATCAGGACACTCCAGTTTCCATGACAGGAGGTCTTCGTTCAACCCATCTGGCATATGGACCTCGCCGAGACTTTTCGGGGTCTTGCCGAAAGACCTTAGTACCCTTCGATAGACGGTTTCTCCAGCCGGCAGTTGCCCATACGAAGTGGGACATAGCGGTTTGCGAATAAACCACTCGAAGGTTACGGAGCTGTCCTTGGGAACCTTTCCTCCGGTGTTCTGACCGGTAGTTTTGGTTACTATGGTCCGCAGCGCATCGCGCGGATCGGACTTGGTCATATTCGAATAGAAAGGATTTTGTAACTACTGACGCAATTACAGCCTAATCTCGACCGGGAAACCATCCATCCACCGCTCTCTAAAGCGAATGGGTGGGGCGGCACCCCATACACCACACTATCCGTCGCCCAACCGACACCCCGAACCAACAATCCTTCCCGCCCCTCCACCGGCAACCTCGACCCCCGGCAATGCTAGAACTGTAGACACATGGATCACACCGTCATCACCAAACCTCTCCGCCAGCAATCCGGCGCGCCCCGCGCCCCCAGTCCCTACGCCATCACCTACGCCCTGATCACGATCAACGTCCTGGTCTTTGCAGCCATGGTCGCAAGTGGCGTCTCATTTACCCAGCCGACGCCTCTCGACGTGGCGAACTGGGGTGGAGACTTCGGTCCGCTCACCGTGGGCGCACATCAATGGTGGCGTCTACTCACCTCCTGCTTTCTTCACTTCGGCATCATCCATATCGGCTTCAACATGTACGTGCTCTTCCAGATCGGGCCGTTTATTGAAATGGCCTTCGGCCGCGCACGTTATCTGCTGATTTACTTCTTCGCGGGCCTTGGAGGCAGTCTCGTAAGTGTGTGGGTGCATCCGATGGCGGTCGGCGCAGGCGCCTCGGGTGCCATCTTCGGCCTGTACGGCGCAGTGTTCGGTTTTCTTCTCAGAAATCGACGATCGCTCGATCCAGCGGTGACGAAGCGCATTGCCAAGTCAGCAGGAATCTTCGTTCTCTATAACGTCGTCTACGGTTCCATCACCAAGACGACAGACCTTTCCGCCCATTTCGGCGGTTTAGTCACCGGGTTTGTCGTCGGGATGCTACTGATACGTGCGCGCCCTATTGCACTGGCGCAGCCTAACCTCACCTCCCCAACCCAGCCCACCTAAACACAACCTTGGTCAGGGTAAAGCCCAAACCGCTGCGTCCGGAAATAAGTACCCGGAAGACGGCAAGTGGCCGCTGACCCAGCCGGTTTGTTCTGGATTGGCGACTTCAGGCCAATGCACTCATTGAAAAAAGTTGAGTCGGCCCGAGAGATCTAATCCTGCGAGACGCTGTACGGGGACTGATGTGGGCCTTGCGCGCCCAACCTTCCCGAAAAGTCGGCCTATCGGCACGACCGCAGTGTCAGACAGCGGAATCAAGCGAGGTTTGTAAACATTCCTTTAGCAAAAGGCCTCGCAGCCAGCGCGCAGATCACATTCCGGTAAAACGTGATGGTTATCACTGCTTGCAGCCATCGCCAGTCCGATACTTGGAGACCGTACTCAGGAGGTCTGTCTGTGAATAGTTTCTGTGCGCGCATGTTCGGTCTCACCCTGTTCGTTTTTCTCTTTTTGGCTATTGCCGCCCAACCTGCTATTGCTCAGCAGGATCAAGCCACGCATGTGTTCCATCGTGGGATTCCAGCCGGGGATACCTGTGCTACCTGCCATAAGGCGTTGTACGACCAATGGAAAGCTAGCCCGCATGCCGCCAACAGTGTCGAATGCACTGTGTGCCATGGTGAGACAACAGCAAAGGACTTCGCGGGCAAGCCGGGGTTGAGCACATGCGAAACCTGTCACTCTGATCAGGTGGCACAATTGAAGTCTGATCCATTCATGAAAGGCAAGACGTGTGTAAGCTGTCATCAAGCACACACCTTCGTGGAGCACAAGAAGGCGGCCCCGACAAGCTAGTGATAACAATTTCCAGGCGTGGCATTCTCGAACTGCTGGCCGGTGCATCCGCGCTCACCGCCTTGGAAACGTGTCATCGAATGCCAAAGGAATGTACGACCGGTTGCCCTGAAAACGATCGATCATGCCCCGAAGATTCTGCCTAGCACGCGGATGCGCTGCAAGCGCGTTCGTCGCGACTGCGAATCGGAATCTTCCGAAGCTCCTCTTCAATTTGTCTGTTCTGTTTGGGCAAACGCGGAACTATGCAGTCGCGCAGTTCTCTCAGTGGTGCGAGGGTCACCGATAATCCTGATTTGCGCGATAGCTGCTGGACGTCGACCATCAGGAAGTACCTCCGAATCCTCGCTGCTCCCCGGATAAGTTCCATGAAGTCGGCCAGTGTCTGCCGATCTGTCTCCGCGTGATCTTCGGTTGACAACTTCAGGCCAAAGCACTTTTCCAGCATCGCCTGCTGGAAATGCGCATTGGCGATTTGTCACCAGTTGAAAAGAGGCAGAAAAGGGCCACAACGAATCGTAGTTGCTGATAACGCCGTTTTTCGTGCACTGCCTGGACGCTGTCGGCAATCAGCCGCACACTTATGGGGGCCAGTGCAGAGGGTAACGGGAGTGGTAGCAGATTCGTGTGATTCCCCAGCCGCTTACTGAATGATGAGGGTGACGGTGGACGTGTGCGTCAGAGTTCCGCTCACGGCGGTAACTGTGACGGTGTACGTCCCGGCTTCCGAAGCCGGCGGAGCGGAGCCGCCGCCGCTGCATCCGGTGGCAGATACAAGTAAGAGGCCAACCGCAGCGAAGAGCAGTGAGCAGGCGATGCGTGCAAGCAGCTTGCGCCGGCGTCCCGGTAGAACAAGAACCATCAACGCACCAAAGAATGCAACGGCGAACTGGATTGAGGTATCGCGCTGCAGCAACGCCTGTGAGGCTGTGGCAACAGATAGTACAGAGGTAGAGGTGGTTCCACCCGTGATCGTGAGGCTGGCCGGGTTGAAAGAGCACGTGGCAAACGCGGGCAGTCCGGAACAGCTAAGGTTCACATTTCCGGCGAAGCCCGCAGGCGCGGTGACTGAGAAGTTATAGGCGGCGACCTGGCCGGAGGTGATGGTCATTGAAGACGGTGAGGCCGTAATGGAGAAGTCCGGCGAAAGGCCCGTGCCGGAAAGCGCCACCGTTTGCGTTGTGTTGCCCGTACTGCTCGTCATGGTGAGGGTAGCCGTTTCAACCGAGGGGGTAGACGGCTTGAAAGAGATGTTTGCGGTACAGTTCGCTCCGCCGGGCAGCGAGGCGGGGCAGGAAGATGTCTGGCTGAAGTCCGCGGCGTTAGGGCCGGTGATTGCAGAAGCCGGGGAGCTGATGGCGGTGCTCAAGTTGTTGGTGATGGTAATGGATTGCGCGGCGGCCGTAGAGCCGACAAGCGTCGATGGAAATGTGAGGTTGGACGGGCTGACCGAGAAGGGGACGACGACGTTTGCCGGAATCGGTAGCGTTTGTACGGCGACGCCGCTGTTGATCGATATGTTGAGCACAGCGTTATATGTACCAACTGTGCTGGGCGTGAAGGTGACGGTGACCGTGCAGGAGTTGGAAGGGGATAGCGCGGCGGTGCAGGTATTCTGCAGGCCGTACTCGGATGGAGCGACGCTATTGCCGAGAAGGATATAGATGTTGCTCAGGGTCTCGTTTGCGGATCCTGTGTTGGTGATTTGGAAAACTTGCTGCACGCTTTGCCCGACGGTGAGCGTACCGAAAGAGAACGTGCCAGGCGTAATGCTGACGGTCGGTTGCACAAGGATGTAGCCATAAAGAGGCACGGCGTCTGCCACTGCAGCGCCGTCCGTGATGTTGAGCGTGGCATAGACCGGTGCTCCGCTGGCCGGCGCTTGATAGACGACCGAGAGCGCACAACTCTGCTGGGACTGCAGTGAAACGCCCACACAGGTATTGCCGGCGATACTGAAGCTGCTGGCATAGGGGCCGGTGGTGGTGGGAGTGTCTACCGTGGTGGTGGAGTTGGAGGTGTTCGTAATCGTGACAGTACGCGGCAGGGACTGCTGGCTTGGGAAGAGGCTACCGAAGTTGATGTTCGGCGTGGATACGAGCAACGGGCCGGTGGTTGGGTTGGGGACGAAGTAAGCGTAGGTGTCTGTGCGAAAGCCCGTGTTGTACACGATACCGACGTCAGGGGAACCTGCACCACTGGCTGTGGGTGAGACGGTGATTTGCGCGGTGCAGGACGCCTGTGGAGCGAGAACGCCGCAGTTATTCGTCTCAGCAAACTCGTCGAACGTCAGAATAGAGTTGATGGTGAGGCTCGCCGTGCCGGTATTGGTAAGAGTCAACGGGCGGGCCGGGCTAGTGGTGCCTGTCTGCTGCGGCGGGAAGATAAGCTGGCTGGCGTCGACGATAAGGTTGCCGCCGATGGCATCGGTCGTGGCTGGAGGAGACGGTGTGAAGCTCTGCGATGCGGGTAGTGCGTCGCTGTTGATGGTGATATTGCCGGTCGCAGCACCGCCAGTGGAATTGGCCGGCGTGAGAAAACAGGATGTGCCGGCCGGTACTGTTGAACCACAGGTGCTGTTGGCAGAAGCGAAGCCGCCGGAAACCTGCAGACTCGAGATATGCAGATCCGCTGAGCCTGCGTCTCGAAGCTCAAGGAAGGGATTCTGGTACGAGAGGCTGATTTGCGGTTGATTGGCAGGGGTAATCTTTGCAATGAACGTGGAGTATCCGATGAACGATGTGCTAATACCGAGTGAGGATTGCGCGTTGTAGGATGTGCCGGTACCGATATTAATGGGATCGAGTGTGGCGTTACTGATAGCGGAGTTGACGGGTGCGCCTGCGATATAGATGTCGCCTGCACTGTCCAGCGCGAGACCGGTTGGAGGTTGGGTGGTATTGCGGCCACCGAAACCGGTGGCGTTCAGAAGAGCGCCGGTGGGGTCGAACTCCGCAACGAAGCCGCTGGTGACGCTATCGCGAGCAAGAGCGTTCTTGAACGGCAAGCTGGCGTTGTTATAACTTCCGCCAATGTAGAAGTCTCCCTTGGAGTCCAGCGCGGTTACATTTGCGTAGCCGCTGCCCAGAGAGGTGGAGTATGTAAGCCCGGAGTGCGCGGGGTTGATGGCGAGAGCGAAGAGCCTTGGGAAATTGGCTTGCCCGACGGGAAGAAGAAAAGCGTTGGTGGTGAATGGGAAGTCAGGCGCGTACTCCGACCCCGCCAGATAGATGGTGCCATCCGAGCCGACCTGGATGGGCGCCAGGGAGTCATACTGCGATGATGAGTTGCCCCCAAGCAACGTGCTGAAGAGCAAAGACCGTCCGTCGGGGCTAAATTCAGCGACAAAGTACTCGCCTACGCCATTCTCAAGCCAATTCTGGAGAGGGACCGTGTTGCCGGGGCCTGCGATGTAGACGTTGCCAGTGGTGTCCAGGGCGATGCCGGTTGCGAAGGCTTCGATGATGCTGTTGCCGACGGTCGAAAAATAGCTGGAGAACACCCAGGCGTCGCCGGCAGCGTTGAGCTTGCCAAAGAATGGACCCGCGCAAGAGGTGCAAATACCCCCTGCGTACGTGGACAGGAAACCGTTCACGGCCTGTAGGCCGGAGTCGGCAGTAAGACCGGCGATATACAGCTCTCCTGCGGCGTCGACGACGATGCTCTTGGGCAGTTGCTGGCCCGAACCTAGCAGCGTGGAGTACACCATCGTGCCTGTAGGGCTGAACTTTGCCGCGAATCCGGCGTTGCAGAAACTGGAACAGGTGCCCAGGTTTTGCGAAGTGGCGGGGAAGCTCGCAGTACCTGTAACGCCCGCGACGTACACGTTTCCAGCGGGATCGAGGGCGATCGCCGAAGCGGAGTTGAAGTCTGACGCTGGGATGTAGGTGGAAAAGAGAATCTGGATTCCGGTGGGATCCAGCTTGGTGACGTAAACCTCCTCGCCGCCGCTCACGCCGCCTTGGCCGCCCACGACAGGATAGTTGTTCGCTAACGTCCCGCCGACGATGTAGACGTTGCCCGAGGAGTCCGTTTGTATGCCATTGACCGTCGTGGAATTGTTAACACCAATGATTTGGGTGTAGGAGACGACCGGGTCGATGACAAGCGGGAGATGGTGGTCGTAGGACCCAACGGAAAAGCCTAGCTGGCCGTCGTCGAGCCGAAAGGTCACTTGAATCGGGATGCGGTGACCGTTTCGCTGTTGATAGGCGATGGGCGCAAGCAGACGCATGCCCTCCGCTGAGCACCGACTGGCGGAGGCAGTGTGGAGACGAGCCGATCCATCGGACTCGAGAGAGAAGGATGTACCGGAATCAGGTGCGAACGAGATGGCCTCGGGGTCCGCTTGGGCAGCGACCTCGAGATCATATTCGAGACGACCTCCCTCGCCGTGGAAGACGAGATCAACGCCCTGCGCAATTTGACTGTAATCGAGCTCATGTTGCAGAGCCACGCCCTCGATCCATGTGGAACGGTCAGACGACGGGTAGTAGTTGACGCGGCCGCTGACAGAGCCCTCAGCATGCACATTGGCTGGCTGCTGGTCGAGGCTGCGAATATTGAAAGAAAGGCCGGCCTGACCGTTTGCGCAAGGTAGCTGTACTTGAGTACGTGTAAAACGCATGACTCCACTGGAGATGTGCGCAAGGTAGAGGACACTGGGATCAGCCTGCCCGACGTTCTGCTCGAAGGCCAGTGGAAGGAGGCCCATGGGGGCGGTGGGGTGTTGAGCATATGTAGACGCGGTCGAGACAGCAATGGCCAGAATGGCGCGCAGGGGCAGCAGGCGAGAGACTCGAGTGGATCGCATGTGGGCCTTGACCTTGATTCGATTCAGCGTGGAATTTCACGACTGTATCACGACCCACTTCCGACTGTCCCCGATGTGGCCCTAAGAGATCGATGATTGGTAGATTCCAATTTGTATACAAAGCCGCGTCTTCGGCAACATTCGACGGCGACGTTTCCCATCACACCGTTTTCCAGGAGTGCTGTTGTGGATTATGCTCTCGTCACGGCCTGGAAGTGGCTTCCAGATCGACGAACAGCCGACCAGTAGACAAAGATGCAGCGCCAAGGCCATTTCCGCTATATCGCGATGGGGCCTAATCTGGCTCGGCTCCTATTTGGTCGTGCGGTTCGTACACGTCGCTTGCTTCAAGGCGGGGTGGCTTTCATCGCCGGGATCAACGACTTGGGAGAATGTATTTTTCTGTGCCGTTCTCCCAGGCTTGATCGCAGCAACAGACAAACTGGTCAGATATGAAGCGCAAGCTTTTCACTGCCTCCAAATGAAGATCGAACCATGATCTAAACGATCTTTTTTCCGCAAAGTCTGTCTATCGGCAGGGTCGATTCTCAGTTGTTGCTAACAGGCCAATGCACGTTTCCAAACCGGGCTTCGCTCGAAACGCGTATTGGCGATTCAGCGCTCGCTGAGGCCTCGGGAGACCTATTCGTACTAAATAATCTACGCGCGTCTTCCCCTTGCACTTCTACAGAACGACGGTGTAGTCTTTTGTCGAAGTGAAAAGGGAACGAGTTGACGGGGAAAATCGAACTGCCGCAGGGAACGCTGGATCTTCTTATTCTGCGCACTCTGCTATCCGGCGCTCAACACGGCTGGGCTATCTCGGAGCGCATGCAGCAGGTTTCCGGAGACGTGCTCAGCATTCAACAAGGCTCGCTCTATCCCGCGCTGCATCGCCTTGAGCGGCGTGGTTGGATAACGGCGCAGTGGGGCACGTCGGATAACAACCGACGCGCAAAGTATTACGAACTGACACGGCTTGGAAAGAAACAGCTGGAGCTCGAGACCGAAGCCTGGCGCAAGCTCACCGTGGCCGTCGAGCATATTCTCGGGGAGGCCTGACGCCGTGCTGAACGACTTACGTTACCGCACCCGTGCGCTGCTTCATCGCAAACAGGTTGAGGAAGAGCTCGATGAAGAGCTGCGTTTTCACTTCGAGCACCAAGTGGAAAAATACAGGAGGTCCGGTATGGCGGAACAAGAGGCAAAACGCAAAGCGCGGCTCGACTTCGGCGGCCATGAAAAAACAAAAGAAGACTGTCGCGAGGTGCGCGGAACCAGCTTCGTCGAACTCACCCTCGAGGATGCAAGATATGGCTTGCGTCAGCTCACAGCCAACCCTGTCTTCGCGCTGGTCATGATCCTCACTCTCGCGCTCAGCATCGGAGCCAACAGCGCCATCTTCAGCGTCATCGACGGCGTGCTACTGAAGCGCCTGCCCTATGCACAGCCCGAGCACCTCGTCCGCCTCTTCTTGTCGAGCGCCGAATATCCCAAGTTCCCACTCAATCCATGGGATTTCCGCGATTTTCGCGCGCGCAATCACTCCTTCGAATCCATGGCAGCTTTCACCCGCGGCGACGTACAGCTTTCCGGCGAAGGTGAGCCTGTCCATCTGAATGGCTTCCGAATCACTTCGGGCTATTTTAACGTCCTTGGCATTCATCCGCAGATCGGCCGGGAATTCGAGCTTCAAGCGGAACTCCCCGGCAACAGTCTCCAGGTCCTCATCAGCAATCGCCTTTGGCGCACGCGCTTTGGCGCCGACCCCAACATTGTCGGCCGCAAGATCACGTTGAATATGCAGCCGTTCACAGTCATTGGTGTCATGCCCGCCGGCACAGAACATCCCGGGAACACGTATCATGCCGTGGCTTACGGTGACAGCGTCGATGTGTGGTGGCCCTTCTCGTTTGAAGGAAATCCCAATCAACGTGGTTCGCACTTCATGGAAGGCATCGCGCGCCTAAAACCGGGGGTCACCGTGGAGCAGGCGGGTGCCGACATGAACACCATTATGGCGCAACTCGCAAGGGAACATAGCGAATCCAGTTGGGCTGTTCTGGTTGTTCCGCTCTACTCTGAGGTAGTCGGAGCCAGCCGTCAAATGCTTTTGGTTCTGCTCGGTGCGGTTGGCATTGTGCTCCTCATCGCCTGCGCCAATGCAGCAAATTTGCTGCTTGTCCGTGCTTCGGCCCGTCAGCGCGAAATCGCGGTGCGGCTCGCTTTGGGCGCGCCCCGCCTACGGGTCGTTCGCCAGTTACTCACAGAAAGCCTCATTCTCTCACTAGCGGGCGGCGGCCTCGGCCTCGCATTGGCATTCGGCGGCGTGCGCTTGCTGGTTTCTCTGCTTCCCGCTGACTTTCCCCGTGCGCAGGAAATTCACGTGAACGCCCCCGTTCTCGTATTCACCCTCACCATGAGCATCCTGACCGGCGCATTCTTCGGCCTTGCTCCCGCAATACAGGCCTCGCGCACTGATCCCAAACAAGGATTGCAGCAGAATGCCCGAACCAGCACGGCAAGCCGTCGTCAAAACCGCCTGCGCAGCGCGCTCGTCGTCACAGAGGTGAGCCTCGCCTGCGTTCTGCTCATCGGCGCGGGCCTGATGCTGCGCACTTTCCTCAACCTGCTGCATCTCGATCCCGGGTTCCGTGAGGATCATGTGCTGACGGCGAGCATCTCTCTTCCGCACGCACGCTATCAGACTCAAGATCAGACATCGCAGTTCTACGACCGTCTTACCGCAAGCCTCAACCAACTTCCCGGCGTCCAGAGCGGCGGCGCGGGCAGCGACCTGCCCTGGACGGGGTATGACGAAAATGCCGGCGGTTTCGTGATCGAGGGTAAGAAGCCCGCGCCGCATCAAGAGTTCCATGCCCGCTACCACATGGCCACCCCGGGTTATTTCAGCGCGATGGGCATTCCGCTGCTCGAGGGTCGCTGGTTTACTGAGGCCGATAAGAAAGGGGCGCCCTCGGTGATTCTCATTAATCGCGCCATGGCGCAGAGGTACTGGCCAGGGGAGGATCCAGTCGGCAAGCGGATCACCTTCGAAGACAATCCGAAGAAAGATGAAGACTGGATGCGCGTTGCCGGAGTGGTCGGCGACGTGAAGGACCAGCCCAACAGCCCCGGGACCGAGCCGGCGTTTTGGTGGTCAGAAGACCAGATGTTTTGCCCTGACATGAGCATCGTTGTCCGCACGCAGTCAGATCCGCGTCAGCTAGCCGACAGCCTGCGCGATGCGGTGCACCGTCTCGATCCCGAACTAGCCGTCGCCGACATCAAGCTGATGAATCAAGTTACCGACGCATCTGTCGCCACCCCGCGACTCGTCTTTGTTCTCGTCGGTCTATTTGCCGGTCTGGCCATTCTGCTCGCCAGCATTGGCGCCTACGGAATTATCGCTTATACGGTCACTCAGCGTGCGTCGGAGTTCGGCTTACGCGTGGCGCTGGGAGCACAGCGCGGCGCCCTGCTGCGGATGGTTCTGGCACAGAGTGCGCGTTTGGCCGTTCCGGGAATCATCCTTGGGCTAGCGCTTGCCTTGAGTCTGGGCCGGATCCTACGAAACCTTCTTTACGGTGTGGGTGCAGCCGATCCTCTCATCCTTGCTACGGTCAGCTCGTTGGTGCTCATCGTGTCTCTGCTCGCCTCGTATGGGCCAGCGCGGCGTGCATCGCTGGCAGATCCGATGACCGCCTTGCGAGCAGAATAAAGAGGCAACTATCTCAAAATTAATCTAACCAATATGGAATCAGTCCTCCCGCAGTGCCACCATGGGTTCCAACGACATTGCCCGCCGGGCCGGCAAATAGGTGGAGGCGAGCGCAGCCAACGCCAATACCCCTCCTACCAACAAATAGGTTGCTGGGTTCCACACACTAACCACCACCACGCTCCCCACGGCTCGTGCAACCAATAGCGCTACCGCCAATCCCGCCCCCAGGCCAACTGCGATAATCACGATCGATTGCCGGTAGATCATACGAAACACGGAGACGCGGCTGGCCCCGAGCGCCATGCGCAAACCAATCTCATGCACGCGCCGTCCCACTGCGTATGAGACGACCCCGTAAAGGCCAATCACCGCAAGCGTTAACCCAAGCCCTCCCATGATCGCTGCAAGCGAAGCGCCGATCTGAAACAGCAATAGCCCGTTCATCGTATACAGCCCCTGCCGCATGGTTTGCACCTGAAAGACCGGAAGCTGCGGAGCGAGGGAATGGATCGTCTTCTCAACCTCAGGCGCAAGGGAAGCAACATTCCTATCAGACCGTAGCTGGAACACCATCAACGTGTTCCCCTGGGAGTGCTGCGCGTAGGGAATATAAAAGTATGGCTGCGACTTGCCCCCGGCGTAGAGCTCAAATTCTGCGTCGCGGGCGATCCCGACGACTTCTAACTTGCGATCTTTCTCTCCCCCCATGCGGAACGTGTTACCAATGGGGTCTTGCCCGGGCCAGAACTTCCTGGCCGCGGTCTCGCTCACGATTGCCACATCTCTACTGTGCTCATTGTCGGCATCCTTAAACGTGCGGCCGCGAACAAGATCAATGCCCATCACGCTGAAGTATTCGGGGGAGACAACGTTGTACCCGGCATTCGAATCCTCCGGATTGACTGAAACCGGGCCACCATCGATAACCATCTTATCGCCGCCATTATCGAGGTAGCCCAACGGCGTCGCACTTGCGTGGCTTACATAGTCCACCCCGGACAGCTGCTGCAGACCAACCGTCAGATTTTTAGCCAGATTGCGTGCAGTGGCATCGGTCATACCAACCTCGTTGGAATCGATTGTGAAATTTACGACGTGGTCCGGCTTAAATCCGAAATCCATTGTCTGCATAGCGGAGAGACTCCGCACGAACAGCGCAGCGACAACCAACATCACTAACGACCCGGCAATCTGCAGAGCAACCAGGCCATCCCGAACCCAATGACGTCCTCCAGCCACCCCACGGCTACCCTCATGCAGGACAGCGCTCACGTTCGCGCGCGCAATGTGTAACGCCGGCGCGATCGCTACGACTACACCTCCTAATAAGGCAATGACAAGGGAGTAGAAGAAGATGCGCCAATCGAAGTCAAATATGAACCTCACCGGAAGATCCGCGTGCAGGTTGAGGTGGCTGAGTGCGCCGCTGGCACCCATGCCCAGCGCAACGCCCACCGCCCCGCCGATGAGCGCCAGCATCACGCTCTCGGTAATCATCTGCCCAACCAGCCGCGAGCGCTGCGCACCAAGCGCCGTGCGGATAGCCATCTCACGCTCGCGTGCCGTGGCTCGCACCAGAACAAGGTTCGCGACATTGACACAGGCCAACAAAAGCACCATCACAGCAAGCGATAGGAAAAGTCCCGCAATGATGAACACCGTCTTCGGATCGCCAGGATTGATACGCAGCTGTGGCTCTGGGAACACCTCAATTCCTAAACTCTTTTCGATGTCCGGATGCAGACGCGTGAGGTTGCGGGCGATCACACTCAGAGAGGCGCCTGCCTGCTTCACACTGACCCCTGAACGAAGACGGCCATTTACGACGAGCATCCGGTTCTGCCAATTGGTGATGTGGTCAACTGGAGTACCAGCGATGGGCAACTCCGACAGCGGCAGGTACGCAGCCACAGTCAAAAAGCTCTGCATGCCGCGAAAACCCTTCGGCGCTACCCCCACGATCGTCACCGGATGTCCATCCAGCGTGACAGGCTGTCCGATCACGTTCGGGTTGCCATTGAACCTCTGCTGCCAGTAGTCGTACCCAAGAACCACCACCGGGTCCTGGCCGAGCGTCTCGCCTTCGCTACGCAGAAACAGCCGCCCGGCAGCGGGCTTCAGACCGAGGCCTTCGAAGAAGTTGCCGCTGACGTACATCGTCATAATCCTATCGGGCAATTGGCCTCCTACCGCCAAGCCATCGAGATTCATGTTGTACGCAAACAGATCGCTGAAGGAGCCCCTACTCTCAGCCCGGATCTCCTTGTATTCGTTCCACGAGAGAGTCTGCTGCAACGGCCCATTGTTTTCGCGAGGAACAACCGTTGCAATCTGTTCGGCATTTGGCACCGGAAGCGGCTTGAGCAACAGCGAATTCACCAAGCTGAAGATGGCCGTGTTCACGCCAATACCAAGCGCGAGTGTCAGCACAGATGTGACGGCAAACCCCGGGTTCTTCACCAGTTGGCGAATGGCAAACCGCACATCACGCATCAGGTTGTCGAGCCACGCCACCCTGTTTCTGAGATAGAAGCGCTCCTGCGCCGCAGGGATGTTCCCGAACGCAACCCGAGCTATCCTCCGCGCCTCTGCGTCGCTCATGCCTTGACCCTTCAGCTCATCGGTCTCAAGTTCCAGATGCGCCTTGATCTCCTCCGCAAAATCATCCTTGCTTCGTCTGCGTTTGAACATGCCTACGCCTCCTCCTCGCTTGGCCCCGTCTTCCCGCCCAGGATCAACCCCATCGCTTTGGTCAACCGATGCCACTCATCGGTCTTTTCCACCAGATGTTCTCGACCCTTCTTCGTGATCGTGTAGAACCGAGCCCTCCGGTTGTTCTCGCTCACGCCCCATTTCGCCGCGATCCACCGTTTGTCTTCGAGCCGCTGCAGCGCCAGGTAGAGGGATCCGTGGTCAACGAAAAATACTTCTTCAGACTGCCGTTGTATCGACCGCGAGACGCCCTGTCCATGTTGGGAACCGAGAACAAGCGTCTTCAAGATCAGCAGGTCCAAAGTCCCCTGCAACAAAGCAATGCGCTCATCGGTATTCTTTTGGGTAGTCATCCGACATAAGCATTCCACTACTTGGGTCGGATGTCAACCCAAGAGGTCGAGTGTATGGTAGGCTCTCAAAGTTTGCGGGCTGCTATGCTTGGCGTTGTAAACCGCGTAATCTCAACTGCCGAGAACAGGCCGATGCGCTCATCGAGGGCTAACGGTTCGTTTGGGAGCAAATTAAACAACTGACAATAAGCAACTTCCTCAAGATGGTGCAGCAGGAAGGTATGCATCCTCGTGGGGTGTGCAAACTTGCAGATTCGAATAATCCTTCCGCGCCCGAATTGAGTCAAAACAAACGAAGCGCTGATCCAAAACAGCAAATAGACAGGAGAGCAAATGTTCATCACCTTCGTATACAAAACGCAAAACGGAGAAGGTCTCACTCTGGCTGAAGGTGAAGGCTTCCTGCCTATTCCCGGCGTAGGCGATCAGTTCTCTTATAAGGACGGACCGTTTACCGTCAAAGCCAGGAGTTTCGACTATTACGACGACGACAACGGTGAGCTTTCCGTTACCGTGACCTTGTCCGTATAAAGCGTTGCAATCATCGACCGCTAAGGGACAATGCCATACTTCAGCGCAAGAAATTCCTGCAACTCGCGCGGCACCACCTCCGCCAGTTCCTGCCAGGTCAGCAGTTTGAGCCTGCAGCGCAGATCGTAAAGCCGAACCGCACGCATCACGCGATACCAGCACTCGGAGAGATCCGGACGACGCGCATCGCAGAACACGCAGAAGCTACCACCGGAAGCATGCGCCGCAAGGATACCGCGGATTAGCTGATACCCAACATGCTTCCCATTCCGGAGCGGGAGTTCGGACGCTTCAAAGACAGTCTCAAGGTCACGGTATCGCCGCACCAATCGAGGGTCAGCGATTTGAAAGTCGGACTCCGTGAGCTTGGCTTCAACCAAAAGGTCTCCAAGCCTCATGTCGATTTCAGTGTTGTCCTTCCGCCCATTAGAAAACGGCGTACGCGGCTTAATCCCAAACTCCGGAACCTCTGCGCGATCGCTACCCAACAGCGCACGCACACCAGGCACGCTCGTCAGCCCCGGATAGCAGAAGATATTCATCAGCAGCGCGTCGGAACTGCTAGAACAATCCAACTCCTTCCACGCCCAGTTGGCCCGCACGCGCGCTCGCCGATACCCTGTGTGAATCTTCCTCAACCGCTTCGACCATGCCGGCGTCGCGCAGATGCTTCGATACGACGCGGGATGGAAGTTGCCATGTCGTCCCTCTTCATCGCAGCCGAAGAGAATACTCGGGATCGTTCCATCGGTGCGTTCGTGCAGGTAGCCATGCCTCAACGCATGCTTCAGACTTCGGGCACTGAGTTCGGTCCGCAAACGTAAACCCGTCGGTAGATCTCCCTTCCACGGGCTATCGGTCAGAATCCATTCCAAACTCCTATCGGTCATAGACTCTCGGTCAGCTTGCACCTCCGACACCCTTCCCCGCGGAGAAGCAATATTTCCGCGAATCCCGTCTCCGCAGTATAGGCGAACAATTAGCGAATATGCCAAAATGGTTGGAGAACTCCGCGACAGTTCCTGCCTCCCCCGACGACCGAGAACAAACACAATGCCCGCGATGAGCAACCTGATCTCAACTTCGGCAGACCCTCTCGCCAGTTCCATCCAACTGCGCAAAATCATTCACATCGACATGGACGCGTTTTACGCATCGGTCGAGCAGAGAGATCACCCGGCGCTACGCGGCAAACCCGTTGTCGTTGCGTGGCAGGGCAAGCGATCGGTGGTGTGCGCCGCCTCGTACGAAGCGCGTCGTTATGGAGTCCGCTCTGCCCTGCCAGCGCTAACAGCCGAACGTCTCTGCCCCGAAGCCATCTTCATCAAGCCGGACTTCGTTCGTTACAAGGCAGCTTCGCTAGCCGCCCGCGCCATCTTCGAACGTCATACGGCAATGATCGAGCCGCTCTCTCTCGATGAAGCCTATCTCGACGTAACCGAAAACCTGACAGGCCTCCCCACCGCGACCCGCGTAGCAAAAGCCATCCGCGAACAAATCCACGACGAACTCAACCTCACCGCCTCAGCCGGAGTCGCGCCCAACAAGTTTCTCGCCAAGATCGCGTCGGACTGGAAGAAACCCAACGGCCTCTTCGTGATTCAGCCGCACGAAATCCAGGCCTTCCTTCTTCCGCTTCCGGTGGGTCGCATTCCTGGCGTCGGCAAAGTCACGGAGGAACGAATGAAGCAGGCAGGTATCAAAACCGTCGGCGACATCCACGCAATGGAATTGACCACCCTCGAGAACTACTTTGGACGCTACGGCGTGCGCCTCTACGAACTCGCACGAGGCATCGATCACAGCCCGGTGGTATCCAATCGCCTGCGCAAGCAGGTCTCCGCCGAAGACACCTTCCCCGAGGACATTCCCCTCTCAGAAACCGAAACGGCAATCCGACAACTCGCGGAAAAAGTCTGGAACGCCTCTCAGAACAACGCGCGCGGCGCAAGGACCGTCGTCCTGAAGCTGAAGACAAGAGAATTCCGCTCCCTGACGCGCAGCCAGACGCCTGATGCGCCCCCATCATCCTGTGACGAGCTAACCACCATCGCACTCTCACTCCGCGAACGCGTCGAACTCGAACCCACCCAACTCTTTCGCCTCGTAGGAGTCGGCCTCAGCAACTTCCAAGGCGACGAAGAAGAACCATCAGCGCTCTCGGCGTCTTTGCTGAACCTGGAATAAAACAAGCTCAAGATCTTCGCCGATCTACGCGCCCCGCTTCACCAACTGGACAGACCTTGCTGTCGCCACCTACACTGCCCGAATCGTTATGCACGGCATTCCCGCAATCGCCTCGCCCCGATCTCCTGCCATCTCTCGCCCGACCTTCTGAAAGAACTGCTGGCCAACTACGAATCCCGAGGCTACGTCCCATGCATGTTCCTCTCACTCCCCTGCGTTGTCTCCTTCGCGCGCTGGATCTTTACCCCGAGAAGATCGGTGTGGTCGAAGGAGAAACCCGAACCACCTACGCGCAGTTTGCTGACCGCTGCCGCCGCATAGCCGCAGGCCTGGTCGCCAACGGCGTTGGCCCCGGCGACCGCATCGGCGTCCTCAGCTTCAACAGCAGCGCGCTACTCGAAAGCTACTATGCCGTACCTCTCGCCGGCGCCATCGTCATGCCACTCAACGTGCGCCTCCACCCGTCGGAACTCGAAGTCATTCTCCGCCACGCACAGCCCACCGCCCTTCTCTACGAGCAAGACTTTTCCCCCATCGTCGAACAGCTTCGCAACGTCGTCCCCGACTGCCTCTTCATCTCCATCAACAACATCAACACAACAGACCCCACCCTAGCCTCTCTCCTCCAGCACAACCCCCTTCCCCTCCCCGACCTCATGGCCATCGACGAAACCGCCACCACCGAACTTTTCTACACCAGCGGCAGCACCGGCGCACCCAAAGGCGTCATGCTCTCTCACCGCACGCTCTACCTCCACGCCCTCTCGCTCGCCGCCTCGCTCGATCACGACGACAGCCACGTCCTCCTCCACACCATCCCGCTCTTCCACGCCAATGGCTGGGGCTTCCCTCAATTCGGCACCATGTGCGGCTTCAAGCACGTCATGCTGCGCCGCTTCGATCCGCCCACAATCTTCCGCCTCATCGAAGAAGAGCGCGTCTCCTACGTCATCCTCGTCCCCACCATGGCCGCGGCCCTGCTCGCCTGCCCCACCCGCACGCAACACGATCTCTCCAGCCTCAAGTACGTCATCCTCGGCGGCGCTGCTTCTTCCCCCGAACTCATCGCACAACTCGAAGCCTTACTCCCCCACGCCAGCATCACCGTCGGCTACGGCCTCACCGAGACCTCGCCCGTCGTCAGCACCGCTCGCCCCAAAGGCACCAACCGTTTCCCCGATGACCCCCAACGCCTCCGTTTCTCCGCCTCCGCCGGCTGGCCCGTCATCGGCTCCGACATTCGCGTCGTCGACAACCAAGGCCGCGACGTCCCCCAGGACAACGTCACCGTCGGCGAGCTCATCGTTCGCGGAGATCAAGTCATGGATGGCTACTATCGCTCCCCCAAACTAACCCGCGAAGCCCTCGTCGACGGCTGGCTGCACACCGGCGACATGGCCGTCTGGAGTCCCGAAAAGTTCTTCCGCATCGTCGACCGAAAAAAGGACATCATCATCAGCGGCGGCGAAAACATAGCCTCCATCGAGGTGGAACACGCCCTCCTCACCCACCACGGCGTCCTCGAGTGCGCCGTTGTAGCCGCCCCCGACCCGCGCTGGGGCGAAATCCCCGTAGCCGTCGTCGTCATCGCCGCGAACTCCGTCATCACCGAAGACCAACTCCTCGAAACCGCCCGCAAGCACTTAGGCAAATTCAAGCTCCCCCGCAAGTTCGTCATCCAGACCGACCCCCTCCCCAAAGGAGGCACCGGCAAAATCCTCAAGAACCAAATCCGCGCCCAGTTCTGGACCTCCCAATCCCGCGAAAAAGAACTGACGAAGTAACCGTTACCAAAGATCATTCACCACACTCGCGAAACCCTCGCTGGCTGCGCACACTCACCTTTTCAAGTGGAACGTAAACGTGGTAACTTCTGGACATTTCAACACGAGGCGATAATTTATATGAAAGTCAAGCATCTTGCATTGACTGGATGGGCCCTATCGTTCGGCCTTTCCTCGGCTTTTTTCGCGAACGCCCAACGGAAAGCGAAAGTTGTTTCAGAAGTCTCCGCATCGGAATCCGTCACCTTCGAGCTCTACCTTCCACTCGCGAACAAGACTGCACTCGAGCAGCTTCTCGCTGAACAGCAGACCACGTCCTCGCCGCAGTATCACCAGTGGCTGACACCAGCCCAGGTCCAGGAACGCTTCGGTCCCTCCACAAAAACGGTGGCAGCCATCAGTCAGGAGCTAGACCGCTACGGATTGACCGTCAAGCAGATCTCGCCGCAGCTGCTCCAGGTAAGCGGCTCCGCTGGCGCTGTCTCTCAAGTTCTCGGTACACAGCTGGCACACGGGCTCACCGCTAAGGGACGCAGCGTCGTCTTTGCCACACGCCCAGTCTCGCTTCCGTCCACCACCAGCAGTGCAGGCGCGCTACTCACGGGCCTATCCGATACCGTGCGTCAGCACACGTACGCAAAGAAAGCTGCTACGCCCACCAACCGCTACTCACCCGAAGGCCCTTACTGGTTCGACGACCTCAAGCAGGCCTATAGCTTCCCATCCTATAAAACCTACACAGGAAAAGGCGCGAAGATTGGCATCCTCATATCCAGCGCTATCAACGCCAGTGACATGGCCGCCTACTTCGGCCACGAGAAGCTTGCTGTCCCCAGCATCACCGTCGAACCCGTCCTCGGAGGAGCTCCCTTCGACCCTAACTCCGACGGCTCCTTTGAGGCCGAGCTAGACGTCCAGCAGAGCGGCGGCATGGCCCCCGAATCCAAAATCACCGTCTACAACGTTCCCGATCTCTCCGACGAATCCATCATTGCCGGCCTCGATCAGATTGTGAGCGACAACAAGGTCGACGCAGTCAGCATATCCTTCGGAGGCCCTGAGCTCGGCTACACCGCTGCCTACAACGGCGGAACCGATTTCACCTACCTCCTCAAAGCCGAGGACGAGATTATCGCCAAAGGCAGCGCCATGGGCATCACCTTCATCGCCTCCTCGGGCGATTTGGGCGCGCTTTCCATTCCCTCCGCTGCCTGCTTCTACGACAATGCGCCCGACCCCTGCGGCACCTTCCAGGCTTCAGCTGAGTTCCCCGCCTCCAGCCCCCACGTCACCGGCGTCGGCGGCACCAACCTCGTCACCACCTACGACGCCAATAATCCCAGCGACCTCAACTCCGCCTACATCTCCGAAGAAGCCTACGCCGACTCCATCTCCGGTGACTACCAGTACGGCACCACCGCGACAGGAGCCTACTGGGGATCCGGGGGCGGCGATAGCATCCTCTTCGCCAAACCCTTCTACCAGCTCCTCGTACCCACCGGCAGAGACACGCGTACCGTTCCCGACGTCGCGCTCCACATGGGCGGCTGCCCCGGTATTCCCCCCGGCATGACCGAAATCTGCAATTCGGAGGATAGCTCCGACATCGAGGCCTTCGCCGGCGATTACTACGGCGTCATCGGTACCAGCGCTTCCGCGCCCGCCTTCGCTGGCCTCACAGCCCTGAACATCGAGAAGTCACACGGCCGCGTCGGCAACGAAAACCCCTACATCTACACCCTGGCCGCCCTACAATCGATTGGCCTCATCCGCAACGTCTTCCACTGGGGCATCCCGGGCTTCAATGGCCTGTACAGCTCCGGCAACCAGGGCTATAACCGCGTGCTTGGCAACGGAACGCTATACGGCAAGGACTTCCTCCTTGCCCCCAGCGTCCCCTCGGCAGGCATCCCACAAACCCCCACCAACCCATAAACCGGTTCCTGCAGTTCAACAGCAAACGCTGCGCAATGGCCGTTTCCTCCAAAGGAAACGGCCATTGCTTTGAAATGACTACTCCCGCCGTCCGCGCAGGACCGAATGCCCCATCCGTACGCGCTTTTGCGAACGGGTGGGAGACGATCCCAGCCCGCCACGACTAACGCCCCACAAAACCCTCGCCGTCCGCGCAGGACTCCGCGCGGGACCAACCACCACCACCCGGCGTCTCCAGCCGCAACACTGCCCCACGTTTCACCCGCACACTGCACTTCCCGCGCAGCTCCCGCTCCTCATCCCCCTCACGCAACACCGCCCGTCCCACAGCGCCCTCCGCACCACCCGCCAGCCCATACGGCCTCCCCACCCGCCGATCCGCCAGCAACGTCACCTCCGCATCGCACAGCATCTCCAACTCCTTCACCAACCCGTCGCCACCGCAATGCAATCCTTCTCCGCCCGAGCCACGCCGATACCCATACCGCCGCATCCGCAACGGATACGCAAACTCCAAAGCCTCGACCGGCGTATTCAGCGAGTTCGTCATATGCGTCTGCACGCCCGACAGCCCATCCCCCGCAGCGCTCGCGCCCATCCCTCCTGCAGTCGTTTCGTAGTACGTGAACACCGCACCCGTCCGCGCATCTACACCACCAATCGTAAGATTGCTCATCGTCCCCGCACTCGCTGCAGGAACCCGCTCCGGCGCCGCCAACGCTAGCGCCCGCAGCAATGTATCCACAATCCGCTGCGACGTCTCCACATTCCCGCCAGCCACAGCCCGCGGTGGCAGCGCGTCGACAACACTCCCCGCTTCCGTAACCAACGTCAGCGGCCGCAGAATCCCCGCAGTAGCCGGAGCATCCTCTCCCAGCAAACACCGCAGCACATAAAAGCAAGCCGACAGCGTTATCGCCCTCACCGCATTCACACTCCCCGCCACCTGCCTTGACGTCCCCGCAAAATCAATCTCCATCTCCCCCGCATCCGCATCCACCGAAATCTTCACCGCAATCCTTACGCGTTCATCACTCACGCCATCATCATCCAGAAAATCCTCCGCCTCGAACGTCCCCGAAGGCAGCCCCCTCAGTTCCGCCCGCACCAGCCGCTCCGAATAATTCAGCAACTCATCCCCCAGCACGCCAAGCCGCTCCACCCCATACCGCTCCGCCAATCCCAACAACCTCTGCTCCCCCACGCGACAAGCCCCGATCTGCGCCGCAAGATCTCCCTCCCGCTCCTGTGGCGTCCGCACATTCAGCAACACCATCGACATCAACCCCTCATCCACGACGCCACCTCGCACCAGCTTCACCGGAGGAATTCTCAACCCTTCCTGAAAGATCTCCCTTGCCGGCCCCATCGACCCCGCAAACATCCCACCAACATCCGCATGATGCGCCCGCGCCGCCACAAAAAAACTAGCCGCCTCCGCTCCCTCACAAAATACCGGCATCACCATCGTGATATCCGGCAGATGCGTTCCCCCCGCATAAGGATCATTCAATATCGCCACATCCCCGCGCTCCAGATTGAGCGCCCGCACCGCCGCCTCCACGCTCATCGGCATCGACCCCAAATGCACCGGCATATGATCCCCCATCGCAATCACCCGATGCTCCGCGTCAAACACGGCGCAGGAATAATCCCGCCGCTCCTTGATATTCGGAGAGATCGCCGTCCGCCTCAGCGCCGCCCCCATCTCCTCCGCAATCGAGTGCATCGCACTCTGAAACACCGCCAGCTCCACCGCATCCACACCGCTCATAGCATCAACCTCCGCAACACAAAGTCACTCGTTCTCGATCTCGCCTTCTACCGTTGCTCGCACCACATCGTCATCTCGACCGAAGCGCGCAGCGCGTAGTGGAGAGACCCCTGTATTTGCCTTTGCCCTTGCCTTTGCTTTTGCTCTTGCCTTTGCCCTTGCCTTTCTTTCTGTCATTCCCTCTGGGAATCTGCTTCTGTCCTTCCGTTTCTTTTTGCCCTTGCCTTTCTGTCTGTCATTCCGCGCGCAGCGAGCGAACCTGCTTTCTCCCGTTCTTGCTCTTCACTCCGCCTCCCCCACATCGATCACCAAATTCCGCAACTCATCCACAACCAGCCGCGCCCCCGGCGGCACCACCGTAGCAGACGTATACTCGGCCACCAGCGCCGGCCCCTCAATCGCATCCCCCGCCCGCAGCCGCTCTCGATCAAACACCCGCGTCCTCACCCACTCCCCGTCAAAATAAATTCGCTTCTCCCCCCGCAGCGCCGCCTTCCCATCCCCCACCCGCATCTCCTCACGCACCGGCTCATACTTCTCCGCACGCACCCGCACCCTCACCCGCACATTCACAATCTCCAACCCCCGTCCGCGATGCGCAAACCCATACAGTTGCTCATGCATGCCGTGAAACCTCTCCGCGACATCCACCCCATGCGCCATGTTCAGCTCATACCCCTGCCCCACGTACCGCAAATCCACACTCCGCTCCACCTCAAACGTCTTCCCCGCAAACTCCCTCGCACCCACCTCCTCCAGCGCGCGAAACTCCGCCTCTAATTCCGACATCCGCGTCCCCGGCACCATCAACGTCCGCGAATAGTCCCGCACCGCATCCGCCAGTAAAATCCCCACCGCGCTCAGCGCCCCCGGCATCGCCGGAATCATCACCGTCGGCACCCGCAACGCCCGCGCCACCCCACAAGCATGCAACGGCCCACCGCCACCAAACGCTACCAGCGTAAACCGTCGCGGATCATGTCCTCGCTCCACCGAAATCACACGAATCGCCCGCTCCATTTGGGTCTCGACCACCCGCAGAATCCCCTCCGCAAACGCCTCCACACTCCCCAACCCTCCGCGCCTCGCCTCAAAACAATCCCGCACCCGCGCTACATCGAGCCCCACTGCCCCACCCATAAACTGCTCCTCATCCAACCGCCTCAACAGCAAATTCGAATCCGTCACCGTTGGCAACTCGCCTCTCCCAAAGCAAACCGGCCCCGGCTCCGCGCCCGCAGACTCCGGCCCCACCCTTAACAACCCTCCCGCATCAAACCGCGCCAACGACCCACCTCCAGCGCCCGCCGTATGAATGTCCAGCATCGGCACGCTCACCGGCACCCCCGCCACCACACTCTCCTGCGTCCTCCGCACGCCCCCCGTCTCCGCATCCGCGAGAAACACATCCGTCGACGTCCCGCCCATATCGAACCCAATCACCCGTTCAAACCCCGCGGCCTTCGCCATCGCCCACGCGCCCATCACTCCGCCTGCCGGCCCACTCAGCACGGTCCGCACCGGCTCCTCCGCCGCCAGCCCCGCCCCCACGATCCCACCCGACGACTGCATCACCTCCACCGTCCCCCCCTCGTACCTCCTCGCCACCTCCGCCTCCAACCCCAGCAGATACCCCCGCATCTTCGGCGTCAGATAAGCATTCACCACCAGCGTCGACCCACGCTCATACTCCCGAAATTCCGGCACCATCCGATGCCCCACCGACAGCGGCAGCCCCAACGTCTCCAGAGCCTCCATCACCCGCGCCTCATTCTCCGCATTCAAAAACGCGAACAGCAGCGACACCGCCACCGTCTCCGCCCCACTAGCCCGCACCCTCTCAACCAGCTCCTTTAACTCCGCATCGGAAGGCCGTCTCAGCACCTCCCCCTCAGCGCTAAGCCTCTCCGGCACTCCAAATCTCAACTCTTCCTCCACCAAACAAACCGCCGCAAGCTGTGTCCACGCATAAAGTTTCGGCCGCGTCTGCCGCCCAATCGCAATCGTGTCCTCAAACCCCGCGGTAGTAACAAACGCCACCCGAGCCCCGGTTCGCTCCAACATCGCATTCGTCCCCACAGTAGTCCCATGCCGCAACTCGACGGCCGCACCCACCCCCAGCAACCCCACCCCCTCCATCACCGCCCGTCCCGGATCACCCGGCGTAGACCGCACCTTCACCACGCGCATCTCCCCATCCACCATCGCGACGCAATCCGTAAACGTCCCCCCGGTATCGATAGCAATCCGCAAAGCTTCCCCCACAATCCGCCTCCGCAAACCAATCCCCACCAGTATGCTTGAACGAACCCGCACCACCGCACCCTAATCCCTGTTCCCTAATCCCTGCCCTTATGTCCTGGCTAACCACCGCATCCCCCGCCCAGCGCCGAGCCCTAGCCGCGGCCGCTCTTGGCTGGATGCTCGACAGCATGGATGTCATGCTCTACGCGATGATCCTCCCTGCCGTCCAGCGCGACCTCCGCCTATCCTCGGCAATGTCCGGCGCGATGATGTCGGCGACGCTTCTTTCCGCCGCTGCCGGTGGCCTCTTCTTCGGCTGGTTTGCGGACCGCCTCGGACGCACCCGAGCCCTCAACGCCAGCCTCCTCATCTACTCCGTCGCCACCGCCGCCTGCGGCCTCACCCACACGGCTCTCGCCCTAGCCGCCTGCCGCATCCTGCTCGGCCTCGGCATGGGCGGAGAGTGGGCCTCCGGAGCCGCTCTCGTAGCCGAAACCTTCCCACCAGCCGCCCGAGGTAAAGCCCTCGCCTTCGTGCAAAGCTTCTGGGCCATCGGCTATGCCCTCGGAGCCGCCCTCACCGCCCTCATCCTCCCGCGCTTCGGCTGGCGAGCCGTCTTCTTCGCAGGCATCCTCCCCGCGCTCCTCACCCTCTGGATCCGCCGCAGCGTTCCCGAACCAGCCCTCTTCCAACGCGACCGCCAACCCGACCCCTCGCCTCTGCAGCTCTTCCGCGGCCCACTAGCCCGCCCCACCCTCATCTGCGCCACCATGAACGCGGCCACCCTCTTCGCCTGGTGGGGCCTCTTCACCTGGACCCCCCGCTTCCTCTCTCTCCCCATCGCGCAAGGTGGCCACGGCCTCTCCATCGTCAACACCTCCACCTGGACCATCGTCATGCAGCTCGGAACCTTCGCCGGCTACCTCAGCTTCGGCAGCATCGCGGAAAAGTTCGGCCCCAAGCGCACCTACATCGGCTACCTACTCATCGCGGCCGCAGCAGTCCCCCTCTTCGCCAGCGTCGCGAACCCCTGGCTGTTGCTGATCATCGGCCCCATCGTAGGATTCTTCGGCACCGGCTACTTCAGTGGCTTCGCAGTAATCGCCGCCGACCTATTCCCCACCCCCATCCGAGCCATGGCCATGGGCTTCGTCTACAACATAGGCCGCATAGCCAGCGCCGCCGCCCCCTACCTCATCGGTCTAATCTCCGAACACCACGGCCTCCCGGCTGCCCTCCTCATCACCTCCGCCGCTTTCCTCCTAGCCGCCCTAATCGCCACCGCCCTGCATCGAGACACTCCCACCCCTCCGGCCTAACACTCTTGCGCCGCCCCTCCAGCTTGGGTCCCCATCCATCGGGCGGCAACTTGCGCGATGGGTGGGCCCCACTCTGCCGAAGGCAGGAGTGAAGCCGCAGGCGTAACGACCCAATTGCCCTCGTTCACACCGCCACAACTCTCCCCAGAATGCTACCCTCAACCCAACGCATGGCCAACCCGAAAAAGCCGCCCTACCCCTTCGTTCTCGACGCACTCGCCCCTCTTGACCCCGAAGTCCGCCGCATGTTCTCCGGCTTCGCCATCTACTCCGGCAACCTGCTCATCCTCATGCTCCGCGACCATGCCACCTCGGTCCGCGACAACGGCCTCTGGCTCGTCCTCTCCGAAGCCACCCCTCCAAACGACCCCACCCTCCGCCGAGACTTTCCCTCCCTCCGCCGCATCGAGCTCCTCGGCAACAAGATCCACCACTGGCTCCTCATCCCCTCCGACAGCCCCACCTTCGAGTCCGAATCCCTCCACGCCTGCGACCTCCTCCTCCGCCACGACCCCCGCCTCGGCAGAATTCCCAAATCCCGCCGCTAGCCCCATAACGCGAAGCTTCTCGCCTTTCGCGACAAACCTGTCAAGCCCCCGAACACCCTTAAAAGCACCAAAACTCCTATATCCATTGGCGATTTATATTTTCAAAACCTGGCATAATCGCCCCTCCAACTCACTACAATAGAAGTAGGCACTAAAAACCAAACGCCCTGCTAACACCGTGCAACCCACTCCCTCGGGGACACTTATGCCACCCAACCCGCCTGAATGGAATATTTTGGAGGCAATTTCCCTGTCCCGAGGGGGGTACTTTGTCACCTAACCTGCCTGAATGGACTAGTTTAGAGGCCCTGTCACCCATCCCAAGGGGGATACTTTGCCACTTAACCATCTTGTTTTGAATCGCTTACAGGCGAAGTATGACTTGGGGGGGTGGGGGGCGTGGCCCAACAACTCACCGTCAAGACATCCATAACATCGCATCCGGTTCGTCGGCAGTTACCTCTGGGAGGGCCTCATCGCCCCTCAACTGATCTGCGCGAATGGCCGCTGCCACCAGTACCCACATCATCCCCATAATCTCCAGGTAGGTCCACCTGTCGCCAAAACAGTTGGCCACCACGCAAGTGCACATGGCGACGAAGAGACCCAGACCGAGACCTCGGTATAGCGGATCCTGGGCCCGCCTGAAGAGTCGGTAAGACACTGAGAACATTTGTTGAAGAAGGAAGAAAGCGATGATGAGCCCAATAAGCCCTGTTTCCACCATCACTTCGACAAACCAGTTGTGGGTGTCTCCCAGCTCGTCTACATGCTGGCCATACTGGTAGGTGCCAAAACCATTTCCAAAAATTGGATCGGCGAGAATTGACCTTTCTGCATCCGCCCAGAGATCCACCCGCTCCTGGGCTGAGGCTTCGAGTTGCCCGCTGGAATCGTGCGTCATCATCACTCGTTGGCGGACTGCCACCGGAACGGTGGCTTGCCACGTAA
>Ga0302226_10000077_pt1 | contig 87817 bp, 134 predicted proteins | sample II_Palsa_E3_3_FD_193524 | JGI IMG/M metagenome (GOLD analysis project Ga0302226, IMG submission 193524) | Peat permafrost microbial communities from Stordalen Mire near Abisko, Sweden - II_Palsa_E3_3 | ecosystem: Environmental > Terrestrial > Soil > Palsa > Peat permafrost | place: Sweden...
CACGTCCACTTCGAGAATTATGTGACCCTCAGCGATCAGCTCTTGGAACGCGGTAGTGCGCCGATGGCCGTCGACGACGAACGAACCGCCTACATCGTTACGCACGTCGATTGCCGGCATGCTCGCACCGGCTAAGATGTCTAGCTTCATCTTACCGATTTTCTCGCGCGCCTCCGGCGTATCGATTCGCACATTGAAGCCCTCCTCGATCAGGAGCAGCGCTGGGTTCAGCTTGTAGTACTTTGAGTGTTTTTTGACGCCAGGTTCGTGCCCTTCGGCGCGCTGTTTCATCGAAAGTATTTGTGCCATTCGGATACCTTGGGGTTGGGTGTATCCGAATAATACACAAACGAAAACGCTTTGTAGAGCGCTTTTCGTTTTATTTGTCACGCATTTCTGCTATCGATCGGTACACAGCTGCTGGGTGGATACGTAACCGTCCGTATCGTATAATTTATTGCACCTTATAATTTTTCATAGGGTCCTCAGCGCTCTATGAAAAGCCCCGCTCTTGGCGGGGCTCTCGTATTTTACATAATCTTAATTATCGAACTTATCAAGGGTTAACCTGATAACCTACAAACGACTCGGCCTCGTCCTTTGCTTCTTGGAAAGCCGCGGCGCTTAGGTAAGCTACCCACGCCTCGACCGGACGTGCGCTGTCCGCAATTTTCAGCCACAGCGCCCGATCCTGCTCTGAAAGCCCGTTGAACCAAGCAATCCCGGCGACCGGGTCTACTGTGACAGGAAACACACCGCCGCCGGCTTCGACGCCGTCCTCAAACAGCTTGAGACGCCATCCGCCTCCAAGCTCGTAGCTCGGGTCGAGCGTATAGCTACGGCGGAGCATTATTTGCCGGCCGCGGCGTTATCCGCGTCAATCTGCTCGCGCGAGCGACGCGGACGCTTCACTCGAATCATGCCGAACACCTGCGCCACGGTGAAGCCGTACATCCGCACGTCATCACGGATTACGGCGAGCGCCTGCTGCTCCGCCTCGGGAGCTAACAGCGAAATACGTTCCTGGAGCACCTGAAGTTCGTCCTTCAACTGCTTTAGCGTTTGAGTCATTCCATACCTCTCGATTGTCAGGCTGCGATTGCGGTCTGACGCCTACGTTTAACCTGCACTAAATCCGTCCGCGGGTCTATCGAAGCCGACTCGAAGAAGCCGGACTCTTCCAGGTTCCTGAGTGCGCCCTTGAGCATGTAGCGAAACTTGGCCAGTGTGGCGCAGCTGCTGCCACAGAGCGTGTACAGCGTCGATGTCTTGTAGGCGTAAGGCTCGCGATGTGTGAAATAAAAACTGTGCAGCCACTTCTCCAGCGACGTGAGCGACAGGCGCTGCTCCCAGTCAACTAGCGTGAATTCATCCTTGCCGAACAGATTAATGATGTCGGGGTCAAGACGGAACTGCCATTTGACGTGTTTCCCCTGTTCGGACTCTTCGCCCTCTTCTCGCCATTTCAACTTAGCGATCAAGCGGCCGTTGTAACCGTTCCGTTTTCTCTTAGGCGCTGCCGCGCCGGCAGCGACGCTCGCCTCCACTTCGTCCTCGTTGGTGTACGTGACCCATATGGTGCCCTCAGAGAGTCTGCCGATGGATTCCAGGAGGCGTTTGTACTTGTCCGACGACCTGCCCCACCCTAGCGCCGTCAGAACCATGTGGCCCGTGACGACGAACGGCTCTCCGACATCAACCATCCGACCCAAGTGGACGATCTGAAGGAACACGTCCTCGTCGTCCTGCCGCAGCTCCTCACCCGTGTACTGGATCACGATTCCCTGCAGCGACGCTATGACCTCTCGTGCGTACATGCGGCGCGGTTCATTGCGGTTTCCCACAGTGAACAAGGCGCATCGAGCCAGCGAGTTAGGAAGCCCCCTCACCTTGTCAGACCAGAGCATCAACTGCTGGATCACCTTTAGTTTCAAGGCTTTCTCAGGCTTAGCTTTTACCGACTTCGAAGCCCGCTGAGCAACCTCGTGTACCCTGTCCATAAACTGCCGTGCGTCTTCCATCGCTGGCCTCTTGCGTGTTGGTTTTCAGGACTCTAGCACGGGGTCCAAATCAAATTAAAGCGGAAATGTTCGCCTTAAGACTGATGGCACTTGATGTTCGCCTTTTGACTGATGCACTCTTTCGCCTTATGGCTGATGTCTAGATTCGTCTTTTGACTGATCCGAGTAACCTCGCCTTTAGGCTGATCGCTGCATTCGCCCTATGACTGACGGTTTTCGTCTGAAGACTGATCAATGTCGCCTTTAGCCTGACAAAAACTCGCCTTTAGGCGCATCCATATTCGCCTTTAGCCTGACAACGCATTTCCTGTAAAGCCTTATAAACAAAGGGCTTCCAGAATTTCTGAAAGCCCCCTAATCGTCTTTAATGTTTATAAATGGTTTACCCCTTGAATCATCAGCCTAAAGGCGATATTCGCAGCGTCCGCGCCCTTCTCTCAAACCTCGAAACTACTTTAAAAGAGCCATCAGTCAAAAGACGAAAACCAGCGATTCTGCTCTTGTAAACCATCAGTCAAAAGGCGAATATCACGATCACTCTAAAGACGAAAACCGGTTTAGCAGAAAAGGGGCAAAACCTTTGTTAGTGAGCACTCACTTTAGCTCTATGCCCCGTTCTGCCATCATCCGCCGGATTTCCGTCTCGATTCCACGCGCAGCTATCTTAGTCATGCTTTCGCCTGGCGTGTATGTCGCCAGCTCGTTCAAAACTTCGTGCAGATCAGAGCGAATGCGAACGTTGAACTGCGTCGTCGGCACCTTCTTCGGCAACACGCGCCAATCAGTTGCCGGTGCTGCGGTTTCTGCTTCAAGAGCCGCGGCCGGCGGCGCTTCCTGCTGTTGCGTGGCTGCTACAGGTGCGGGGGCTGGCAGCGCCTCAGCTGCCGGCGGGACCTCGTTGATAATCCCCTGGACTTTGGCCAAGGTCTCTTCCGGCGTTGCGGCCCTGGGGCGCGCGGTCATGGGCTTACTCATTTCCGAAAATCTCCAGATAAAGGCTCTCAATTTCAGCTGCGGCTTTGGGGTCATACTCGCTACGAGACAGCTCACGAACGCCCTTCCCTGCCTCATATGCGTTCTGATACGCGACGCGCTCGCAAACACGCGAATCCAGCAGCTTCATACAGTCGCTGAACTCCGCGAATCCGTCCGTGAACCGTTTGAACTGGTTGCTCGACCCGTTGACCATGTTGAGCACCACGCACACGTCTTTGGGCGTCTCAATCTCAGCGTTGATGCGCCGGATAAAGTCTGCGAAGTCCGGGAACGTGCGTAGGTCTGCCGGCGACGGCTTGATCGGTACGATGGTCTTGTCTGCAATGACAATAGCCTCGCGCAAGTCCCGTGTGTCTTTACCGCCAATATCCACGATCACTGTGTCGAACGCCTCGCGCATCTTGATAAGCTCTTTCGTAAGGCTCTTACCCTTCGACACACACACGATCTGTGGAACCACCTCGTTATAGACTCGCGCGGCGGCCCACTCAGTTGTCGTGCGCTGCGGGTCTAGGTCGACCAGTAGGGTCTCAAATCCCCTACTCGCACGCTCCACGGCCATCTCTTCCGCGAGCGTGGACTTACCCACTCCACCCTTCTCTGCACCAAACGTATATAGCATCACCGCTCCATGTGATTAACCCATCTACCAGATTAGCGGCGTCAGTTCGGCGAGTCAAACGTTTAAGTGATAAATGCCGTATTTATAGTTTTGTGTTGGCATTCCACTACGCTGATACATCATGCTATATAGCACCGTGTATGTGTAGCATTGCATATAGCACGCTATATAGCACTGACGCTATATGTGTTGATTAAAACAGTTGATCAGTCGGCGGAGTGGGGCGCGGTACGGGTGCGTCATCAGGCCAATGGTCGGTCCAATAGATAGTTGCTCGGATGTTTGCGGGCTTGCTCGCTGCTTCGGCTGCTTCCTTGCGTGTGCAGTCGGAGGGTGCTGGGCTTGACCACTCATAGCCATTCCACCAGCGCCACGCAGATAGGTTATTGAAGCGCGACGCAATCCACCAGCCAATGAACGGGGGAGGGCCTTCGTGCCATACAGGTTTAGTCATAAATAAAAGCCCCTTCGGCAAGGAAGGGGCTATTTGAGCATAGGTGAGGGGAGGGCGATCAGCAGGACACTACCACGGCGGCCATCTTCATTTTACAGATCCCAGCACATCAGTAACGATAGCCCACAGAGCCTCAGGTGCCCATTGCTTGCGATCAAAGTCCACATCGGGGTCTACACCCAACGCACATAGGGAATGGGCACCGCGGGTGCCTTCGTCGGTCTTCTTCATGATGGTCGCCACCTTGCCGTCGCCGCCCGGTTGCGTCGAGTGGTAGCAATATGCCATAAACCGGTATTCCTGGCCGGCTTCGATCACATCTGCAGCTTGCTGGTGCACTGCCAGCGTAAAGTCCGGTTTCCAGGGCCTATTGCCGCGTTTGGTGCGTTTCCCTTCGTGCAGGTAGGCCATATGCGTAGAAAGGTCGGAAACCTGCCTGGTGGCCGTATAGCGCACGTTTATCTGCTGGCCAACCAGGACACGGGACGTAAAGCTGAACCGATGGTCATGGATCGCTGAATGCTCAAAACAGGAGCGGCGCGGCAGCTCCGGGTGCCAAACATGCATCCGTTGATTGCCGGCGAGCTTGACCTGGACAAATCCAAGGCCGTGAAGGGTGATATTTTCTTCTGTTGGTTCGAATTTCATGCTTCTAGTCCTTTTACTATCTGAATCGCAGCGTACTCAGCGCGGATCTGCGCTGCCTGCTTTTTAACGCTGCCCATGTCCTGACTATCCACCGTGAGCCGACGCAGGGCGTTGATCCGCTCGCAAGGCCAGGGAACGTCGGTGTGTCTGCATTGGTGCTGCTTCATGGCGTCGGCCAGGGTGTATCGGTGCGCCTTCTCTAAACTCGTTGTGTAGCCGTTTCCGCCTGCTTTCCACCACAGAGGGCAGTTGCCTGTGAAGCTGCGAGAGTCCTGCAGGTAGTACAGCGGCTCCGCAGGAGCTTCTACCTCCAACGCAGCGTCGATCCGACTTAGTAGCTCCACAGGAACTGTAAGAACTAGACTTTTAGGAACCAAATGCGGTCGCGCCGCATTCGCATTGTGCCGTTTCAAGCCTGCAATTTCCGTCAGCAGCTCTTTCATCCCGTTGCTCCGTTCCGCGCGCAGGTGTCCATTCCGCAGTGGCCTGGGTAATCGCCCCCTCTGATATATTCCCGCCACTCGTCCATCCCCACAAATGGGCTGTGCGGATCGTGTTCGAAGACCGGAGTAGAGGCCTTCGGCTCAAGTGCAGCCTGCACGGACTCCTGGAACGCGCCAGGCCGAGACGCTTTCGGACGGCACCTGTCACTCGCCCAGGCCGCGCTATGCCGTGCGTGCGACTTGTGTCTGTTGTCCGCATTCAAGCAATTCCTGCCTCGCCTGCTCCTGCGGTGCTTAGTATGCCTTATCTTCCGTGACGCGCCGACACGCTCGTAGCCGTAATCGCGGCGTTGGGCTTTCATACTGGGGTCTCCCCATGAAACTGATCAGCGCCGATGTAGATGCTTTCTGGCGCTTCCGGCCACTCGCGGCGCGTTACGTCGAAATCTCCTTGATTCCAGCGTCTCAGGAACTGCAATCCGTCATCGGTTTCGAGCGCGAACTGGATGGCATCTAATGCCGGGTTAGGCGCGACTGAGGTTTCGGCCGGCTGTTCAATCTTGCGCGCAATCATGCCGAGAACGGAAAACAGGCAACCCATCAGCTCACTATCGCCCTTCGGCACTGCGTCATTCAACCCCAGTAGATTGACGATCCGGCGTAAGCGAAGGGCAGAGTGATCGTCAACCGGCTCAGCTTCCTTGGCCGCGTAGACCCTCGCTGCCCAGTCCGCGAACTTCTCGCCGTCGCGGCGTGCGGGAATCGGGGCCACACGCTGCGCCGTCATTTCAACGTCATGACATCGGCGTGCCCAGTACGCGGTCTTGGCGCGTTCTTCAAGTAATGCCGAGTCAATGGTTTCTTTCGAGCGCCTCAGGCCTGACCGTACTCCGGCGTCGAAAACCTCCTGGCTCGTAGGCGTGCGACGGCGCATAGCATAAAAAATGTCTTCGAATCCGGTCAGGGTATCCGGAGTTATTTCGACAGGGTTACCGGGTTTTGCAGTCACTGCGCACCTCCTTTTAAGCGTCCTTCGATTTGATGCTGCTGAATAGCCGTCCCGACAGATGAATACCGCGCCCACGGGTGCGCTCTCCATAGCCCTCGTCGTGCGGCCGGTGCCTCTATCGGAGTCGGCGGTTATCATGAGGATTTCCGCCCGCTCACGAGCCACGTCAGGATCTCGGCCAGGTGCTCGTCGTTACCTGTCTTGTGGTGCGCCATCGCGTAGGTCACAATCTGGTCCGTTTTCAGGGAGTCGAGACTGCTCCCCTCAGCGATTCCTAGTTTTTCCAGCTCTGCGAGAGCGGGGTAGTAGCCCGCTGAGGTTCCCGCCGGGATGTCGTTAATGTAATCGACCATCTTCCCCGTAAAAACGACCGCGAGAGGGGAGTGGCCTGCGCTCAACGCTGCCACAAAGCCGCGGACTAAGTCGTCGGCCGTAACAGGTACAGGGCGCTGCGCGACGGGTACGCTTTTACCGCACCTATCGGGTTCCCCGTTAGCCGCTGCATAGCAAGTGCCGTGCTCTTCGCATCCGACGCCCATGTCACATGCGGTGTTAGGTTGTTCGGTCATAGCTGGTGTGCCAAGGTTACGGCCATATCCCGGAGTCGCGGATCTGCCTTTGTGAGAACTTCCAGTAGGAGGCGTTTTTCCTCCAAGTAAATCACAGCGAACTTGGGGTCGTGCTCCACGATGCTGCTCATGTTGCTGATCAAGTCCGCGCATTTGATCGTCTGGACCCAGGGCGGCGCAGCCACTAGGCGGGCGCGAGACTTTGCGTTTCGCACGCCGCGGTTGCCGGTCTCAAGGTCGGATAAATCCGCTACACCGAAAGCCACGATGCTCCCGAATTTCTGCTTAAGCTCATCGAATGAGACGCCCTGGTCTTCCATGCAGTCGTGCAGCCATGCAATGGCAATCTCGGTGCCATTGGCGCAGGAATGATCAGACGTAGCCGCCGCAACAATCCCGGCGACCTCGGCCAGATGATCGATATATGGATTGCCAGTGTACTTGCGCACCTGGCCCTTGTGCGCGGCGCGGGCGAATTGCATGGCCCGAAAGGCTAGATCAGTCATTTACTTGTTCCTTCAACGAAGGAGCAAGCAGACTTTTCCGCAGCGACGCGAGCCACTGATTACCTGACTCTGTGCGCTCAACGCCCTTGCGGTACTCTCTGTCGAGGTACACAACGTTTTCACGCACCCTCTTGATAGTCGCGACAAGCCACTCAGCGGGCGTTACACGCTCCGGAGGGGTGTCGTATTCCGTGCTGCAATCCGAGTCCATCGACATGGATAGCTGCTCGATCATGAATTTTTTGAATGGCGCGTGCTCGTCGGTCGGCGGCGTCCAGCACTTCACGCTCTCCAGCATTGCTCGATACTTGTCGCGCAGCGCATTTTTGTCTGCCACGCGTTTTTCGTACTGCTCGGAATCCTGCTGAAAGCTGGCTTCGTACTGCTCATCGCTATCGCTCACCGACATTGCCAGATACTGCTCAAGCTTGACTCGCGACTCGGCAAGCGATCTCGCGTAATACTCAGACGGCTCAAAACGCTCCGGGATTGGCTTGCCCATCGGTTCGTCGCGCATACTCATGCACGCACCCATTGCGCGGGCGCATCGCATCACGAACTGCTCGAAAGTAATGCCGTCCGCGATGGTGGCTGTGTAACCTGTAGGCATTTTTAATGCTCCAATTTTCGTTAAAGGCAGGGATCGCCGCAACTTACGCAGGGATCGCCGGCAGACTGACGAACGGAAGGGGACTCAGCACTAGCTGGCATACGCCGGGCACTTGCCAGAGCTTCCAGCCCAGGTTCAAGCGCGCGCAGCGTGTGCTGCTGTAGATCCACACGCCGTAAAACTGCCACGCGTTTGAGGTCCAGGCGAAGTACCAACCGCTCTGCGTCAATGCGCCGCCGAGAGGGAGTGTGCCGAACAGTTTGGGCGTTGCCGTTACAGACACCCCTGCAACGTCGATACCGAAGCCGTAGGCGGGATTGCGCATCAACCACCATATCCGGTTGACGTAACGTCGCCAGCCGGTCTGAGGGGGCGTAAACCACGCGTGTGAGGCTTGAAACGCTGTATCGCCGTCGAGCGAGTTGTCGGGCGTCTGAAACCACCACAACCATGTCGGGAGATAGCCGGTCGACGTGGCGAAAGCGGGGAGAAGCAGGGCGGCAGGGTAGGCGATCAGTGTAAAGGCGAAGTTCAGGGTCGCCGCGAGTAGCCAGCGCGTCGTATTCACGACTATCAGCGCGAAACAGCGTAAATATTTCATGATGGAAGACTCCGATTTGAGTAGGATAACTAATCTTTATTTTGTGATTTATGTCGGTCGTTTATTGTGCTCTTACGCGGGTGTGCTCACGGGGCTATCGTCCGCTACCGCATGAATGGTGATACCGCGCCCGCCACCGCTATTTACCTTAATCTTTTTGCTCTCGTCATGTCCCTGCCGACGCACCAATTCGGTAGTGAGGCCGACGAACGCACCGGTCAGGACTGACAGGACATCGGATGCTGCCTCTTGAGCCAGAGCCAGCTCAATCGCGGTTCCGAGATTGCTGAGTGCCTGATAGGGCTCCGCTGCAGGCGCGCTCTTCTCCAGCGCAAACCAAGCCCATGCGGCTAACCCTCCCGGGCTTGGCGGCTTAACATCGGCGTGATGCTGAGAGAGGTAGGTCTGCAACGTCGCGAATTCCGCAGCGTCTGTCCGTGCGGCTGCGTTGATCGGTAATTTAGTCGTCATTTAAGTTCCTTTATCGCGGCCTGAGCCTCGTTTGAGGCTCAGGCCGCTGGTGTGAGTTACGCCAGAGATTCAGACCAGACAAAATCATAAAAATCGCCGCCCCATAGCGCCTTATGCTTACGTACTGCCGCGACAACGTCCATTCCCTTAGCCGTCATCGATACCGTACCTGAACCGAATGAGATGATTTCCACGTATCCGGCGGCAGCGCAGTCCGCGAGGCAGTTCCAGTCGTCATGCCCTTCAATTTGAACCGTTTCACCAAATCCGTCACGCGCAACTGTGTTGTCTTCTTCTTTCCAGCGTGCCAAGTGCGATTTACTCGGGTGGCGTAGCTTGTTCACGCGCATGCGCCGATTATCAATCTTTCCTTTCCCGTCCTTGCCGTCGACACAGAGCGATTCCACGTATGCCAACAATGACCAATGACCTTTGCCGAACTGCGATACCGGTACTGCCGTACATGCTTCGTGAGGTGCTGCGTTCATTTCTATTCCCTGAGTTCTTGATTGAATCGATATTCCGAGTGACTTAACGTCACCCACTCCCCGTTTTCCCCTCTCTTTAAAATCGTCTTGCTGAAGCCCCAGTGATACAAGCGAATCACGAGGCGCGTACCGTCTGATCGATCTTTACGCCCCATACACAAAAATGGCCCTCCAGAACCTCCATTCTTCATTCGCCTGCTTCCTCCAACACAGCCCGCGCTATCGTTCGCAGGTCGTAGATGCTTTCGTCACCTTCGGCCGCAATCTTGCGCATCGCGGTAGTGAGTAGGTGGATTTTCTTGTGCAGCTGCTCGAACGTGGTCGGCTGCTGGCGAGTGCCGTTCGATTTAACTGACTCTCGGAATGCTTCGAATTCGGCTTGTTGGGTAGCGTCACTACGATCTGAGCCGTAACGTCCTGTAGAGGGAGACCCGGACAGCAATGCCGCTTCCCTTGCAGCTACTTGCTCTACCTCTCGCGCCCTGTCTCTTCGCCTGCGAATTTCTGCTACGAAAGGTGGCACAATCGCCGGACGAATGCCTTGGATCTGCGCGGCAACCAGCGCGCTGGTTGCCGCATACGCCTGCTCCATGTAATTCGGCGCGCGGCGCTGCTCGCGAGAGAGGGGAGGGGCTTTCAAGCACGGACCGCTCAGCTCTGACTCAGCCTTTCCGCAGTGCCTGCACATATCCAAAGCTACTTCGCCGTTACGGCCGAGAAGCTGTTCCGGGATACCTTCGTCGCCGTCCATATAGACGCTATGACGGCTCATGGCTTCGCGCGCTTGTCGAGTTCTGCTATCAGCTCGGGGTCGGTTAACCAGTTCGCGGGTGTGAGCGAGTCTCTGTTAGCCAGTAACGCCAATACGGGTTTGCGGTAATCTCGGCTCGCCAAAAACTCATCTATTGGCACGCCGTCCACGTAAAAGGCCAGCACCCTCTGCTCAGCCCGAGCGAAATCGAACTCAGACATATAGCCGGCAAACCCGCGGTCGCTATCGGTAATCTTCGCATCCCAGGAGGTAGGGCGGGGCGGTTGAGTGCGGCCGGTAGGACTGGCAGCGGTTTGCGTACCCGTTAGGGCAGCTGCTTGTGCGTAGCGCTCTCTGTCCTCGTAATATGCTTGATCAATCTCAGGCGCGCGGGCCAGCATGTCAGCTGTGGACTCGTGCCTCGTCGGCATCCAGAGCGCGCGCCACGCAGATTTGATACGGGTGAGGAATTCGGAAAACATTGTCGATCCTGAGATAAGGGGATTACCAAGCGCCAGCGCCGAGCTGGCAGTAAGTCGAACTGGACGCGATGATGTGTTTTTGGCGGTCGCGGGTGCTGCCGCGATCCGAATAATCGTCACCGTCCATCGCGTGAAACGTCCCATCAGCTTCGAAGAAAATGTTTGCCTGATCGCCGTACTCCTCCTTGAGGTTTGCATCCAGGCCATTGATCAGCGATGTGATTTCGTTAAGGCGAGAGACTATCTGTTTCTTTGACATTGCCATGCTCAGCGCCCCAGCACGAATTGACGCAGTTGCTGCCGGGCTTCGTGACGCACTGCGCGGCGCTGTGCCCGTGCAGATGCTTTCGCCCAAGTACGCGGTGCGTCAGCCGCGCTATGGCGGCTATCGTCTCGGGTGTCCACTTTGTTTTCGTTCTCTGTGAAAGTCTGCGTTTTCATGGTAGTCAAATTGCTAGGGAACTTCGCAATCTCACAACTGTCGTTTCGAAAAGAAACGCGATTATGAGGCCGATACAGAAAGGTCTGTTAGGAAAATTTTAGAGTCACGCGCTTTGCGTTGCGCGCCCGCATCAAGCAATTTTAAGGACTGCTTACTGCGGACTAACTATACCAGTTTTATAGTTTTGTACAAAACGAAATGCGCTTTACAGAGCGTTTTCGTTGAAATTCTATTTATAACCATTCCGGCCGTAAACCGCTGGACTCGGCACTGATTTGCGGTATGCAACATAACCGCGCGCCTGCCGATCGATGCGCAGTCCTTGCGCATTGCATACAGAAAGTAGTTCGGCCCAAGCTACGCCCATTTGCTCGGCACGCGCCTTGGTGCAAACGACCGCGCTACGCGTACCTGCTACGCACTCAGCGACCTCGGTCTTGAAGTCGTCGAGTGTCGGGATTCCTGGTTGGTATTTCGTATTCATTATTCAATCCAGAGGGCGACGTGGTGTTTCATCCGAGCATTCCCATCTCTTCCTGCACTGCCGTAAGGAACTCGTGAGCTTGCGTCACGTACCCTGTCCTCTAACAGGCCAAGTGTCTGCGCTGCCCTGCGTAGAAAGCGACGCGACACCCGTGGTAGCGACATCCGCCGGCCGCCACACGCACCCACACGTATGACAAAGGTGCGAACGGTGGGGCGGGTTAAGCCATTGGTCGTCCATGCCGCCTAGCGCCAGATATTTGCGATACGCCTCGTCCGACTCGGATTCGTCGATGTGCTTCCTACCGCACTCCGGACAAAACAGCAGCATGGGAATCGGATCGACGGCTCCCGTGGTCATTTCGGAACTCTTGTCGAGCGTTGGGGTTACAAAGGGTCTGTTGAATGCCTTGGTCATTTCGGTCCTTCGATTAGGCACAGCGACCAGGCTACGGGCGGTTCTTTGCCGGCCTTTTCATAACGCTTGTCCAGCACCCCGCGTGCTTTCATCGCGGCTTGTTCGCAAGTGACAGCGCTTACCGTCACCGTGAAGCCGATGCCATATTTAAAACGCCACTTGGCGGGTACTTTGGTCAGACGCATGCCCAGCTCGGCGGCTAACATCTCAGCCATGTCGCGCTTGGTCAGCCCCTCGCATTCGTCATCGTCGCCTTCCGCCTGGTAGAGCAGGAATTTCGGTTCTGTTTTCACTTCAATCGTCCTTCAAGCTTTCAATAAGCAACTCGATAACGTCCAGGGCTTTCTCCAGGCCCTCCTTGGTTGCCTCTCGGCTGCGCGACGTGTCGCCATAGAAATCTTGGATGGCTTCTTTGAGTTGGGTTTCGGTCACGCTGCCGCCTTCGTGAATGTCCGCACGGTCGTCATCTTTTCCTCGGCTACACAGTCCAGCGCGTAGGCCGAGGCCATCCAATCGATAGCCTCGGGCTCACCGTGCTTACCGCCCCCATACCAGTAAGTCCAACCTATCCATGAACCGTCCGGGGCCTGCGCAGCGACTTCCTTAGCCTCGTAATAGCGCGAAGACGGCGCTGTCAAGCCTGTGGCGTGCTCGCCTTCGCGCAGTTCCGCAGCAGCTTCGCCGATGTCCTCCTCATCGGCTTCGTCATACAGGCCGTCGACGTTTTCAGCTGTGACTTCGACCAGCGGCTCACCGGAATCCGCAGATATTTTGTACAGAATCAGGTGTTTCAGTTTTTGTTCGGGTGTCATTTCAATTCTCCTTGAGTCTCACAGACGACCAGTAAAGTGCGAGTTACCTCGTGCGGCCTGAGCGTGGCGTTCCAGCTGGCCACGATCTCGACGCCCCAGGCTTTCGCCTCGTATAACGTCTTGATACGCTCGTCGTTATACGATTCCCAATGGGAACCGCCTTTGGCGCTGCCGATCAGTAGCTGGAATTTCATGGTGTCGACCGGTTCATCGCTTCGACGAATGCGACCGCCAGCTTGTAAGCGAGCTGCCTGGTGAAGTCGTCGGTATAGGGGAAATGCGCAACTTCGCAATCCTCGCCCGTGAGCGGGTTGACCGCGACCACGAAGTAATAGCGGCCAGTTTCCCAATCGCCTGGCGGGTTGAATCCCGTGTACTGCATCGTCAATTCCTCCACAGCTTCGGCTTCGTCAGGCATCGTTTCAATCCTCTTTTTGTTGGGTTCAAACATCAGTACGGGAAACAGCTTGCGCAACGATTCCAAGTCCATGCTGCGACCTTCTTGCACTGCGCGATCACCTACCGATACGCCCGCAACTCGAAACCGCTTGCCGCCGTCTGAGTAGCTGCGCACTTGCACGTTCAAAATCAAAAACATCTGGTCAGGCGCTTCGGCCTTGTCCTGCCAAGCCTGCCCGCGATGAATATCTGTGCCGTCACTTGCTTGAGCTTCGGCAATGGGTTCGGAAGAGGTAATCATGTCGGTCCTTATCGGGTTACACAGGTGTTTCGAGCATCCAATCAATCCAGGCGATACGGTCACGATGCGTTTGCGATCCATCAACATACCGCCCGCAGCGATCCTGCCAAACTGCTAGGCAATAAGTCGGAGAGAGTGCCGCTTGAATCCAGGCGCAAAGACGTTTTTTAGCGACACGGTCCTCAGCGGTCCTCACGGCGTCGCCCAGCGCTGTACAGATGAATGGAGTTGCACCCGCTACAATGGCTTCTCGCGCTCGCATTAACAAATCACGCTCGGTGTAGGTGAGGGCCATTATTCTTCGATCTCGACGGGTGCGGCGGTTGCGATATACGTACTGCCTTCCTGCATGAAGCCGTCGAGCGCTACTCGGTGCGCTTCGGCTTCTTTCTCGCGCACTTCCGCAATCAGCTCTCCACGGGCTGAGCGGATCACGTTCACGTAGACGGTGCGCTTGACAGTCGCCATGTACAGGTCGTCAGGGTGCTTGACCTTGTCTGTTCTGTAGGTGCCGTCCTCGCCGGTAAACAAGACATTGGTTCTGCCTTTGACCACGGTAAGGACGCGGCTCGTGTATAAGAACGTTGGCTCGTGAGCCAGGAATCGAACGGGTAGACCCTCACGGGTTACGACCGGATCGCCGCGCTTGGCGGCTTCAAGATTGAACGGTTTGGTCATATTTTGGAGTCCTAAAGTGTATTTCAGCTCTATTACCGATGTGACAGTGCGTGACGGGAGGAACATTTCAGCTACCTTTTTCCAGATCGACCGCGTGCGGCCCGGTCATAGCTGCTGTGCAGACTGCGAACCATTTGCGCGTGCCCGCCGCTTTGTTGAACAGAAGGTCCAAGACTGCGACCCAGGCGAGCGAGATGACAGCGGCACAGACCAGGAGGAGAGCGATTGCGCAGAGCCATTCGAGAGCGTCGGTCATGCTGCGGCATCCTTATGAATGGCGCACCAGCGAGCGCCTACTTGCTTTAGGATGTAATCAGCTAGGCTCTGCTTGGCGCGCGTCACTGCTGCTTTAGCTGCGGCTTCCGTAGCGTAGCCGGTCATGTCCCGGCCATACATGCTGTGGCCCTTGTTTATCGCAGCGATCGCCGTACCTCCGCCGTCTATGTTGCCACGATGGATATGCACTACAGCACCCGTGACAGGGCTTCCGTCAGCGGTGAACCTGCGCAATAGCGTACAGTCGCTGGCTAGGGCTGAGACTGCGACGTGGACATAACCGCCGCGTATCGTGCGGACTTTGGTAATCTCGGTAGTCATGCTGCTTTACTCCCCGTTGCCGGCAGTGCGAACCGCATTCAAGTTAGTCATTTCGTGACGGCACAGGAATTCGAAATTACCGTTCACAAGGTCATTGGGCAACACGCGCATCAGCTTGTAACCGAGCGGCTTGATGCGCGTTTCGGTCGCACTGATGCGCTCGCGCGTCTCCGGTATCACCTTCTGGTAGAAGTGCGCGCCAGCTTCATCGAAAACCCAAACGAAACCGTTTGCGGTGCGTTCGCGCGGGGAGAGGGTGCGAGCGTCGGTCATTTCGGTTCACTCCGCACCAAAACTGCCTCTCCGTCGCCAGCCTTGTAGGTGAAAACGTCCCAGTTTTCAGCGCCTGCCTCTGTCATCCAGATTTCGCCATTGAGATTGCGACGGTCCATCGTCATCATTACGTCGCGGAACTCGATATACTTGGTGATGCTGCCTACGCCGCTTACCCTGATAGCCACCACCCCGTCGACCATGACCGTGATGCGGAATTCCGTTGCGCGGCTCATGCTGATGCCCCTCGCACCTGAGCGAGCGCTTTCCGAAGGTCGTCCAACACCTGCTGTGTGTTGTCCTTCTCGTCACGAACAAAAGCCACGGAATCGAGCAGGGTGATTGCATCGATCAATGCGCGGTCAAGCTTGGCGTGACTCGAATACGCTGCAGGCGATGCTTTGATAATTTCCCGCACGATAGTCTTACCGCCTGGGTTCTGTGCGTCATACCCTTGTTCTTTGGCGATGCGAAGCGGGGAGGGGCCTGCGATGACTTGCGCAGCCAGTTCGGTATCGACGTTTGCAAATTCCAGCTTATACGACAGCATATCGATGGCTTGCGTGTCGGACATAACGAAACCGTCTGCGACCCATACGGGGTCAATGTCGAAACGGACAATCCAGGTGAGGGGCGTTTGCATGGTCTTTATTCCTGTGCGGTAGCGGTTTGGTATGCGCAGCGGCTCATGCTGATTCCTTTATTGCGTCTAGTGCCTTTTCCAACTCGCCGCGTCCGTATTCAGCCGCGCTCGTCTCCTTCGTTTCCACGTCCCGAAGTTCCTCAATGATCTCCAGCATTTCGGCTTTGGTGCCGCCGCGCATACGCTTTGCCAGGGCGTCGAGACGCTTAAGGATATCGCTCAAGAAATCCTCTTCGGGAAACTGGCTCATGCCCTCGCTGATCCACGGGCCAATCGAGCAAACGTCATCCAGAATCATTTCTTTATCCAGCACACTCTCAATCCGTGCGCCGGTCAGCGAACCGAACATGCGGAAAAATTCCTTGTTCGTAAGCGAAGGGATATCTGCTATTTCGTGTTGGGTGTTCATGGTCTTTATTCCTGTGCGGTAGCGGTTGTCAATGATTGCATCCGCACTTCACGAATGCCGATGACCGTTTCGTAGTTACCCATAGCGAGCATCTTGAGCGGGCGCTGTTTTACGGTAACGACGAAGCCGTCGGCTTCGGCTGCATCGAGCAAATCGGCAAGCTTAAGTTGCCACTCGACTGCGCGATCCAGCGTAGGTCTTGGCAAGCCTGATTCTTCTATGACGACTGACATGGCATTTACTCCTGTGCGGCTTTGTTTATACCGTCCGCGTAAGCACGGGCAGAATCGCGGGTAGAAAACGCACGGACTAACGGCACGATCCCAACGCCTTCATGAACGTGATTGCGTTGCCCTTTGTCGTTCACGGAGGAAACAGCCCAAAGTCCGCTGTTGAATGGATGTGGCGTTGCTTTCCATTCTGCGTTGTTCATTTTGTTCCTCTGTGTTTTCATGCTCAGGCGCTCAGCAGTTCAAACAATTCGTCATCGCTGATTTCAGCGGCCATATTGATATGGGCTGGCAAGCCCAAGAATTCGTACTCGTCAGCCATCTCGCGCTCGATTTGACGCACCCATACTTCGCGGTGCTCTGTTTCCAGCGGTGACTTCGACGCGGCTAAGGCGGCCAATTCGCGGCCAAGACGCTCACTCAGGGCCACCAGGTGTGAGGTATCTTTCATGCTGCGTTACTCCGGCGGGCAAGTGGCAAACTGGTGTAGTCGGTGTAGCCGTCGACATACGCGCGGTACATCAGATCGTTTGAGAACTCCGCAGCGGTGCGGGAAACTCGACCGCGGGCTTTGTCGTTCCAGCCTTGGGCGTAGATTTGGGTGGCGGTCATGGCCGAAACGCCCATTGCGTAAATTCATGAGCTTCATTAACCAATGCGTCGGGATCGTCACCCACAATCGAGTAAGCATCTTCTTTGTCGTCATCCAAGAGGTCAATGACCATCCACGCGCCCGCAAACAACGGCTTTACCTCCGGATCGCGCGCCATAAGCTTGTAACCCGACTTCTCAAGCGCCTTGAGTTTTTGCTCTTTAGTTAAGGTTCTCATGCTCACTCGCACTGGTAGATGGCAATTGCAATTGCCATCGCTGCGTTATCGGTCACGCCCCGGCTGTCCGATTTTTCCGTTAAGTCAGCTTGGAGTGCGAAAAGGGAAACTTCGTGATTGCGCAGACTCCGTAAATAAATCTGCATCTTGCGTTCCACGACATCTTTAACGATCTGTTCGCCGGATTTCGCAGGGTGGGCCTGTGCGAAAAAGTCGACTTGGTTGCGGGTCGCGGCGGCTGCTAAGGCAATTCGATGAAGTACGCTCATTTCGATTCACCCGCAGCGGTCACGTCAGAGGTGACGAACTGGACAAGGCCAGCGAAACTTTTACCTGCTACGGCATGCGCAGCGTTATAGGTACGCTCCGCGGCCCGCTCACCCGCCCGGAACAAGATCACCTTACGCGCCGACAGCAGGGCGTAGTCGAAACCGTAAATAACCGCTTCGTAGCTCGGAGGCACAACCATTGTTCCGGCGGGGTGGCGCTGAAGGTTGCTCATTTCGATCCACCTGCAGCGGTCCAGGCGTGCGCAGCGATAACAGCGTTCACGTCAGAGATGCGGTTCTTCATTTCCCGGCGGTCCGCTGACGTGTAGTGACTGCGTTCGCTGCCTTCCATGTTGAGCAAGTCCTGCTCCAGCGTGGCGGCAATCTCAGACTGGATATAGTCAATAACCTCTTGAGGGCTGGAGAACATACGCAATTTCAGACTGGTTAGCTGCTTGGTGGACATTTCGTTCCGCTCCGTTAGGACTACTTAAGGTGACTGCCTTGCACAAAACTAATAATACAGCATTTATAGTTTTGTGCAACATCGAAAAGCGCTTTACAGAGCGTTTTCGTTAAAAAGTTGTAACGTAGCGGAAACAGCATGTGCTGCAGGGGCTTTCGAACGGTAGAGCGCTACGGCGGCCTGGTCCGCGTCAACAAAGCGCCACTGTTTGCCAGTCTCGGTCAACTGGACTAGCGAGCCGGTCCAGGTGCTAGTCGCTGCGGCCGGGGTTTTGTATCCGGCTTCGCGTGCAACGTCTGAGGCGACGAATAGCGGCTTACCGCCGTGGGTGATGTAGCGAATCCGCGTGCCAGGCACGGTTTCGAGGACTAGACGGCGTCTAGGCACGTTTCACGCCGAAAGCGACATCAAGCAAAGCATTGACGCGCTCGGGGGATTGCGGATCGCTTGGCGGCTCCTGGGCGGCTTCGGCGTCAGTGTGCGGCGCGTAGGCTGCTATGACGCTGCGAGCGGCTTCTGCGCGGTTCTGCAGCTGTTCCAGCTGGGTGTTGATATAGGCCAGCTGGAACTTGGCCACATGGCTGTCGTTTTCCGGGAACTCGGGCAGGTCAAGCACAGGGAATACAACAGCGCGCATCCAGTCGGCGAAGTGCACAGCGGTTGCACTTCGCGGTGTGCAGGTTAGAACACCTGCCAGGGTGACGGCCTTTACCGGCCGCTCGCGGCGCTGCATCTTGACGATACGCGCATGCTCGGACTCGTGCGGTGACATGCGGCCGGTATGTGCATAGCCAAGAGCCGCAGCGATCTCGGCAAAAGCGAAGACGATTTCCGCGTTTGCGACCTCTGCGACAATGAAATGATCGCGGCTATTGGGGTCGGTGTAAGTGAACACATAATCAATGCCGTCTGAGTGGTAAGGCTGCATATTTTGGGTGCAAGAAGATTGGGCAGGTTTGGACTGTAAATTAACGAAAACGCTTTGTAAAGCGCTTTTCGTTTCTTACAGTTTGTAAGCTTGCCGGGGAGTTCGCAGCGGTCGGAAAGGTACGTAAAGGGGGTGGCCGTCCTAGAAAAGACGATTAGAGACAAAAATAGGTGATTTAGAAACCTCTTTTTGTGTATTTTTCCAGGGTATCCATAAAAGTGTACCTTTAAATAAGTAACAGAAAAGCTCACTTTCTATATGGGGTAAGGCTTTGCGGGCTATTTGAACTGGTAGGAAAACCGATCAGTACCATAAATAGCGTATATATCGCTGCGAACTGGTAGGAAAACCGATCAGTTGGTGCTTAAAATTTAGGCAGATGACGCTAACTGGTAGGAAAACCGATCAGTTAGGAGGGCGAAACGAGCTAACTGGTAGGAAAACCGATCAGTTGGTGCCCTAAAATTAGCTAACTGGTAGGAAAACCGATCAGTTAGGAGGCCGAATTAACGAACTGGTAGGAAAACCGATCAGTTGGGAGGGAGGGGAAAAGTGCTGCGAACTGGTAGGAAAACCGATCAGTTAGTGTTTTCTGCCTAAAATTTAAGCACCAACTGGTAGGAAAACCGATCAGTTAGGAGAAATCGAGTGTCTAACTGGTAGGAAAACCTACCAGTTGGTGTTTTGTGCTCAAATATTAGGCACCAACTGGTAGGAAAACCGATCAGTTAGGGCCTATAAATAGGGTGTTTATCGTACTGGTAGGAAAACCGATCAGTTAAACGGCCGTAATACGCTGTAAGCTTAATGTAATGTTGGTGCGGTCCGATTTGGGTATCTTTTGTCACTTCGAAGCGGCGAGCGCTGCGACTGCGGCCCGCAGAGTTGGGGCACTGATCGATGTAGTGGATTGGGTGCGCAAAGCGGCGCGCATATCCTTGACGCACAGTTTTAGCGCTCGCCGCACCTCAGCCAAGGTGTCAGGCATCGCTGCGAGTTTCCGGCCGTTTTCGCGTATTTCGGCATTGCTTGGCATTTGTTCTCGCTCAGGTGGGTGTGCGTAGAAAAATCTTCTAGATTTAAGGCAAAACGTGTACACTAACAATACCGTATTTATAGTTTTACAGCAACCTTTCAAATCTATAAACTTGGTGCCCTTTAGAAACGAAACCGGCACAATAGAGGGCTTTCAATGCTACAATCCGGGAAATTAGGCTTAGGGAGTTTAGCAATGATCACATCACCGCCGCGCAGACTTATTGACAAGATAGTCCAGGAAACGGGCGCTGACGAAGAGCTGATTAAGCGGGCTTTAACGATTGCGTTTGAGACAATCAAAGAGGAAGCCGCAGAAGGTACTGTAATGATTCGCGGCTTCGGTACTTTTTACACGCTTGAGCGTAAGGGCTGTGTGCGTCCGCTTCCGTCCAACACGTCGCGCACCATCGAAGTACCTGCGACCCGGCGCTTGTCGCTGCGCAGTGTTCCTGACCGGTTCTAGCAGGACTGAGGTAACGCGTGCACGCGTTACCCTTCGGTGTGCCTACTTCGCCAAGTGCAACAGAAGCCCGGTAATGACGGATAGCTGCACAGCCGCTGCGCTTAACACGATCCCCACAACCCACTTAATCGTCTCGTTTTTGCTTTCGGCAATCGCGAGTTTCAGAGCGCCTTCGCTTGCGGATAGGGCGAGTTTAAGGGTTCCCTCGGTCGATGCAAGGTCGGACTTGCTCGCAATCTGATCCTCAATCAGAACCTTCATTGCGTGCGCTTGGCCCTTGGCCTGTTGCGGGGTAAATCCCGACTCCTCCAGGGCGTCAGCGTAGCTCAGGGTATCAAAAACCATTGTAGACATAGTAAATCTCAGGTTAGGGTTCATTGCCATGTCCTAAAAGGCACGGGCTTATCATAGCGCGCTTACGTGTGCGGGACTATAAAACTAATAATGCCGTATTTATAGTTTACTAGCAAGTAAGTATAAACCCTTACATTAAACTCCGCGCACTATCGAAATAGTCGCCACCGGGCTGTCGAACTGCTTAATCAATTCGGGATCACGTGCGCCCCACACAATCACGGCACCTTTAGGGAGCGTCGTATCGCCTTTAACCTGCCACCAAGATGAGTACATGTCGGATTCGTCGGGTTCGATCAGTGCGGAAACTTTACCGCGCGCACCGATATCGACCAGGGCGCGCAGATACCTCTCGCCATGCTGGAATGTCACAGGATGCACGCCGATTGTCAGGCCCGCATCAAACTTAATACGTTCTTCCAAGGTGCGGTACATGGTCATGACGACGCAGCCAAGACGCTGCGGACTTTCTGAGCGCCGACCTTATCAACCAGGGCGTCGATAGCCTGACGCGCCGCAGTGAGTTCATCGGTTCTAGAATAATTGACGATAGCGCCGATTTTAGACAGACAAACGCGTTTCCCGGATTCGAAGTGAGAGACTGTAGGCACAGCATCGCCTCTTTCCTGATGTAGCGCGAACCAGTACCGGTATGCGCCTACGTAATGCGAGAATCTGCGGCACTCGGTCTTAACCTTGGTTCCGTCTATAAGGTGCATTTGAAAGGTCTGCATTTTCTCTGTTCCTGTTCGGTGACTTCCTAATGCCCTAAGCCCGCGTATAGCGGGCTTGGTTTGAGCGGGTAGGGCGCTAGTCGCGGTCTATTTTCACATCACCGGCCAAGTCTGCCGCGACTTCATGCCAATCGACGGATTGCAATGCCGCTGTCAGTAGATCAGAGTAGACGCCCGTTACTTCCGGCATTTCTTCCGTATGCGCGTCTTTCAACTCGTCGGCGAGCGTGCTAATAGCTGCTGTGCGTGCTAACTCGTCGTTAGTTTCGGTAAGCGCGCTTTCCTTTACCAACGTCTCGGCGCGATCCGTCCAGCGCCGATACGAACTTTCCTCATTCGCAATCCACAGGTTCACATTCCACGTTTCGTAATTTTTGAATCCGTTATATCGTGAATCGGTCATTTCGTAGCATCCAGTAATTTAGGGGTTTCCTAATGCCCTAAGCCCGGATATACCGGGCTTGGTTTTAGTTCTGACGCTCACAGGTCTTTTTTGCGCGATACGTCTGATACATGATACGCAATCCCAGCTTCTTCCCGCGCCCAAAGGGTCGATTGAGTGCTACCTGACTTGGGCGCTGCAACAAGACCTTGACTAACTAACCAATCGCCAGCGGTGCCAAGCGCCTGATCGCCGTACCCGTACTCAAACGGGATATGCGCTATTTCCTTGTTTTCCGCGTCGTAAATTCGAACCGAATGATACGTGTTGCCGTAGGTCGGTTGGAACCAGCGGCGTGCGACTACGGTAAATTTGATTCCGGGGGCGGTGCTGGTTGTCATTTTCGGGTCTCAGGGGTTGGTTGCTAACAGAACTAATAATACCGTATTTATAGTTTTACTAGCAAGTAAGTATAAACCCTAGTCTTTCTGTGCCGCGTGCGTCATGTAAGGCAAAATCTGATCGCACGTCAGGCAGCGCAGGTGCGCGGTATCCCGACGCACCTTTAGAGCCGTGTAGATCACTCGCTTAGAGATTTTTAATTGGTCTGCGACAGATGCGACGGACCTATCCGGCTCGCTCTTGAGGATTGCGAGTGCCTGTTTAGTTTTGCTCATTCTTTGAATCCTCGTCTTTTGATTTCAATTTCTCAGCTTCGCGCCTTACAGCGCGGGACACTACGGATTCGTGAATGCCAATAGCCTTAGCCGCTGCGTATTGCGAAACTCCGGGGTTAGCCCTTAGCAGGTCTAGTGCCCGCTGAGTTTTGCTTCTTTCCTTTCCACTCATTTTTAGGATTCCAAAAGATGAAAAAATCGTTAAAAACCGTGTCTCGCGAGGCCAGTAAAATCCTGGCCTGTCGCAAGTAGCCGGTATTAGTGAGCTGCAAGGGAGCGTACAAATCCAGGAAATCGCCCAAATTTGACCATAATTCTATACTTGCTAACAAGTAAGTATAAACCCCTAAATGTGTTTCCACGTGACGCGGGTTTTGATGTGGTGGATCGACACCTGCGACACGCCGTAGCGCGCTGCAAGGTCACGGCCGCTGTCCGTCGATATGCGGATGTCTCGAACGTCCTGTTCGGCAAGCTTGGCGCGGGGTGACGTTTCGCCAGCATCGCGAGCCGTGCGAATTCCCCAATGCAAATTACTGATTTTGCAGTCGGTCACATCGCCGGATTTGAATAAGCCCTCGTAACCCTCAGGACAAGGCCCGGCAAACGCTGCGAGCACCAGACGATGCAGCAGAAACCGCCTGGTGACGCCTAGCTTGCATAGCGTTACCTGCAATCGTCCTTTGTTGTTTGATCCAATCTTCAATAGGTGTTTAGTAGTCCTGATACCTTCCGCGGTCGCTGCATTACTCAATCGCTTGAGACTGCGCACATTGCCATCGTCGCTTACTTGATACAGGCCGATGTAGTCGGGAACGTCGCGCCAGATTTCCATGATTGATAACCTTGTATGTGTAAGTTTTGCAGTGAATTACTTGTTAAGAATGACACTATATAACACATAACACATTGATTAATAACGTTTATATGCTCGATAAGTGTGTGTAAAATATCGTTTACATAATGAAAGTTATCGAACAAATAGTGCTGTACAAAGCGTTTTCGTGCAACAAAAAACTATAAATATGCTATTCTGTGTTTTCACCCACAAAGGAACAAAGGCCATGCGATACCTCATAGCTGCATTGCTGATAGTGTATGCCACACAAGCATATCCACGAGGTCACAGCTCGGGTGATAGCTCGTCATACAGTCGTGCTGATAAGCTAAAGAGTGACACGAAAGACCACTATGGTACAGACGATCGAAAGAAATAAAATAAATAAACAAAATGCTTACACGGCTGGAATGCTGGCTTGGATGGTGACCGTGTAGCTGTCCTCGCCGTTCCGGCACCCCCTACACCCCCTTTTTGTTCTGGCTGGCGCGTGATACCGTCGCGCCTGTATTAGTTCGGAGTCCGAACTATGTGACTAGCAAGTATACACAAAGGGACGTGCAGAGTGGGCTACGATTTTAGACTGTTCACGGGGAAGCAGCGGAAGTTTGCCGAGGAATACGTCCTCGACCTGAACATGACCGCCGCGGCGCGCCGCGCCGGCTACGCGGACCCGTCTTCGGCCGCCTGCACGACGATTGTTCTGGAGCATGTCCAGAGCTACATCAACCACCTGGTCGAGAAGCGCGCCAAGCGTCTTGAGCCTACGCAGGACGAGGTTGTAGCCCGGCTGTGGGCCATCGCCACCACTGATGTCAATGAGGTCGTACAGTACCGCCGCACCGCGTGCCGGTACTGCTACGGCACCAATTATCGCTACCAATGGACTGACGCCGAGTACGAGCGCGCCTGCGAAGAGGCGGCGAAGCGCAGCTGGCCGCAGCCGGTGCAATCGGGCGGCGTCGGTTACAGCAGGGACCGAGACCCCAATCCCGCGTGCCCGGAGTGCAAAGGCGAGGGTAAGGGCGAGATCCACGCGCAAGACACCCGCAAGATGGGGGAGGGCGCGAAAATGCTCTATGCCGGCGTCAAGGCCGGGCGCGATGGCCTGGAGATGAAGACCCACGACCAGGTCAAGGTGTTGGAGCTGTTGGGCCGTCATCTCGGCATGTTCAAGGATAAGGTCGAGCATTCAGGCGAGATCGCCAGCAACGGACCGACGCTGAACGTGACGCTGGCCGGCGCGACGGCTACTCCGCAGCAGGTCGTGCAGGACCCACAAGGTGCGTAATCTCGCCACGTCCGAAGCTATTTCACAAACACTTATCAAAGCGCTCGGCTTGCCGCCCCTGGTCTCCAAGTTGGAGATCGTCCTGGAGGCAGGCGAGCCGGCGCGCGTCAAGTGCGACTTCATGCTGCTCGACAAGGAAACCGGCAACTTCGCCGCGGCGTTCGAAGAGTTCGAGTTGCAGCCGAAAACCAAGCCTGTCAACGCTCCAGGAGATTTTTGATGTCCGTTCATGCTATCCGCGACAAGCCGCCCGTAACAGACGTGCCGGGGCAGCTGCGCAAGCTGGCCGACGATATCGAGGCAGAGAACTATGGCGAGGTCGCTGCCGCAGTCGTTGTGCTCGAAGCAATGACGCTACCGATTTTCGGCTTTGGTGGCGCAGATCCCAAGAATGCGAGCGAACTACTGGCGTGCGCGCAGCAGAAATTGCTGCTGATTCGGATGAACTACATGCAGGCCATACCGACTTAACAAACACTTAATCACCCAGGAACCCAAATGATCAAACCGACCCCAGGCCGTGTCGTCCTCTACACTCCGCACGAGGGCGATGCTGACTTGTTTCGTCACGACGCTACCCAACCGCTCGCAGCCATTGTCACGTACGTGTGGAGCGACAACATGGTCAATCTCAGCGTCTTCAACCAGAACGGACGCCAGCACGAGCGGACCAGCGTATTGCTACTGCAAGACGACGCTATCGCTCCCTGCGGCCCATACGCAGAGTGGATGTCGTTCCAAAAAGGTCAGGCGGAAAAACAAGAAACAAAATCCGAAGTTAGCCGCTTAGCTCGCAATCAAGCGCTGTCCATCCTGAGTCCGACAGGCCGCGCCCTTCAGGACTACATGGTCAGCGTCAACAAGCTCGCCAAGTACATCGAGACCGGTGAGCTGCCGGCCGGAGCCGAAGCATGAACATGGTCGCCACCACGTCGCGCACCGGTGAGCAGCTGACCGAAGCCGCAATCGTACAAGCAGGGAAGATTGCGCCGCGCGTTACGCCGGCCCATATCGATGCGGTGATTTTCAGCGAGCATTTCTTCACGGCTGAGCACGGTGTTGAAGGTGCAATGGCGAGACTCGAATTGCACCAGAGGTATTCTGACGTGGACACGCTTGCCGGTCACGCGTGTCCAGCAAGCCCACTGCACTTGCTCACCTTCTGCGTCATCGTGCTCCGCAACGGGTTCACCGTGACCGGGGAGAGCGCCTGTGCGAGTCCGGAGAACTTCGACCCGCAGATTGGCCGCGACATCGCTCGCAAGAATGCGCGCGAAAAGATTTGGGCGTTGGAAGGTTATTTGCTCAAGCAAAAAATTCACGATAAAAATAATTAGGATCACGAACAAATAGGATTACTGAAAAGTAGCACTACTATTCATCAGGAATGCTAAACATAGTAATCCTAAACATATTTAACAAATACTTAAGGAACTTTGGACTTAAATCTCCACAAGCGGCAGACAGACGCGTTTCTCAGCATCGCCACGGAGATTCTTTACGGTGGAGCGGCCGGAGGTGGAAAGTCGCACCTGATGCGCTGCGCCGCGATCATCTGGTGCTTCGGCATTCCGGGCTTGCAGGTCTACATCTTCCGCAGGCTGTCGGACGACTTGGCTAAGAACCACATGGAAGGCGTGACCGGCTTTCCGATGCTGCTCAAAGAGCTGGTGGATAGCAAGCACTGCAAGATCAACTACGGCAAGAACTACATCGAGTTTTGGAACGGCGCGAAGATTTTCCTATGTCACTGCCAGTACGAGAAAGACAAATACAAGTACCAAGGTGCGGAAATACACGTCCTCATGATTGACGAGCTGACTCACTTTACCGAGTCGATCTATCGCTACCTGCGCGGCCGGATGCGGCTCGGAGCGCTGCGCGTGCCGGACGAGTACAAGGGCAGGTTCCCTCGCGTGATTAGTGGCTCGAACCCAGGCGGCATGGGCCACAACTGGGTAAAGGCGGCATTCGTCGACATGGCTTCGCCCATGACAATCCGCAAGCAGACAAAGAAGGAGGGCGGCCTGCTGCGCCAGTACATCCCCGCGAAACTGTCAGATAACCCGACGCTGGCTGAGACCGATCCGGATTACATAGAGCGTTTGGAAGGGCTGGGCAACGAATCGCTGATCCGCGCCATGCGCGACGGCGACTGGGACATCGTAGCAGGTGGGATGTTTGATGACGTGTGGGAGCGGGCAAAGCACGTTCTGGAGCCATTCACCATACCTCAGAGCTGGCGTATCGACCGCGGCTTTGACTGGGGCACGTCCAAGCCATTCGCTGTCCTTTGGTTCGCGGAGTCGGACGGCACACCTGCTGTGTTGGCTGACGGCACAATGCGTCACTTCCCGCGCGGCTCCATCTTCGTTATCTCGGAATGGTACGGCTGGAACGGGAAGCCGAACGAGGGTTGCCGCATGATCAACACCGAGATTGCTCGCGGTGTTCGGCAGCGGGACGTGGAGATGCGTCGCATCGTGCATCCGGGGCCGGCCGACAACGCGATCAGCGACGTGATCAACAACACGAGCATTGCGGACGACATGGCGCGTGCGCCGAACTATATCCGTTGGACGAAATCGGACAAGTCGCCCGGCAGTCGCAAGAATGGTTGGGAAGTACTCCGAAAGATGTTGCAGCAAGGTAAAGGAAATGAACTGCCAGGACTCTATGTTTTTGCTACGTGCGGGCATACAATCCGCACGTTGCCAGTCCTGCCCCGGAACGAAGCAAAAGATGGTGACCTCGACACAGAAGCCGAGGACCACATCGCTGATGTGCTGCGATATCGCTGCAGCACCAAGCGCAAAACAATGGTTGTCACAGGACTGAATATCTAATGCCGTTGATCGGACCCACAAGCGCGGAAGGCGTAACTCCAGAGATTCAGGGGCAGCTGGAGAGCAATGTCAACGACGTGCGTACACCGTCGCAAGCCGTCATGGACATGCGGACCAATTGGCACAAGGTCACCACGCTGCTCGGCGGCACGAATGCCATGCGGAATGCGGGCGTGACGTATTTGCCGAAATGGCGGCTGGAAGAGCCGGACGATTACCAGTATCGGGTAAAGACCTCGGTGCTGTTCAATGCGTTTGCTCATACGGTGTCTGGCCTCGGCGGAAAGCCGTTCACGCGGCCTGTGTCCTGGTCGAATGATATGCCGGCGGAGATTGTCGAGTGGTTCGAGAACATCGACTTAACCGGCCGCAGTATGCACGTTTTCGCGCAGGAGCTTTTCACCACGGCGCTCGGGTATGGCCTGACTCACGTATTGACTGACTACCCGACAACGGAAGGTATCCAGACGCTCGCGCAGGAAAAAGCGATCAACGCTCGGCCGTACTTGATTCATGTCCATCCGGAAATGATTCTGGGGTGGCGCTCGGACAAGAGCAACGGAGTCGAGACGCTGACCCAGTTGCGGATCTTGGAGCACGTCGAAGTCAATGTAGGTCCGTTTGCCGTAAAGACGATTGAACAGGTGCGAGTGCTTGAACCAGGGAAATGGTCAATCTGGCAGTTCGACACCGAGAACGAAGTCTGGAAGCAGGTGAATTCGGGCGTAACTTCGATGAAGGCGATTCCGATCATCACGTTCTACACGGGGCGCACGGGGTTTATGACCGCCGAGTCGCCGCTGATCGATATAGCCGACATCAACATCCAACACTGGCAAGTTTCGTCTGATCTTTATTCAGTACTCCATACGGCTTCCGTGCCGATCCTCACAGTTACTGGGGTTGAGAAAAACGATGACGGAACGGCTCCCCTCACGGTAGCGGCGAAGTCTGCGTTAATGCTGCCGTCAGGAGCGGAAGCCAAGTTTGTTGAGCACTCAGGCAAGGCGGTCGGATCTGGCCAGACGCAGATAGATCACCTTGAAGAGCAAATGCGCTTACTCGGTGCAGAGATGCTCGTGAAGAAGCCAGGGCAGGCTACGGCCACGCAGGCCACGCTCGATACGAGCCAGCAGCGCTCGGAGCTGCAGTCGCTGACGGGCGTTTTCGAGGACACGCTGAATCAGGTCATTGGAGTCATGGCCCGTTGGGGAACGGTCGCAGGAAAGCCGGGTACGATGATCGTCTACAAGGACTTCTTGCTGGCGGCCGACGACGCAGTCCAGGAAGCGCTGCTGTTCCAGATCACGACGACAGGCATGCTGTCCCAGCAGTCGTTCTACGAAGCAATGCAGCGCCGCGACGTGTACGACACCAACGTGACGTGGGAAATGGAGCAGGAACGGATCAAATCGCAGCCGCTACCGCAAGCGGCACTCATGCCACCTCCGCAAGTGAACCCGCCAAGGACGCCACCAAGCTCGGTAGCGGCGCAGCTGAATGACTAACGCATCAGACGCGCTCGCCGCGCTGTTTGTTGACCACGGAGTTCGTCTGGTCCAGACCGCGGACGGCCTGTCGGACGACGCCAAAGACCGGCTGCGCCGACTGGCGGCTTTCGTAGTGGCACTGATCACGGCCACGAACTTAACCAGTAAAGCCGAGTACGCAAAGATGATAGCCGCCGCACGAGCGGAGATAGACGCCACGTATGCCGAGCTGGCGGCAGCATCGAAAGACGCGACGCAGGAGCTGGCGCAGATCGAGGCCAAATTCGTGGTCACCACCATCAACGAAGAGATGGGGTCTCAGTTGGTCCGCACGCCGCGGTTGACGGTGACCGACCCGGAGATCGGCGGCCACGCTGTGCCTGATTGGTGGGCTGCTCAGGCGGCCGACACTTCGGCTAAGGTGGTTGCAACGGTTCGCGCCGGCATGACCGCTGGCGAGGATGTGGAGCAGCTGGTGGCCAGGTTGTTAGCGCCAACAAGCCCGTTCACCGCGGCGCTGAATAATGCAGAGTCGCTGGTCCACTCGGGCGCGCAACGCACCGCGATGGATGCGCGCAACGCTGTGCTCAAGGCCAACAGCGCAGTCGTGTTCGGGCTGGAGATAGTGGCCACGCTCGATTCAGGGACGTGTGCGCAGTGCCTGGCTTACGACGGGTCAACGTATGATGTGGACGGCACGCCAATGGGCGCAACGACCCTGCCGTTCAATGGCGGAGCGCCGTTTCACTTCGGATGCAGGTGCGCAACTGTTCCGATCATGCGGCACTATTCCGAAGTGGGTCTAGAAGAAAACAGCATGGACGGAAAACCATCGAGCGGCCTTAGCGCCGAGAAGTGGTTGGATGGTAAGAGCAAAACTGAGCAGGACGAGATCCTGGGAGTGGGGCGCGCGGCGCTGTACAGAGCAGGGAAAATAACGCTGCGTGACCTCGTGTCACGAACCGGAAAACAAATATCGTTAGGAAAGCTGAACGATATTTACACCTGATCGTGCAATAGCTGGTATATGATGCGGGCGAACGCATTATGTCAAATTGCTGGAGCGCGGATGCGCAACAGTGCCTGGGCAGGACTGCCCGAACAATAGTAAGGATTCCAAAATGATTTTGAAACTCGATGCAGATGGTCATGTGGTTGTTGAGAACGGCAAGCCGGTTTATGTGGACGAGCACGGCAAGGACATCGCATTCGATGCGCCGGGCACCGCCGCGACCATTGCCCGTCTCAACGCAGAAGCCAAGACGCATCGGGAAGGTAAGCAGACCGCTGAGCAGAGTCTGAAGGCCACAGCGGAACAGCTGGCAGCTTTCGAGGGTATCGACCCAGTAGCGAGCCGCAAAGCCTTGGCAACGTTGAAGGATATCGACGCTGGCAAGCTGATCGACGCCGGCCGCGTGGACGAAGTCCGCGCAGCGGTGGCGAAAGAATACGAAGGACGTTTGACCACGGCGCAGACCGGCTACACCACTGAGCTGGCGGCCATGAAAGCGGCGAATGAGCAGCTGACCGGCACGCTGCACAACGAAATGATTGGCGGTAGTTTCGCCCGCTCGAAGTACGCAGCTGAGTCGCTGGCGATTCCGGCCGACATGGTTCAAGCGAAGTTTGGGCAGCATTTCAAGCTGGATGGCGGAAAGGTTGTGGCCACCGACGCCAGCGGCAACATGATTTATTCGCGCGCCCGGCCAGGCGAAGTGGCTAATTTCGATGAAGCACTGTCGGAGCTGGTCGGCAACTACGCGAACAAGGATCACATTTTGAAACCCTCGGGTGCGAACGGCTCTGGCGCAAATGCCTCTGCCGCTCGGATTGCGGCAGAGGCAGGCAAAGGTCTTTCCCGCGCAGATTTCGATGCACTTGCACCGAAGGCGAAGATGGCGCATGTACAGGCCGGACTCGCGATCACTGAATAAAAACTTTAAAAGGATATACCCACCGTGGCAAACTCTCTCATCGGTCTTCTCCCGACTCTGTACGAGGCGATGGACACCGTCTCTCGTGAAATGGTGGGTTTTATCCCCTCGGTCGCGATGGACGCCAGCGCTGAACGGGCAGCGCTGAATCAACAAATCTTGGTGCCGATCACGCCCGCGTCGCAGGCCGTGAACATCACCCCTGGTGTGACCGCTCCGAATACGGGCGATCAGATCATCGGCAATACGGCAATCACCATCACCAATTCGATGGGCGTTCCGTTCCGTTGGACCGGTGAAGATCAAAAGGGTTTGAATACCGGCCCTGGCTACAGCAAGATCAAGTCCGACCAGGTGACCCAGGCGTTTCGTACCCTGTGTAACTTGGTGGAAGCAACTACCGCGCAAACGGCGCAGCTGGGTGCATCTCGCGCTACCGGCGCAGCAGGTACGACCCCGTTCGCGACCAACCTCGGCGCGTCCGCCCAAGCCCGCAAGGTTCTGTCGGATAACGGCGCTCCGCTGTCGGATATCCATCTGACGATGAACACCACGGCCGGCGCGGCCATGCGTACGTTGCTGCAACTGACCGCAGTGAATGAAGCAGGTGACGACTCGCTGTTGCGTCAAGGCGTGTTGATGGATGTTCACGGTTTCGAACTCCGCGAATCTGCGCAGATCCTGGAAACGACCAAGGGCCTCGGCGCAGGTTACGTAACCAGCGGTGCTCCAGCAGGTTCGACGACCATTCCGTTGACGACCGGTACCGGCACCGTTGTTCCGGGCGATGTTGTATCGTTCGCAGGCGACCCGAACTTGTATATCGTGAATACCGGCATCGCAGCGCCGGGCAGCATCTCGATCAACAAGCCGGGCTTGCTGACCACGCTGGCACCCAACTCGGTGATGTCCATCGGCGCGGATTACGCACCGAACTTGGCTTACCACCGTAACGCGATTGCCCTTGTTACCCGCGCGCCGGCACTGCCGATTGAAGGCGACATGGCGGTGGATCGTACCACCATCATCGATCCGCGTTCGGGCTTGGCCTTCGACGTGAGCATGTATGCTCAGTACCGTCAGGTCTACTACGAGGTGTCGCTGGCATGGGGCGCTGCCGCAGTCAAACCGGAGCACATCACCACTGTGCTTGGCTAATTTAATTAGGATGACTGATTAAAGTACATAATTCGGAGCGGGTAAATCTGCTCCGAATTGTACGAAACAGCCTCACAAATTTTGAGAGCGACATGGCAACTGCAATGAAAAAAGTGTCAGCCAAGCCTGCGGTAAAAGCGTCAGCCAAGCCGGCGGTGAAGGCAGTTGGAAAAAAGGCCGCTTCCGCGCCGAAGTCAACCGCCAGTATGCCCGCAGGTCTGAAGGCATATTGGGACAAAAAAGGTAAAAAATAATGAGCATCGCAAAAGTGAAGTCCCTGCCGACCCTCACCATCCAGCACGCTACCGCGCCGGATGGCTTCGCCGTTATCAACGCCGACGAGCTTACCGACGAGCACATTCTGTTCGACGAAAAGGCCGAGGCCGCGCGCCGCAAGGTCTCAAAGTTGAAAGCTGGTGACGATACCAAGAACGTGAAGTAAGGCGCTGCCGTGACACTGATCGTTGAAGATGGCTCTATTGTTCCTGGTGCGAATTCGTACATCAGCGTCGCTGACGCTACGACGTATCACGCGAATCTGGCCAACATGGCTTGGGCTAACCTGGCCGAGCCGGTTCAGGAGGGCTGTCTTCAAAAAGCGACGCAGTACATGGTTGGTGTCTATCGGCAACGGTGGCTGGGCATGCGGGTAGAACCTGCGCCTGGCCAGCTTCTCGACTGGCCGCGGATCGGGGTCATCCTGAGAGACACGGCGTCTTATTTCGTCGACCAGCGTATGTCTTACACCGTGCCGGCCAACATCGTCCCGGCCGAGGTAATGAACGCGTGCGCCGAGCTGGCGCTGCGAGCATCGTTTCAGGATCTGTGGCCCGACCTGGATCAGCGGACGCTCAAGGAAAAGATTGGACAGATCGAGATTGACTACGACCGGATGTCGCCGCAATTCCGTCGCTTCCGCCAGGTAGACCTAATGCTGAATCCGTATCTAGACGCAACTAACGGTCTAACTACAAAGCTGGTGCGAGGATGAAAGCCGTCTGGACCGACCCGGCCCTCGTCATCAGCCCGTACAGGGTGGCGCTGTGCCTGACTGAGAAGCAGTACGTGGAGGAGCTACGTGCGCTGGAGATCCCCAAGAAACTGCGGTCTCCGTTCGTGCTCGAAGGTTGCGGCGCGACGACGCACACGTTCGACAACCTGAGCGGAAATCCATCGGTGATTCTTGTTTGCTTGAAGGGCGATCCGCGCCAGACGCTGAACCAGGTGCATGCTCTTATCGTCCACGAGGCGACTCACGTATGGCAGTGGGTCAAGAAGATGCTTGGCGAGGATGAGCCGAGTAAGGAATTCGAAGCGTATTCGCTTCAGTCAATCACCCGCGGGTTGTTTGATGCCTACGACGAGATGACCGAGAATAAATGAACATCTACCATCGAATGCAAGCCAGTGTGTTGGCGATGCTAACCCGGTACGGACAGCCGATGGAGCTGATTCAGGCCGGCGTGCCGACCTATGACGTTGCGACATCGTCGAACGTGTCCGTGTCGCCGGGAACCTACACAGGAACCGGTTTGTTGCTGGATTTCTCTGAAGCCGATCCGAGCATATCGACCATCAAAGGAACGGAGATTCAGCAAGGCGACAAGATGCTGTATCTCGCCGTTCAAGGTCGATTGGGTGGGAATTGCGTGATGATGCCGCAACCCAACACCAATGACACTGTCGTATGGAGCAACACGCCGTACAACGTGATGGCGTCCACGACACTAGACCCGTCCGGCCGTAAGCCCGTAATGCACGCTGCGCATGTGCGCGGCATACCGAGTTCATCGTGAGATGGCAGATAACTTTGCACAGCAGGTAAAGGCATTTCGCGATAAGGCGCTCTCGAACGTCGACGCAGTTGTGCAAGACATCACGGTAAGCGTCGCGACGAGTCTGGTAGAGAAGTCGCCAGTCGACACCGGGCAGCTGCGCGCTAATTGGCAGTTTGGGGCCGGTGTTATACCTGATGGAGAGTTTCCAGATACGGACCCGGAAGGCGAAGAAACGATAGAGGCGCTGACCGAAGCGATCAAGGACACGCCTGCCGGCGGCGTCACTTATCTCGTGAATAATTTGCCGTATGCCCCTGTGATCGAGTACGGGCTTTATCCCAACCCGCCGAAACGGCCAACGGGAAAAACAGAAAACGGCTTTTCAACTCAGGCCCCAGCGGGTATGCGAGACATCACGGTCATGGAGGCAAGCAGCTACCAAGGCGCTGCGATACAGAACCTATGAGCAATTTGGATATCAGGCAGGCGTTTGAATCACGCATCGCTGCGTTCGCGGCCACGATGTCTCCGCCGGCTCTTCTGTCGTGGGAGAATTTTAACTTTGTGCCCAATTCAACGAGGGTCTATTTTCGATGCGCGATGGCACCGGCTCGGACTTCGAACCCGGCTTTTGGAGTGGATTTTGATCGGCTCCAAGGGTTCTATCAGATCAGCGTTTACGGTATCCAAGACAGAGGTCCAGGACCCGCTGAGGAGATAGCCGATGCTATAATCGCGCTGTTTCCGCGGGGCAGCATTACGCAGAACGGCGTTGTGGTCAACATCGACACGAAAGGGTCCCGCACTCAAGGGCTGAACGACGACAATGGATTCTACTTTATCCCCGTGCGGGTGCGTTACCGTCAAGATGTTATTTCGTAGAACTAATTAATTAAGGAAGGTCAATGACCCAAATCGCCGTTGGCGTAGCGAAGCTACTCACCATTGCAAAAGAAACGCAGTTCGCTGTGGCCGCGCTGGCGACGAGTGGACAGCTGATGCGCCGTACCAGCAGCAACGTCGATCTGTCAAAGAAGACTTACAAGTCGACTGAAATTCGGCCTGACTACCAGCGTTCGGATTTCCGCCACGGCACGCGGTCCATCACCGGTTCGATTTCCGATGAGTTGTCGATCGGTACTTTTCAGCTGCCGATGGCATCGGTGTTGCGCCAGGCGTTTCAAGTCGCACCCACGACAGCTGCAACAGCTGTTACGGCCCAAGTCGCTGCTCCGCAGATCCAGCGCACTGCTGGTTCGTGGCTTGCAGACGGCTACAACATTGGCGATGTGGTGCGATTCCTCGGCTTCACGGAATCTCCGACCAATAACAGCTCGAATTTCTTCATCACGGGTATCACAGCGCTGGGCCTCACCGGGATCTTCCTGAATTCGGCGGCTGTCGTACCGGACACGACCAGTACGGAAGTATCCTGTGCGTTGGTAGGCAAGAAGAGCTGGATTCCTCTTACCGGACAAACTCGGGATTCCTACACAATTGAGCACTTTTTCTCGGACATCGGACAGAGTGAGTTGTTCGTCGGGAATAGATTCACGCAGATGGCGATCAAGTTGCCGTCGACAGGGATGGCGACCATTGACTTAACGGTCATGGGCATCAACGCCACGGAAGGCACGGCGCAGTATTTCCAGAACCCGGCACCGGTATCGACTGGCGCGATCTTGGCGGCGGTCAACGGCGCTGTGTTTATGGGCGGCGTTCAGGTCGCTGTGATCACGGCGATGGACTTCACGCTCAACGGAAACATGACCTCTGGCGACGTGGTCGGATCGAATATCGCACCGGACATTTTCCCCGGCGCGATTGACGTGACCGGCACGATGTCGGTGTACTTCGAAGATGCGACTTTCCAAACAGCGTTCTTTAACGAAGCGGAAGTGTCGGTGATCGCTGCACTCACCACCGACTCGACGGCGACCGCCGGCTTTCAAGTGTTCGCCTTCCCGCGATGCAAGCTGAACGGCGCGACGAAAAATGATGGCGAAGTGGGTATCGTTCAGACCGTTCCGTTCGTGGCATTGCTGAACAACAACAATCCGCTTCCGGGAACGTTGGTCACAACGATGTCGATTCAAGACTCCGCAGCTGTCTAATTAAACGAAAGCCCCATATAATCGGGGCTTCAAACTACCCTCTGGAGTACTTAGATGTCCGAAGTAAATAAAGGATTCAATGTTGGCCTGACCGACGACGACAATGAAGCCGTCTACGAGATCCCGCTGGGGTTCGACGAAAACGGAGAGGTGACCGAAAGCATTTCGGTCGTCGGCAAGAACTCGCAAAAGTACAAAGACGCTGATCGCCAGCTTTCGCGTGCGACCCTGAAAAAGTCGTCGGTGCGTGGCCGCGGTCTCGATCTGAAGAGAGAAGCAGATGCCGACGAGTTCCTGGATGCGCGCGAGGCGTCCAACGTTACGCTCGCCACAGCAGCTACGGTCGGCTGGAAAGGCTTGACGAGCGGCGGCGAAGTGTACGAGTTCAGCCAGGCAAATGCGAAGGCGCTCTACGCCGGCAACACGTACATCCGGGACAAGGTGATGGCCGCAGTCGAGGACGCTGCAAATTTTTTGAAACGCTGATCCAGCAGGCTGTAGCTCACTGCGAAGCTGAATTCAAGCTTGCAAAGCCTCAGCCTGATGGTGCGTCGATGCGCAGCCACCTCGAAGCAGTCTACCGCCAGACCGGCAGAATGCCATTAAAGCTCGCGGAAGTGCCCGAACTGCCTGTCGAATTGACGTACCTCTGGCTGTGGTTTTGTGAACTTGACGTTGCAAGGGGGAACAATGGATACAGTTTTGTTCCCCTCAGCAACACCGAGATACAAGCTTGGAGTTTGCTCACGCGGAATGAGCCGCTGCCTTGGGAAATTATGGTGATCAGACGCATCGACACTGTGAGAATAAGAGTGGCAAACGAAAAATAAAGGGTTTCCGTGGCGGATATTGCGACACTTGGCATTGCGGTTGATTCTACGTCTGCCGGGAAAGCTGCAGTTGAACTGGATAAACTCACCGCCAGCGCAACAAATGCCGCAGCCGCAACGGAAACACTGGCGCGTTCGGCCGCGTCCGCGGGCAGCGCACAGGCGCAGACCGCCGCTAGTACTGCCGCGTCATCGGCAGGCGTCAACACTGCGGCGGATAAGCTCACCGCATCCCTAGAAAAGCAGATCGCGCTGTTCGGCGCGTCTAAAGATGCCATCGCCAACTATACGGGTGCGATGGCCGGCATGACGGAAGTCGAGCTGGATTGGTATAAGTCGCAGACGATGGTGCTGGCCGGAATGCAGGCCCAAGCCAGCGCCACGGCCGCTGCAGCTGCCGCTCAGGAAGCCGCCACGGCATCCGCTGCACGCTTCATAGCGTCTCTCCTTACCCAATCCGAAACGGTCGGAATGACGACCTCCCAGCTGCTTGAGTACAAAGCGGCGCAGCTCGGCGTCTCCGAGCAGGCCGCGCCGCTGATCGCATCGATTGAGGCACAGACCGCCGCGATGGTAGAAGCTTCGGCCGCCGCAACGGTGCTGGGGGAGAGCGAAGCCGACGCAGCGACGCGTGTAGCCGCGATGGTCGACGCGTCTCTTGCTCAGGTTGATGCGGCCAATGATAGCAGCGTCGCCGTGGCGAAGTACGCTGAAAGCTTGGAAGCGATGGCGGCTACGGCCAAATCGGCGGAGGGTAGTCAGGCGGCTTTGGCAGAAAGTTCGAAAGCTGTTGCGTCCGCCCAAGCAGCAGCGACGGCTTCGGTTACGGAGTCGTCGACGGCGATGAGCGCTGCGGCGTCCAAGGTGGCTGAATCCCTAGGCAGGCAGCTTACCGCGCTCACGGCCAGCAAAGAAGCAATGGTCGAGTACGACGCGCAGATGGCCGGCTTTACGGCTTCCGAGACCGCGCAGGTTTCCGCAATCGCTGCGGAGATCGCAGAGCGTAAGGAACAGATCGCCGCAGCTACGGAGATGGCGGCGGCGTACGGAGTAGAGTCGACGGCGGCGGTTGGCGCATCGATCGGCACTGCCAGGATGACGCAGGAATTGGCCGTAATGGGGCGCGAAGCGGCGAGCGGCCAGTTGACTCGGCTGGCCGGCTCATTCACGCGTTTGCTTTCTCTCAGCGGCGCGCTAAGCCTCCTGTTCAATCCGATCACCCTCGGCATTCTTGCAATCGGCGCTGCCGCCATAAAAACGTCTGAGGAACAGCAAGCCCTCAACGAAGCATTGATTTTGACGGGCGGCATTGTTGGGACCACGGCAGGCGGCATGCAGAAGTTGGCCGAAAGCGCTACCGCGTCTGGCGCGACCATAGGAACCGCGACGGAAGCGGTTGCCGCGCTCGCCAGTACGGGCAAATTCACAGCTGAGCAGATCGGCACTATTGGAACGGCTACGGCGGACGCTGCGACGTTCACCAGCATTTCCGTGAAGCAGATGGTGGACGACTTCACGAAGCTCGCTGACGACCCTGTAAAGGCGTCTGTGGCGCTGAACGATCAATACCACTACCTCACTGTTGCGGTATATGACCAAATCGCTGCACTCGAAAAAGAAGGTGACACTACGGGCGCTGTGCAGGTCGCTACGGACGCTTTCGCTGATGCGATGGAGAAGCGAACCGCCGATATGCATGCAAATGCCGGCACGATTGAGAAGGACTGGATTGCCATCAAAGACGCGGTCACCAATGCCATAGAAGTGGTAGGTAGTGCGGTTAATGGACCCACTCTGGAGCAGTCTGTCTCCCGCCAGCAGGACCAGAAGAAACAGCAGGGTGACCAGTGGACGCCTGACGAGCAAGCAGGCCTGGACAAGGACACCCAAGCGCTCGCCGCGCAGAAGGCAGATGCAGCGGCTAAAGCGTCGGCCGCAGCGCTCGCTACGGCAACGATCAACGCGAAGCAGCGGCTTTCCATTCTCGAAGCCGAGTTTTTCACGCCAGCACAAAAGCGAGCGAAAGAGTTGGCCGACGCGATGAACTTGACGGACGCAGCCGGCGCGAGTCCCGAAGAGCAGATCGACCTTCAGGCCAACATCAACAACAAGTATAAGGACAAAAAGACCCCAGGAACGGGATCTGTCGATACGACGCAGATGGACAGTGCCGTCAAGTCGGTGGAGGACGCATCGAAACTCGAACTCGACGCCATATCGACTACGCAGAAGAGCATAGACGACGAGTACAAAGACGGAATTATCAGTGCCTCGTCCTATTACCAGCAGCAACGTGACTTGCTCGCGCAGGCGGAGACGGATCAGATAAACGCTGCGAATAGCGAGATCGCGATTCTTCAGAAGGCACTACAGAGCAAATCACTGAACGCAGATCAGCGCGCAAAGATAAACGCACAAATTATAGCGGACCAGGACAAGGTCGCCGCGGCAACCCAAGGGTTTTTCGACGGTGTGACCTTGTCGGCGCAGAAGTCGGACGACGCGACGACGAAGAGTGCGAATGCGCTGCTGGCTTACCAAGCGGTTCTGAATGCAAAAAGCACCGAGAATCAAAAGTCGCTAAATCAGCAAACTGCACCGGGCGGTCAAGACCCGGATCAACAGAAGCTGCAAAAGCAAATCCAAGATGCTCAGGACAATTACACAAAGGCAGTAGGCGGTCTTCAAGCGGATCAGTTGAAAGATCCAAACAGTTCAACAGACTATACGGCTATGATCGCGGCCCAAAAGAATCTTTACGACACCCTGGTGCAGCAGGACACCGACGCTTATAACAAGATGAAAGCGAACGAGGGCAGCTGGGAAAATGGAGTGGAAGCCTCGTGGCAGAAATTTCAAACTCAAGCCGACAACACGTCAGGTCAAGTGGCGGGAGCGTTCTCAAATCTGTTCGACGGGCTGACGGATGCAGTCGTTAAGTTTGCAGAGACCGGAAAGATAAATTTCCTGAACTTAGCTATTTCGTTTTCCGAAGCCTTACTGAAGATGGAGGTACAAGCTGCGGAATCTCAAGTGTTCAAGTTAATTCAGCAAGGCTTCATTTCAGCGTTTGGCGGAGGGGTCTCGGGAACGACAGGCTCAACGTTCGGAGGAAGTACTGCAGGAGAGGCATCCAGCGGCGTTTCAACGGGCTTTTCGGGGTCTGCGATGGGGTACGCAACGGGCGGACATATCACGGGCGCGGGGTCGAGCACGAGCGACAGCATCCCGGCGATGCTCTCAAACGGAGAGTTCGTCGTGAACGCTGCGTCCACAGCAGCTAATAGACCGCTTTTGGAGGCTTTGAACGGATCAAATGGTTCGCAATCCTCAGCGGGTAGAAGCCACTTTGCAACCGGTGGTTTTGTGTCTTCACCAACAGTTTCAGGCGGCGGTACGGCGCTGACGTTCAACATCGACAACAGCAATACCAGTTCCCTCGGTACGGGAACACAGGGTTCACAAACGCAGAGCGTGCGTAACGATGCAATGCAAAAAGAACTGGAGTCGTCAGTCATCGAAATCGTTCGTAAGCACGCGCAGCCTGGCGGTCAGGTCAACAAGATCATAAAGAGTGTGAATCAGTAATGGCGGATCTGGCGATTTTTACCTGGCAACCGGATTACGGCGCGTCGTCGTCGGTGACGCCTAACGTCCTCACCGCTGCTTACGGTGATGGCTACTCTCAAGACACTCCCGCGGGTTTGAACACTCTTCCGCAGGTGTGGACACTCGTGTTTAACCGGTGGCCAGACGAGGCAGATGAAATTCACTGGTTCTTGATCCAACAAGCAGGGTTTCAACGATTTTGGTGGACTCCACCTCGACGCTCGAAGGCGATCAAGGTCAAGACCACGGGAGAAATAAAGAGCGCCGAAACAGACGCAGGGCAGGTAACGATTTCCGTCACATTCACGCAGGTATTTGACCCAGACTAGGACTAGACATGAGCGAAATTAGCGGTGAAATACAAAAACTAGCGCCTAACGCGCTGATCGAACTTTTCATACTCGATACGTCGGTGATTGGGTTTGCCACTATCGATTATTTTTATTCAGGTACTGACGAGTTTCGCCGTCCGATTGTATTTCAAGGAATCAATTACCAACCGATTCCCCTTCAAGCCGCCGGCTTTGAGTTCAGCGGGCAAGGTGCAACGCCGAATCCGACGCTGACGGTATCGAATGCTAACGGGATTATTTCCGCGACGGCTCTCCAATACGGAGACCTGGTCGGCGCGAAGATCACTCGTAAACGCACGTTTGCAAAATTCCTTGACGATCAACCCACGGCCGATCCTACCCAGGAATTTCCGCAAGATATCTATTTTGTGAATCGTAAAGTTTCTGAAACCTCCGTTGAGGTGCAGTTTGAACTTACCACTTCATTCGACTTGGTGGGATTAATGCTGCCGTGCCGGCAAGTCCTTCAGAACAGCTGTCCTTGGATTTATGAAAGTGCGGAATGCTCCTGGGTGGCGACCCCCGGAAAGTATTTCGATATTAACGATGTTCCGCAATCGCTGGTCGGTGCGGATCAATGCGGAAAAAAACTGACATCGTGCCAGGCGCGGTTCGGCACGAACACGTTGCTTCCCTATGGCGGGTTTCCTGGAGCACAGATATATGGCAACACCCAATGATTTAGTTCGACAGATGCTGGCAATAGCGAAGCTTGAGGCGGAAACATGCAACCACCCGAAGGAACGCTGTGGAGCAATCATAAAGAACGGGGATAACCTGGCGCTTGTCGAGTGCAGGAACGTGGCAGATAACCCGTACGAGACATTCAAAATTTCGGCGCAGGAGTGGGGGTTTCTTAATGTCGATCACGAGGTCACGGCGATATGGCACACACACCCCAACGGTAGCGCAGCGCCGACGCAGGCTGATCTTGTCAGCATTGAGGAACACCAGGTTCCCTGGCACATCGTAAGCTGGCCGCAAGCGGGGCACAGCTACACGGAACCAACGGGGTACGAAGCCCCTTATCTCGGCCGCGTTTTTGTGCATGGCATTATGGACTGCTACGCCCTTGTCCGTGACTGGTATAAGCGGGAGCTGGGTATCGAGCTAAGCCAGGAAGAGCGGGTAAATAACTGGTGGGATAAGGGAGAGAACCTTTACGTCAACGGTTACGAGAAGAATGGTCTTGTCTCTGTGCCAACCAAAGTTCGAGACCTGCAGAGAGGTGACATTCTGCTTATGCAGTATGTTTCTAGGGTGCCGAATCACGCCGGAATCTACATAGGCGATGGTAAGCTTCTGCACCATGTGGATCGCCGTCTGTCGGAAATAACGACTTACGGCGGATACTGGATGAAACATACAACTCACTATTTAAGGCATAAGACACAGCTATGCGTCTCGTAGATGCTCAGTACACCGAAGTATATTTGGCCGGCGAGCTTGGGAAACGGTTCGGACGCAAGCGCAGGCTCGTGTGTCGCGACCCAGGCGAGGCGCTGCGACTGATAGGTCTTGAGCGGCCGGACTTCAAGGCTTACATGATCGAGCGCGCCAAGGCGGGAGCTAGGTATCACGTCATCGTCGATAAGCGGAGCCGAACTGAAGAAGAGCTGGGCCTGCCGGCCGGCCGCAGGCTGATTATTTCTCCGGAAGTGGTAGGGGCCAAAGGCGATCTCGGGAGCATCCTGGAGATCGTCGTAGGCGTTGTGCTGATCGCGTTCACATGGTGGACAGGGATCGGCGGCTACACCGGCGGTGCGTTGATATCGATGGGCGCAGGATTGATCTTGTCGGGTGTCACAGGGCTGCTAACGAAGCTGCAGACAGGATCTGCGAATTCGTTGCAGTCTTACGCCTTCAACGGCCCTACGGACAATGCGCAACAGGGCAGTCCTGTCCCGGTTGTTTATGGTTTGATGATGATCGGAGGCCAAGCGATAAGTGCAACGCTGCAGGCCGTGGACATGAGCAGCGCAGCGACCGAGACCGGTCTACTTACGTCCATCGAAGGGTAAGCCAATGAAGCGGCTTATATCCCCACAAGGCGCGGGCGGCGGCGGTAAATCTGGCGGAGGAAGCGGCGCAGCGTCGGATGCGCCTGACTCGCTGCAGTCGGTAGCTTTCGTCAGTGTGCTCGATTTGCTCTGCGAGGGCGAGATTAAAGGTCTCGTGAACGGGATGGAGTCGATTTATCTCGACGGTGTTCCAGTCCTGGAAAGCAACGGCGCGGCTAATTTTACAGGGGCGACAATTGGATGGGTGAACGGGACGCAGACACAGCCGTACATCCCAGGGTTCGCTGCGGCATCGGAGACTAACTCTCTCGGAACCCAAGTGTACAACGCTGTTCCGGTTACTTGGACGCTGGACAACCCGGAGTTCACCGCCGCGATAGTTACGCTTGAAATCGGTGAGTTATCCTCGACAGACACGTCCACAGGCGACGTGTCTGGTACGTCTGTCGAAATGACGATCAGCTGTCAGTCAACGACTGGACCGAAAATCCAGGTTATAGACGCTGTGTTCACTGGCAAGACGAGTAGTGGGTATGAGCGGAGCTATCGGTTTCCGCTCACTGGTGTCGGGCCGTGGACCGTAACGGTTGCTCGCGTTACAGTCGATTCGACGAGCGATTACCTGGTCAACACCACCTACTTTGGCGCCATTACCGGTGTCATAGATCAGATGCTGACGTATCCAAATTCCGCTTTAGTGGGTATGCAGCTGGACGCTCGCCAGTTCACCGATATCCCTACCAGAACATACCTTATCGAGGGGATGCTGATTCAGGTGCCGAGCAACTACGACGCTGACGCCAGAATTTACACCGGAGCATGGGACGGCAGTTTCCAGATCGCCTACTCGAACAATCCTGCGTGGTGCCTGTACGACATGCTGACCAACTCCAGATATGGCCTTGGGTTGTATCTCAACGCGTATGAGATAAACACGGCGAGCCTGTATGAGATAGGTCAGTATTGCGACGAACTCGTACCGGACGGATTCGGCGGCCAGGAACCTCGGTTTGTCATGAATGCATGCCTGAACAGCGCAAAGGCTGCTTATGACATGATCCAGGATCTGTGCAGTGTCTTTCGGGGAATGTCGTATTGGGGTCTTGGTACTGTACTTCTAACGCAGGATTCGCCACAGGCACCCACTGCTTTTTTCTCCCGTGCAAATGTGATCGGAGGGCAATTTAGCTACTCGGGGAGCGCGAGAAAGGACCGGCATACGGTGGCGTATGTCCAGTATAACGATCCGACTCAGCAGTACGCGCAGAATACCGAATATGTCGAAAGCCCCGAGGGGATAATTCGCTACGGGGTTCGCGCCGTTCAGGTTATGGCTATCGGGACGACATCCAGAGGGCAGGCCGCTAGGCTTGGTCTGTGGACGTTGCTAACTGAGCAGCTCGATACCGACCAGCTGACGTTCCAGGCGGGCTTAGAGGCTGCGTACCTCGTGCCGGGCCAAATCATTCAGATAGCGGACCCCACGCGTGCCGGCGTGCGTATGGGCGGACGCACCGTAGCAGGTACGGTGGATAGCATTTTCTTGGATGCTCCTATTACGTTTGACGCGGGGCAGACCTATACGCTCTATTACATGGACTCAACAGGAACTCAGCAGTCAGTCGGCGTCGCCAACACGCTAGGCACGACAGACGAGCTTAGTTTCACGACGAGTATGCCTACGGCACCTAATCCGGGGTTCATGTGGGCGCTGTCGGGGTCCGATGTCAATCTTCAACTTTTCCGCGTAATAAATGTTCAGGAATCCTCTAGAAATATATTTTCTGTCTTGGCGGTTTCGTACAATGAGTCTAAATTCAACGGCATTGATTTTGGAACCGCACTGTACCTGCCCCCTATAACGCTGCAGAGCGGCCTGGGTGCGACGATCCCGACAGCCTGGTCCGTGACACCCGCGACTTACTTGATCGCTCCGGGGGTTATTGGGCAGCAGCTGCTCCTATCCTGGAGTGGCAACACGGTGCAGTATCAACTGCAATATCAAATCAACTCGGGTCCGTGGGTCACTTACTCGATCCACACGCCTAATTACGATATTTTGGGCGTCACTGCCGGGGATGTTTACGATTTCAGATTGTTTGGTCTTTCAGCAGACGGCACCTTATCACCCGCGCTCGATAACACATACACAGTACCTACGATCGGATCTCCACCAGGAGCGCCGACTTCCCTCACCGCAGTGGGGAGCTTTCTCAGTGTAATTTTGAACTGGGCTGCGCCCCCCAATTTGGATCTCAGCTATTTCCAGATTTTCGAGTCGGCCGAAGACAATGTCGCGACGGCAAGCATGGTGGCCAACAACGTAGGGTCAACGACGTTCACTGTAGGCGGTCTACCCGGCGACACAACCTTTTACTACTGGGTTCGCGCGGTCAACACGAGCGGAGTGATAGGGCCTTATAACAGCAATACAGGAACGTCTGGCTACTCGCTTAAAGGTCAGTCTGCGATGTTTGAATACGCGTCGATTACCCAGGCCCTTATCGGCAGTGAAGCGGTAGGAACGTCACAAATTCAAAACGCATCGATTGTGAACGCGCAGATACAAAACGCTGCGGTTAGCACGCTGACGATAGCCGGCAACGCTGTCACAACGATGGCGCAATGGAACAACTTGACGCCGAATTCGTCAAGTGCGGTATCGGTAAATTACGTGGCGAGCGGGGGAAATTTAATCATCCTCGTAAACATGGAGCTTGTAACTGAGGGCGGGGATGGAGCGGACGCTGCGCTAGGAACAGGATACTTGTACGTCAACGGAACGCTTATGGAGCAGGGAACGGGGTGGAATAGTCTGTCATTTTTCTGCACGGCACTCGGCTTGAACGGGTTAGTGACGATTGAAGTGACGGGTGGATCGGCAGATGTGAATATCACAGTGCTTGAGGCGAAAAGATGAGCGATTTAATGCTGGTGCCTAATGGAGAGACTATGACAGCGTTTGTCATGGCGGACGCTTCAGGAAAGATCGTCGGATCGGGAAATATCCCGGCGCGCATGTTGAGTATTCAGAAACCACCAGTCGGCGGTAGCCGGGTCTTAGGCAACGGAACCGGAAAGACGCATCACATTGCCGATGGAGTTATAACGGAGAGGAAAAATAACACAACGACACTTTCTGGCATGCGATTACTTAGCATTCCTAATCCATCAACGGTTACAATCGACGGCGAAAACGCCTGCGTCGTGACAGACGGTGAGGTTGACTTGAGCTTTACACAGCCGGGCACTTACACGGTTCTGGTTTCCTCGTTTCCAGCTCTGGATGCAACGTTCCAAGTAACACAGCCATGACAAAAATTGTACACGACCCTGATCCAGGGCCGCTGCGCGCTAAAGCTTATCCCTCGGTAGGGGATCAGCTCGATGCGATCTGGAAGACGCTGCAAACGCTGAGCGCTGAAGTGCAGATGCCACCAGAAACGGTAGCGATGTTGGAGAAAATAAACGCAGTGAAGGCCAGGTATGCAAAGGGGAACAGATGACCGCCGCAGCGTATGACATCCAGTTGGAGCAAGGCGAAACTTGGAGCCCTCTACTGACTCTCAGCTGGCCCTCGGGTGCGTTGCTCAATTTCTCTGGCTACTCTGCGCATATGCAGATCCGCTCGACTTACTACGCAACGACGACGTTACTGGATTTGCACAGCAACACTGGAGGCATCTTGCTTGGTGGCGCAGCCGGGACTCTCCAGCCGGTTATGAGCGCGGCGCAGTCGGCCGCGCTGCTGTCGGGTGAGGTCACGGTTACGCAAGTCATGAACGGCAGACGCGTAACCCTACTCGGCGTTTACGACATAAAGATCACAGATTCCCTCGGTAACGTGTCGGTCCTCATGGGCGGCAACGTATGGATTACCCCGCAAGTCACGGTAGGCGGTACATAAATGGCAACTCCAGTAATCACGAACGACGCGTTTACCATATCAATTGACTTGAGCGGAGCGCAGGTAGCGCAGACCGCCGCGGCAAACGCGCAGGCATACGCGTCGGAGGCAGCAAGTAGTGTAACGGCCGCGGCGGCCGATGCGGTAGCGGCAGGACTGAGCCAGGTAGCGGCGGCGGCCAGCCAGGCGGCGGCGGCGCTAGATCAGGCGTCTGCAGCGGCCAGCCAGGCGGCAGCGTCCGCGAGCCAAGTATCCGCGGCGACTTCGGCTTTAACCCTCACGACCGGTTTAGCATCTTTTGAAAAGACGTGGCTGGGCGACCAGGCTACCGACCCGACTGTAGACAACCAAGGTAACCCGCTGGTGGTGGGTGCCCGGTACTTAAACATAACAGCGGTTCCTCCGAAAATCCGCGTCTACGTTTCTACGGGGTGGCAGGACGAAGATGCCACGTCCGAGGCGATGTCAGCAAGCGCGACACTTTCAGCTGCGCAGGCAGCGACCAGCGCAGGCAGCGCAGCTGCGAGCCAAGCAGCTGCGTCAAGCAGCCAGACTTCGGCAGCTACTAGCGCAGCGGCAGCGCTAACGAGTCAGACCGCTGCGGCCCTTTCCGCGGCAGCAGCCGCGACAAGCGTCTCAGGCGTCATCGGCGAGCTTTCGCTCACGGTAGCGGCAGGAACTACGGTCTTGAGCGCTGCACAGGCTGCAAACGCGATTTATAAGATCAGCGGGGCGCTGACAGGGAACGCGATCTTGCAGATTCCGGCTGGTGTGCCACCGCACAATTTTGTCGTGCAGAACGGAACCACAGGAGCTTACACGCTGACGGTCAACGTGGCCTCCGTCGTGCCGAGCGCTCCGGTCTTGCAAGGGTCATCGGCCGTTCTTTTCAGCGACGCGACCGGCGTTTACGCTACGTCGTCGACGACTGGTGTCCAGTTTGCTAAGCCGGTCATCTTGTCGACCAGCCAAACGCTTGCGCTCACAAATCTCGGAACAATAGGCTATATCACCGCGGCAGGCGTTGTAACGCAGCTGCCGCCGGCATCGACCTACCCGGCCGGTGCAGGTTTCGCCCTGAAGAATATCTCCGGAAGTACTACGGTGTTTGCCTTGTCAGGCTCTGATACATGTGACATCGCGATGCCGTACACGGCGGCCAATAACGATTCGCTTTACTACACGACGGACGGCGTGTCGGTATGGCATGTGGCTTGGTACTCGAATAAGAGCACTCCCGGCTACACCACGAGCGTTTCCGCGCCCAAGCTGCTTGCCAATACGGTTGACAATGGGGTTGATGCGATTCAAGCGATCGGGTCTATCTCTGCGACGGGCACTGGAGGTATCCTGCGCATGATAGGGGCCGTGGGCAGTGCAGCTGCGCAGCTTGTATCCTCTGCGTTTGGCTTGGCACTGGCGGCTGTAGGGACTGCTCCGATAACGTTTATCGTGAATGCGGTCGAGAGCGGCCGAGTTTCAGCGGCCGGCCGCTGGCTGATTGGCACGACGGTGGACGATGGCACACATTCGCTGCAGGTAAATGGAGGCGTTAAGTCTCTGACCGGGGGGTTTACTTTCCCGGACGGAACAACACAGGTGACCGCCAATGGCGTGACTGCACCCACTTCGACCGTTTACACCGTTGCTAACGGAGGATTCGTCGCGGGCGCAACGTCGGTTCTCACGAGTGGCTTCACAGCTCCGTTCGCCGTACCCTATCGCAACGGCGGGAAACAGACTTTCGGCGTGCATTACACGCTGAACGCGGATGGCGTAACCGTCAATTTCACCGAGCCGCTTGGCGCGCAGGATCTAATCGAAGTACTGACTGGCGTCGTCTATAGTCCGTCCACTGTCTATGTTCCGAATGATCAGTCTTTCACTCCCGCGGCCGGCGCGACGAGTGTTCCTTACCCTCACACTGTGGGATTTGCGTGGCTGTTTAGTAACGGCCACAAGCTGATTCCAGGCGTCGATTACACCGACTCCGCAGCTGGCTTCGCGTTTATCGGCTTCGTGGCTGATGGCAGCGAATCGTATGAGGTTTTGAATTTCAACCCGGTCACGACGGCGAATATGTTGCCGCTGTCGGGCGGAACCCTAACGGGGGCTGTGAATGGCGTCACCGCGCCGGCCGGCGACGTATCGACGAAGCTCGCCACAACGGCGGCTGCGAATGCCCTGGCCCTGGCCGTAGCAGCTACGATTAGCGGCAAAAATCGCGCCATAAACGGGGCATGCAACATCGCGCAGGCACCCTCAATCGTCTGTTCGGCCGGCATTGGCGGGTACGGCGGTCCTGATATGTATGTTGCCACTAACGGTGCTTCTGCCGGAGGGCAATTCACTCAGTCCCAAGGCACTATCGTCTATAACGGGATGACGCTGAACGCTGTAGTACAGACAGTAAACGCTGCGGTAAGCAGTCTTACGTCTGCTAACTACTGGGGCGGAATTTGTCAGCCTATTGAGGGATTTAACTGCTATGACCTGCTCGGAGGTCCCGCCGCCCTCAGTTTCGTGTTCAGCACGAACGTGAGCGGGACTTATGCGGTAGCCGTGCGAGACTACGCAGCGACCCACGCATTTGTTACGACGTTCTCCGCTACTGCGGGAGTCCCTGTTTTGGTGCCTCTTCAGATCCCTACGATTCCGACAAGTCTGACTACGCCTAATAGCGCGGCGGGAGGTATGTGGCTCAACGTAGGTAGCTTAAATAATGCGACATACCAAACTCCGACTTTGAATGCATGGCAGTCGGGCAATTACCTTACGGTAGCGGGGCTCGTAAACTGGGGAGCCGCAGTCGGTAATTACATCGCGCTTACTGATTTTCAATTCGAGTCAGGGTTGTACGCCTCTGCGTTCGAGCGGCGTCAGTATGCGCAAGAGCTTTCGTATTGTCAGCGCTACTACTACGTTGTTTCGGGGTCGGGGGATACTCGGTTCGGCGCAGGTCAAGCAATTAACGCGACCACGGGGCAGTTCACCGTACCCATACCCGCGATGCGCGCTACTCCTAGTTTTTCATCGTCGGCCGCGACAACTTTTCAAGCGGTCGCTGCGGATGGGACTGTAGCCGCAGCAACTTCAATTGTTTATGGCGCCAGCTCTTCTGCTAGTGCGTTTATCGCTGCCACGGTTTCCTCGGGCCTTGTTGCGGGTAATGCGACTAGCCTCTCGGCCAACAACACCACTGCAAGCATGCAGTTTTCGGCGAGACTATAATGTACACCTACGCTTTAACCGCTAATAGTCAAGTAATTATTAGGTCGGACGGACTTCAGATTTGGCCCGACCCAACCAACACGGACTATATCGCATACTTAGCGTGGGTCGACGCGGGCAGCACAGCTACGCCGGTTCCTGAGACGTCATTGACGGATGCTCAAAGCGCCCAAGTAGCGGCGCTTTCAGTAGCGTGCGCCGAGGCGATTATGTCGGGTTTCCTGTCGAGTGCTTTAGGAGCGAAGTACACGTACCCATCTCAAGCTAAAGACCAGACGAATCTCGCCTCTTCGGTCTTATCAGCGCTTCTGTGTGTGCAAGACGCAACGACATGGGTGGCGGACACGCTGTATGCAGTAGGGTCTCTGGTGCCGGCCGGCGGCCAGATATTCGTCAATACGGTTTTGGGAACCAGCGGTGCCACGCAACCTACGTGGCCTACAGCTGTCGGCACCTCGGTGCTTGATGGCGGGGCGCAGTGGCAGATATGGTCAACGCCATTTTGGTGCGAAAGTGCTGCGGGAGTTTGGGCTTGGATTCCCCACTCAGCATCACAGATTCAGCAGGTGGGTCGAGACGGCATAGCAGCCGTCCTTGCTATGCAGGCGAAGAACGTAGCGTTCGCCGCGCAGGTTATGGCGGCCACCACAGTCGCTGCGGTCGATGCCGTGGTTTGGAGTTAAGGGGAAATTATGTCGTTAGCACAGCAGCTATCCAGGCTTGGGGAGCTATTCGGCGCGGGCTTACCGCTTTCGAACAGAAACCACATCATTGACGGAAACAAGGATCAGTGGACTTCAACGGCGGCGCTGGCACTCGCGGCAACGACCGCGTACACGAGCAGCACCATGTACCGCGGGCAGTGCGGAACAGCCGGCGCGGCGACGTATGGCCAGCAGTTGTTTGCGCTCGGGACGCCGGGCACGTTGGGCATGTCTCGGCCGGTAAAATATTACGGGCAATTCGTTCAGACAGCTGCGTCGACCGGAAGCCTCGCCGCGCTGACAGGCCCGCAGATATCACAGCGCCTGGAGAGCGTTACCAGAGCCGAAAACGGGTTTCAGACAGTCTCGGTCTGGCTGTGGTCCGCTGCGCCCGTCACAGTTACGCAGGCGTTTGTGACTCAGAATTTTGGGACTGGAGGTTCGCCGTCGGCCGCTGTGACGACCTTAACCCCGGTCGTCTGGAATCTAACAACCATTCCTCAGCGGTTTTCCGTGAAACTCGCAGTGCCGAGCATCGCCGGCATGACGCTTGGCACAGGAGGAAACGACTTCGTTGAGGTCGGAGTCTGCTATCCCGTAGGCGCTACCTTCACCATAAACGATGCGCAGTGGCAGGTGGAGTGGTGCAGCCCTGGTGCAGGCCCGCAGGGACTTCCTACGACGTTCGAGTATCGAGGAATCCCAGAGGAGCTGCAGAGGGTTTTGCGTCATTATGAGGTGCTGACCGGCGGGTCTTATGGGTCGGGTGTGGTCGGCGCGGTTGCGACAGCTTATATCACGATTGACTATCAGCCAAAACGGACGGCGAGTCCTGCGTTTGGAGGATCGGCATTAGCCACATTTTATTTTTTTACGCCCGCAACATCGTCCGCGCATCCGGTAGGCCTTTCGGTTTTTAACATTGGCGTGAGTTCTGGGATGTTGGCAGTAACGTACTCGGGCATGACGCCGGGGCAAGGATGCATGATGTTTGACGCGGGTGGCTCATTTATGACACTTGACGCGCGCCTTTGAGGACAAGCAATGACCGCAATAGATAAATTCGCAAAGCTGCTCGATATCTATACCAATGTGCCGTTCGCGCATCGCAACCTGCTCGCGGGCGGCAATAAGGACTTCTGGAACGCGACGACCCAGCCGCTCACGGCGCTCTCTGCGTACACATGCGAAGTACTACAGCTCGCCCAGTGCGGAGCGGGAGGTGCAGGCACGTATACCCTAGAGACCTTCGCCGCAGGCGCGGCGACGACTTACGGCCTAGGGCGGCCGGCGCAGTACTACGGGCAAACGGCTATCACGACAGCATCTACGGGCACTCTCGCGGCGCTGACCACTCCTGGGATCTCCAGATGGATAGAGAGCGTGTCCCAGGCAGAGGGCTGTCCTTTAACTCTGTCGGTGTGGCTGTGGGTAGCGAGCGGGACACTTAACGTGACGCAGGCGCATATTACTCAGAATTTCGGTACGGGCGGTGCCCCTTCAGCGAATGTGACGACGCTCGTCCCTATCAACTGGACACTGACCACGACACCGCAGCGGTTCTCAATCCTGCTGAATGTGCCTAGCATTGTTGGAAAAACTATAGGCACTACGACGACTGGCTTTACTACTCTCGGTATTGATTTTCCCCCTGGCGCGGTATACGCAGTCAATGATGCCCAGTGGCAAGCCGAGTACTGCAGCCCCCAGGCGTCTAACTCAATTACCGGGGCCGGCGGCGAACCTACGGCATTTGAGTACCGCGGGCCTCAGCCGGAACTCGCGAGGATTCAGAGGTATTACGAGGAGGTTTATGACGCGGTAGGCATAGCAGCCTGCAACGCGACGACAGGATTTCTTGGGGTCAATGTCCCTTTTCAGACTGCGAAGAGAGCGAGCGCTGCATTCTCTTATTACGCGCCCGCAGGCGTTACCATGCAACCCGGCGGTCAGACTATAACCTCGCTCGCTGCCATGGCCAGCACCGTAAGCGGCTTTGTCTTGTCCGGGACGAGCACGTCGCTAACTGTCGGCTTGGCGTATTCACTCAATGGAGTTTCGTATGTCATAGCTGACGCACGTTTCTAACAAGTTTCGTGTTTTTCGTTGCCAAATATAGTTAGCATTCCTATGTGACGAGGTACAATCCGCGCATTGTAAGGAGCGCCTTAGCGTCGTCTAATTCATCTGCCCTAAAGGCAGCATTGTCGGGGAAATATGGATCTAGGCACCTGGGTAACTATCGGGTTGTTCCTTGTGGGTGGCGTTTCCGTCGTCGTTTGGTATTTCATTCGGAGAGTTCTTAGGGGCCTTGAATTGAATGCAGGGGCAATCGGGAAGTGTGCATCGCAGGAGCAGGTTGACGCGCTGGAGAAGGAGCTGTCCGACTCCAAAATCGAGGCACTGAAGCTCTTCGTCTCGTCGCCTGAGCTGACGCGGGTTATGTCGGGGCTAGACCGAACATTGCAGCAAATGATGAACGTGCTCGATGGGAACTCCAAGGAGTCCCGAGAAGGGATGAACGCGCTGAATAAGCGAATTGACGATTTAGTACGGAGGCCGTAAATGGCAGTTATCACAGCGGGTGTGGCAGGCAGTCAGAATCGCGTAGCGTTCCTCGACGCCATTGCAGGATCTGAAATCGGCGCGGCGCTGCTGGCCGCAACGGACAACGGTTACAACGTTTTGGTCGGCTCGACGCTGGAAAACCCGTTGACGTTTCCGAGTTATGCGGATCATCCGAACATCCTGAATAAGGAATTCGATTCGACGGCTGCGGGTCGCTACCAGCTCTTGCACTTGTTTTGGGCTGATCGCACAGTCGACGGCGAGTTGGTTCAAGGCTACAAAAATTCTCTCGATCTGACCGACTTCAGCCCACTCGCGCAAGACAAAGTGGCGCTGCAGCAGATCAGGGAGTGCCACGCGTTGCCGGATATCGACGCAGGCAATTTCACGCAAGCTGTGGCACTGGTTGCTCACCTTTGGGCCAGTTTTCCGGCCGCGGGTTACGGCCAGCATCAGAACACGCTGGAATCGCTGCTGGAATCGTATGTGGCGGCCGGCGGTACGGTGGCAGCGTGAAGCTGCCGCCAAGTCCGGTAGTGTGGTCGAACGTCGCGTATGCGGCGGCGACCCTGTGCTTTGTCAAGGCGAATTGGGTGAGCGTTGCTCCTGAGGGGATCTGGCTCGCCTACCTCGCTGTGGTAGGGCTGCACGTCACTGCCGATAAGTTGATTCAGCTGCGTTATGGACCACCCAGGGATACCCCATGAGCATTGTTACAACCGCAGTAGAGGACGTGGCGGAAAGTGCCGCCAAGACCGCAGTCGGCAGCGCCGCGACCACCTCGTTACTCCCGTGGATCTTGCTCGCAGCGCTGACCGTCTTTATCGGGGCGATTGGCGCGAGTTTCTTTTACGGAAAGCACGTCGAAGAGTTGGTATTCAATGCCTTCGTCTCGGCTGAAGCAGCCAAGGCACAAGCCCAGGTCGCCTCGAACAAGAGTGCGCTTTTGAAGCAGGCCGCGGTCAACCAGGCCGCGATTGACTCGATTAACCAAACCCATGCCGAGGATACCAGTGAAAATCTCAAACGTCGTGACGCTCTGCTTACTGCCAATCGCAATCTTACTCAGCGCCTGTACGTCGCTACAGCCAGTTCCGGTAGCGGCGGGGCTGTCGTGCCCGCGTCTGGCACCAGCGGACCCGTCGATAATGCGACCGGTTACGCCGCACTTTCAATCGGATCTTCAAACTTTTTCATTGACGAATTCTCCGAAGCCGACCAACTCGCTATCGACCTTACAGCCGCCCAAAAGCTAATTATTCAAGATCGGCTGATGTGTAACGGCAGCTTGCCTGGGATTACGTCGGCCGCCGGAGCCACGCAATGAAACTGATTTTTCAGTTCATCGTGAACGGGGTCTCGGCGGCGCTGCACCTTGCCGGCGCACCAGTTCACCTCTACTGTCCCCGGCCGGGCGAGACCTGGCTGATTAACGTTGCAGTTGCGCTGGACGAATTCGGCAATGCGCTGACCGGCGGCGATCCGGGAGAGACCATTTCGTCGCGGGCTGACAAGGCACGGCTGGCCGGCCGAAGGTGGGGATGCATCTTGTGCCGGATCTTGAACTGGTTCCAGGCCAATCATTGCGGGCTGTCGCTGGAAGTCAACGAGGGCGCAAAAGCAGTGATTCCTGACGGCGACTGAGCGAAAGCCCTAGAACCCCATGCCCGCGTACTTGATGTGAGCTGTGAAGTTGATCAGCGCTTGGGCCGAGTCACATCCAGGCAGGGTGTAGCAGGTGAATTGTGCGGCTATGACGTAACTTCCGTCCGGCGCAGGGAACTTGGTAACTGTTCCCTGCATGCGGCCGGATGTAGCCTCCGGATATGTTTCAAGGCGCGTGTCGGTGACCATACGCAACTTCATGAAGCTTGCGCTTTCGACCGCCTCTTGCGCTGCAACCCACTCAGCCTCACACTGCCGCCCAGCCTTGCAGTGGACTGGATCAGGAACCGGTTCGTAAGCTGACGGATACACGGTAGGCGCACAGCCGGAGGCCAAGACCGCTGCGGACATCGCGAGAAGCAGCCATTTTATTTTCATTCTAGGTTCTCAAGGTAGGCGGCCCGTCGTGCAGACCAAGCCGCCAGAATATCACACTGAGACCGCAGCCTTGATAGCCGCCTGTGGCGTGTAGTCTACAACCTCAAAACAATCTGCGCCGAGCTGGTCGAGCGATACCGGGGCATGGCTCCACTGCAGCTGAGGTGCCGCGGTGGGTTGCCGAGCCAGTTGTGTGCGCGCCTGGTCGACGTGATTGTTGTACAAATGGACATCTCCACCGGTCCAGATAAACTCGCCCACGTCGAGACCCACGAGCGAGGCGATGATATGCGTCAGCAGAGCGTAGCTCGGGATATTGAACGGTACGCCAAGGAAGATATCGCAGCTGCGCTGATAGAGCAGGCACGACAGCTTGCCGTCGTTCACGTAGAACTGGAACAGACAGTGGCACGGCGATAGCGCCATCTTGCCCGCTGCGACGTTCTCTTGTGGGGTCAATGCCTCGTCCGGCAGATCCGTTACGTTCCAAGCGCTCACGACGTGCCGCCGGCTATTCGGGCGTTCCCGCAGACTTTTGATCACCTCTGCGATCTGGTCGACTACCACCACGTCGCTGCAGGCATCAGTGTTGACGTTCACACCGCACCAGGTGCGCCACTGCGCGCCATATACCGGCCCAAGATCGCCGTATTCATCTGCCCACTCGTTCCAAATGGTCGTGCCATACTTCTCGACCAGCTCCTTGGCGCTCGTCGAGCCGCTGAGCATCCAGCGGAGTTCGCCGTCCACAGCCTTGAACGGGACAAACTTGGTCGTCATCAGCGGAAATTCCCGCTGCAGGTCGATGCGGATCTGGCGGCCAAAGAGGCTGCGTGTGCCCGTTCCCGTGCGGTCGCCTTTCTGATTGCCGCTGTGCAGCAGCTCGGCCAGGAGGTCAAGATATTGGTGTTCCCAGGTAAGGCTCATTTAATACACTCCTCTAAACGGTTTACAGTAAGTGCCGCTGATAATGCAGTCGGCCATGAATCGCATATCTCCACGCGTGGACACGCCAACGCCGAAGGGACTTTTAGACATTTCGATAAGCCTCAACAGCGACTTGGCGTAGCCACTCACGTCACACCTCCACGATATGATCGAAAACTTGCTCGGTACCGCCCTCGTGCGTGATGATGATCGTCTGCGAGAAGCCAGCCGCAACCGCGAAAGCCAAGCACTGAAGCGTCCGCTCGGGCGTGCAAGCTGCGAACGGCTCGTCGAGCACTAGCATGTCCGCGCCGGGCACGAAGATTTTGGTGAGAGCTATGCGGATGCCGAGCGCCAGCAAGTCGATGGCGCTGCCTGAGTACGAGGTATAGGGCTTGCCATTCACAATGAACGTCTTGTCCTGGCGCTCGACGATGGACGGCTCGTTGCGCATCCGGGTGAGATAGGTTGAAACCGCCTTCAAGACCATGTTCCAGAGCCGGTTAGCAACGACCGGCCGCGCCTTACGCAAATCCTCAATCAGCTTGTTGTGAAACTCGTAGGTGGCCAGATCAGCTTCCGTGACGGCGAGTGAAGATTTAAGCCGCTCCAGGGTCACCGCCAAATCTCTGAAGCTGATCCGCAGACTGGTCAGCTGACTCCGCAGACCGGCCAACTCCCTGTCGACAAGGGAAAGCTCCACCCGGAGCTGCGTCAGCACACCTTCGGCAATCGCGATCCGCTCAGCGATGTCGCTCTCAACCGTCGCCGGCCCGGCTTCGAGCGCCACCAGATCGCCCGTCAATGCGGTCAAGGCCGCATCAGCGGCGTCGAACGCGGCCTGCGCAGTGGCCGCCGCGCGTTCCAGCGTTGCGCGTGCCTGGCGCTCGGCCTTCAACGCTGCGATTTGTGACAGCAGACTCGGCGCAGCGGCTCCGACTTCACCGCCGACCCACTTGACACGGAACGGCACATACTTGCAGTCGATCTCGAACAGATCGGGGCGCTTGTGCGCGTGGGGGAAACTCGGCGCAGCCAAGATCGCTGCGCCGGCCTCGATGTTGGCTACGTAGTCTTCCGAATGGGCCAGCAGGATTACCACTTCGGCCCGCAGTGCTTCGGCCGCAGCGTCCAACGCTGCGTTTTTCTTGGCGACTTCCGGAAATTCACTGACATCCTTCCCGCACAAACCGCATGCACTCGAATTAACCTTTTTCGCTTCAGCAACAGCGATGTCTTTCCTGCATGACGCGATTCGACGGCTCGCGTCGTTTTCCAGGTTTCGGTTGTCGGCGACGAATTTCTGCAGCGCGGGGAGACCTTCATCCCATTCCGCCTCGGGCGCTGGCCACGCGTCGAGAGCCTGCTTCATTTTTATGCGAATTGTGGAATCTTCCACATTTTGTTGCCTCGCCTGTGCCGTTTCTAGCTCTGCCTCAAGGGCAGCATCAAGGCGAGCTTCCGCAAGGGCGCTGGCGGTGCCTTCTCGCGTGTTTGTGGCCTTGTCAAGAGCCAAAATTGCGGCTGTTTTGCGTTGTTTTGCAGATTCGAGCAGGGACGAACGCCGCGTGGCTATACGCAGTAGCTCGCGATCCGCTTTCAAGACATCTTCGGCTTCCTCGACCTGAGAAGTAAGCAGTTGCGATGTTTTCTCAAGAGGCACGATCTGCGCTTCGCAGGATTTGATGTTTTGCTCGGCGCTGGAGCCGTAACCCTTGCTCAGCTCAAGCTGGTCGCGGTCGTTGTGCGCGCGCTCGACCAATGCCGTGGTGACGCCGACTTTACCGGTTGCCTGGATCTTACCAATGAAGAACTCGACAATGTCTAGACCGGACATGTCTTCGATGAACTCGACAGCCTTAGTATTGCCTTCATCGAGCAAACCACCGATTTCCTTCTGTCCGGCGAAGCACATTTTCTTGATCACGTCGAACGATGCGCCCAGCTGCTCACTGAACCAGGCCGTGACCTCGTTTTGGCCGACGATGGTCGGTTTGTCAGCCGAGTGCGGCACGTAGATTTCAGCGCCGGACTTGCCGCGCGTGGCGCGGATCTGCGTGCCTTGCAGCGTGAGCAAGCCTTCGACTTTGCAGGTTGATGCTTTAGCGCCCCAAGTAACGAAGTCATTGTTGCGGCAAGCCTTGACGCCGCCGACCAAGTACAGGAAACCTTCGATGATGGTGCTCTTTCCGCCCTCGTTTGCACCGCGCAGCGACGTGTTGCCGGCACCGAAGACGACTGTACGATCGGTAAATTGCCGGAAGTTGGTGAGGCTGATTTCATTAAGCATTTGCGCTTCGCTCCAATGCGTTTTTCAAACGATCAAGGTATTCCGCGAGCGTGGTTGCACGACTCGCATGCTTGTGCGCTTCACGCCACTGCGCACGGGTCCATCCAAGTATCTTCACGTGCGCTCCTTCAGCATCGGCTTCAAGTATTCGACCTGGTCGGCCGACAGGTTGTCGAATAAGAAGGCAGTCACGTCGAACGTCTGGACCTGTTCGACGGCGTCGAGAGCGGAGATGTCCAGCGTGCGGCCGTTCACGACGACCGAGTTGGTGATGACGAACGCGCCGTGCTTCTTGCGCAAGGCAGACGCAGCGTCGAGAACCGCTGCGGCCTGCTCGTCGGTCGCTTCGCCCTTGATCCGCACGAATTGGGCGTCTTCCGGCACTTGATCCAGTTTCGCCCAGTCGCATTCGAAGTACGAACCGCGGTCCGTCCAGGTCTGCAACTCGGTGATGTGGCCCGTCTCGCTGATCTGCAGCGCGCGCTTGCTGTCGTTATTCAAGCAGTCAGAAATAGATGTGGGAAACTGGTTGCCGATGATGATCACGCCGTTCGGCCGGATGCCCTGCTGATGCTCGTGACCGAAGATGATCTTTTGAACGCCGACTGTTTCAAGCGCGTTGCACCACTCTTTGGTCAAGTTCAGAGAGTGGTCCGACTCAGCTGCAAAGCCGTTGTCGTAATTGGCGTGGACGAACACGATGTCTTGTGGATCGTTGATCACCTGGCCGATCCACATGTCGAAGATGTCCTGGTTCTCGGCGTGGGGAATGACCCAGGCAGATGATTCATTCTCTGCGCCCCAACGGATAACGGTAGGTTCGGTGATCACCACCACACGCTGCGGATACGCCTCGACCAGCAGCGCGCCGAGCAGATCGAAGGAGCTGAGCTTCGTCGAGTCTTTCGCTATATCGTGGTTTCCGCGCGCCAAGAGAAGCTTCTTGATGACGCCTGAATAGAGCCGTGTGGACAGCCCCGAGAACGTACGCAACAGCACGTTGTTGGACACGAGGAAACCGTCGAATAGATCGCCGTCAATCAGCAGGCAACCGTCTTGGTCGGTTTGGTCAAGCAGCCACTCGAACTTCTCGTGCGTGTATTCGGTCAAGGTGGCATGGGTCAGCGGCGTCGTGCCGCCGGAGCGGTTCACGCCGAGGTGAAGGTCATTTATGATCAGCATCTGCGGGCGCTCATTAGTCGGTAAAAGGTATTCAAGAACTGAGCCTTCGCCTGCTCAGGGGTGTAGAAGAAAACGAAAAATTCTTGAAGGCACTCGACGCCCTCTAAAACCGCCCACACGTCGTGGTTCTTAAGCAGTTGCTCTTTCTCCATCCGGAGCGCTGAGAGATCCGCGAGACTTACGATTCGATGCAGAGAGGATGGCAAACCAAAGCGCCGCATAAGGTCAGCCTGTACGCGTGCCTCGATCACCATGTACTCGGGGATCAGCTTCTTCAGCGGTGTAGTCATGTCGCCCAGGAAAGCCTCGGAGGCGTCGTGGAAAAGACCTTGAAGAAGTACTTCTGGATCGTGTATCCCGTATAACTCTTCAAGGATGTAGGCGACCATGACGCTGTGCTGTGCGACGGAGTAAAATTGCGGGCACTGGCCGGCGAACCGGCATACGTTTGATAGGCCGTGCGCAATGTCTTCGATGCTGACGACGTTAGACACCACGTCAGTGAAGCTGAAGTAGTTGCCGCTGAAGGTGGGGATGTCGGTCTTCATGCGACCACCTCGGGCGTGCCCTGGACTTTAGCGTCACGCTGTGCGTAGACTTCGGGCAGCGAGTCCGCGTCACTTTTATCGCTGCGATACCAGTCTTCCACCATGCGCGGCAGAAACAACGAGTGCAGCGGGTTGCTGTCGGACGGTTCCGTGATTTCATTGAAGCGCACGGTCCATATACGGTCGGTGAAGTCGGCCCGGTTCGCGTCGATTGCGTCGCGCAGCTTCTCGTTTTTCACTGCAACGTTCACGCTCAGCAACCCGTCGCGCGTTTCCATCCGTACGCGGCCCGCGCGCCCGTCGTTTTTCGTGCCGTCTTCACCGTTCAGAACTTCCCTCGTAATCAGGTCGACATCCACTTCGAGCTTGAGCTTCACGACATCCTTGTTACCGCTCTTGGTGTCTTTCCAGAAGCCGCTGCCGTTCTTGAGGACGGTTCCTTCTTTGCCTTCGACCTGCAGGCTTGTGCAGTGGGCGTAGCCGTCCTTGAGCGAGTGCACACGTTCGGTAGGGATCAGGCGCACCGACATTATCGAGTTGCCTTCGCCCACGACCTGATCCACCAGCGACGACCAGCGCTCGCGGTACGGCACCGTGTACTCGCCCTTCGGCTTCACACACTCCAGTGGGATCTGGTCCCACGCGAAAAATAGGGGAACCTCGCGCTCAGTAAAGCTGCCGCCTGCCGCCACTCGGTTGAGAATACCGTTACCTGTCGCGCGATCCGCGATCTTGCCGTCGACCAGCACGAGGATTTCTCCATGCGTTTGCGTGCCAAGCTGCAGGCGCACCTTAACAGCGTCGACAACTTCGGCAAACTGCTCAATCGGCAACTCATTACCCTGCCGCGTGGTCAGACGCACGATGCCGGCGTGGTCGTGGTCGACGTTCGTGAATGCGCCGTCTGCCTTTTGCTGGCTGAATGCACCCTTGACCCAATCCCATTCATCGAACTTCGCGTCTGCGGGCAGCACGCAGCGCATATAGGGAGACGCCTGAATCAGCCCTTTAGATGCCTTGTTGACCGTCTCTGCGCCGAAGCCCGCGCGCAGGTCTTTTTTAACGATGCGCCAGAACAGTTCGGCCGATTTAGGTTCGAGGCGTTCCATCTCGCCGCACAAGACGGCAATCGCGTTGTGGCCGGTCAGCCGGCGCGCGGCCAAGTCGTCAATAACTGCCCAAGTACCGTCGTCGAACAGTGCTCCCCGCCCCGCGCTGTTCGTTCCAGACGGAGGGCGCTTGCTGATGCCATAGCTAATGAGCGGGTCGAGAGCTGCGACGAGCACGCGCTTGAACAAAGGCTGTCCGATGTTGGCTGCGAGCAGCGCCTGCTTTTCCTTCTTGCTTGCGGTCTCAGCTATTGCTTCGATCACATCAAATACTTGTTGTGAATTCATAGTAGTCCTCAATAAGAAATGTAAGCGCGAAGACGTGCGCGGGTCAGTGCCACGTACAGCGCACAGTTGAATTCGAACGCAGACTGCATGGTCATTAGATCCAGCAGGTCGATCAACACGATGTCAAACGTCGATCCTTGCGACTTGTGGGCCGTAATGGAGTAGGTGTGGCGGATCTCAGCGAAGCTGTTTTTGAAACCCCAAGCCTCGCCCCGCGCTCGTCTGAGCTGGTCGGACACCTGAATGGAGTACCGGCGCTTGAGCTGCTGGCTGAGGTCTCGTACTTCGTCGAAAAGCTTGGCACAGTGGTGCTTGAAAGCGGTCATCAGCTTCGGCACGTAGACCACAACGCTGTTGCCCAGGTAGTCACGCAGAGCCAGCTGGTACACGTTGATCGTAGGGTATAGCGGGTGCTTGGTCAGCTCGACGTACTCGACAACCAGCTCTTCGCTCGTTACCAAATCGACGGTCTTGCCCGTGTCCAGGCTTTCGGCCTTGCAGGCAGATTGCACAATCACGCGCTCGCCCACAGAGAACAAGGTGTATCCGCTGCTCGGGTGTAGTGCGAAGTGGGCGTTTTCGTTGTTCCGCAGGACGGTACTGTTCCGATATGCGATCACCCGTGCGTCGTGGCCTTCACGCTGCAGGTCAATACCTATCTGAGCCAGCGCGCTACTGCCACGGACCATCGAGTCGGGAAGCCATTCCATCAAATCCGATGGCTTCACGCGGTCGTCAGGCCCCATGCCGGCGAAGATTTCATCAGCGCCTTCCGAAAGCAGCTCGTCACAACGATTCTTCTTTCGGACGTGCATAGCTGCTGCGATCAGCGGGTTGCCGGCGGCCACGCGCGTGATTTCGGAAAGCATGCTGCCCCGAGGAAGCCGGAACAGCTTGGCGACAGACTTCTCGATGACCGGCGGCAGCTGCGCTGGGTCGCCTACGAACAGCACCAAGCAGCTGCCTCGGCCGCTCTGCACGGAGCGCAACAACATCGCCGTGTCGACCATAGATGCTTCGTCGATGATTACGAGGTCGTACTGATTCAGGTTAGACAGACCGCTGTCCGACGCGATGTGGTGGCCGTCGTCGGTCTCGATCATGCGGATACCACACACGGAGTGCAGCGAGCAGAAGGTCGCCGCGAGTACGCTGTCACCCATAGCGTCTCGAACCTTCTCCTGGATAACGCCTACGGCCTTGTTCGTCGGCGCGCAGACTGCCATGTTCCAGTCTTGGGCGCTCAGGTCTTTGATCAGCTTCGACGTGAGCGTGCTCTTGCCGGTGCCGGCGAAGCCTTTGAGAACGAAGTAATCGTCCTGGTTGTCCTTGAACCAAGCCTCAGCGCCCGCGGGCAGTGCGAACTTCGGGCGCCTGTAGCGTAGGTCGATGCCGTCAGGCTGTTTGACAGATGGGTCGCGCTCGGTAAGCCAGGCCATGACCTCGTCATACGAGGTCTGCTGATCATCCGTAAGTACGAGCGCTTCCCCCGCCTGTTCGACGGTAATTGATTCGGTCATTTTGGGGCAATCTCCAGGGCGTTCCTAGGAACGCCCTCGTGGTGAATTTTGGGGATTTACGTAACGAAAACGCTTTGTAGAGCGCTTTTCGTTATCCGTCACGCATTAAACAGGGGCTTCAATGCAAAGTCAAGAGCTGCTTCTGCAGAAACGAATTTCGGGTAGCCACCGGTCAGCCAGCTCGGGCCGTCGTAGTCGAAAAAATCTTTGATCGGGGCTACGACCCACGCACCGGTCTTGGTGTGATGGATCAGCACGATGGTGATGACGCCGGTCAGCGAGCGGGTGTAGCAGCGGGCGATCTGGTCGCGCGAGAAGTTCTTTTTCGGCAGACGGTCGGACGTGTCCACCTCCTTGACCTCGATGTTGGCGCTGCGGCCTGCGTAGAAGGCCCGGAAATCGCCTGTCACGGGTGTGAAGCGGCCACCAGCTGCGCGAGCGTCAGGAACCCGCTCAGCGTCGAATGCGATGCCAAGACGCTCGCGTACACGCTCCAGGTAGAGCTTGACCGAGTTCTCGGCCGCTTTCCCACGCTTCGAGATTGCAGCGCGCTTTTTGTGATCGGTAAATGCAGTTGCGTCGTTCATTTTTGACCTTTGGTGGACCTGCGTTCGAAATCGGCTTGGCACTCGGACATCAAAGCTTTCTCGCCCACCTTCGGGCAGAACAGCTCGTCTTTAGCGACCCCGTCGCCACAGTTGTGGCACTTCTTGTTAGGCATCAGCGGTTTGATCACTCGCTTTCGGGCGAGGTAAATGTTCGATTGCAGCTCCAACTCGATGTTGTCGTCTGCCATGTCTGCGAGGTCGGGCATTGTTCTTGTCCTGTTATGTGTTAGGCGTGTTCAGCGGCTTCTTCGTACAGCTGCGGGAACAGGTCGCGCAGTGCCTTAGAAATCGCTTCGTGTGAGGGCTGGTCGCCAATCTCGACCAAGTCTTTGAAGTTGTGGCCGATGCCGATGCTCGACTCGACGGGAATGGTCATGTCCGCATAACGCTGCGTCATTAAGGCGTGCAGCTCTTTGGTGAAAGCCTCCACGTCCTCACGGGCGACAGAGAACACCAGCTCGTCATGCACCACGGCGATCAGCTGCGCGTCGAAACGCTCCAGCAGGCGAGCGCGCCAGATACGGCCCATAGCCAGCTTTGTCATTTCTCCGCATGAACCCTGAATTTCAAAGTTCACTGCCTGGCGTTCAGCGCGTGCGCGTGTGCCCCAGCTATCCGAAGCGAAAGCTTCGGCCAGATGCCGGCGAGCGCCGAGGCGGGTGAGGGCGTATCCACGTTGCTTGGCGGCCGGAATGACCTCGTCCTTCTTCCACTCTTCCGCACGCCAGAACGTTTGGTGCTTAGCGTCCAGATACGACTCGGCTTCTTCGAGCGGCACCATCAGCGTTTCGGCCATCTTCGGACCCTGCGCGCCGTACTCAGACGCAAAGTTCGTCGTCTTGGCTTTGCCGCGCGTGGCCTTGATCACCTTGAACATCGGGTGCGATTCGTCTTCGATCACCGAGGCGAACCAGTCATAGTTGATTTCCGGGTCGATCTTCTTCTGAGCGATGGACACGCCGGTCATGTGGTGCATGTCACGCTTGTTCTCGCCTACGAAGCACGAGGTCATGGCTTCATCGCCGGAACTGTCAGCGATCACACGCAGCTCTTGCGCCTTGAAGTCGAGCGCGACCACTACCGCATCTTTGTGGTGCGGGACGATGCAGGCGCGGAAGTCGCCCTTCGTTTTGGGCCACTGCGCCTTGTTCGGCTTCTTTGGCGCGAAGCGGCGCGTGACCGTCATACACTGACCTTCGCTGCCGTGAATCATCCCGGTCTTCCAATGACGCAGCGTGCGGTACGGCTTGTAGAACATCTTCCGGTTCGTGGCCACCGAACGCATTGCGTGCAGTGCATCGAGTACCACCACCTCTTCCGGGTGCGTTTCCTTGTCATAGAACTTGGCGCTGGCGAAGGCGAGGGCGTCCGACTTGGGCGACCCGGCCACGTTGCGGCCGAACTCTTCTCTCGCTGCGTCAGTCGGGCGATTACGAACGCGGATCGGGAATGCCATCGTTTCGTAGAGCAACTTCAGCATCTGCTTCGGACTGTCCACGTTCAGCGTCGGCTCGCCCTTGAAATACTTCCTGGCGTAGGCTTCCACGTCGCTTGTATCGCCGTTGTTGGCGATGGCCTGGATGTACAGCTCAGCCAGCGTTTCGCCGCCGTCAAAATCGGCCATCAACGCTGCGACCTTTTCCGGCTTGCGTACCTGCGTCTTCAGCTCTTCGCCCGTCACGATTTCGAAAATCGCCTTCATGCTCGACGGTTCAAGCGTCACGGCAGGTAGCTCTACGCCTTCCCACTTCTTCTCGAACAGATACTTGCGCACGATCTGCCACGCAGCTTCCCGGCGAACGTCATCGCTGCGTTCCTGCTTACGCATGGCCTCGCGGTCGAAATTTATACCCGTGACCATGCCCGCTGCGACTAAGTACGCCGCATCGACTTCAACGTCACGGTAAATCTCGAAAGTGTTCTCGATCTCCAGGATGTGCTGATAGTGCGTGCGCAGCGCCGAGGTCACAATCGTGTCGTCGGTGCCATACGCGAACACTTCCTTGGGCGTCAGCTCGCACATCTTGCGGCCTTGCGTCACTTCATCGTATGAGGTCTGTTCGTATCCGAGACGCAGAGATGCTTGGGCTTTGAGGCCTACTTTCACGTTTTCGTCTACATACGACGCCATGAAAATGGTGTCGTCGATGCGCGGGAAAAATCCGCAATCCCAGCGCGGATCGTCGCCGATCAGATCGATTAGATTCAGGAAGAAGACCGGCAGCTCAAACGCGCTGTTGTGGACGTTGAAACGAATGTCCTTGTCAGCGTCAAGCATCTTGTTAATGAACGCCAACAGCTGCTCTGGCGTTAGGTTCTTGTCCGTCTTGTGGTCGACCGTCAGGTACAGTGTGTACTGCTGGTTGTCGCCAAACGTGACGCCCATTCCCGATATCTTCGAAGCGACAAAATCAACGCCTGGAGCTTTCTTCAGGTTGCCTTCTTCATCTTCCTCGTCTTCCATCGAGTTGACTTCACGCAACCAATCATCGGACTCGGGCGGCGTCGACGTTTCAAGGTCGATCGACACCCAGGGCGACTGACGAAACTTCGCCCAAACGTCCGAAGCCATTAGTTGTGCGAAGTTATCCGAATGAATTAAACGGCGCGTTTGGTAGTAGCCGTCGAAGCGGTCATCCTTGTGCTCGCCTTCCGGCTTTTCGAGCGTCATACCCGGCATCCAGATCAGCTTCTTGCCAGGCACGTTGACTAAGGCGTCGAGGAAGCCCGCGCACTTGTAGCAGCGCCGAACGGTGTCCGCCGAGTCCAGGATCTTCTGCAGGACCTTCAGATGCTGCACTTCGTCTTCCAGCTCAACCCACGCGCCGCGGTTGATCACGTCTTCGAGTGCGCGCAATCCATCTTCTTCGCAGGCCACGTAGAGATCCAGGAAGCCTGCCTCGCCTACGCCTTTAGCTCCGGGCAGCGTGTCGCTCTTGTCGCCTACAATAGCCTTGTAGAGCCGGTTAAACTCGAACGGGAAAGGTCCGAGAGGGTTTTCGTCGGCCGCCGCAATTTTTGACTGATAGCGGATCTTGACGCGCTCACCGTCCATCAGGGCTAAACCGTCGCCATCGTTGATCAAGCCGACAATTTCGCCCTTCAGGTTCTTGCACAGGTAAGCGAAAACGTCATCGGCTTCTAGACCATCTTGTTTAACGAACGTCGACCCCATGCGAGAGAAATACGCCTGCAGCCAGGACTCCAACAGGTTGTACTGAGATATCTGGTCCGGATGACGGTCCTCGCGCTGTTTGTAGCCGGAGTACATGTTGCGGCGAATCGTCGTGCCGTGAGCGCCTTCCAGGACGAAGATCACGTCCATCGGTCGGGCGTCGAGGTCGCGGAGAGCTGCGTGCATGTAGTTCATGAAGGACTCACGGCCGTGTTGCCAACCATTGACCCAAACAGGCCTCTCGTTGTGCAAGACTTCGAAGCCGAACTCCTTGTCTTTCCCTGCGAAATAGCAGGCTTTAAGGATGCTCGACACGTCCATGATCAAGTGACGGCGCTTACGCATGAGGTTCCCCTTGGAAGTGCATGTACCGAGTGACAGTCAACTTCTTTACTTCGCCGGCCGCGAGCACCGCGTCTCCGTCAATGTCGCCGTTAGCGAACATCAGGTGGGCAGCTGCAAGGATGTCGCCAAGCTCACGCTGTAGGTCGGCGCGGTTGTCATAGGTCACACCGTTGCCGTCAGTGGCCACGAAGCCATGCTCCAGAATCTTGGTGGCCGCTACGCCAGACTCCATCAGTTCTTGGACGAGCTTGGTCATGCGCTCTCGTTGAGCGGGGGTGAGGGGAGTGAATTGGCTCATGGCATCTGGTCCGCGATGGTGTAGTGTTTCGGGGTCTTGTCCGCGTGCAGTTCCTGCAGTCGTTTTACGTGCGGCGTCATTCCTTCGAGCAACGTTAGGTAGCCGCCAGAAACCATGCGGTCGTCTATCAGCGTGCAGGCCGCTTCTGCATCCACGAGGATTGCCAAACAGGCGAGTGCATGCGCCAGATCGGGTAGGCCGGAATCAGGGTCGCAAGACCTACCTTCGAACCAGGCGTTGAGGTGGCGCTTCGCTGCGTCGTAGTAGACAGAGGCGCGGACCGGCGAGGCGCGGAAGTTGCTGCGACCGTACTTCAGCGCCCCGTCGAGCAGCGCTAAGGAGCCTAGGACAGTCGCGGCTTCTGGCCAGAGGTGCATCGGGATCTTCGAGCTGCCTATCGAGTCTTTCGGGTTGGGATTCTTGACGCCAGATGTCGAAGTGAAGTAGGTCTCCCCCGTGACAGGGGCACCGCAGCGGGTAGTCATGCCAACTCCTTCAGCGCGCGGCGCAGTTCCCACGACGTGTTGTCGCACTTCTCCAGCAACCAGCGAACGTAGTCGTCCGGCAGATCCTGCAGCAGCGTCCCTTTGTGCTTGCCGAACGTGATCGCAGTAGGCTTTGACAGCATGCAGCTCGACAGTGCATCCCAAGGGGTGCCTGCAGCGAGCATGTGATTGATCAAATGAAACGTCGAGCAGCAGTCGCCAAGCGCGCTGTGTGCCAGTGCTTCAGGTAGGTCAAGATGCTCTCGCAAGAAGTCGAGCGAGTGTCGGGGTGCGTCGATAAACATGCGGGCTGCTTTCAGCGTGCATCCAATATCGAAGCTGTCCGGGATCAGGCCGTCAAGGAACTGCATATCGTAGGCTGTGAAGTTATGGCCAAACATCTTCGCGTATTCGTTCTTGGCCACGCCGAGGGCCGCGGGCAGTACATCGCGCAGATACGGAGCCTTAGCGATCATCGCGTCGTTCACGCCATGCACTTTCATCGCCCCTTCGGGAATGGGTATGCCTGGGTTGGTCAGTGTCTCAAACTGCTTTACGACTACCAGTCGGTTAGCCTGCAGTCGGCATTCAAGGTGGGCATACTCGACAACGCGGTCAGACGACTTCAGGCCCGTCGTTTCGGTATCAGCCACAAAAATTCGTGTCATTACGACTCCATGTGAAACAACCGACCTCGCGGCCGGCTGCTTGTTCTACTGATACTGATTAAGCCAAATCGACCGGTGCGGTAACGCCGTGTGAGGCAAGCAAGTTGAAGTAGCTGCGTTCCTTGCCCGTAACGCGAACGGACGTGAAACGCACAACCGGATTGCCCGACGTTTCTTGCACTTTGCCCATACGAGCAGCGATCTTGCGGTTGACCTTATAGCTGTCGAACTTCTTCCGCGACTCAGGCGCAAGGCTCACGGAAACGACTTCGTTCATGTGCGCAAAGTCCGGAAGCTGCGCGTCCAAAGCGATGCCGAAGACTGCCGTGTATTCCTTGATGGAAGCCTTTTCGAAACCCTTATCGACAAGGATCTGGCGATACTCCTCCAAAGGCGTACCGGCGTATTCGTCCTTTTCGCCGGCACTGTTGGTAACCTTGCCGTCGTCGGAGAAACGAACGTGCTCTTTGCCCTCCTTGCCTTCGGTGCCCGTGGCCACGGTCCAACTCGGGCTGTAGCTGATCACCTGCAGTTCGATGAACGTGCCGGCTTCGTTGCCTTCCGTCGAAGCGATCACGCCGGCATCGAGACGCAGGCGCGGGAAGGTGCCGTAGTCGGTTTCAATACCGGCCTTGGCGAACGCATTTTCCAAGTCATCCAGGGGGCTGGGAGCACCCGAGCTGCTATTCAAGATCGTCTTCATCGCACCGCTCTGATTGCGCGCAATGACGGCCGTTTTCTTTACCTCGACCGGCTCAGTTACTTCGGACTCCTGAGCATTTTGTGCGTCATTAATCACCGGTTCAGACTTAACTTCAACGACCACTTCCGACGTGACTTTTGCCGTAACTTCGGCCTTTGCGGTTTCCGCAGGCTTCAGATCGGCCACATCAGCGCGAGTAACTGCAGCGACCGTTTCGGCCGCCGCAGTTTCGCTTTCTTGTTCGAACACGGGTGCTGCGTCGGCTGCTTTGACATTTTTGTTTTTAACGATGGCCATGATTTATTTTCCTGTTTTATGAACGGTGTTTTATGTGTCTGATTCATCTCAGCGCAGACGAACTGTACTAAACGAAAACGCTTTGTACAACGCTTTTCATGCCATAAACGCTCCTAATTTGTACTCTTCGAGTGCAATCGCGCTAAGACGCACAACGCGAGGCGCATTCGTGCCGTTAATCAGCCCGGAATCGGGCGGTGAGTTCTCCTTCAGCAGCGACGACGAACCCAACGCTGCGAGGAAAGTATCCGGGTCTGCGAACGCCGGAACCTGGCTGCGCCGTGTCGCCGCTGTCCGGTAACGCAGGTAGAAAGCATCCACGTCCAAGTCGAGGTCTAGACCCTTGCCGAAGTATGCGTACTCTTTGCCAAGACGCACGTTGTGGTCCGCATCCGCTTCGTCCTGGTGCGAAATAGTGATCATGAAACGTAGCAGCTTTACGATTTCCGGCGCGGCTTGTAGGGTCGTGTAGTTGGTAGCGTCAAGAAGCGCCGCGCGCAAGGTCTCCAGACGCGCCTCAAAGCGCTCGGAAAACTCTTCAGGCATCTGGTGCCGCAGAACCATACCGAGGAAGCCCAAGCCCGATATGGCGACGCCCGCGTTGTAGACGATCCGGCTGTTGCCCGAGCGGTTCAAGTTCTCCTTAGCAACTGTGTGTCCGCGCTCGATCAGGCTTTTGAGGGTATCTCTCTTCGCAGCTGCTGTGCCTTGCAGAAGTAGCTTGCCAACGGCTGCGAGTACTTCGGGGTTGCCGGTCAGCTTCTGGAACGCTGCGTCTGCTGTGCCGCCGCGCGCTGCCTTGCTGAACGGCACCGAAATCGTGCGTTCCTGGATCGCGGTCTCGGACTCGGCCGTCTCTGTTGTGAAGCACAGCGGCGTGGTTTTGGTGTCCTGCGACAGCTCGGCCCAGTTACCTGGTGCGCTCGACCTGGCGTCACCACCGCCCCGCGGCGACTGAAATGCCGGGGTGTACATCTCATGGATTGTCATGCGGAAGTCACGTGCTGCTTCAATCGACATCCGCGTAGGCTTGAACTCGTCGACCAGGATCGGGATCGAGGTAGCGCCGCCGAACATGACGCGCCGGCCGTAAGCCGTTCCCTGTGAGGCATTCATCGCCTTAGGCGCTTCGTTGAAATAGAACATGCGGAGCAGCTGCATACAGAGCAGGGTCTTGCCCGCGCCCGACTCGCCGTAAGCTTGAAGGATTGGGAACGACTGGCCCAGCGCGATGTGCAGCGGCTTGTGCCAGCAGGCTACGAACCAGCCGAGGGTCGCGGCCACAGTGAAATCGTTCAAGTTGAAGGCGAGCAGGGCGTCTATCACGTCGCCCGCGCTCGCCAGATCCTTCAACTGAGGCGCTGCCATTACGTCGGACCTGAAATTGCCGCTTTCGCCGCCCGCACAGGCCCTGAAGCGATAGTTGTCGGGCGAATTGTGCGCCCAGCATCCACTCGGGCTGCACCACACCATGTGATCGCCTATGAGGTTGAATCCTTCCTTGGGAAGAGCCTTGATCTGGCCGTTGGCCTTGGCGCTTTGCATGATCAAGGCCAGCAGGCGGCCGGCCTTGAGAGTGTCCATGTTCGGCGCAACTGCGCCTTTAGACGCCAGAAAGCCCTTTAGCTTGTCGCCGGACACGAACGTACCGTGGTCGACGTTGATTTCCTGGGTCGGCCGACCACTGTCACGGCTCTGCAGGATGAATCCGCGTGACACGCCAGTCTCCGCGTCCGTGATCTCCAGAACGGAGTCGGAATCGAAGTGCCAATTGGTCTCGCGGTACAGCGTGTCTTCTTTGATGCTGTAGATGCCGTTCGATCCGTTGATCAGGCCGCGCGATAGGTCGCTCAAATCGTCAGGGTTAGAGTCGCCGCCCACTTGAGCAGCTGTGCCTCGCAGATCCTTGGCCAGCTGGGGCACGTCCATGATGTGTGCCATCGCCGCGGGCGAGTAGGCGTAGGCGACGTTGCCGTTCGCGTACCCGTACATGCGCTTCAGCTCATTGCGTACTGACGACCGCGTGTTGTGGCCATCGCCCTTATAAGTGGATATCAGCCCCTCGCAGGCTTCCAGATGCTGATCGAGCGTTTTCCCAAGAGCACAGGACAAGATGCCGATCTGCAGCGCTACCTTGTTCAGGCCTACGTCCTTGCTCAGGTTCTCGCCGCGCATCAGCGTTAAGACCGACTCGGGCCACTCGCCTTTGAAGCGCTTGACGGCGCTGTCGTCTCCCTTCTTGTTCTTGCGCTCACGGAACTTCTGCTCGACCTTCTTTTTCAGGTCAGCGAAGAGGGCAGCGAAAGCCGGCGCTAGGGTAGGCTCGGCGCGCTCAGGGGTTGGCTGAGGCTCGCTGCAAAGCTCGTCGTACAGCGCTTGCGTCATGTTGCGCATTTGATCGAGCGAGATAGGCACTTTAAACTTACCGGGTGTTTCCCGCTCGACGTTCGGTGTGCGCCACATCCGGCCGCGCTTGGCTGAGTAGACGGCCAAGTCCAAGAACTCGACGAACGTCTCGTTTGCGATTTCCTTGTAGATCGACGGCAAGTACATCACACCTGCTTTGGAAGCCGACATCACAGCGAACGGAATCTCCGCGTGAAATCCCCGGCCGCCCGTGGCGTACAGTGCGACGCACTCAACATTTACATCGTAGTCCTGACTAAGTAGGTCAAGATAACGATTAACGGATGCTGCGCCTTCCATAATGTCCGGGCAATCCCAGTCAGCGTAGAACGGACCGGAGTAACGGATCTTCAACGTGTCTTCGAGAGGTGTTTCGTCGTTGACCAGTGTGTCCAGGTCTAAGACCGTGACGTACTTCGGTTTCTTGGCCGCAATGACGGCTTCGCGCGACGACGACGGCGCTGCTGTCCAACCAGATGTCTTATTTGATGTGTGGTAAAAAAATGTGTCAGACATGGGGTGGTGTCTTTGGTTGTGGGTGCTAAGGGGAAGGGAGGATTCTAACCGCACTACTTCCCGTAGAGCGCATTTCGGAGATCGTTTGCAGACGGAACTAGGGAATTTACGAGGCCATCGTTCTGAATCAGGTTTTTGCGCATCCGCACCTGTACGGTTCCGAGCGCCGTGGCGATCCGTACGTCCGTGATAAACTTCTGTCCAGGTCGCTCAAGACGCTTGACAGCCTGCCAAAATGTCAGAGCTACGGTTGGCACCTCCATAAACAGCATGTAGTGGCAGACATGCTGCAGGCCGTCGAGACCTTTGCCGGCGGATATCGTGTTGACAACGAGAACCTGACACAGCGGGTTTTTCAAGAACATCTCGATGTTGTCGAACTTCTCCTTGGCGGATATCTCGCCGTTCACTTGCACAGCTGCTACGCCCGTCTTACGCAAATGCTCCACGATGGCGCGCACGGACATCTTGTAGTTCGCAAACACCAGCAGCTTTGCTCGGCCGACCTCTGCGACCATTTCATCAAGCACTTCAAAGCCTGCGGGGACTAGATCGTTCTGCTGCGCGAAGTAGCCGTAGTTCAGCACGATCTGCTGGACCGCATGGTAGAGTTTAGATGGCGTTGACGCATCGATAGCGCCGCCGTTGTCGAACACGAGCAGCTGTTGGTCTACCAGCGTCCGGTACAGCTTCTCATGTGACTTGGCCAAGTCGTACTCGATATCCGAGATTCGCGCGCGCGGCATGTCAGGATGAACCTCTGGCGTCGATATAAAAGAAGATCGGAGTCCTAAGTTTTTCTTCAAAACGTCAAGATTTTTCCACTCTGTGACCGTGTCGAAGTAATCCTTCGACCCGACGTGGATGTTCTCGAACTGGGAGAAGCTTCGGTAAATTTCCGGGCTAATCAGCTTGATGTATGCGTAGGCGTCACTAGGTGTTGCGAGGGGAGTACCGGTCATGGGCATGATGGCTTGGCCGGACTGCAGCTGCAGGATCGCCCTGAAATTGCCTGAGTCGTAGTTTTTGATGCAGGTAGCCTCGTCGACAGCCACGGATATCTTGCGCGCACTGTAGGTCTCATAGATTCGATCGTAGTCGTTCTTGAGGATGCCAAGCGGAATCAGCAGGTAGCTCGTGTCGCGACCTAGCGTGAGTTTTGATCGCTGCTTCTTGGTTCCGACGTAGACCGTGTTCGATATCCCGCAGCTGTCCAGCCATCGCGCCCATTGCCTAATGAGAATGGGGGGTACGACCTGGATGATTTGCGCTCCAGTCTCGTCTCGGTAGATCATGTTTCGCAGTGTCGATCCGAACGTCTTGCCTGCGCCCATGTCCCAATACATGCCGTGGTGATCGATGCTTTCCGCAATGCTCGCGTCGACGTTCTCTACCTGGTAGCCGAGGGGCGTAAGTGGGAAGTTTATTTTTTTGCAAATATTCGCTACTGCAGACATCCGTTTTACTCCTAGATCGTTAGTTGCTTATTCCCAGGGGAATTTCTGTAGGTGCTCCGGCACGGTGGTCACCTGCGTCTCGCCACCTACGGTCTCCACCGTGTTACGCGCCGGCAGGAGGCGTCGGTGGACTAGAGGGTTGTCTGGATACCTCTCAAGCATCTGCGGCCCGACCAAGACCTCTTGATTCGCTCTGCGGTAGTCTTGAAGCAGGCGCGGCCGGTAGGCGTCGTCTGCCAGGCTGACGGTCACACGCTGGATTGCGGCAAGTGAGTCGTCCCACATTGAAGGAGGCGGCCGGACGAACAGATCGAGCACGCCTCTGTGGGCCACTTTGGCGATCAGATCCGGCTGAATACGTTCGGAACCTAGACTGGCGTCTCTGCGGAAGTGGTCAATCGCTTCAAGAGGTGCGCCGATGAGAGCGACCGCACCCTTAGCAGCTGTGACTGCAGCGCTTTGCTCACGCGCCCGAGCGCCAAGTGAACTGGACTTGGACACGAGCGCTGCGCACAGGTGGTCCCTGAAATGCTGCGTCAAAACGCCTTCTTTTGATGCTGATGGCTTAAGTAGTCCTAACCAATTTTCCAATGCTGAAAGGCCTACTGCTGGTTCGACGCGGCCGGCAACGTTTATGTCGTACTTTGGCTTGAGATGGACACGCTCTAACTGCCATTTCAAGCCAAGAATCGCCAGAATGGGTAAGACGCCAATGACTTCACCACTCACTCGGATCGCTAGATTTTTCGACTTTCCTTCAATAACGTACGGAAACAGTATGGTCTCCATCACAGTTCCCAATAGAACTGTGATATCTTCGCGCTGCGATGATTCATAGGGTGATCCAGGGGTGGTGCGTAGAGGGGGAAGCCGGGCGAAAGCCCGGCTTTTCTATTTGAGGCAGGCCATATCCAAATTAGCCTGATGCAACTTCGCGACATCGAGGCGCGGCAAGATAACATCGATCATTCGCACTGCGTTCAAGACAGGCAGCAGCTCCAGCGCCGTCGCGCGCAACGGACCCACCTTGGCCCCGATCTGGTTGAGCGCTGCGCCGGCCGAGTTGATCTGCAGCCGTTCCGCTGCAAACCTCGGGTCGCCCTCGATAGCGCGGCCGACCATTCCTACAATCCTGGCCAGCATTGAGAACGCATTTTCATCCGGCCGGCTTTTCAGCGTTGAGAACGACGTGTGCATGCCCATCGCAATGATGTCGTGCAGCTCCGGCATGACCGGTGAGCTGACGCGCTTCGGGACATACTTCTTGGTCCGTTTCCTCGGCTGCTTGCTCACCGCTCAGTCCAGCGCCGATTCAAACTTACCCGTGCGACCGGTCATCTTGTCTTTGTAGTGAGGTAGCCCGTTCGCGATGTAGTCGACTGCCTCGTTCAACGCCTGGCGGCCGTCAATGATTTCATCTTCGCGTTCACGCCAAACCGGCTCGTCTATGTTTTCGCGGATCTGCTCAGTTAGCAGCGAGTCCAAGAACTCGGGCGGCAACGCGTCAAGTTCCCAGCTACTGTCACCAAAGTTGCGTTGGTAGTCTGCAAAGCGCGAGTCGCTGATCTTGGCCGGATTTTCCGGCGGGTCTTCGGCTTCGACCTGCTGCATGTTCAAAGCGATGCGCCGCAGGTCGACGTGCGAGTTGGTGAACAAGGACAGGCGTTCCTGCAAGTCGCGCGTCATATCAATACCACTCGGATCATGATCGCCCAGGTGCAAGATCAAGCAGTCTTGACCCGCTTGTTCGGCCTTTCGCATGTCGGAGACGGCGAACTCGCGCAGCACTGTTGCAGAGGGGTAGCCACGAGCTGCGAGCAGCGGAACGTCGAATCGTTCGCAGACGCGATTCAGGACGCCTACCAGCGCCTCTTTCTCGACGATCACGAACACGCGACGGTCCTGTCCTTCCCACATATCAACGTAGAACTGGTTGGCGCATGCCTGCACCATGTCTTCCGGGTTATCCCAGTGACCACGACGCTCGAATGCCCGCGTGCGATCTTCAAACGCGTCCCAGTCGAGCAGGCCGGCGAGCTTGGCGTCGTTGATAATCGATGCGACGCGCTTGTATTCCTGCAGCGTGTTCGGGATGTAGTCGCGCGCAACGAGCTGGTAATAGAGCTGTCGAGTGGTCATGGTGTATCCCGCTGCAGAGTACTCGCGCGAGATGGATTCCATGATGCCGACCAACACGGTGTTGGCCTTGTTCAGCTTCTTTTCAACGTAGACCTGTTTCATTAGGAATCCTAAATATTATTATCTATAAAATGCCAAAGATGACACTAACCCGCTGTAAAGACTAGAGGTTGATAAAATCCGGCTCGATCAAATCCACGTTGCCGATCTTCACAAGGAACGCGATGAATTGATCCGTGTCGAGAATTCGGGCACGCTTCTCAAGCCCTTCCGTGGAGAACCGAAGCCCAAGCGTGTACTTGTCCGTAACCGCTATGTGCTGACGCGCTTTATCGGTCAGGCGCATCGGGCAGACGTAAGGCTTCAGCTTTGCAGGCGCGGCGGCCGGCGCGTACAGCGCATCTACACCTTCCCGCGTGATCAGCGTGACACGCGCGGGCCGTCCAGCTCCGGCTCCAGCTTCCCGCGGGATGTCCAGATGGCGTACGTGTCGCGCCTGAGCACCAGCTACACGGCTGCGGTAGCTGGAGTAGGTATCGCGCATTTCTTTGTCGGTGTAGATGTCTTTGAGGTTGAACCAATCCATTACGTTTTCCTTAAACCAGATCGTCTAAATCATTCATCTGAGAGAACCAAGTGAACGTCAAACCTACGCCGTCCACTTCGTCCATGACCACGTACTGTAATCCGCAGTCGTAAAGCCCCGTGTCGATTCCATCCGACTCCCTCTTAGCTCTCAGGAGCGCCTCAACTTCTTCTCTACTCATGCTGACCTACACCCCCAGCTTTCTTGTGCGCTGCTAAGTTCTCGGGGAACTGACCGCAGCTGCTTAACGCGGTTTCGAGTGCAGCCGAGACTGGCTTAATCTTCTCGTAATGCACGTCGCCGCGGTTGCCGTGCAACCGAGACCAGCTGATGATCGATTCGAGGTCCGGCTTCTTCCAACCCGGCGGTTTTTGGATCTTTCCGCCGGCATCCTTGATGCACAGGCCTGTGGCTGGGTCGATCTTGGCCAAGTTGCTACCATTGACCTCACCCATGCCTTCATTCAGCGGCAACCCGGCGAGCGCAGCCATCCCCATAGTAACCACGATTGTATCGCACAGACCGTCCAACAGGGCTGCGCTGTCCTGTTCTACATCCGAGTGGTCGATCAGGTGAGCAATGACCGCCTGAATTTTGTTCTTATAAGTCGTCATCAGGACGAGCGCCGCGCTTTCGGGCCTGAGGCACGCTTCGACGGTCTCGAACGACTCTTCGATGATCAAACGCAGGCAGAGCTTTGTCTCGTCGAGTGTCAGCTTAGTTGGGCGGTGCGGCAGCGCGCCGCGTGCGGCTTCGTTAAAACGTACTACTTCAGCGAAATGATTCATTTTTGTCTCAGGTTGGTATACTTATTGCTTAGGCGCGCAGGATGTCGCAGAGCGGGGTATTGCCATCGCCGCCGTAGGGAATGAGGTCAAGACTCCAGCCTGCGGGCCAAGCATGCTGCGCTTGAAGCGTCAGGGAATTTCCGACTTCAAAACTGATGTGTTCCGGCGGCGTTTCGGAAAAAATATCGCGACGCACGTCACGAGCAACCTGTGCGGCGTCCGCAGCGTCCCGCGCCATCACGACGGCTACGGTGGTGAGAGTTACAAAATAGGGCTTCTTCACGTTGCGTTTCCCTTGGTGATCGCGTTCGCAATAAACGCATTAATGTGCTCCTGCGCCTTTTCTTGCAATCCTTGGTCGACGAGCGTTGTGACGCGGAACGTGGCTTTGATCTGGCTCGGCTCGTTGTTCTTGTCGTATTCGGTATTGAACTCCCAGCAATTGGCGAGCAGCGGATTCGGCAGCGTCGGGGCTACACGCAGCATCTCTGCGTAGCGCCACTGGAACTCCAGCTCGCCGTACTTATCGTGAGCTAGATCCTCGTGGGGAAACGTTTCCAGAATTTCTTGGTCATCAGAAATCACGTCCGCCCAATCGACGTTCTTGCGGATGCCCACTACGTAACATGACTTGTCGAGTGCTCTCCTGCAGAAGTAAGGCGTCTCACCTTCCATCGCCTGCCGCATCTCATCGGTCGACACTAACGGCAGTATCTTGCTCAACTCGCTTCTCCCTGTTTGTATGCTTTCTGTTTTTTGAACTTGTGCCGGGCCACGATGAAGTTCCATTCCTCTTCCGTAATGCGTCGACACCCCTCGAATTCGAGCTTGAACGATGCGGCTGGCTCTTCGACGCTCTGGCCTAGTGCTACTTCACAGGCTACTTCGGCCGGAACGTTAGGGGTGTAAAACGCATAAGGGCCTTTCAAACTTGGGTAGATGAAACCGCACTCCCGCAGCGGGTAGCCCAGGACGCGCCAACGCCCCATACCCACGTCAGTGCTGTTAGAGGCTATCGATAGGGGAATTCCAAGCGCTTCGGCAATAAGCCCGGACACAGGCTTGAACCCCACCTGCGCGGCGAAACGCTTAGCCCATTCAGTCCCTCGCTTGGGACGTGAGCCTGACTTCTTAGGCACCGTAAAGTCAGGGTGACGCGGGCAGCTGCTGAATATGACTTCAAACACCTTTCCGTCGTCGTCGAAAACACGGTACTGATCTGCACCTAACTCTTTAACCAGGGAGATACCCTCCCGGTGCGCTCGCGCGCGTTGCTTGAGGTGGTCTTTGACCAGAGCAAGCATTTTGCCGCTCTCGATCATAAAAATTACGTTATCAGACACTGGTTCTCCTGGTCTAAATGTTGGACAGCTGCAAGCGCAGGCCCTTGATCGTTTCTTCCGCCTCTTCCAGCTTCTCCCGCGTGTTCGCCGCTTCCGAAAACGCAACGGCGGTGGCTACGGCATGCTCCCAGCCTGTGTCATGCGTGTTCATCACTGCGACCATCCGCTTCTGCTCGTCCTGGATCAGAACGCTGCGGAACTTGCCAGGCTGAGCCGGCGATACAACTACTGTGAAACACATTTTCTAACTCCTGATTCCGTGGAGCTAAATATACACCTTTTATCGCTTTAAATAAAACGAAAGCGCTCTATAGAGCGCTTTTCGATTGAAAATGTTGCCGTAGCTGCTGTGCTTATTTCGTATGGTCAACCGACCAGTCTAGCCGCGGCTGACCGCCGCTTAACAGGGCCTCAAAGTCGCCTATGTCGTCCCAGTAACCGTGCATGCTCCCAACAGGCTCAGCGATAGCCCGCATCTGCCGCACCGCTTCACGCAACGCCTGGCGCAACCGTAAGTGCTGCTGCGCCTCGCTGGCCGGCTTAGGCCCGACTGCGAGCTTGTCATGGCCTAGGATCTTGGCCGCATAGCGCAGCGCGTTCGTGAACTTGACGTTTTCTGCGGCAAGATCTGTCATTCTTCCTCCGTTAATTCATACGAAAATGTCAGGTCTGCGATAGAGTCGAGGCTGATCACCATCCCGCACTGCTTAGCCAACGCGTCAAGAAAAACGTCGCCGTCGAAAGGCTCCTGCAGGCCAGCTTCCGCCAATGCGTGATCCACGGCCGGCGCTACATACGTTGCCCGGCTGATCGCGTCGTCGAGCATGGATTTGAACGTGGGGAAAGGGCCGTGGATCATTTGAGCAATCCCCACTGCCGCGCCGTGAACGTACTCGCCTCGTCGAGCCAGATCATCGTGTCAGGGCGGCTTCCTGTCGTTTTCTGCATCTGCCTCGCAAAGTGAGACTTTCCGCCAGTCCGACCTCCTGCGTAGGTCTTTCTCGTTGCCGGTATATGGAAACGCACGCCTTCATGCTCCACAAGCTCCCAGGGGAAAGCCCAGGTCCAGGCGTCGCGTCCTTGATCGAAAATGCCAGCAAAGGAAGTCGGCCGCGCGCTCCGTATCCGACCCTCTTGAAGCAACCCGAGAATCACGGCGTATAGCATTCGAAACCCTCCATCTCACGGCCGGCCTTAAGTAAGCGAATCCGCGCGTCGTACAGATCCTGCGCGCTGATACCCAGCTGCAAGCCCTTGTCTTCGATCCGTCGAAGCGTCGCTGTGGCGTTTCGGTTGATCAAGCGCGATTCCGCAGGCGTCGCCGGCATAATGCAACCGGCATAGATACGCCCTGTGCAGACGCTGCGGTCGTAGCGCTCAACGCTGTGGTAATACTCGCGCGCCAAGCACTCCGCAGCGGTTTCTGCGAAGCTCGCGAAGAATTCGCTGCGCTCGACAGATCGAAACAGGGCCGTCCAATTAGCTTGGTGTGTCATGCCGCCCGACCCTTGGCCAACAGCTCCGCTTCAAGAGCTTTGTCCCGCTTGGGCAGCGGTGCCCAGGCTAAGAAGCTCTGGCCGACTTCTCCGGTCCAGCTGCCGACGATGGCGATACCTCCAATCGTCAGAAGTAGGGTCTTGGCGTTGCCGTGCTTGGGCTTGGCATAGACCCAGCCGGTTAAGACGGCTGCAACGTAGGTGTCGGCGGTCATTTGACTTCCTCAGTCTTGACGCCACAGAACGGGCAAAAATTAAAGAACATGTGGATATTTTTTCCGTTTACGCTGCGGTAGCCCGGCTTGTCTGCCTTAATCGCATAGAACAAGAAGGGGCGGCTTTCTACTTTTGCGCCAAACACTATCGCCACATTCTTTGCTTCGGCACTCGCAGGGACGCCTAATTGTTTGCTGTAATGCTCCGCGAGGCGTTTTTCGTTGTCACACACACAGGTACAACTCATTTCGGCACTCCAATGGCACGGACTTCGATTTCAAACACGGGCTTGCCGTCCTCAGTGACAACCTGAGTGCATCCGACTCCCACGAATTCCTTGACGGCTTTCAAAACGTCTGAGGTCACGTCTTGGCCGCCACCACGGAATGACCAGCCATCCTTGTTTGGCGTGCCGGCGAGGATTCGCTTGATGACTCCTGAGCAAGCGACTCTGGTCATGAGGATGCCTTTACCGGGGATACGTCGCGCAGCAGGCGCGTTTCCTGCTTCCCGGAACCTCTGTCTACAAGATCCACAAAGACGCGGTAGTAATCCGCACCAACCCCGCTCAGCGCGCCGAGAAGGTGATAACCGGTTACGCTGCCTTGAGCGTCGCTGCCGTTCAGTGTCTTGACCATCACATCGCAGTCAATCGGAGGCAGTCCGTCTCCATCCCAGGTCGACTTAACGCCTCCAGGAATCAGCGTGAAGCTGCGCATCCAGCTATCGAGCTTACGTGACCAGACGCGGCCGTCCGGCGCGCGGTAGAAGACCGTTACTGGGAACTTGTGCGCCTTCTCTTCGCTCGGCTCGTTCGTGACGCCGATAACGGTATAGACGTGGCCTTTGCGGTGCTTCCACTGCTGTCCCGCCGCCGGGCGTGGGCGGACTTCGTTCATGATTTGCCTCGCAAGTAGTGTGCAGCGACTGCGTTACGCCATTCTTGGAGCGCCAGCTGCCGCTGCTCCTCGTTCTCGAAATCGAGACGAATAGAGTTATTCCAGAACGGTGTACTTACGGCTGCTCGAAACATGCGGTCTACGCGGGGCCACCGCATCAAAGCACTTGTTGCTTTCAAGGCTTCGGCGCTCCCGTACACCTGGTGATCTCTACCTATGAGCAGTGAGTTGGCTGTGCGCGCGGTGAGGTAACCCTCTCTGCGTTGCACCTTCGCGTAACGCGCGAGCAGTTCGTACACCGCCGAAACTGCTCCGGCTGTCCCGTGAACTTGCAAGCCGGGGCCAACGTCGATTCCTTGCTTGATTTTGTCGAACAACGTCTCGTATCTGCGGTTCAGTGCCTCGCTCTCGTCATACTTGATATCGAGATACTGACAGCACCGTTCCATAATGTCCTGGTAATAATCTACGTCGCGGGTCCGCTGGTCGACCCTACCCTTAAAGTCGTCGCGCTCAGCTGCCAACTCCTGCATGCGGCGGTCCTGGTCGAGATTAGCGGCTTCCAGCTGCTTTATGCGCTCGGATAACATCTCATTTTCGTTGTCGCACCCAGCCGTCATAAACACGCGTCGACTGTACGGACTCCTCGATTTACCCTTGAAGATGGTGCGGACGCTCCAGTGATCGCCGGTACTTAAATTGGTAAGATGCCCAGTGAAATCGATAGTCGTAGCACCGCCCTTAGCATCCAACACATTCGGCAGAGTGATATAGACCTGGGGGCGACCATCGACTCCGTCAGAGGCAAGACCGCAAATAGGTCCCAAAGCCGCGAAGTCTATAAGGTTTTCAGCGCTTGTGGTGATGTTCGTGATAGCGACAGGAGCGCCGTAGCTTGCGGGACGCTGCGAGCCGTTCAGTACTTCAAGCACTTCCTCAGCGGTCGCCGCGGAGATCACGACTACTGCATCTCCGATTTGCGCGGAATGCGTGACGGGGATCGCCGGCGAACCTAATACAAACTCGCCTGGCGCCGGTTCGACGGAGGCATCAGCGGAATGTTGTGGAAACTCGCGGTTCAGCGTAGCGATCACCGCCTCGAAAAACTCAGGGGAGTTAGTGACTCCTGGCCTGATGACGATTCCTGCAGGTCCGGTCGCATAAGGCTCACCTGCGCCACCGATCGGGTTTCTAATGTTCCATGCTTGTGTCATTTCATTCCTTTTCAATTCTGTTCATACAACCTAGGCAGTCACCACCACAATCGAGGCTGAGCGGATCTTCGGGCTGGTCGAGTTTTCGGCTGCATATCAAGCAGTGAAAGCTCATCATAAGCACCTCATACCCAATTACCTGCCCGTCGAGCGGGTTCTTATGCGTAATCACTCTGTAGGGAATGTTCTGCTCTATGGCATGAGTAACATTCACCCACACGAGGTTGCCCTCCTTTGAGTGCTGGCTTCTCCCTGTTTTGACGAAATCGCCATTCATCTCTCGCGCGTATCCCTTCGAGATAGGCATCGGAAATCTGATCCCTAAGGGACTGTTGGCGGGAATGACGTACTGCCCGTCACGATCACCGTCGAAGACGCTGGGGTTCAATTGGGCAGCGCTCCGGGGAGTGGGAACAGCGACGCTTCCACGCGGTCTTCTGCGTAAAACGGTGCGATCTTCTTCGTGGTCGGATCGAGACACAGCACCCAGGTCGCATCGGCCGATGCCGGCGAATACAGCCCGCTCGGGTCGGCTTGCGGTAGCGTAATCACGCCGACTTGACTTCCTTTATACGCAATGTACTGCGGGTTCGTGTACTGCGTCGCGGCCGGAATTGGAAAGCCAATCGAGTCGCAAATTTTATGGAAGCGGCCGTTCATGTCCTTCTGGTATGTGATGGTCGGCTTCTCCTGGTCAGCCAGTTCCAGAATCATCTTGAATTCGCGCTTCTGCGCGAAATTCGTGATCGCCGGCATGCCTACCGATTGGTTGCCTTCTGCCGACATCTGCTCTTGTTGCTGGTGCGCGACTTGGTCCGATGTAGGCAGGTCTACCGGACAACCCGCGAGCATGAGCGCGCTGAGCAGCGCGATAAGAACATAAGTAAGCTTCTTCATGGTTTTGGTCCTTAGTTGTTTTTCAATTGTTGGTAAAACGCTTGTAAGTCGGGCGGCAGCTTTGAAGCTGGGTAGACCGAAAAGCGGTGGAGGGCCGTCGCACGCAACACTGCGCGCTGCTGGTCTGTCGTCGCCGCGACATAATCCATCTGGATATTCTCCAGATCGCGGATCATGCCGTCGTTATAAGCCCTGCTCTGCTCGAACGTGTTTTGGCGTACAGCTTCGGTCCTCGGGGCAAACGTTGCGAGCAGTGCCAAGTCCAGGGCGTTGAAGTAGAATCCGAGCGCTGCAATCGCGAGCAAACCGGCTATAACGCTTAGGACTACTTGAAATTTTGTCATCAGTTACTTCCTTGAATTAGTGAGTCTACTTACCTGCTAAGTTGCGCTTTAATCCCAGCGGTCCAGGCTGTATTCAATCGCAGTGCCTTGAGTAGTTACGCGAATCCGGTTTCTGCTGAAACTGGAAATATTTTTCTGGAAAAGATATCCGCACGCCGACGCGTTAGTGAACCCGTGGACCTTCGCCGTTTTGGAAAAGGCTTCGATCACTTTCCGAGCACCGTGTAGCTCCGACTTCAGTAACTCCGGGAATAGGTTATTACCGGCACCAACGCTGCGGTCGTCCTTTGCGCCGTCCAGCACGAACAAAACGCCTTCACCTTGATGCTTGAAGCCTGCCTGCCACAGATTAGGCTGCTCACTAAGCGCCGTAACGTTGGTCCAAGTGCCCGGAATGAGGCCCCAACGAGACGCAGGAGATCCGTTGCGATAGACATACCAAGTCAGAGGATTGCGCGCTTCCTCGCTGTCCCATTGGATGATCGGAGGGGCAGCGCCGTCCACAGCGGTCAAGAACGCTGAGAAGCTGCCGACTTCGGGCACGTACAGCTCGATCTTGTCGGCCTGCGGCATGATGGTACGGGCGAACTTTGCCCAGGTCAGGGCTTGCGACGCGCGGCCGTTCACCAAGGCGCGTGCCTCGGCACCCTTCGGCTTGACAGCCGTAAATACGCCTGTACCTGAAACCGACTTGACTGCCGCAGGCTTCCAAATCGTCTGTAACTCTTCCAGGCGAGCGAACCGGCGTTCAAACGCCGCGGCTACGCCGAGTTTTTCGACCAGCCTTTCCGCCGAAGCAGTCGCACCTGCTGTGGGATCTGACTGCGGTCGCATGTACTTTGTCGGGTTCATCTTGGCAGAAAACTTGTTGCGCACGTCCTCGTAGGCTAGGCCGTCTGCAATGTCTTCCAGTAACGTACCGATCATTGACGACCGTGGATGCGCAAAACCGGCGGGCGCTGTGGCTACAGCGAGCCATAGCTGGTTCGCACGGCTTCGACTGTCCTTGGTAGCGTTGCGGCGCGTGATCAGCTCCTGTAGCCATTTGGCGACGCCTAGCGTCTTTTCTGAACGATACAGAGCTTCGCTTTCCAGCAGCGTTACTGCGGTCGTTACTGTCTGCAGGTCAAATTCCTTCAGCGCCTTCACCATCGTCTTGAAGTCTTCGGCGCGTTCAGCTTCGGCCTGGTGCGGTAGCAGTGCTCGGGAGTCATGCAGCAGGTGCTTGGCAGGCGTGATCGACAGGTGAGACCAAGCGCCGGTCTTCGCGGTGCCCCAGGTCTTCTCGTCGCTGTGGAATACGCCGGTCACCTTGGCACGTTCAACAAGCTTCTGCATGCGTTCGAACGACGACTGGTAGATGCCGGGAGGAACGTTATCCCACATCACCGTGCGTATCTGGCCTTGCTCGTTAATCCGAACGAGACCGCCGAACCGTTCGACGAAATTTCGGCAGCAGTTGCAGGTGTGTTCTTGACGCAGCTCTTGCGGCAGCTCGTCCAGATACGCCGTGAACAGGCCGGTTACGTCAGTGGTGAAGAGTTTCGTGCCAGGCTCTTGGGTAAGCTTTGCGAAGCTGTTCGCCACGCTTTCCAACAGTGGGCCGTAGTCCGTGTCGTGATCGAGGGTGCAAGTTGTCGATTCCATCTCAAATTTCCTTGGGGTAGGGAGACGCTAAATATACGCGTTTTATAGTTTCCTGCAAGCTATTTTTCACTCGAAAAGCGCTCTACAAAGCCCTTTCGTTTTAAATATACGCTCCCACGATTGATGTTTTTGTGGCGCTAAACTCGTGACGGCGGTAGTATGCGCTGGCACTACAACCTAATCAGTACAACTAAGGAAAATCATGTCCGATCCGACCGCAGCATCCAACACCACTTTGCCGACCGCCGTAGTCATCACGCCCGAAGCACATACCGAAGCCAAGGCCGTACATGCCGGCATCTTGGCCAAGCTCCAAGACCTCGATCATGAAGTCATTACGGCCGTGGAAGCCGACCTCGAAAAGCTGAAAACCCTGCTGTACCTGTAAGCAATACGCCTGGTCCAAAAGCCCGCGCTGGTTCAGTCTAGCGCGGGCTTTTCAATGCACATGCGCTACTGCCCGCTGCGCCAACTCTCGTTCAAGGTGCCCCAGGCCGAGATGGATCTTCTGCCGCAACCAGTCGTTCATTTCCACATCAAACTGCGCGTCTGCAAACATCTGCGCGTACTCTCCGCCGAAAGACATAGGCCTCGGAGCGTCTACTGCCTCCTGTTCGCTGACATAGCCTTTACGACGCAACATGGCGACGGTATTGGTCAGATGGCTTGTTTCCATGTCTTGAATCAGAAGCACCCGGCCGTCCTTGCAGCGCCAGGCGGGAAGCAGTAAGAAGCTGCCTCGTTTAATTTTCATTGAATTTCTCCATCAGATCGCGCACGGCCTGCAATTCTTTACGCGCGTGCCATCCTTCCAAATTGGAAGGCATCTTGGGCAGCTTGTTGCACAGCTCTCTTGTCGCCTTGAGCAGATCAGCGACGACACTCAAGCTCCGGCAGAACGTAGCCATTTCACGATCTAGCTCTTGGCTGGTGATTAATCGATTCCCTTTATGCGCCTCTCGGATGCGTGCCTCTGAGTCGAGCCGGTCGAAGTGATGCAGCAACTCCTGTAGGTCCCTGACCAGAATCAGAGCTTCGTGCGGATTGCCCCGTTTCGCTGGAGAGCGCCCCACACAAGCTTCCCGCAGGCGCGTCAACTTCGCGTGAAAGGTCATGCTGTTCTTGCCCTGTAAGTAGTCGAGTAAATTAGGGTGCTCTCGCCTGGTTGATCAACGCGCCGGTTATTCCAGAATCGCTGGACTTCGAGCATTTCTATAAGCTCGTCAAGTTTGCGTGAGCTGCCCATCTGGATAAAGGTCGCGTAGAAATCACGTTGGGTGGGTAGACGGGCACAGAGTTGGTCTCTATAGTCGAACGCCTTCTGCCACTGCGATGCAGTCCACCCGTAAACGCGAATCACGCGGGAGCTGCACTGCTGCCGGCTTTCGTGCGAACCTTGGCGATTTCTTCGTTCGCGTCCAGCAGGGCGCGGAGCTGCGCCTTGGGCATCTGCACGTTCACGAAATCCTCATCTTTTGCGTCTTGAATCGCAACGCGCGCTGCGATTTCGAACGACTGCGTGAAAATCGTTCGGATGGTGTTTTCGCAGCGGTCGGCCAGTTTGCGGGGAAGGGCTGTTCCAGAGATAGACTTCTGCGTCAGCTTACCTTTCTTCGATCTATCGAGCAGCGACTGCAGGAACGGTCCTGCGTCGCTGCCATGCTCCTTGATCGCTTTGATTGCTACCCGGCCCGGAACCTTGCCTAGGGCTACCAGCATATGTACGTCTGGACTGGACATGGCGAGCGTCAGCGCCTGATCGACGTGCGACTGCGACTTGTGCTCTTCGGCCGCAATCACTGCGCGCGATATACCGATCTTAACGAGCTTGAGGTAGCCGATGCCTTGTTCCAGCGTCGATATGGGTTCCGAGCCTTCCGCGGTGCCGAGCATATGGAACACGCGGTCTGCCAAAGCTTGCGCTTCCGGCGAAAGGGGTACTGCGGTGCCGAGCTTGCGACCAGTGGCGTTGCCATTAAGCTCGCGCACGTCCACTTCGAGAATTATGTGACCCTCAGCGATCAGCTCTTGGAACGCGGTAGTGCGCCGATGGCCGTCGACGACGAACGAACCGCCTACATCGTTACGCACGTCGATTGCCGGCATTCTCGCACCGGCTAAGATGTCTAGCTTCATCTTACCGATTTTCTCGCGCGCCTCCGGCGTATCGATTCGCACATTGAAGCCCTCCTCGATCAGGAGCAGCGCTGGGTT
>Ga0302226_10000089_pt1 | contig 83117 bp, 79 predicted proteins | sample II_Palsa_E3_3_FD_193524 | JGI IMG/M metagenome (GOLD analysis project Ga0302226, IMG submission 193524) | Peat permafrost microbial communities from Stordalen Mire near Abisko, Sweden - II_Palsa_E3_3 | ecosystem: Environmental > Terrestrial > Soil > Palsa > Peat permafrost | place: Sweden...
GACGCAGAGGAGAACTTCGTGGGCGCGGGAGTCCTGGTCTTCGATGTAGTGGGAATCGTTGGTGGCGATGAGGGGGATGTCTAGATCTTTTTCGAGGCGGAACATGGCCTCGGTTACGGCTTTGTCGGGGGCGAGGTGGTGGTCTTGAATCTCGAGGAAGAAGTTGCCGCGGCCGAACATGGTTTCGAAGTCGCCAGCGGACTTCTTGGCGAGGTCGTAGTTGCCTTGCATGATGTGCTGCGAGACTTCTCCCGCGAGACAGCCGGAGAAGCCGATGAGGCCTTCGGTGTGCTTGGCTAGGAAGGCTTTGGAGACGCGAGGCTTTTTGTAGAAGCCGTGCAGGGCGGCTTCACTGGTGAGACGAACGAGGTTGCGGTAGCCGGCTTCGTTCTCGGCGAGGATGAGGAGGTGGTTGTACTTCGAGTCTGGGTCGGCGTGCTCGCGGAGGTGGGACTCTTCTTTGCAGACGTAGAGCTCGCAGCCGAGGATGGGCTTGAGGCTCTTCTTGTGCATGGCGTCGAAGAAGTGGACGGCGCCGTAGATGTTGCCGTGGTCGGTGATGGCGGCGGAGGTCTGGCCGATTTTGGTGAGGTGTTTGGCGAGCTTGTCGACGTCGCAGGCACCGTCGAGGAGGGAGTAGTCGGTGTGGAGATGGAGGTGCGTGAACTCAGCGGCCATGTAGGTAGTTTACGACTTCGTCCTCAGACGGCCTGAGGAATTCCGGACAGGTTTCGCACCCTTGTGGTTCGATGGCCATCCAACAACTGCAGCTCCATCTCAAGTCGCACAAAAGGATCTATGACAAACGAGGAATTATTGGTTGCAACGGCGGTGGGCTCCTGGAAACAGATAGTTGGTCGCGCGAACTCGGTGATTGCTAACTACACGGACGAACAATTGGATCGGCACGTAGCGCCGGGGCGGAATCGCGTGCGCTATCTGATTGGGCATCTTGTGGCGATCGACGACCGGTTGTTCACGGGGCTGGGTATTGGCGAGCGACTGCATCCGGAGCTGGATGCGGCGTATGTAACGAATCCTGATGGAACGCTGCCGGATCCGGTTTCGACCGAGGAGCTGAAGAAGGCTTGGTTCGAAGTTCACTCCAAGTTGACCGCAGCCTTTGAGCAAATGACGGCGGCGCAGTGGCTGGAACGGCATACCGCGGTTTCAGAAGAAGACTTTGCGAAGGAGCCTTTGCGTAACCGGCTGGCGATGGTGCTGAGCCGAACCAATCATGTGTCGATGCATGTTGGGCAGGCGCTGCTCGCCAAATGACGTATGACCTGCCCGTGGCTTGTGGCCGGGCTCTCCTGATCGTTAGCGGAGAGCAGCGGTTTCGGATGGGGTGAGGGGGATATTATTTAGCTGCTTGAGGCGGCTGATGAGGTTCTGGTTGAGGGCGGCGACGCGGTGTTCGCCACCCTGGTGATAGAAGCCGTAATGCGGGTCGGTGATAGTCCAAAGGATGGCTTTGGTGGTGGGGTCGTTGAGGGTGACCCGGGTTCCGTTGGCCTGGTCGTCGTAGAAGTGGAAGACGACGTCGGCGGACTGGGCGGAGTCAGTGGGTTGATAGTGACCCCAGGTGTTGAGGGCGCTGATGAAGCCGTCGTAGTAGCGGTCCTGATTGGGGTTGGCGGTGGAGGCATCGTTTACGACGTAGATGTTTTTGGCGTTGAGGACTTGCGGGGGGACGGGGGCGGAGAACTTGACGAGGGTTTCGAAGGACGGGCGGAGGGTGTCGCGGCTGGCGAGCTTATCGGTGGGGTTGGAGCGGGGAGCGGAGACGCGGGTGCTGATCTGGTAGGTAAGCCACTCGATGGAGCGGGCGAAGGCGATGGAACCCTTGGGGATGTTGTTGGCGCGGCCGGCGGGAGCGGTGATGGTGTCGATGGGGGCGAGGGTGGCGGGGTCGAGAATGGTGAGCTCGAGCTGCGGCTCGTGTTGCTGGGCGATGACGTGTTGGCCGTCGGGGGAGGGGGCGAGGTTGGGAGCGAGCTCGGTGCCGCGGATCTGGAAGATGAGGTCGGCGTGGGCGGGCGAGTCGACGAGCTGGAAGTAGCCCCACTGCTGGAGCGCGGCGTAGAGCTCGTTGTAGGTAACGTTGGGACCGCCGGGGATCTCGCCGTTGAAGTAGTTGTTGCCTCCTGCGTTGGAGAGGAAGATGGTCTTGGCGGCGGTGACGCGCGCGATGACTTCGGGGGATGCGGGTTGCTGGGCGGGCGGGCGAGAGGGCGGCGGCGGGGGCAGTAGTTGGGCGTTGGCCGCGGGGCACAGCGCCAGCGCGAGGCAGGCCGAGAGCAGCGCTCGAAGGGCGAGCGGGCGGGGCGGACTGGGGTTGAGGGTGCTGCTCATCAGGATGAACTCCGGGAGATGGCCGCGCGAGGCGAATTTATCCAAAGATACATGATGCTTCTGCGGAACCTGGTAGGTGAGATGCAGCGCGGAGAGCCGTTGGTAGCTGTGCGAGTAGGTTTCCTGGGTGACGAACGGATGCAGGTGCGGGGTGTGGTGCGCTAGAATCTGTCGTCATAAAGAGTGAACCTTCGGTGCGGGTTGGCGCGGCTGGAGTTAAGAGGGGTTGAACCTTGGGTATGCGGGACAGCGTTCTGTTTGGGTGGATCTTCCGGGCTGTTCGGAAGCGCGGCCGCGAGCGTGATTTGCTGGCGGCTGCGGGGTGGCCGACCGTGACGGCGAAGCTGCTGGCCGGCAACGTGGTGGTGCGCGATGAGCTCGCCGAGGGGACGCTGGCGCAGACGACGCAGATTGAATTTCAGTATTACTTCTCGCTGGGCGAGGATTTCTTCGGCGGGTATCTGCGGAGTGTGGCGTGCTCGGACTCGGAGGGGCGGCGGTGGTTGCGCGAAGTGCCGGAGGGAACGCTGGTGACGGTGCGGTATGATCCGCAGGATCCGGATAAGACGCATGCTCTGGCCGGGGATAATGCGGGGAAGCTGCCGTTTACGGTTTGGGAGATGTGAGGGTTCTCAGTTGTTAGTTCTCGGTTCTCAGTTGTTGGATTCAATGCACCGGATGCGAGGGTCAAGGCTTGAGGGCGGTGGGGAGTTTTTCATAGATGTTGTCGAAGCCACCGTTGGAGAGGATGGCGACTACGTCGTTGGGGGAGAGGCGTGGGGCGAGGTTGGCGACGATGGCGTCGGCGTCGGCGCACATAACGGCGGGAACGTTGCGGGTGTTGAGCGCGGCGATGACGTGCTCAGGATCGAGGCGCTCGAGGACGGGGATGGCTTCGCTTTTGAAGACGGCCGCGAGGATGACTTCGTCGGCCAGGGCGAGGGAGTCGACTAGCTCGCGCTCGAAGACATTGCGGCGGAGGGTGTTGGAGCGGGGCTCGAGTACGGCGAAGAGTCGGCGGCCGGGGTAGGCGGCGCGCAGGGCGCGGAGGGTCTCGCGGATGGCGGTGGGGTGGTGGGCGAAGTCGTCGATGATGGTGACGCCGGCGATCTCGGCGCGGACTTCTAAGCGGCGCTTGACGGACTGGAAAGTGGCGAGGGCTTCGGTGATGGCGGTGGCGGGAATTCCCTGCCCGGCTGCGAGTGCGGCGGCGGCGGTGGCGTTGAGGGCGTTGTGCTCGCCGGCCATGGGGAGGGTGAGGCGGGCGAACTCTTCGCCGCCGCGGAGGAGGGTCCAGGTGGTGGCGCTTCCCTGCTGCTTGAGGTGGGTGGCTTGCCAGTAGGAGTCGGGTTGAAGGCCATAGCGCTCTACGTTGCAGAAGGCTTTGGCGCAACACTCGGTGACGTTGGCGTTGCCGTCGAAGGCGATGAGGCGACCGCGTTGGGGGATGAGGTTGACCATGCGTTTGAAGGCGGTCTTGACGGCGTCGAGGTCGGCGTAGATGTCGGCGTGATCGAACTCGACGTGGGTGAGGATGGCGACGTCGGGAAAGTAGTGGAGGAACTTGGGGCCTTTGTCGAAGAAGGCGGTGTCGTACTCGTCGCCTTCGAGGATGAAGGTGCGGGCGCGGGGGTTGACGTGGAAGCTGGTGCCGAAGTTTTCGGCTACGCCGCCGATGAGGAAGCTCGGGGTGAAGGCTGGATTGGAGCGGCCGGCTACTTCATAAATCCAAGCGAGCATGCTGGTGGTGGTGGTCTTGCCGTGGGTGCCGCAGACGATGAGGCGCTCGCGGTTGGCGAGGAACTCGTCGTGGATGAGGGCTGCCATGGAGGTCATGGGGATGCGCTGGTCGAGGACGACTTCGAGCTCGGGGTTGCCGCGCGAGATGGCGTTGCCGACGACGACGAGGTCGGGCGCTGGCGAGAGATTGGCGGCGCTGTAGGGTTCGAGGATGGGGATGCCCTGGGCACGGAGTTGGTCGGACATGGGCGGGTAGGCGGCGGTGTCAGACCCGGTAACACGGTGGCCGTGCGCGCGCAGCATGCCGGCGAGCGAGGCCATGGCGGTGCCGCAGATGCCGATGAGGTGGATGTGCTTCGGTTGAGTCGCCGGTACGTTGCTCACTGCTGGATCTCGCTTAGGGTGTCGTCTTCCATTTTGACCCACGTACCTAAAGGGATGGAGCGGTTGTGGGAGGATATGTGGCCCGATTGGAGGCCGATGGTGACGGGGCCGGGGAAATTTTGGAGGGCGTGGCGGCAGGCGGCTTCGAGGAGTGCAACTTCAGATTGCACGGAGGGTTGGATGTTGGCCGTGGGGTCGCCGAAGACAATGCCACGGACCAGGTCGAGTTGGCCGGCCAGGCGAAGGTGGTTGAGCATGCGGTCCCATTGGTAGGGCTTGGTGTTGATGTCTTCGAGGAAGAGGATGGTGGGCTCGGTGAGGTTGAGGGCGTAAGGGGTGCCGAGGGATTCGACAAGGATGGAGAGGCAGCCGCCGAGGAGACGGCCTTCGGCGCGGCCTTGCTCCAGGACGCGGATGCCGTCCTTGGCGGAGACGGACCAGGGGGAGTTGGCGTGGAGAGCGGAGAGCCAGGTGCGGTGGTCCACACCGCTGGGGTTGGACCAGTCTGCGGCGGCCATGGGGGCGTAGAAGGTGGAGAGATGGCAGAGGTTCCAGAGGTAGACGTGGAGCGAGGTGTGGTCGCTGTAGCCGATGAAGACTTTGGGGTTGGCGCGGAGGAGCGCGGAGTCGAGGAGCGGGAGGAGTTCGGCGGAACCCCAGCCGCCGCGGGTGCAGAGGATGGCGTCGATGGTGGGGTCTGCGAAGGCAGCGTGGAGATCGGCTACGCGGTTGGCGGCGGTGCCGGCGTAGTAGAGTGGGCCGCGGTCGAGGGCGCGGGGCATGACGATTGGGTTGTAGCCGTAGGCTTCAAGGGCGGCGCGGCCCTGCTCTACTAACTCAGCTTTCGCGGCAGAGGCTGGGGAGACGATGGCGATGCGACTTCCCTGCTTGAGTTTGGGGCGGACTGTTGAAGCTTCAGGCAAAGTCTACCTCGCCGGTGCAGATGATTTCGGCGGGGCCGGTAAGGAGCATCTCGCTGGAGTTGGTGGGCCAGGAAACCTGTTGGGCACCGCCTTCGGCGATGGCCGTGAGGTCCCGCGCTGCATTGTGGCGGAAGATGGCGGCGGTAGAGGCTGCGCAGGTTCCGGTGCCGCTGGAGGTGGTGGGGCCGCAGCCGCGCTCGTAGATGCGGAAGGTGATTTCTGTGGGCGAGAGGAGGCGGACGAACTCTACGTTGGTGCCGTGGGGAAAGAGTGGGTCGACGGCAATCTTCGCGCCGAGTTGTTGCCAGGTGAGGTTGTGGCTGCTGAAGTCTTCGTTCTCTGGGAAGACAATGAAGTGGGGGTTACCGACGTTAACCATGACACCGTCGATGGGGGCGTCGACACCGGGGATTTCGATGGTGCGGGGCATGACGCGGGGGACGCCCATGTCGCTTTCGATCCAGTAGTCCACGCCTTCGCGGCGGATGAGGCGGCAGGCGCGGATGCCGCCATGGGTGCCGAGCGCGACTTGCTGGAGGCCTTCGCTGGCGGCGAGCCAGGCGGCGACGCAGCGGGTACCGTTGCCGCTGAGCTCAGCTTCCGAGCCGTCGGCATTGAAGAGGCGGAGGAAGAATTCGCCGTTGGGTTTGCGTTGCAGAAACTCGATGCCATCGGCGCCGATGCCGGTGTTGCGGCTGCAGAGCTTGCGGGCGAGGGCGGCGTGCTGGTCTTGCGCGTGGGTCTCCTCGATGATGAGGAAGTCGTTGCCACAGGCGTGGGCTTTGACGAAGGGGATGCGGCTCATTCTTCCTCCGTGTCGTTGAACACAACGACCTTGTCGGTGGCGTCGTCGGCCTCTAGCTCGTGGTGGATGTGGTGATGGATTTTGTGGGTGGCGGTGACGATAAAAGAGACGCGCTCGATGCCGGCGATGTTGTCGCGATCGAGTATGGCGAGCCGCTGACCGACCGAGTCGAGCACTTTGAGAATGGCTAGCTGCATGCGGTGGTTGGCGGCGGAGACTTGCTCGGCGAGGGCTTCTGCGCGGGCAGGCCCGACGACGCTTTCGGGCAGCATGGCGCCGATGTCGGCGCGGACTTCGTAGACCTTGGGATAGCGCTTCCAACCGAGACGGCCTTCGAGGACGCCGATGATCTGCAGCGAGATTAGGACAAGCACCGTGGCCAGTAAGGCGACGATGTAGAGGCCGGCTCCGCAGGTTATGCCGATGGCCGCAACAACCCAGACCGTCGCGGCGCTGGTGAGGCCGAGGACGCGGTTCTTGGTGTGGAGGATGAGGCCGGCGCCGAGGAAGCCGATGCCCTGCACGATGTTGGAGGCGATCTGGCCGCGGTTGGGGGAGTTATCGCCGGCGATGACGACGCTCATGATGGTGAAGAGCGCCGAGCCCATACAGATGAGGATGTTGGTGCGAAGGCCGGAGTCCTTGTGACGCCACTCGCGCTCGAGGCCGACGGCGGCGCCCATGCCAGAGGCCATGAGTAGACGCTTGACGGAGGGGCCGGAGAGGACGAGCTGCTCGAGCGTGGAGAAATGTATGTGGCCGGGGTCCACCATCGAGCAAGAATACTACTGCGGGGAGCGGTTGCGTGTGCGGCGAGGCTGGCGGAATCGGAATGGGTACGCGTGTATGCAAAGAAAACCACCCGCGTGATAAGAGAGCACGCGGGCGGGTAAGGCCTGACCTGTGGCGATAACTACGCTACAGGCGCGGCAACGTTGATCTGCTGGGAGAGCTTGGTGAGAAGCTTATCGGCGTTTTCTTCCTCGGCGAGAGTTTTGTCGAGAAGCTGCGCGTCCTGCTGATTGCCGAGGATTTCGGCCCAGGTGCGCAGGGTTCCGTAGATAGCGATCTCGTGATGCTCGACCTGGTTGCCGGCGGCGATCAGGATGACGTCCCGGATCTGGTCGTTGGCAGCGTCGCCGACTTCAGCCTCTGCTGAGCTGATGAGCTGAGCGGTGACCTTGCAGCGGGACTCGTTGACCTCACCCTTGGTGGCATCGAGGATGCGCTCGAGGCGGACGACGTGCTGCTTGGATTCGGTGAGGTGATTGCGGAAAGCCTGAGCGAGATCGGGGTTGGTGGACTTCTCGATCATGGCCGGAAGGCCCTTGTCGACGATCTGCTTTTCGCTGCTAAGCGCGTGCTGGAGCATATTGATGTACAGCTCGCGCAGGTTGTTGACATCCGGTGTAAAGATTCCCATGGCCCATTACTCCTTGTGGTTGATAGACACAGCGTCGCCATCTCGTTTAGGCGAGTGTGTTGTGTAGGTCTTCGTTTGCGTGCGTCTTTACGTTCTCACGGGCGGAACGTTCAGCCCGGTGATGGTATCGTGTGCCGCTACGTGTACGGCCAATAGCTGTGATGCGGGTTCTGGCTTGAGCGTTACTCACGCAAGGAACCTAGAAATTGGATTGCGCGAAATTATTTTGCGGTGGCGGGGGTCCATACCAGGGACTGATAGATGTGGGCACAGGGTTGGCCGGTGGTGCAGGTGACTTCGAGCTCGGCTAACCCCTGTGGATGCGCTGCGACGGCCTTGGCGACTGGGTCGCCGACGATGGCGATGACGTAGGCGGCGTGCTGGGCGGGATCCTTGAGAGCGATCTGCCAGGCCTGATCGTCGTTTTCGCTGACCATGCTTTGGAGGGAGCGGCCGGCGGTTTGAACGGCGCCCACGTGGTTGGTGAGCGACATCATGACGGGAACGTTCTGCGGCATCGTGTCGAGCACGGTGGCGAGGCTGGTCTCGAGCGAGATGCGGGTGGTTGAGTTGTGAATGGCTTCCTGAAGCACGAGCGGGACGAAGTACATCATGGCGATGCAGTTGGCAACGCAAAGCATCATCGCGGCGGGTTGCCAGAGGCGAGCGACAAGGGGCGTCCAACTGGCGGTGCGGGACTTGAGCCAGGTTTCGAATTGCTCGGCGGAGAGGGCGGCGTAGATCGCTAGCGCGGGGAGGAGCTCCATACCGTAGCGGGCGTTGTAGAAGGCGTGCGGCCAGAGCTGCGGAATGAAGATAGGGACTGAGCCGTAAGCGATCGAGTAGATGTAGAACGGGAGCGGGATCCAGAGCAGGAGGGCGAAGGATTCGGCGCGAGCGCGGACGGCGGCGTTGGCGCGGCGTTTGAAGGAGAGCCACAGACCGTAGAGCGCGGCGAGCATGAGGGCGAAGCCGGTTTCCCAGGCGGTGGCGTCGATCTGCGCGGTGCGGGTGTAGAAGAGGGCGGCCCAGCCAATGTTGTGCCAGCCGCGATAGTGCTGGCCGGGAGGCGCGGTGCGGCGCTCGATTTGTTTGGCGGAGTAGGGGCCGCGGAGGAAGTCGAGCCAGTCGTGCTCGAAGTGGGCGTTGTACCAAAACCACAGCAGCGGGCCGGCGGCGACGATGATGGTGAAGAGAATGAACCAGGGACGCATGCGGCGGCGAATGGCGGGGTCGGCGGTGAAGATCGCGATGGCAAAGCAGAGCCAGATGATGGCGCCGATGACCCAGCCGTCGTAGCGGGTGAAGACCTGGCCGAGGATGAGGAGGCCGGCGAGCATCATGCGGGCGCGCGCGGTTGTGGCGTCGTTGGCGCGTAGGGCGGCGATGGACTCGCTGGTGGCGACAACGGACCAGACGAGGAGCGCGAGGAAGAGCGCCTCGGTCATGGCGGTGGTGGAGAGGAAGAGCAGGTTGGCGTTGAGGGCGTAGAAGGTGGTGGCGACGAGAGCCCAACGAAGCTTCATCATGCGGCGCGCGAGACGCCAGACGCCGGCTACGCTGGCTGCGTAGCTGATCATCGACATCGGCGCGCCGGCGAGGCCCGTCTGCCACATGCGCATGTTCATGATGAAGGGCAGCATGAGGATGTGTGGCAGCGGCAGCCAGACGCCACCGAGTTGGGAGATGCCGGGCCATTTGGCGTCGAGGATACGACGGGCGATGGCGAGATGCGCGACGGCGTCTCCATAGAGGAGGAGGTAGCCGTGGTGGAAGCAGACGAAGAGCGCGACGAAGGCGAGCAGCACGCCAGCGACGAAGAGCGGATAAGTTTCGCCGGGGACGACGGGGCGCACGGCTTCTGGATCGCCGGGAACCCAGATGGGCGTCTGGCGGAAGGAGCCTTTGCGGACGCTGTGCTGGCCGAGGACAATTTTGCCGGGCTTGGTGGCTTCGAGCTTCGCGTTGCGTCGATCTGATCGTGATCTTGCCATGGAAATTAGAGGTGGGAGATCTGCTTGAGGTGCTCGAAGCGCTCGTCGATTTCGGCGCGTGTGGTGCGCTGCAGGCGTTCGGTGCCGAAGGCTTCGACGGCGAGCGAGCCCATGACGCTGCCGTAGAACATGGCGGTGCGATAGACCTCAGGGGTGAGTTTCCCTTGCGAGGCGATGTAGCCGTAGAAGCCGCCGGCAAAGGAGTCTCCTGCACCGGTTGGGTCGATGACCTCTTCGATGGGAGTTGCGGGAGAGCGGAAGATGGGACGCTCGGATTTGGGTGCGCCCATCTTTTCGAGAAAGGCTTCGGAGAAGAAGCCTGCGACGCCGTGCTCGGCGTACTTCACGATGAGCGATTTTGGGCCCATCTCGAGGACCTTTTTCGCGCCGCGAACCCAGTTTGTTTCGTCCGAGAGCATGAGGACTTCCTTGCCGTTGATGACGAGGACGTCGAGCTCCTTCATGACCTTGAGGAGGTTGTCGCGGTGGGCGGCGATCCAGTAGTTCATGGTGTCGCCGGCGACGAGCTTGGCGTTGGGCATGGCCTGGCGGACGCGCAGTTGCAGGACGGGATCGATGTTGGCGAGGAAGAGGAATTCGCTGTCGAGGTAGGACTCGGGGATCTTGGGGGCGAAGTCGGCGAAGACGTTGAGGTCGGTGGCGAGGGTGTCGGCTTCGGCCAGGTCGTTCATATAGCTGCCGGTCCAGTGGAAGCTTTTGCCGGGGACGTGCTCGATGCCGGTGGTGTCGACGCCGCGGAAGGTGAGGACGGCTTCGTGCTCGGGGAGGAAGTCTTCGCCGACTACGCCGACTACGCGGACCTTGGTGAAGAAACTGGCGGCGAGGGCGAAGTGAGTGGCGGCGCCGCCGAGTACGCGCTCGCGCTTGCCGCTGGGGGTTTCGAGGGTGTCAAAGGCTACGGAACCTACTACGAGAATGGACATGTGTCTCCAGAGTTAAAATTTATGGCTGCGGTGAGAGTTGGAATACAGGAGTCTCTCCACTACGCTGCGCTTCGGTCGAGATGACGAGGTATGTGCTACCAGTATTTCCCGTAGAGGAGGTCTAGCTTTGCTTTGGTCTCGGCGGGGATGGCGGCGCGGTCGGTCATGATGGCGAACTTTGCGGCGGTTTGGGCAGGGCTGGCGCTTAGATCGGTGGGCATGAGGCGGACGGCCGCCTTGACTACCTTCTGGGCGTTGCCGGAGTTCTGATGCATGACCGCGATGACCTGCTCGATGGTGACGGAGTCGTGGCCTTCGAACCAGCAATCGTAGTCAGTGACCATGGCGAGGGTGGCGTAGCTGATCTCTGCCTCGCGGGCCAGCTTGGCTTCCTGGAGGTTGGTCATGCCGATGATGTCGGCGCCCCAGGAGCGGTAGAGGTTGGACTCGGCGCGGGTGGAGAACTGCGGACCTTCGATGCAGACGTAGGTACCGCCGCGTTTGCCGACGACGCCGATCTCGGCGCAGGCTTTGGCGAAGACGTCGGAGACGATGGGGCAGACGGGGTCGGCGAAGGCGATGTGGCCGACGACGCCTTCGCCGAAGAAGGTGGAACTGCGGGCGAAGGTTCGGTCGATGAATTGGTCGGGGATGACGAAGTCGGTGGGCTTGTGCTCCTCTTTGAGACTGCCGACGGCGCTGACGGAGAGGATGCTGGTGACGCCGAGGGACTTCATGGCATAGATGTTGGCCTTGAAGTTGAGCTCGGAGGGGAGGATGCGGTGACCTTTGCCGTGGCGGGCGAGGAAGGCGACCTTGCGGCCTTCGAGGGTGCCGAGGGCGAAGACTTCGCTGGGGTCGCCGAAGGGGGTTTTGATGCTGACTTCCGTGACGTCGGTGAGGCCGTCCATGTTGTAGAGCCCGCTGCCGCCGATGATGCCGATTTCTGCCTTCGCCAAACCTGTCTCCTACTTGTGCGCTGTGGGTTAAGTGCGCCTTCAGCAGTATATCGTTGGCGTTGCAAGTGCGGAGCCTATCGGCGACAGGCAACTGAAACGGACGGAGGCGAGTTTAGAACCCTGCGGGCTTTGAGGGCGTCATGTGCGTGAAGCGCAGCGGTTTTTCGAGGCCTTTGCAATAGATCAGCAGGTAAGGCGATTTCCACTCGAAGTGCTCGGCTGCCTGGAGGGCGTTGATGTATTTCGTCTCCTGATTCATCACCGCCTCCGGGCACATCATGCGGGTGGAAGCCAAAGGCCCGACCTTGATGGAATCGCCGCTCAGCTCTGCGGGACCGAAGAAGCGATTGCATGATCCGTTGCCTGCTACCTTCCCTGCTTCGGGAAAGGTGAGCGTGGCCTGGATGTTATCTGTCACTCCAAGGCCAGCCAGATCCTCCAACAGCCACTCGCTGCCGGTGAGGCTGAAGGATGCCGTGGTCGCTGATACTGCAGGCGGGACTTCCTTGATGGAGGAGAGTTGCAGAACGATGCGCTGACCGGTCTCCACTCCCTGCCGATGCGAGAGCACACCTGTCGCCTCGACATGCTTGTTGTCCAGCTTTTCCAGTTTTTTGGTTTTGCGCGAATCAACCTCGATCGAATGGGCGGGTTTCCCGTCGACGGCAACTTCGGAATCGAATTGAATCGTCCAGCCGGTCGACTCTCCACCGATGGCCATGGCGCGGGTAAGCGTGCCGGTCACGGTCATCGTTTGTGAGGGCGTCTGTGCGTAGGAACAGATGCACAACAACACCACGGCCAACCCTGAACCTATCCGCGCGATACGCATATCAGATCTCCTCGTGATGCAGATGGCCTGAAGTCTATTCGATTCGCATCGATCTCCAGATCTTATCGATTCGGGCCTTTACGTCTCTGGGCATGGTGAGCATTTGGGGCCAGGGGCGGGTGAAGCCTTCGGCGGGCCACTTGCGGGTGGCGTCGATGCCCATCTTGCTGCCGAAATTTGGGAGACGCGAGGCGTGGTCGAGCGAGTCGACGGGGCCGAGAGTGAACTGAATGTCGCGCTCGGGGTCGATGTTGTTGGTGACGCGCAGGGTGACTTCGGCGAGGTCCTGTACATCGCAATCTTCGTCGAGCACGATGATGCACTTGGTGAACATGGCCTGGCCCATGGACCAGATGCCGTTCATGACCTTGCGTGCGTGTCCGGCGTAGCTCTTGCGGATGCTGACGATCATGAGGTTGTGGAAGACGCCCTCGGCCGGGAGATTGATGTCGATGATCTCGGGGAGGGTGAGCTTCATGAGGGGGAGGAAGATCCGCTCAACGGCTTTGCCCATCCATGCGTCTTCCATGGGTGGCTTGCCGACGACGGTGGCGGCGTAGATGGGGTTGATGCGGTGGGTGATGCAGGTGATGTGGAAGACGGGGTAGTCGTCCTGCATGGTGTAGAAACCGGTGTGGTCGCCGAAGGGGCCTTCGCTGCGGAGCTCGCCGAGTTCGACGAACCCTTCGAGGATGATCTCGGCGTGGGCCGGGACTTCGAGGTCGACGGTCTCGCACTTGACGAGCTCGACGGCCTGCTGGCGGAGGAAGCCGGCGATGAGGTATTCCTCGACTTCGGGCGGCGCGGGAACGATGGCGGAGAAGGTGACGGCGGGGTCGGTGCCGATGGCCACGGCGACTTCCATGCGCTGACCGGCGATCCGGGTGGCGACGAGTTGGGGAACGCTGTCGGCAGGCGCGGGGGTGGTGCCACCGGCGGTGAGGGCCATGAGCTCGACTTCGCCGGCTTTGTCGGAGGCGGTGGCGCGCAGGTGATCGCGGGCGTGCTCGGCGGCTACCTTCTGGCGCTGCCAGTGCATGCCGGTGGTGTGGCTGTCGTACACCTGCATGCGGTACATGCCGAGATTGCGCTTGCCGGACTTAGGATCGCGGGTAGTGACGCAGGGGAGGGTGATGAAGCGGCCTCCATCCTGCGGCCAGGTTTGGAGGATGGGGAACTTCAGGAGATCGATCTCGTCGCCGTGGCGGATCACTTCCTTGCAGGGGGCCTTGCGGGCGTCGATGGTCTTGGGAAAGAAGCCTCCGACTTCGGCGAGCATGGGGAGAAGCTTGAGCTTGTCCATGATGCCGGTGGGAGCGACGGGGTGGAGAAGGGTGTCGATGCGGCGGGCAATGTCGTCCAGGGAGTCGACTTCCAGCGCGAGACGCATGCGGCGCTCGCTGCCGAACTGGTTCATCAGCACCTGCGCGCCGTGATAGCCGGTAACATTTTCAAACAGCAGAGCGGGGCCGCCGGCGCGGTCGGTTCCCTTCCCAAGCTTGGAGGCGCGATCGGCTACCTCCGCCATCTCGAGGATGGGCGAGACTTCGGCGGTGATGCGTTTGAGTTCTCCAGCTTTAGCGAGCGCGGCGATCCAGTCGCGCAGACTTTCATATGCCACAGTGTTCCCTCTTCCTGAGTTACATTCTGATCTTCTTCTATTTTGATACGGCGCGGGAAATCGTGCCGTGACGAAAGTTGTACGTTCAAATCTTGAGGAAGATTTTGTGACGCCAGAGCCACCAGTTGGGGAGGAAACAGAGGATGACGATGCTGATAGCGAAGGCGAGCGAGGTCCAGTTGGTGGAAGCGTGGCGGGCGAAGAGGTGCTGGTAATCGAGGAGCCAGAGGCTGCGCCTGACGCCGTCGGGGCCGGTGATTTTGAAGAAGAGGCAGGCCTTGACAAGGATGACAGAGACGGTGAAGGCCGCGATGGCGTTGGAGCCAAAGACGAACCAGGGCCAGGTGGAGATACGGAGCCAGCGCGGCCAGGGTTCGGGGCGGCGATCGACGAGGAGGGAGAGGAGAGCAAGCGCGAGGGCGGCCCAGCCAGCGGAGAGGAGGACGTAGCTGGAGGTCCAGAGATTCTTGTTGATGGGAAACCATGGGGACCAGAGCTCTCCGGCGATGACGCCGAGGATGCCAGCGGCGGCGAGGGTGAGCTGCATGCGACGGAGGGCGGTGCTGCCTCTCGGTCCGTGAGTTTGTCGCATCCACAGGCCGGTGAGCGCGCCGAGGAGCGTGGTGGCTACGGCAGGGATGGTGCTGAGCAGGCCTTCGGGATCACGGGCGGCGAGATAAAGGCGGCCGGTGTGCAGCCAGCGCTGGGTAAAGGCCATCGCGGCGCGGTCGAGCCACGAGGTGAGGTTTTGCGTTTGGTCTATGAAGGGGATGTCGCGGCCGGGCATGCCTGCGCCGGGGACGGGAACGAAGCGGAGGAGCGCCCAATAGCCGATGAGGAAGGCGGCGATGATGCCGATGAGGACGGGCACACGCGATTTGAGTTTCATGGTGGCGAGGAGAATGAGGCCGGCGCAGAGATAGCAGAGGGCGATGCGCGGGAGGACTCCGTAGAGGCGCATGGTGTGCCAGTGCATGTACGGGAAGAAGACGAGGATGTATTGCAGGAGGAGGATTTTCAAACAGCGAAGAATTATATGGCCGGAGAGCGTCTTGCGGCAGTTGCCTTTTGCGGCGCGGGCGTCGAGCGAAAAGATGATGGAGGCGCCGACCAGGAAGAGGAAAGTTGGGAAGACGAGGTCGGTGAGGGTCCAGCCATTCCACGGGGCGTGGTCGAGCGGCGCGAAGACGTGGTCCCAATCGCCGGGATCGTTGACCAGGATCATGAAGGCGATGGTGATGCCGCGGAGGAGGTCGACGGAGAGGACGCGCGGTGGTCCGGTAATGGTGCGCTCGGTCTGCTCGGGTGCGGAGGCTGGAAGGACGGTGGCCATTGCGACCATCATCTAACGTCGCGAGATTTCGCGCTAGTTGACGGAACAGTGGCGAGGTGCGCGGTGTCTAAGCAGCATACGCACTCCAGCGCTGGATGCGGCCAATCGATGTAGTCGAGGTGCCGTCATGTTCCAGGAATCCCTTGTCGAATCCACTTCCCTTCTGCGCGGCCGTAATCGCTGGCCGGCGGTGATCTCGTTTGCCTTGCAGGCGGCGATTGCGACAGCGCTGGTTGTCTTTCCGTTGCTGCATCCGGAGATACTTTCGTTGCGGGCGCCGAGAATCTCGCTCAACGCGCCGATGCTGAAGCCGCCGGTCGTTGTGCAGGAGCAGCGGGTGCGCGTTGAGACTTCGAATGCTGCGTCCAATATTTCGGCGCCCACGCAGGTGGAGCGGCTGTCCGCGGCCGGGTTTCGGAGTAGTGGCGCGGCTGTCGATGAGCCCGCGATGCCGTTAGGAGGAGTCGACCTGAGGGGGTTTGGTGGGGGGTTAGTCTCGTTGCTGGGACCGGGTGGACCGGCGGGACCGCATGTTGTCGTGAGGCCGACTTCTGCTGCGGGGCCGATACACATTTCAAGCGGCGTGATGGCGGGCGAGTTGTTGCAGCCGATTCGGCCGGAGTATCCGACAATTGCGCGGCTGAGTCGTGCGGAGGGGACAGTGGTGGTGCAGGCGGTGATCTCGAAGTCGGGACGGATTGAGAGTGCGCGGGTGGTAAGCGGGCCCGCCGTTCTGCAGGCCGCGGCGTTGCAAGCGGTGCGGGAGGCGCGCTATCGGCCGTTTCTGCTGAACGGAGTGCCTACAGAGGTCGAGACGACGGTCAGCATTACGTTTCGGCTGGGAGATCAGTAGCGTGGGAGTTAGACGAAGACGGCCTGGTCTGTGGGGTAGCCTGCGTCTTTCCAGCCCTGGAGGCCTCCGCGGAGCGGGCGAACGCGCTTGATGCCGAGGCGGCGGAGTTCGAGGGCTACCTTGGCGGAGGTCTCCTCGCTGGGGCAGGTGCAGTAGAGGATGATGTCGCGGTCGGTGGGAATGATTTCCTTGCGCTGCTTGAGCTCGTCGGGGCCGATGCGCAGGGCGCCGGGGAGGACGAGCGGGTCGGTCATGACGTCGAGGGGATGGCGGAGGTCGACGATGAAGGGGCGGTCGAGGCCGGCGCTCTCGGCGTCAGCGATCATCGCCATGAGCTGCGCAGGTTCGAGGCGCAGGCCGCGGAGCTGGGATAGGAACTGGCGGCGCTTGACCAGGCGGTAGATGAGCAGGGCCGCGACCATGAGCAGGACAAGTGCGATGCCGAAGTGGCCGAGCAGGGTGAAGAAGCGGGCGCTGCGCTCGGCTACATCGCCGAAGAAGCGGCCGGCGAGGAGCCAGGCGCCGCACCAGAGCAGCGACCCTGCCATGTCGTACATAACGAACGTAAGATAGGGGACCTGGAGCTGGCCGACGATGGGGGCGGCGACGGTGCTGAGGCCGGGGACGAACTTTGCAAAGAGCAGGGTGAAGGCTCCGCGCTTGCCTACGGTGCCGTGGGTGCGCTCGACGCAGGTAGCGGCCTCCAGTGAGAAGCGGCAGAGGATGTTGAGCACGCGGCCGCCATACCGCTTGCCCAGGAAGTACCAGGCGGAATCGGACAGGAAGCAGGCGAAGAGGATGACCGGGATGGCATAGGCCAGCTGCAGCTTGTGCGCGGCGCTCATGGTGCCGGCGGCGAGCATGAGCGGAACACTGGGGATCGGCAGACCTCCCTGCTCGATGAGGACCCAGCCGAAGAGGATGGAATAGGTGTGGAGCGACAGTAAGCCAAGCACCGAATGCATCGAGCTGATCCTTTCCGCGGACAGGGGGAGACTATTCGCTAACTAAACAGTAGATGATTCTTGGACACAGTCGGTGCAGAAAGGTTGTGTGGACAAAAAAAGGCCCGACCGGAGCCGGGCCGTATCTCAGCAAGTTGAAGATTATTCGGCGACGGTTAGAGGCATCTCCACCAAATGGTTGCCGATGAACCAGGACTGGAGTTCGTTGGTGCGGAGGACATCGCTCACCGCGAGATCATTGGTGCCGTCGTCTCCGACCTTGTCGGCGGCTTCGGCGATCTCGTGGCACTGCTCCATGATGATCTTGTGGGCTTCGAGGAGGCGCGAGATCTGGACCGGGACCTCTTCGCGGCCGCGCGGAGGAGCGGGGATTTGGGTGACTTTGGCTGTATCGCCGCCCATGGCGATGGTGACGCCGCCGAGCAGTTGGATGCGTTCGGCGATGGTGTCGACGATTTCTATCTGCTCGTCGAAGTGCTTATCGAAAAGGAGATGGAGCTGGTAGAAGGTGGGGCCGGCTACCTGCCAGTGATGCTTCTTGTACATGTCGCGCAGGACGATGGAGTCAGCCAGGAGCTGGTTGAGTTTCTCGCACATCTGCGAACGAATTTTGGCGTCGAGGGGGTGAGGTAGATCCTGTACAACGTCTCCGTACTTCTGGATCTCTCTACCGTGCTGTTTGTAATGTTCGGTGATGAAGTCTTTGGATTTGGGGCTATGACCGTTCTTCGCTGCTACTGCCATGTTTCACCTCTCTCCAATTGGATGCCGCGCGGGACGAGACCGTTTGATGAATTTCCGGAGCGGTTTGTGGGGAGTTCGCGCGGTGAACGAATCCGGCAAAAAAAGAAAAGGCAGGCAGCCGAAGCTACCTGCCTAGGAAGTGCGGCAAGCTCTATTTGACGTGGACCTTGGGCTCTACGGACATGCCGATGCGCAGCGCAAAGTCTTTGTTTTCCTGGTCCAGGTTGGTGAAGTTAATGCGAACCGGGATGCGCTGGACTACCTTCACGTAGTTGCCGGTGGCGTTCTCAGGCGGGAAGAGCGAGAGCGAGCTGCCGGTGGCGCCCCCGATCTCCGCGACCTTGCCGGTAAACTTGCGGCCGCCGAGGGCATCGACTTCGATGTCGACGTCCTGGCCTTTGTGCATCTCCTTGAGCTGCGTTTCCTTGAAGTTGGCGGTGACCCAGAGGTCGGTGAGGGGGACAATGGTCATGAGGGACTGGCCGACGCTGAGGTTCTCGCCGATATCGACGCTCTTGTTGCTGACGATGCCGGTGATGGGCGCGACGATCTTGGTATAGCTGAGATTGAGCTGGGCCTGATCGACCTTTGCCTGGGCTACCTTGATGGAAGCCAGGGCGGCGGCGGCGCGGGCCTGCTGGACGGCTACCTGCTTGGGACCGTTCTTCTCGCTCTGCACCTGGTTTGAGCGGGACTGGGCGAGGCGTTGGAGGTTCAGTTGGACCGTCTGCTCTTGGGCGGCGACGTCACGTTTCGCGGCCTCGAGGGCACCCTCGTCGGCCGCGGCCTGGGCGACAGCTGCGTCAAACTGCTGCTTGGAGATGACATCCTTGGCGACCAGCGGGGTGTAACGCTGAACGTCGAGCGCCGATTTCTGGGCTTGCGCTGCGGCGGAGGCGACCCTGGCCTTGTTGACCTGGACCTGCGCCTGGGCCTGTTCGACCGACGCCTGGCTGCCGAGCACGTCGGAGCCGGAGGTCTGGATAGTCGTGTTGGTTTGGACGCTGGTGATGGGGACGTTCACGACCGCCTGCTGGTACTCGGCCTGTGCGTTGGCGAGGTTGGCCTCGGCCTGCTCGAGCGCGACCTGGTAGTCCTTGGGGTCGACCTCGGCGATGGGATCGCCCGCGTGGACGAACTGCTGCTCTTCGACGTCCACATGGATCACCTGGCCGGTGACACGCGAGCTGACCTGGTAGAGGTTGCCGTTTACCTGGGCGTCATCGGTGTCTTCGGTGAAGGTGGAGCGCCAATAGAAGAGCGCGGCGCCGATGACGAGCACAGCGACGACGGCGATGATGATGAGCCTTCGCGTCGAATTATTCTTGGGCGGAGCTTCCGGCTTCTCCGGTTGTTGCGCACTTGCGTTCTGGTCGGCCACGCTTACTTTCCTCCGAGATACTCTTTGTAGTTCGTCGACGCTACACCCAGCGCACGCGCCAGAGCGAGCTTGGCGACGTTGTGCTGGTAGAGCGCGCTGATGTATTGGTCTTCGGCCTGGCGATCGGTCGACAGGGCCTGGGAGACGGACAGGCTGGTATCCACGCCCGCCTTGTAACGTTGCTGCGCTTCGCTGAGGGCCTCGCGCGCGAGTTCCACATTGCTGCCGGTGGCTTCCACCAGCTTGGCAGCGGTTTGAATGTCGAGAATAGCGTCGCGGACATCAGCATTGACCTGCTGCACCTGGTCGGAGAGCTTGGCTCTGGCTTGATCAAGCTCAGCACCGGCCGTCTCTTCCTCGCCGCGCGTCTTGGCGATCTGCAGGAGCGGCGCGGAGAGCTGACCTTCGGCCGTGTACGTGCCGTGGGAATGACTGAACGTCTCGCCCTGGTCGCCGTAGTTGCCGCTGGCAACGAGGGTGGGAAGCTGGTCGTAGACGGCGGCCTTGCGGGTGGCCTCGGCGCCCTTGACCGTCTCGGTGGCGGCGGCAAGGTCCTTGCGCTGCTTGAGGGCCTGCTGAAAGGCGGCGTCAGGATCGGGGGTATCGAGCGCCTGGAAGGGAGTGCTGTCGGCGAGCTCGAACTTCTGATCGAGCGGAAGGCCGATGGCGCGGGCGAGGGCGAGCTTGTCCTTGGCCAACTGGTTGACGGTAGAGATGAGAGTCTGCTGCTCGCTCTGGTAGTCCACCTGGGCGCGGAGGACGTCGAGACGCGGGCTGGTGCCGGCCTCGTGGTTGTCGGTGGCCTGATCGAAGGAGAGCTTGGAGTTGTCGAGCTCGGCCTGCACGGCCTTGATGCGGGCTTCGTCTGCGACACAGAGCAGGTAGGCGTTCCCGACGGTGAGAACGACGAGGTCGCGGGCGTCCTGCGCTGTCAGTTTTGCGCCCTCGAAGTTGTGCTTGGACGCCATGTACTGCTCAAAGGCGTTGAGATTGACGATGTTCTGGCTGGCGTAGCCACGCACATCCATTACTTGAAAGGGTCCGATGATCGGGTTGATTCCGGGGAACTTAAGTCCGTAGGCCGCGAGGTCGATCTGCTGCACCGTGACGGAGGCTCCGCCTGTAACGGTGGGGAGCAGGGCTTGCAGGCTCTGCAGGCGGCTGCCGTTGGACTGGCGCTCGTTGGAGCTCTGCAGGATGAGGCCGAGGTTGTTCTGGAGGCCGCGCTGAATGGCGTCGTCAATGGACAGAGGGAGGACGTCGACTGTAGCCTTGCCGCGCACCAGGCTGCCGTGGAAGCTTGGGTCAATGCCATTCTGCGAGGTGGTGGACTGGGGATTGAGGGCTGGCCCGGGGGCCGCAAGCTGCTGCTGGGTCTGGACGGCGACGCCGAGCTGATTATTGGCGCCATTGTTGGGCGGGCCGGCGCTGGCGGGAGTTGCTGCCGACTGTCCTGTCGCCTGTGCGGGGACCATTTGCGTTGCGGCGGCCAGAATCAGCAGCGCAATCGCGCCCCTCGTCGCGTCACGGGACGCGCGTCTTGAAAATTGGATCATAAGATTCATGCTAAATCGTCGGTTGAACCCGCCGGTCATTTTGTGGGTTTGTGCCTGTCAATAAACAGATGCTTATCGCACCGGGATGTATGCAAAACTTCCATGGATTATCCACAGGAAGTCTTTGCATGGTTCATTTAGGGGGCCGGAGGTCGAGGCGGGCTATTCGTTTGGGCTTATTAAATCGCTAAAACACAAGATGGCGTCTACGCTTTACACTCTTGGTTGCGATAAATTGCGGTTTATTGAGGAGCCCCATGTTTTTAGGTATTGATGTTGGTACAGGCGGTACGCGCGCCATTTTGATCGACCGCGCCGGCAAGGTTCTGGCGTCGCACTCGGCTGAGCATGCCGCGATCCGCTCGGAACACATTGGCTGGGCCGAGCAGGATCCCGAAGACTGGTGGCGGGCGGCGCAGGAGGCCATTGCCGGGGCGCTGAAGGCGGCGGCGGCGGCTGGACATACCGCTCCTGTCGAGGCCGTGGGACTTACCGGCCAGATGCATGGCTGCGTGATGCTGGACGTGGCGGGCGAGGTGCTGCGGCCGGCGCTGATCTGGTGCGACCAGCGCACCCAGCCGGAGTGCGACTGGCTGAACGAGACCATTGGATATGAGCGAATTATCGAGCTGACGGCTAACCCGGCGCTGCCGAACTTCACGCTCACCAAATTGCTGTGGGTGCGCGAACATCAGCCGGCGATCTTCGCGAAGATTGCGCACGTGCTGTGTCCGAAGGATTTTGTGCGCCTGCGGATGACGGGCACGTATGCGATGGATATGCAGGAGGCGTCGGGGACTCTCTTGCTGGATGTGGTGCATCGGCGCTGGTCGGCGGAGATGGCCGAGCTCACAGGGATTCCGATGAGCTGGCTGCCGCCGTTGTTTGAAGGGCCGGAGATCTGCGCGCGGATTTCGGAGGCAGGCGCAGTGGCTACGGGACTCACGGCAGGTATACCGGTGGCTGCCGGAGCGGGCGATCAGGGTGCGGGCGCGGTGGGGATGGGAATCCTTACGCCGGGTTCGGTGTCGGCGACGATTGGGACCTCGGGGGTGGTGTTTGCGGCGACGGCGAAGCCTACGCTCGATCCCAAGGGGCGGCTGCACACGTTCTGCCACGCGGCGCCGGGGGTATGGCATGTGATGGGTGTGACCAACGGGGCGGGGCTGAGCTTCCGGTATCTGCGGGACACGTTCTTCCCTGCTCGGTCGTATGACGAACTAACTGCGCTGGCGGAGCAGGTTCCGCCGGGGAGCGATGGGCTGCTGTGGGCTCCGTACCTGTTTGGCGAGCGAACACCGCATCTCGACCCGGAGGCGCGCGCCGCGTTTGTGGGGATTACGGCGTCGACTACGGCTGCACACTTTGTGCGGGCGGTGCTGGAGGGCGTGGCGTTTTCGCTCAAGGACACGTTTACGTTATTCGCGGAGCTGGGGATTCCGGTGGAGAAGATTCGGCTGGGCGGTGGCGGCGCGCGGGGGCCGCTGTGGCGACAGATCCAGGCGGACGTCTATGGCCATCCCGTGGAGCTGCTGGAGGCCGAGGAAGGTGGAGCGTTTGGCGCAGCCCTGCTGGCGGGAACGGGCGTGGGTGCGTGGCCAAGCGTGGAGGCAGCCTGTGAGGCCACGGTTCGGGCTGCGCAAGTGATTGAGCCTAAACACGCCAAGGCGATGGCGTTAGCGTATGTACATTATCGGAAGATGTACCCGGCATTAAGGGCGATTGCGAGCTAACAAAGAATGCGCTCCGCTCGTCTAGGATGGAAGTCATGAGCATTCTGCCGCCGAAACCTCTCCGACTCCCTGCTCTAGCAGCCGTTTTGCTGTGCGTGGTTACGACTGCTTGCGCCCAGGTCCCTGACTCATCGGCAGTAACGGCGATTCCGGCTATCACGCCCACGGACCGTCTGTCTGTGGATTGGTGGGCGGCGCGGCATAAGGCCATCCTTGCCGATCTGCCGAAACACAGCGATGCGCAATTACTGCTGGTGGGCGATTCCATTACCAACAATTATGACAAGGCAGAGCCGCCTAACCAGAATTTTCAGCCAATCTGGCAGCAGTACTACGCACCACGCAAGGCGCTGAACCTGGGTTTCAGTGGCGACACGACTGCCAACGTTCTGTGGCGTCTGGATCATGGTGAAGTGGACGGGCTGCATCCCAAGCTGGCGGTGGTGCTGATCGGAACCAACAACACGGCCACTGGGGAGACGGCCGAGGACACGGAGGTGGGGATCGATGCGGTGGTGAAGGATCTGGAGCATCGCCTGCCGGAGACCAAGATTTTACTGCTCGGAATTCTGCCCTCGAAGCTGCCGTCCAGGGAGGAGAATTTCGATGTGAATGCTTACCTGGGTTCGCATTATGCGGGGGGCGAAGACCCGCTGGTCTCGTACATCGATATCAGCGTGGTGTTTTATTCGCATGGCGTGCTGGACACCGACCTGTTCTACGATTCGACGGTGACGGCGCCCAAGCCGCCAACGCTTCCGAAGGCGACGTACCCGAATACGAGGGGACAGCGGCTGATGGCGTCGGCGATTGAGCCGGCCGTGGCGCGGCTGATGGGGGATACGCCGGTGAAGCCGCTGGAGACGCCGGACCGGACGGTTGCGAAACGTTAATGCGCGCGATTTAGGATAGAGCGATGGCCACACCGATTCGCACGGCTGTTCTGGGTTACGGTTTCGCTGGACGCATCTTTCACTCGCCGTTTGTGCATGCGGTTCCGGGCCTTGAGCTGTCGGCGATTGTGCAGCGCCACGGAGATAACGCCGCGACAGATTATCCGGGGACACGCATTCTACGCTCGGTGGACGAGGCGTTTGGGGATCCGGCGATTGACCTGATCGTGGTGGCGACGCCCAATGATTCGCACGTGGAGATGGCTCGGCGCGCGCTCGAGGCTGGGAAGCATGTAGTGGTGGATAAGCCCATTGCAGGGACTTCCGCAGCGGTGCTGGAGTTGATCGCTCTGGCGAAGAAGCAGGGCAAGCTGCTGGCCCCCTTCCACAACCGCCGCTTCGATGGAGACTTTCTGACCGTGCGTAAGCTCACGGCTGAGAACAAGCTCGGACGGATCACGCTGGTGGATGCGCACTTCGATCGCTACCGGCCAATACAGCGGGCGAACACCTGGAAGGAAGCGGGTGGGCCGGCGAACGGTTTGCTGTACGATTTGGGGCCGCACCTGCTAGACCAGGCGCTGGCGCTGTTTGGCGTGCCGAAGTCGATTACGGCCAGCGTGCGTCATGAGCGCGACGTGACGGCGATCGACGATGCGTTTGATATCGTGCTCGAGTTTGCGCGGCCGGCGGTTGGGATTGAGGCTACGCGCGGGATTCGGTATGAGTGCCATGCCACCATGATTGCGGCGGAGCCGGCGCCGCGCTTCCGGGTGAATGGGACGCTGGGGAGTTACGTGAAGACCGGGATGGATCCGCAGGAGGCGGCGCTGCTGGCGGGTGCGCGGCCGCCGGAGCTGGGGTCGCCGAAGGGGTGGCTGCCGGAGGATGAGTCGGCCTGGGGCACGGTGGCGATTGCCCCTGACCCGTCTGAACCGGCGAAGCTGGTGCGCGGCAAAGTGCCTACCGAGGTTGGCGACTATCGCCAGTTTTATGCGAACGTGCGCGATGCGATTCGGGGCGAGGCGCCGCTGGTGGTGTCGCCGGAGGATGGCTATCGGACGATTCGGTTACTCGAGTTGGCGATGCAGTCGAGTGACCACAATCACACACTGCCTGTGGTCTTTGCAGCGTAAAATAGGCGTGTATGGCAAAGCAGAATTCCAACTCGATCACGAAGTTCATTGTCGCGGGAGCCATTGTGGTGGCAGCTGTGGTGTGGCTGGCGTTTTCAGCCTCGGGTAACGCCAAGAGCTATTACGTCACGATCTCAGAGCTGCAGAAGATGGGCAACGGCGCTTACAGCAAGAATCTGCGGGTGGCGGGCAATGTGAAGCCGGGCAGCATCACACGCTTTGGGCCGAATGCGAACTTCACGTTGGTGGAGCAAGACAAGACGCTGCGGGTGGTCTATGACGGCGCAGAGCCGCCGCCGGATGAGTTCAAGGACGATGCGCAGACGTTGGCGATCGGCACCTATGGACGCGACGGCACCTTCCACGCAACGCAGCTGCAGGCCAAGTGCGCGAGCAAGTATGCGCCGGCGAAGCCGGGGGCGGCGCCCACCGGGAATACAGTCCCGGCGGGGAATGTGGCTTCGTTAGGATCCAAACACTAAGCGGTTGCTGGAGGCGCTACTTTGTGAGCGCTTTCAGGTACAGGTAGAAAAACTCCACACTGTTGTAGTAGGCGTCGACGCCTAGGCGCTCGTCGCGGCCGTGCATGCGGTTGCCGTTGTCGTCGATCGCCGCGCCGCCGATGCCGTAGCTGGGCAGGCCTGCGAGATTGGTGTAGACGGAGTCGCTGGCGCCAATCTCCATGCTGGGAATGATGACCATGCCGGGCCACATCTGCGCGGTCACCTGCTTGAGCGGATCGAAGACGGCGGCGAGCGGTGGCGGCGGTGGCAGGCTCTCCCGGGAGGGAGCTGTGGGCGAGAGGGTGCCGTCGTCGGCCATGTATTCCACGGTGAGTTTGGGGTCGTCGAAGATGCCGATGAGGGTCTTGCGCGTCTCCTCCTGGGAGTGGCCGGGAAGGATGCGGCAGTTGACGTTGGCGGTAGCCACGGCGGGCAGCGCATTGGGTGCGCGGCCGCCCTGCAGCATAGTGGCGACGCAGGTGGTGCGGAGGGTTGCGTTGGCCTCGGGGATCTTGGAGAAGTCGGCGATCGCTTTGGGATCGGGCGGTGTCTTGAGAACGCCCTGGATGGTGGCTGCGTCGCCGGGCGCGCTCACCTTGGCCATCGCTTCAAGCTGAGAGCGGCTGACGTTGTTGAGCTCCACGGGGAACGGGGTCGACTCAAGTTTGAGCAGCGCGTGCATGAGCTCATAGATGGCGTTGTCGGGGCGCGGCTCGGAGCTGTGGCCGCCGGGGTTGGTGGCCGTGATGCGGTAGTCGGCGTAGGTCTTCTCCGTGGCTTCGACGAGCAGCTCGGTGGCCTTGCCGTTTTGCAGGGTGGGACCTTCGCCGTCGGGGTTGATGACGAACTCAGCCTGCAAGAGCTCGGGGCGATTCTTCAGCAGCCAGCTGACGCCGTTTGATTTGCCACCTTCTTCGTCGGCAGTGAGCGCGAGGATGATGTCGCGATTCGGAACGTAGCCTTCGCGCTTGAGGCGGACGAAGGTTTCAACGACATCGGCGTCGGCGTCCTTCATGTCCTGGGTGCCGCGACCGTAGAAGAAGCCATCCTTCTCGACGAAGATGTATGGATCGGTAGACCAGTCGGCGCGGCGGGCCTCGACGACGTCTTCGTGGCAGATGATGAGGATGGGCTTGAGTTTGGAGCCGGGCGCGCCGCGATAACGGACAACGAGGTTCTGCTTGCGGTCGTTAGGCCCGGCAAGGATGAGATCCGCGGGAGGGAAGCCAGCCTTGAGCAGCTCCTTTTGCGCGAGGAGCGAGACGGCGGTGACACTGCCATCGGAGTCTTGCGAGTTCGTCTCGATGAACTCCTTGAAGATCTGGCGCGAGAGAACGCGATCCTGTTCCGGCAGCTGTGGCGGTGTTGCGACGGTTGGACTTTGCGCGACGGCCGTGCCGCACACGACGGCGACGACAGCGATGACTCCACAAACTTTCATGCACTCTCCAGCACAGCTAGCTATAAGTCAGGTGATTCCCTATGCTAAACCGTCTGCCGCTCCAGCGCCTTGCGATCCCAATGGGCGAGGTCGGCTGCGGCATCGTACGTGCTCTGCAGGAAGGTGAGCAGCGTTTCATCCGGTGATGCGGAGGTGCGGAGATCTTCGTAGGGGAGGATGAACTCGCCGAGGCCGCGATCCCAGAAGCCTTGCGCGGGCTGGATGGTTGCGGCGTCGAGGTTGGTAGGCGAGGGTGCAGCGTAGCAGTAGAACGCTGCCTTGCCGTAGCCGCCGTTGCCCGGCCAGAAGCCGGCGCTGATGACCTCGTGCGAGTAGGCTTCGCGGGTGATGGGGTCGGCACCTTCGCGCGGCGGAGCAGGACGGCCGGAGAAGCGAGTGACAGCGAGATCGAAGCTGCCCCAGAAGAAATGTACGGGGCTGATCTTGCCGATGAAGCGCGAGGAGAACTTCTGGAAGACCTGGTCGGTGCGAATAAGGATGCGCCAGAAGCGGTGCGCGGCGTCGGGATCGTAGGAGGCGTGCTCGGTGTCCTCGGCGAAGGGAATGGGATGCGCGAGCTCGACGGGCATGCCGTAAATGGCGACGTGGACGCCGAGGTCCGAGAGGGTCTTTTGGAACTCGGTGTAGAAGTCGGCGACACTTTGCGCGCGCAGTGGCTGATACGCGCTCAGGCCGGTGCTGGTGCGGAATAGCAGTTGATGATTGACGAAGTCGAACTCAATCTCGAGGAAGTCGGTACCGTAGGGCATGGCCGAAGTGTTCAGACCTCGCGCGCTGACGTAGAACGGAACGTTCCACCAGTGGGCCTGCAGCGGGCTAAGCGCGAGGCGTACCTTGCCGACGATCTGCGTCCACATGTGCAGGGTTTCTGCGGTGGCCGACCAATCTTCCCAGCGGAGTTCGGGCCAGAGTTCATTGGGCCTGTTGGGTTCGAGCGGTTTGGTTTCCATGGCGATCTCCCGGAGATGTTCAGGATGCAGGATCGTAGTTGAGGTTGGGCCCGAGCCAGCGTTCGACCTCGTTGACGCTCATCTGCTTGCGGGCTGCGTAGTCGGCGACCTGGTCGCGGCCAATCTTGCCGAGCGAGAAGTAGCGCGCCTCCGGATGAGCAAAGTATAAGCCGCTAACGCTCGATCCCGGCCACATGGCGAAGGACTCGGTGATCTTGATGCCAGTATTGGCTTCGACGTCGAGCAGCTCCCAGATGGTGCCCTTCTCGGTGTGATCGGGGCACGCAGGATAACCGGGAGCGGGACGGATACCGCGGTACTTTTCCTGGATAAGCTCGGCGGGCGTAAGGTTCTCCGCGCAGCCATAGCCCCACTCGTCGCGCACGCGCTTGTGCAGGCACTCGGCGAATGCTTCGGCGAGACGGTCGGCGATAGCTTCGGCCATGATGGCGTTGTAGTCGTCGTTGGCGGCGCGGAAGCCGTCGCAGAGTTCCTTGAGGCCGATACCGGTGGTGACGGCGAAGGCGCCGAGGTGGTCGTGCAGGTTGGTGGAGGAAGGTGCGATGAAGTCGACGAGTGAGCGGCAGGGTTCGCTGCCCTCGCGGTTAGCTTGTTGGCGAAGGAAGTAGAAGCGCTCGTGGGTTTCCGTGCGAGTCTCGTCGGTGAAGAGTTGGACATCATCGCCGATGGCGCTGGCCGGGAAGAGTCCGTAGACGGCGCGCGCGGTGATGAGGTTCTCGGCGACAATGCGATCGAGAAGGGTGTTGGCGTCGGCGAAGATCTTGCGTGCCTCGGTTCCCTGCTCTGGATGATCGAAGATGCGTGGATAGATGCCCTTCATGCCCCAGGTGTGGAAGAAGGGCGACCAGTCGATGTACTCGCGCAGCGTGGCCAGCGGAAAGTTGTCGAGCACCTGCACACCGAGCTTGGTGGGAGTGGGAATGTCTTCGGCGCGCCATTCGATCGGGGTGCGGCGCTCGCGTGCGACTTCGATCGAGACGAGCGGCTGGCGCGGCGTGGCGTGCGACTTGCGCAAAGCCTCGTACTCGGCGCGGTGTTTGGCGACGAATTCCTCCTTGCCGTCTTCGCTGAGCAGGCTGGTGGTAACGGGAACGGCGCGGCTGGCGTCCAGCACATGCACGACGGGCTGGCTGTAATGTGGGGCGATCTTGATAGCAGTATGCGCGCGGCTGGTGGTCGCGCCACCGACGAGCAGCGGCACCGTGAAGCCTTGGCGTTCCATCTCTTTCGCGACGTGCACCATCTCGTCGAGTGACGGTGTGATGAGGCCACTGAGGCCGATGATGTCGGCCTTCTCGGTCCGCGCGCGCTCAAGGATCTTCTCCGAGGCGACCATCACGCCCATGTCGATGACCTCATAGTTGTTGCACGCGAGGACCACGCCGACGATGTTCTTGCCGATGTCGTGGACGTCGCCCTTGACGGTCGCGAGGATAATCTTTCCCTGCGCCTTGACGATCTGGCCGGAGGCTTCGAGGGCTGCCTTCTCGGCCTCCATAAACGGCGTGAGATGGGCGACGGCTTTCTTCATTACGCGCGCTGATTTCACGACCTGCGGGAGGAACATTTTGCCTGACCCGAAGAGATCGCCGACTACGCTCATGCCGTCCATCAGCGGGCCTTCGATCACCAGCAGTGGACGGCCGAGCTTGACGCGGGCCTCTTCGGTGTCGATCTCGATGTAGTTGTCGATTCCCTTCACCAGCGCGTGCGAGAGACGCTCTTCGACGCTGCCCGCGCGCCATTCTTCGGCCTTCTTTTCGCTGACAGCCTTGCCCTCGCCCTTGAGGGTTTCGCCGTACTCGACTAGGCGCTCGGTAGCGTCCGGGCGGCGATTGAGCAGAACGTCTTCGACTAATACTTTAAGTTCCGGCTCGATCTCCTCGTAGACTTCGAGCATGCCCGCGTTGACGATTCCCATGTCCATGCCAGCGGCGATAGCGTGGTAGAGGAAGGCCGAATGCATGGCCTCGCGAACCTTGTTGTTGCCGCGAAAGCTGAAGGAGATGTTGGAGACGCCGCCGGAAACTTTCGCGTGCGGAAGGTTGGCCTTGATCCAGCGCGTGGCGTTGATGAAGTCGACCGCGTAGTTGTTGTGCTCCTCCATGCCGGTGGCGACGGTGAGAATATTGGGGTCGAAGATGATGTCTTCGGGCGGGAAGCCGACTTCGTCGACCAGCATGCGATACGCACGCTCGCAGATGCGAATTTTCTCGTCGAAGGTGGCGGCCTGGCCTTGTTCGTCGAAGGCCATGACGACGACCGCAGCACCGTACTTGAGCACGGTGGCAGCATTCTGACGGAATTTGGCTTCGCCTTCCTTGAGCGAGATGGAGTTGACGATTCCCTTGCCCTGCAGGCACTTCAGGCCTGCTTCGATGACCTCCCACTTGGAGGAGTCGACCATGAACGGGACCTTGGCGACCTCGGGTTCGCTGGCCAGCAGCTGCAGGTAGCGCGTCATGGCGGCGACGCCGTCGATCATGCCTTCGTCCATGCAGATGTCGATGACGTTGGCACCGTTCTCGACCTGCTGGCGCGCAACGCTGACAGCCTCTTCGAACTTGCCTTCCTTGACGAGCCGCGCGAACTTCGGCGAGCCAGCAACGTTGGTGCGCTCGCCGATCATGATGTAGACGCCGTCCTGCTGGGTGAACGGCTGGCTGCCGGAGAGGCGCAGTGGTTTCGTGGTATTGCCGACTACAGGGTTTCCGGTACTCAAGCGGCTACCTCGCGATTGCGCTCGGCGAGCTCGCGCGGGTGCATGCCGTCGAGCGCCTTGGCGATGGCCGCGATGTGCTCGGGGGTGTTGCCGCAGCAGCCGCCGGCGATGTTGATCAGGCCGCCACGCGCGAAGCCGCTGAGCGAACGCGCCATGTCCTCGGGGCCGAGATCGAAGCCCGTCGGAGAGAGAGGGTTGGGCAGGCCGGCGTTCGGATAGCAGGAGATGGCGACATCGGCTTTTTCCGAGAGCTCGCTGAGGAAGGGATACATGAGGTCGGGGCCGAGCGAGCAGTTGAGGCCGATGGACAGGGGCTTCACGTGCTTGACCGCGTTCCAGAAGGCTTCGGTGGTCTGTGCGGAGATGAGCGTTTCGCCGCCACGACCAACTGCTGCGGAGATCATCACCGGCAGTTCCTTGCCCGCGGCGGTGAGACCATCCTGATCGAAGACTTCGCGGATGGCGACGAGCGCGGCTTTGGCGTTGAGCGAGTCGAAGATGGTTTCGACGAGAAGCAGATCGACGCCACCGGAGATGAGCGCGCGGACCTGGTGCGCGTAGGCTGCCTTCACCTGGTCGAACGTGACGACGCGAAAACCTGCATCATCGGCGTCGGGCGAGTTGGAGAGCGAGACAGTGAGCGGGCCGATGGCGCCAGCCACAAAACGCGGCCGGCCATCGTTATTGGCAATGCGATCGCCCCACTCGCGGCACTGTTGCGCGGAGGTGTAGTTGATATCCCAGGCGAGCTCGTTGAGCGACGCGTCTTCGATGATCTTTTGGTAGAACTCGGGGTCCTTCCGGCCGCCGTGCTCGCGGGGATCGTCGACGAAGAACTCACTCTGCGTGATGCTGGTGGCGCCAAAGGTGTTGGTCTCGAGGATGTCCGCGCCAGCCTCCAGGAAGCGGCGGTGAATGTCGCCGATCATTTTTGGCTGGGTGAGCGAGAAGAGGTCGCCGTTGTTGAGCAGGTCCTTGGTCGAGTTCCTGAAGCGGTCTGCGCGGATATCGGCCTCGGTCATGCCGTAGGTGCGGATCGTGGTGCCCATGGCGCCGTCGATAATCGCAATTCGGTCTTCGAGGATGGATTCCAGAGGGTGGGGAGTGGCCCTATTCATGTCAAGCTCCGTTCGTTTTCCATTCGATGCGCGGGGAGGCTGCGCTGATCGCAAGACGGCGAGCCATTATGGCTCGCCGCGTATGTTGATCCAAGACTTTAAGTTCTACGCGAGTACTTCAAGCTCTTCTTTAGCTGAACCAGGAAGACCCGTCGAGACGGCTACCAACAGGTCTTCCTTGCGCATGACCATGGTGGTGGCATTGAGGCTGGCGAGTTCGAACCCGTGGCCGTGGGTGATGGCGTCGGTTGGGCAGGCTTCCACGCAATATCCGCAGAAGATGCAGCGGTTGTAGTCAATGTTGTAGACCTTGGCGTAGCGGTCGGCCGAGGAGATGCGGGTTTCGCTGGTGTTGTCGGCGGCCTCGATGTAGATACAATTTGACGGGCAGGCGGCGGCACACAAGAAGCAGGCAACGCACTTCTCCAGGCCATTTTCATCGCGCTGTAACTGGTGCTTGCCGCGGAAGCGCTGCTCAAACTGCGCACCGCGCATCGGCCCCTTGCCGTCGGGATAGTTTTCGACCTGCGTAGGCTGAAAGCCTTCCCGCAGCGTGATGCTCATTCCTTTGGCGATGGCGGCGACATTGCGAATGATCGACATAGCTCTCCAATTCCCGACCTCCAGTATACGTCGGTTTGAAAACTTCTATGCACCCCGGCCCGAGGTAGTACCCTTTGGAACATGAATATCTCGACTGCTGTTGCCCTGGCTGTGCTGCTTTCGCCCGTTGCCCTTTCGCCGCTCGCCTTGCGCGCTCAAACCGATGCGATGCCTCCTGAGACCAAGGCGCCGGCGCCGATGGAAGCCATGAAGCCGCCGGTTCCTCCGTCGAAGAGTGTGAATCTCAGCTTCGAAGGCAAGACGGTGACGCTGTCGCTGGCCGACCTTGTTAATATGCCCAACCAGGTGACCGTGCATGTGCACAATGCGCACAGGGGCGGGATTGAAGAGATCTACAGCGGTCCCCTGCTCTCAGACGTGCTGGCGAAGATCGGCCTGACGCCTACGCGCGAGAATCAGCCGCTGATTCTGCACAGCACGATCGTCGCGACCGGGACCGACCACTACTACGTGCTGTATTCCGGGGGCGAGGTGATGTACTCGACCGGCAAGGTGATCGTTGCGGTAATGAAGTCGGGTCTGCCGGATAGTGAGGGCGGCCTGATCCAACTGATCAACACGGACGACGTGAAGCCGGCGCGCTGGGTTCATGGGCTGATGGGCGTCTCGGTGATGACGCTGGCGGCGCAGAACTAATTCAGGATAAGGGGTGGGCAGGATGAGAATTGCAGCGATCGCGGCTTGCTTCGGATGCGTGCTGGCGCTGAGCGGGTGCTCGCACACTTCACGGCAATTGCAGGCGCTTTCGGCGGTGGGTGCGATCCAGCAGGATGCTCCGGTGAAGGCGACCGTCCAGATGCAGATCGCAGCGCCCCCGGCGAAGGTGTGGGAACTGCTGATTGATGCGCCTGCGTGGCCCAGTTGGTGTCCGCAGATTGAGAGCGTGAAGGCGCCGGGTGAGCTGGCGGTTGGCACGCAGTTCATCTGGAAATCCAGCGGCACGACCATCCACTCGGAGGTTCACTTGGTGGAGCCGGATCGACGGCTTAGTTGGACTGGGATCGCCTATCCAGCTCGCGCGATTCACGTTTGGGAACTGAAGGCGACGCCGGATGGTGGAACCCTGGTGACCGTGAAGGAGTCGATGAACGGGCCGCTGATGACATGGCTCTATTCGTCGGACAAGCTGGCAGCGTCGGAAAATCTCTGGCTCATTGCGCTGAAGCAGGCGGCCGAGAAGAAGCCGTAGCGGCGCCTGTCGATGCTAGCGGATTGCTTCTTTCATCACGCCATAGTGACTGAGCGTGTCGACCAGGCCGCCGACCAGGTCATGATCCGTGGGCAGGATGCGGGCTTGCAGGTTTGGCCCTTCCCCCGGCGGCAGATTCGCTTGCTCGACCTTGTTGCGTAGCTTGCGAGCCAGCGCCAGATCGAAGCCCTCACTGACCCAGACGGTGTTGTCCTTCAGGGTGAGAAGGACGTCGCCTTCGCTGGTGGTGTAGACGCGCTCGGTAGCTTCGACGCCATCGCTCTCGTCTGATTCGCGCCGCTTGAGGCCGTCGTACTGGCGGGGCAGCTCCTGCTCAAAGACTTCGAAAAAGCTGCGCGCAGAATCCTTGTTCTTCCACTGCGAGCTGTACAGCAGGGCGAGCGAGGCGGTGGTGTCTTTCTGCGCGGCGGTCGCGTTCTTGCGCTGTGCCGCGTAGTAGATGCCACCAGCCCACTCCGGAGCCAGCGCCCGGGCCAGCGGCTCGCCACCGAAGAGCTCCGCGGTCATGCGCACGTCTAGCTCGCCCATCACGCCGACGTCGTACGGCAGATAGCCTGCGTCCTTGAGCAGCGGATGGATGTCTGGCAGCTTGAGCAGCGGCACAGGCTGATTGCGCAGGTAGGCGTCCGGGTTCAGGATCTGGAAGCTAGCGCTGGGCGGTGCATCGAGAACGCCGGCGAACGCCCGATCGACGCCCTTCTTGACGAGTATCTGATGCTCAAAGGCGAGGCCGGAGGTGTAGGGAAACAACAGCGACTGCTGCAGCACGAGCGGCGCGCGGGCCAGCACGGGCGAGTCCGACATGTCGCCGGCCGTGGACTCCAGCTGCTGGGCCAGTTGTGGCGCGTCCTTGAGGGTCTTCTCCGGGTGACCGGCGTCGGCCAGCATATAGTCGGCGAAGCTGACCATGGCCTGGCCTTCGAGCACGGCCTCGCGGGCGGTGTCGGTGTCGTCGTTGGCGATGTGCCGGTTGTCCTGCTTCACGTTCTTCGACTGGCCCTCAACCTCCTGGCTTCCCCACTTATCGAGACCAACCCTCTGGTCCTGCAGGGCGTGAGTGAGCTCATGCGCCATCACCGGTTTCTGCTCGTCGATGGGCACCCAGTCCAGCAGGTTCATCTGCTTGGTCTTGTCGTCGTAGAAGCCGGCAATCTGCTCGGTGAGCAGGCTCAGCAGGAAGGGACGCATTTTGAACCCCTCGTCGAGCAGGCCAAACTTCTTGAGCACCAGCTCACTGCGTTCCATGCGCTTGGCGCCCTTGTCCTGGTCAAACTTTTTGCGCAGCTCGGTGTTGACGGCGCTGCGGGAGATGAACCTGCACTTCACCGGGCTCTTGATGTCGAGGTGCGTATCTTTGCTGACAAAGTGCAGGATCTGGTCCTCGGCGTTGAGCAGCGACTTTTCCTGATCGGGCGTGAGGACCGTGTCGGCTGTAACCGTCGAGCTACCAGACGTGAGGACCGGGGGCGATACGGTGCCATCTCCTGCCTTCGTCTGCGCTTGCGCGATGCTCACGCCAAATCCCACCAATGCGCCTGTTGCCAAAACTGCTTGTGCTGCCAAAGCTCTCTGCCAGGTCAAACCGCCTCCAAATTACGCCATCATGCTCACTCTTAGTGTACGCAGAGGATGCGCTCCTGCGGAACCTCGAAGTGGCACTGAGCATCGAAGTGAGCTTCGCGGCATCCAAGAGTAGCCGAGCGGATCCGGGATATCCTTGAATCGGAGCACGTGGGGAGCAGCAGGAGATCGATGCCGAATTTTGAACCCAATGAACTGACAGTTTTGCTGCACGGCGCGGGGTACTCGCCGATCGCTGACCGCGCCTTTCTGCGCATCACCGGGTCGGATGCCACGCGCTGGCTGAATGGGATGGTCAGCAATACGATCCAGGCGCTCGAGCCGGGCGAGGGCAACTATAACTTCCTGCTCAACGCGCAGGGACGCATCCAGGGAGATGCGACGATCTATCGAGACCCAACTGCCGAACCAGCGGAGTTTGTACTTGAAACGGATAAGTCGCAGATCGAAACCGTCGAGCAGATGCTCGACAAGTTCATCATCATGGACGACGTCCAACTAGCCCAGGTGCTGTATATCGATGGTGTGGTGGAAGCTAGGAGCGGCGTTCTTCTTATCGGCGCGAAAGCTCCCGATGTTTTCCGAAAAGTGATCTCCGACAGATGGGAACAACCCTTCATGGAACTTCCGAAGCCAGGGACGATGCTTCGCGGAAGGGCAAATGGCGCTGCGCTCGTCATCTTCACGCCTGCTCAAGCCAGTATCCCAACCTACCGAGTCTGGTGCGAAGACGAGAAAGAATCAGGGCTCCTCCAAGAAAAGCTGTTGGCCATGGGCGTTTCGATGGTGAACCCCGAAACGTTGGAACAGCACCGCATTTTGTCTGCGACGCCCAAGTACGGGCAGGACATTCGCAACACCGAGACAGCACGAGATCTGCCGCAGGAGACTGCGCAGGCCCACGCGCTGCACTTCTCAAAGGGCTGCTACCTGGGACAGGAAATCGTCGAGCGCATCCGATCGCGCGGCCAGGTGCATCGGCGGTTCACGGCCTTCCGGCTCACGGGCGAGCTGCCTGCAGCGCTTCCTGCGCCGCTCCAGGCCGGGGGCAAGCCTGCCGGCGAACTCACCAGCGCTGCGCTAGTTCCCCTGGCCGAGGGGCCTGCGCTGGTTGCGTTGGGATACGTTCGGCAGGAGGCGGTCGATGCCAAACTGGAGCTTACCTACGCGGGTGGTGTGGCGGTTCCCACAGCGTGATCCTCCTGCCGCGGGTTAGCATCAAAAGAGATTAGAGAGATGGGAAGACCATGGCAGATATCAAAGAGTTCGTTGTCAACGACCGTCGCAAGTTCACAGCGGAGGGTGACATTCGCCCCGACGCGCCACCCTCGGAACCGAAGCCGCCACGCCCGGAGACGATCATGCGCCCCGAGGACGGTGATTCCGCTCGGCTGGTAGAGCATAAGGGACCGCAGCCGGTGCCCACGCCCGCAGCCGAACACGCGTCGAGCCCGAGCGCAGAGTATGCGGACTACGAGGACGATCTGTTACCGCCCGCACCCACGGCTGATCAGGCAGAGCAGGCCAAGCGTGCCTACGACGCCACGGTGGATCGCCTCGACACCGCCATTCGCGCCACCAATCCTGGCATGGAGCGCACCCCGGAGATCACCTTTGAGCGCGTGATCCAGTCGCTCTATATGCAGGCCATGCTGCAACTGGGCGGTGCTGCTGCGCCGAATCAACAGCCGCAGGTCGACATTCTTGGCGCCCGGCAGACCATCGACATGCTGGGGATTCTCGCGGGCAAGACCGAAGGAAACCGCAGCGAGGCAGAGAGCACGCTGCTGGATGCGGCGCTGTTTGAGCTGCGGATGGGCTTCCTGGAAGTCACGCAGGCGCTCTCCCGGCAGGCAGCTTCGCGGCCGGGCGCAGGTGTTGCCCCACCGCCGGGCGGCCCGAGCATCGTGCGTTAGGGCCACAGTCACCGACGAATGAAAGCCACCCTCACCTTTCTCGGTAGCGGAACCTCGATGGCGGTTCCAACGCTGGGCTGCGGCTGCGCGGTTTGCACCTCCGCGTATGAGCCGGGTTCGCCAAACCGTCGCACGCGGCCGTCTGTGCTGGTTAGCTACGGCGGGCACAACGTTGTCATCGATACCGGCCAAGACTTCCACGTGCAGGCGGTGCGCGAGAATCTTCGATCGGTGGACGCCGTGCTCTACACGCATGGGCACGCCGATCACGTGCTCGGCATGGATGATTTGCGGCCGCTCAGCTTCGCGCATCCCGGAGGCCTTCCGCTGTATGCCGACGACGCGACCGCCGACATCATCGAGCGCGTCTTCGAGTACACCTTCCGCAAGAACGATCGCTACCCGACCAGCGCGCGCGTCGTGATGCATCGCCTTGCTGCCGAAGCCGGTGTCGAGATTCCGCTGTTCGGCGCGACCTTCGTGCGCGTGCCCGTGACCCATGGACCCAGCACCATCGCCGGCTATCGGTTTGGCGACGCTGCCTATCTCACAGACATGAGCGACATCCCCGAGGAAAGTTATGCGCTGCTGAAGGACCTCGATATCCTGGTACTCGACGCGTTGCGCCATGAGCCGCATCCCAGTCATTCGCACCTCGCCAAGTCAATCGAGCTAGTGAAGAAGATTGGCGCCAAGCGCGCGTTCTTCACCCACATCAGTCACGGTCTCGATCACGTGAGTACCAACGCGTCGTTACCAGATCACATACGCCTGGCGCACGATGGACTTAAACTTACGTTCAATATCTCTGGTGATACACCGGTAATAAATCCCTGATGAAAACCGCTCGCTCACTCGCTGAACTCGGCTCCATGGACTCCTCGGTCGTCACCATTGGCAACTTCGATGGAGTGCACTGCGGGCATCGGATGGTGATCGCGTCGGTGCTGGAGCGCGCTCGTGCGTTGAATGCCAAAGCGGTCGCGGTCACCTTCGATCCGCATCCCGCTCACGTGCTACATACGGCTTCGCGACTGCCACTCATTACGCCGCTCGACGAAAAGCTGAGGCTGTTGGCGGAGACCGGGCTCGATGAGGTGTTGGTACTTCCCTTCACCGACGAGTTGCGCCACTGGACAGCGCGGCATTTTGCCGAGCGGGTGCTACGCGATGCGCTGCACGCGGTCGAGGTGCATGAGGGCGAGACGTTTCGCTTCGGCTACCAGGCCGAGGCTGACATTGCCGGGCTTTCTGAACTCGGGCGCGAGCTGGGCTTTGGCGTTAAGGCGTATGTGCCCTGCATCGCGCGCGACGCGGCTATCTCCTCCAGCCGTATCCGCGCGCTCATCGCGGCGGGCAATCTGCACGAGGCGCGCGCGCTGCTGGGGCGATCGTTTTCGATCCGCAGCACACCGGCGTCGGGGCGCGGCTACGGAACGCGCTACGCGGTGCCAACGATCAATCTCGCACCCTATCCGGAGCTGCTGCCGGCTCACGGTGTCTATGTCACGACGCTGCGCATTGGAGAAGAGCCGCTCTTTCGCGGCGTGACCAACGTTGGCAATCGGCCAACGTTTGGCGCGGACTCTTTTGCCGTCGAGTCGCACCTGCTGGACTTTGAGCCTGTCGACTTGTCAGAGAACACGCCGCTAGAGCTGACGTTCCTGCGGCGGCTACGGGAGGAGCGCCGCTTTGAATCGACGGGTGCCTTGCTCGAACAGATTCAGCGTGACGTGAAGCAGGCACAGCGTTTCTTCGCGCTGTCGGATGCGCTCAAAGCCCGCGGCACGCTCACGTCGTGATCGGGTAGGGTAGGCTAGCCTGTTGGAGGCGTCGCGGCAGGTGCTGGACTCTTCTTGACCGGAGCAGGCTTTGGCCGTGGCGCTACGTGCACGGCTGGCGCAGCCGGTGGCGGCAAGCGCACGATCGGTGCAGGCGGCGTCGGTGACGCAGGCATGTCATTCGGCAGGCGCAACTCGCCAGGTTCGAGAACGGCCGGTTCAGGAGCTTTGGGCTTGTCTTGGTCTGTGTCCGCGTCCGTATCTGGCGGAGGCGGTGGCGTCGGAGCTGCCTCCGTATCGGAATCTGCAGGGACCTGGATCTGTTTCTTTGGAGCGTTCGGCTGGGAGAACGCTTCGTTGGGCTTATCGGCCAGCGCGACCTTCATGAAGTCGATCCAGATGGGCAGCGCGGCCTTGGCGCCCGTCTCCTTGTCGCCCAGGGTCTGCCGGTTGTCGAAGCCAATCCAGGCGCCGCAGGTGATCGAGGGCGAGAAGCCGATAAACCACGCGTCGGTGTAGTTGTTCGTCGTGCCCGTCTTGCCGCCGAGCGAGTGTTTCATCTGCGCCGCAGCGGCGGCCGTTCCATGTTGCACGACAGCCTGCAGCAGCACCATCATCTCGCGCGCGATGTCGACGGAGATCGCCTCGTTGACCTCGGTGCGCGGCTGTTGCAGGGGTTGGCCATCGGCCTCCATCACGCGCCGGATATAGTGCGGCGCGATGTGAATGCCGTCGTTGGGAAAGACGCTGTAGGAGCCCACCTGCTCGGCCAGCGTGAGGTCAGCCGCGCCAATGGCGATGGGCAGAAAGGCCGGGATTTCGCTGGTGACGCCAAAGCGGTGCGCGACCGCGATCACGTTCTTAATGCCAACCTTGTCCGCCAGGCGCAGCGCGGGAATATTGCGAGATTCCGCGAACGCGTCGATCAGCGTCATGGAGCCGCGATAGCCTGCCTCGTAATCGTGTGGCGTGTAGGGGCCGCCGGGAGTGAAGAACGTCGTCGGCGAGTCGAGCACGGTGTCATACGGCTTCATCCCTGCTTCCATCGCGGCGGTGTAGACGTAGGGTTTGAAGGACGATCCAACCTGTCGCTCAGCCTGGGTGGCGCGGTTGAACTGCGAGGTCTCGAAGTCGCGGCCACCCACCATCGCGAGCACCTCACCATCCGCATTGTTGACCGCCATTAGAGCCGCCTGCGCGCCGCTGTCCTGCTGCAGGATGACGTGGGGCGCGGACGTATCGCCGCCGCTCACCACCTTGACGTACACAATGTCGCCAACCTGCGCGAGATCGGTCCCCTTGTTGATCTGCGTCCATACCCAGTCCGCCGGAACCAGCGTGGCATTCAGCTTGCCCAGCTTGACGGTGATGCGCGCTGGCGAGGTACTGATCACCAGGCCATGAAGGTACGCATTGTCGGTCAACGTCTGCGACCAGTCGGGATGCTTGTAGTCGTCGAGCGCCACCCCTTCGCGAATCACATTCTCGAGGTGCCCCTTCCATCCGTGCCGGCGCTCGTAGGTCGCCGTGCCGTCGAGAACAGCCTGGGTTGCCGCGCGCTGCAGGTTGAGGTCGAGCGTTGTGTAGACCCGTAGGCCGGCGCTGTGCACCTCGTCGACTCCATACTCGCTCTCCAGCTGCCTACGCACCTCTTCGACAAAATACGGCGCCTGGTTGTTAGGCGGCGACTCCAGGTGCAGCCCCAGCGGCGCTGCCTTGGCGTCGTCTGCCTGCTGCTGTGTGATCCTGTGGTCGTTCAGCATCTCCTGAAGGACAAGGTTGCGGCGCTTCAGAGCGCGCTCGGGATAGCGCACCGGCGAATAATACTGAGGCCCCTTGGGCAACGCTGCCAGCAGGGCCGCCTCGGGCAGTGTCAGGTCGCGGGCATGTTTGCTGAAGTAGTACTCCGAGCCCGCCTCAAATCCATAGGTTCCGCTGCCGAGATAGATCTGGTTGGCGTAGAGCGCGAAGATCTGTGGCTTGGTGAAGCGGCGCTCGATCTCCAGCGCCAGGAAGATCTCCTGCAGTTTGCGTCCGTACGTCTTCTCCGACGACAGGAACAGATTCCGCGCCAGTTGCATGGTCAGCGTAGACGCGCCCTGCACTTTGCCGTGGGTATGGACATCCTCGTAGGCAGCCTCCGCGACGCGCACCAGGTTGATGCCGCCATTGTGCTCAAAGTCTTTGTCCTCGATGGCGAAAATCGCGGAGCGCAGCACCGGCGGAAATTCGGAGTACGGAACCACGACGCGACGCTCATCCGCGAAAGACCCGAAGACCTGTCCGTGGATGTCATAGAGGTCGGTGGTGGTGCTGGGGCGATAGCGCTCCAGTTCGGTCATCTGCGGCAAGTTGATGGAGTAAACCAGGATCAGTCCCAGCATCACTCCAAAGAGTGCGGAGGCGCCCAGTAGGGCGGCAACGGCTGCGCGAGCTGCGAGGTTGTGGTTGCGACGGTCGGCCTCGCCGAAAGGAAAGCGTCGAATGGCGCGCCAGAACAGCGACCGCCGGCTGACTGGAGCGCGGCGATCCGGGACCCTGTCGTCAGTTCTCGGGGGTGTGGTCACGACAAAACCAACCTTACCATGTGGCCCGCGAAGGGCAGCGGTTGGGTAAGGCCGCCGGGATCAGGCGGTCTTGGCTTTGAGCATGTCCAACGCCTTGTTGAACTGGTCGTCCGTGGGCGGCGGCGTCTTCTTGGCAGGCGCATTGCCCGGCGGCGTCGGCGAGTCGGGGGTGCTCGGTGTGTTCGGAGCGGCTGCCGTATCGTCCCCGGAATCATCGTCCTCGAACAATTCCTTGTTGGAGGCGACCACGGTTCCGGGCGTCACGGCATCGTCCTCAAACTGCTTGCCCGAGGGTGACGCGTACTTCGCGATCGACAGGATGATCGCTCCACCGTCCGGCAGGTCGAAGGTCTTCTGCATCGAGCCTTCGCCAAAGGTCTTCTCCCCTACCAACTGCGCGCGACCGTCGTCCTGCAACGCGCCGGCAACGACTTCCGCTGGGCCTGAGGTTCCGTGATTTACCAGCACCACCAGCGGCGCGGTCGTATTGATCGCCTTCGCCGGATCGGCCGCGAAGATCTGCTTGGGGTATTTCTGGCCCTCGAGGGTGGTAATCGTTCCGGTGTTCACGAAGAAGTTGGTCAGGCGCACGGCCTCGGTCATCTCGCCTGCGGAGACGTCGCGCAAGTCCAGCAGAATCTTTTTATTGCCGTCCTTGTTCATGTCCTTCAACCAGGTTTCGATCTGCTGAACGTGCTCGTGATCGATGATGATTGGCTTCAGGTAGAGGATCGAAGTCCCTTCGTACAGCGACTCTTTCACAGCGGGTTCCACGACGAGCACGCGGTTGAGGGCCATCTTCTGGGGCTTGGCGCTGTGGGGTCCGATGACGGCCATTTGCAACTGGCTGCCGGGCGCGCCCTGGAGCAGAAGCTGGATCATTGCCAGCGAAAGATTGCGGGTGTCCTCCATGCCGATGGCCTCAATGATGTCGCCATCGACAAGTCCAGCCTTATCAGCGGGCGAGCCGGGAACCACGGAGACGACGGTCGCGTAGCCGTAGCGTTTGGAGACCACCAGGCCTACCTGCGCCTTGCCGCCACTGTGTTCCTTGTAGGCCTTGTAGTCAGCCGGGGTCAGGTAGCTGGAGTCAGCATCGAGCGATTCCAGCAGGCCGCGCAGCGCACCGTTGGTGACCTTGGGAATGTTGGGAACTTCTACGTAGTCGGACTGAATGTGCTGCAGCACCTCGCCGTAGACGTTGATCTGGTTGTAGGCGTCCTGCGGTGCCGGATCGCCGGCCGCAGCCACGCTGTGCGTATTTACACCAACAAAGATGCAGAGAATGAGGGCTACCGAAACGGCGAGCAGGCTGATCTTGAGGCTCTTTGGCATAGTGTGGTGACGGACTCCGGGATCGGTATTGGACAACGGCTACAAGCGTGCTCTGGTCGTGCTGTAGCTTAGACGCAGCTCACTAGCGGAATGATACTCTCTACTGCAGAAGTTGCGATTCAGCCCGCGGCATGGAGCAGCAGGTGAATGGTGGCGGTGATTGGAATCGAACCAATGACCTACGGGTTATGAGTCCGTCGCTCTAACCATCTGAGCTACACCGCCGGGTGGGAGACTGCATCCAGCGGCCACAGAAATCCGGCCGCGACGACAGCCGCTCTCTCATCATAAATTTCGCCACTTCGCAGGTCAAACGTGCTCAAGCCCTTCCCAACTCGAACCCCTTCCATGACCCCGCTCCGCAACTTGCTTTACCTGCTCTGGGGCGTCGCGTTTATGGCCTTCGCCAGCCCTTTTGCGCGGGCATCCGCGCTCTCCGGAGTACCGGATTGCAGTGCGACCGGGGGTGACTGGTCGTGTTACCTTCCGGGGGTCTTCCGCTTCCTTCTGGTGACCGCCATCATCCTCGGGTTGGTTCTTGCAGGTGTCATTTTTCTGGCGGTGAAGAGCTACTTTAAAATCAAAGAGAACGAGAAAAGTTAAGCAAAAAGACGAGAAAGTTGGCTCATGAGCAGCACGCATCCCCGGATCATTGGCGTCATTCCCGCACGCCTCGCCTCCACGCGACTTCCCCGTAAAGTTCTCCGCGATATAGCCGGCGAGCCGATGCTGGCCTGGGTGTATCGCGCGGCCCAGGCGTGCCCGCAGCTGGACGAGGTCATCGTCGCCACGGACTCGGCTGAGGTGCAGGAATTATGCGACCAGCGCGGCTGGCGCTGCCTGCTAACCTCGCCCGACCTGCCCAGCGGCACCGACCGTCTCTGCGCGGTCTCTCGGGAGGTCGACGCCGATATCTATGTGAATATCCAAGGCGATGAGCCGCTGCTGCTGCCTGACCACATCACCGCGATCCTTGCGCTGTTTACCTCGGCCGACGTCGACGTGACCACCCCGAAGGTACGGTGCACGCCGGAAGACATAGCCAATCCCAACGCGGTGAAAGTCGTAACGGCGCTCGACGGCCAAGCACTTTATTTTTCGCGATCAACGATTCCCTTTGACCGCGACGGCACCGGCAACGCTACCTACTGGAAGCACCTGGGGCTCTACGCCTACCGTCGCGGGGCGCTGGAGCGCTTTGCCGCACTCGCTCCCACCGAGCTCGAGCTTTCGGAACGCCTCGAGCAGTTGCGCCTCCTGGAGAACGGCATCTCCATCTATGTGGCCGAAACCGCGCACGACACCATCGGCGTGGATACCGAGGCCGACCGGCAGCGCGTCGAGGCAATCCTGCTCAAACGCAGCGACACGCAGAAGTAGCTCTGCTAAATCGTCTTGAGGTTGAGCGACAAACCCTTCGGACCTGTCTGCGCGCTCACATCCTCGAGTGAGCGCACGATCCAGCTCGCTCCCGCCGCACGCAGCTCGTCTTCCGTGTGTGTTCCGAGTACGCCCAGCACGCGACACCCCGCGGCAATACCCGCACCAACGCCGCTCGGTGCATCCTCCACCACCAGGCAGTCCGCGGCTGGCGAGTGAATCAGCTCCGCACCGCGGCGATAGGGTTCCGGGTCAGGCTTGCCGCGCTCCACCATCTCGGCGCTGATCATCCGCTCCGGCGCAGGCAGTCCCGCTACTCTCAGACGCTCCCGAGCCAGCCGGCCGGTCGCCGAGGTCACAATCGCCCAACGCTCCTGCGGCAGGCTCTCAAGCAGCGCACGCGCTCCAGGCAGGACCTTAAGATCGTCGACGTCGACCATCTCAATGTCCTCAATCGTGCGCAGCCCTTCCTCGGGATCCAAATCAGGTTTGAGCATGGCAATAATATCCATGGCGCGAATGCCGTGCGGCACCTGGAAGGTGTCTGCGTTAGGGACGCCATAGCGCTCCGCCCACCTTCGCCAGCTGCGATTGACGCTGCCAATCGAACTGATCAGCACGCCATCCATATCAAAGAGAATTCCGGCAACGTCCAGCGTTACCAACCCGCTCACGCCGAATCTCCTTGCAGCACAAACGCTCTCGCGGCCTCGAGCACCTGCTGCACACTCTCCGTGCTGCAGCTCTCGCAGTACACGCGCAGCAGCGGCTCCGTACCACTCGCACGCAGCAGCAGCCAGGTCTCGGCGGCGTTCGGTTTGTTGGCGCACGCTGGATTCTCGAGGAAGAATTTAATGCCGTCGAGCGTCTCCACGCGCAGCACCTTGAGGCCGGCAATCTCGCTCACGCCCGCCTTCGCACGCCGAATCGCCGACTGCTTCAGCTCGTCGCTGATGTGCATGTCGATGCGCCCGTACTGATGCTCGCCATACTCTTCTTGCAGCGCAGCAACCAGCTCGCCAAGCGTTTTGTGCTCATCCGCCATCACGTTCGCAATCAGCAGGCTGTTGAGCAGCCCATCGCGCTCCGGCAGGTGCCGGCTGATGCCGACGCCGCCTGATTCTTCGCCGCCGATGAGAATCTCGTGTTCCAGCATCAGGTCAACAACATACTTGAAGCCGATGCCATGCTCAATTAGTTTGCGCCCATGCTTAGCGGCAATGCGATCGAGCATCTTAGTCGTATTGAATGCGCGCGTCACATCGCCCGGCCACTGCTTGCGCTTCAGCAGCCACTGCAGCAGCACCGCATAGATCTTATGCGCGTCGACTACATTTCCATGCTCATCGACTGCGCCAATACGATCCGCATCGCCATCGGTTATGAGGCCCGCGTCGCAGTGTTCGGCCACGACCGCCTTCTGCGTTGCCGCAATATGCGGCAGGATCGGTTCAGGATTAATCCCCGGAAACGCCGGATTGGTCTCGCTGCGAAACTCCACGTACGGAATGCCTGCCCGTGCGAATATGCCCGCGATGTATCCCTTGCCTGCGCCGTACATGGTGTCGATCAGGAAGCGATAGCCCGAAGCCTTGATCGCCTTGAGATCGACAAACGACTCGAGCGCAGCGATATAAGGCGCGGAGAAGTCGACCTCCTCAATCGGCGCAGACGTTGCGGCCAGCGGCAGCGGCTTTTCCAGGTAGCTCTCAATCGATGCAATGATCGCTGGGCTGCCCGAGCCGCCATAGCTCGCCTTGTACTTCACGCCATTCCACTCGGCCGGGTTGTGGCTCGACGTAATCATCACGCCGCCCGCAGCCTTGCGCCCGCGCACCGCAAACGAAAGCTCCGGCGTCGGCGTCACCTTGCTCGCCATCGCGACAGGAATTCCCGCGCCCGCAAGCACCTCCGCCACCACGCGCGCGAAGGACCGCGACCCAAAGCGCGTGTCATACCCAATGCACACGCCAGCCGCCGCATCCTCGTGCTCGATCACGTAGTGCGCAATCGCCCGCGCCGCCACGCGCACGTTCTCGTAGGTGAAGTCATCGGCGATGATGCCGCGCCAGCCGTCGGTCCCAAACTTAACTACAGTGCTCAAATTAAATCCGTCCTGCCCAGATTCTTCAGTTCCTTCACTACTTTGCCGACGTCCTGCGAGCCCTGGCGCGTCGTCACGAGCAAAGCGTCCTCTGTTTCGACCACAACAATATCCTTTACGCCCACCAGCGCGACCATCTTATTCGGCGCAAAGATGTAGCAGCCAGTCGATTCGAGTTGCACCGAATTCTCGGACTCGACCACGTTCTGATTCTTGCAATCGCGCGTCTCTGCCTGGTACTCATGCAGCGCCGCCCACGAACCCAGATCATTCCACGCAAAGTCCGCCGGCAGGCAGTAGAGCTCCGAAGCCGTCTCGCCCTTGGCCGACCGCGGCTCGAGAACCGCGTAGTCAATCGAAATCGACTCGCACTGCGGATAGAGTTTCGCAAACACTTTGTCGAACTCCGGCGTCTTCCATGCCGCAGCAATCTTCTCCAGCAGCGGCACCATCGCCGGCGAGTGTTCGCGGATTGCATCGCACAGCGTCCTGGCACTCCACAAAAACATGCCGCTATTCCACGCGTAGTTTCCCGAGCGAAGGAAGGCTCTCGCACGCGCACGGTCTGGCTTCTCCGTAAACCGCCGCACACGTCGTACCGGAATCGCTTCCCCGCCCACCGTGGTCGGTGTCACCGCCGCGCCCAGCTCGATGTAGCCGTAGCCGGTTTCATCGCGCGTTGGAGGAACGCCCAGCACCACGATCTTCGGGCCAGATGCTGCGAGCTTGATGCCTGCGCGCAGAATCATGTGAAAGCGCGCAACGTTGCCGATCGTGTGATCCGAAGGGAAGATGCCTATGACCGTTTCAGGGTCTTCGCGCTCGAGCAGAAACGCCGCGAGTGCACAGGCCGGCGCGGTGTTGCGCGACTCCGGCTCACTCAGCAGTCGCTCCCGCGGGACCTCCGGCAGTTGATCTGCAATGGTCTCGCTGAGCAGGTCGTTCGTAATCACCCAGACGCCGTAATTCTGCATCACATCGTCCAGCCGCGCGACTGTCTGCTGAATCATGGTGCGTTCGCCATCGAGTTGCAGTACCTGCTTGGCCCGAGCTCTCCGGCTGCGCGGCCAGAAGCGCGTCCCGCTACCGCCCGCCAGCACCACCGCCGCGAACGGATGGTGGGTCTTCGTTGTTCCTGAGGACATACATCTCCATCTCTAACGGCAAAGGCCGCCCCTCGTTTGGGGACGGCCTCTGCGTCTTGCCTTAGCTCAACTTCGAAAGATAGTCGCGCATCCGCTGCACGCCCTTGTCGATCACGTCGCCCGACACCGCGTAGGAAAGCCGGATGTGGTTCTCGGTTCCGAACGCCTCGCCCGGTACCACCACCACGTGTGCCTCGCTCAGCAACTTGGCCGCAAGGTCGGAAGCGGACTTAATGCCGCCCTTGCCAATGAATGCGCTGACGTTCGGATACACATAAAACGCGCCCTGAGGAACCGTGCAAGTCAGGCCAGGAATCGACTTGAAACCCTCCAGCACGCGGTCGCGCAACTTGATGTAGTCCGTACGCATCTCCGACACGCATTCCTGCGAACCCGTCAGCGCAGCAATCGACGCGCGCTGCACCATGCTCGCGGTGTTCGACGTGCTCTGCGACTGCAGTTTGCTCATCGCCGAGATGATCTGCTTGGGTCCCAGCGCAAAGCCCGCGCGCCATCCGGTCATCGCGTACGTCTTGGAGAGCGACCCAAGCACAATCACGTGCTCCTTGCACTCCGTGCACGACGCGCCGGAGATAATCTCGCCCGCAAACGTCAGGTACACATAGCACTCGTCTAGCAGCACATAGATGCCCTTGCTGTGCGCCAGCCGCACAATCGCGTAGAGGTCTTCGGAACCCAGCACTGCCCCGGAAGGATTCGACGGCGTGTTCAGGATGATAGCCTTGGTCTTGTCCGTGATCGCCGCTTCGACGCTCTCCACGGTAATGCGAAAGTTCTGCGCCTCGTCGGTCTCGAGGAAGACCGGCGTGCCGCCTGCGAACTCGATGATGTCCTTGTACGAGACCCAGAACGGCACCGGGACGATGACCTCATCACCATGCTCGATCAGCACCTCGACGGCATTGAAGATCGCCAGCTTGCCTCCGGCCGTGAACACGCATTCGTCTGGAGCATAGTTGGTGCCGAAGTCGGCTGCGTGGCGCTCGACGATCGCCTTACGCACCTCGGGCGTACCGGCAACGGCCGTGTAGCGCGTAACGTTCTGCTGGATGGCCTGGATCGCGGCATCCTTAATATGCTGGGGCGTGGAGAAGTGTGGCTCGCCCGCGCCAAAGTCCGCCAGATCAATGCCCTGCGCCTTCAGCTTGAGCGCCTCGGCGGTGATGGCCATGGTGGCCGAAACTTCGATCCGGTTGATCCTGTCCGTCAAGACCTTTGTAGCTGTCGCTGTACTCATAGCTAGTAGTCTTTCAGATTTTGCGGTGGAGTGAAAGGGTTGGCGTAACTCAGCTTTAGCCGGCCTGTTTCTCTATCGGCCAACCGTACGTTTCCGCACCACCCAGGTCGTCATACACCGGAAATCCTGCACGATGGTGGTCTTGAGCGGGTCGACCAGCAGGCCGTTCATCTGTTCCGTCATGCGCAGCAGCACGGCCTCGTCCACCAGGAACCACTCTGAGCCGTCGCCGATGCGGTAGATGTTCTTCCGCACGCGCTCGAACTCCATGCCGATATGCGACCCGAGGCGGCAGAACAGCAGCCCGCCCGGCCGCAAGACCCTCCACAGCTCCGAAATCATGGCCAGAAAGTGCTGCTCATCGCGCGCAAAGTGCAGTACCGAGCTGCAGATCACCACGTCGGCGAAGGCGTCGGGAAAGTTCATCGCTTCGATGGCGCCCACGCGAAAGTTTTCCGGCGGCAGTTGCGGAGCAAGTTCGCGAGCCAGCGCGCGCACATGGGCGATTCCCTCGTGATTCGCGTCAAGCGCGAAAACCTCGCAACCCTCGCGCAGAAGGTAGACGAGATTCCGGCCATAGCCGCAGCCGGCATCGAGCACCCGCATCTCCGGCGTGATGTTCCCACGCAGAATCTGATCGAAGACGTAGATGTCGATCTGGCCAAACTGTTCTTGAAGGCTCATCAGCGCAGATGGCCGCTGCGATTCGCTCACGAGATCTTGCCCAGCGACTTACGCTTCAGCCGCTCAATCACATTCGGTGGCACCATGCTGCTCACATCACCGCCCAGCACAAACACGCCCTTCACCAGCCGCGAACTCACATACGTGTACCGCTCTCCGGGAATCATGAACAGGGTCTCAATCTCTGGATCGAGCTTGCGGTTCATCATTGCCATCTGTAGCTCGTACTCGTAATCGGATACCGCACGAATTCCGCGCAACACCGCGTTGGCTTTCTGGCCCTTCGCAAAGTTCACCAGCAACCCGTCGAAGGTAGTCACCGACACGTTCGGCATCTCCGACGTCGCCTCGCGCAGCATCTGCTCACGCTCCAGAAACGTGAATAGCGGTTTGCCCTTTCCTCCCTGCTCAGAGTTGCGATGCACCGCAACCACCAGCTCATCCACAATCTTGGAGGCGCGCGCAATCAGATCGAGATGCCCGTTCGTCAGTGGATCGAACGTCCCCGGATAGATGACCTTAGTCTTCTTGGCTCTTTGCATAGCTCCGCCAGAATACGCTGTTCAGGCTTCGGGGTCGGTGAAAACCTACCCTTCGCGCCGCAGGTAGTATCCCTGGATGTACTCGCGCACACCGTCTTCCAGGCTGGTAAACGGCTTGGTGTAACCCGCCTCGCGGAGCTTCGCGTCGTTGGCCTCAGTGAAGTACTGGTACTTTCCCTGCAGCTGCTCCGGCATCTCGATAAACTCGATCTTCGGCGGTAAGCCCATTGCATTAAAGACAGCCGTAGCCAGGTCAACCCAGGTGCGTGCCTCGCCTGTCCCGCAGTTCAACAGGCCTCCGGGAGCGTCCGCCGGCTGCAGTGCAAAGTGCAGTGTCACATCCACCGCGTCCTTCACATAAATGAAGTCGCGCATCTGTTCGCCGTCCTTATATTCCGGCCGATAGCTCTTGAAGAGCTTCACCACGCCAGTCTCGCGGATCTGCTCGTAGCTCTTCGATACCACCGAACGCATGTCGCCCTTGTGATCCTCGTAGGGCCCAAAGACGTTGAAATATTTGAGTCCCACGATGTTCGACTCACTGGTGTCGTGCGAACGTTCCGGCGATGGGTTGAACAGGTGATGCTTCAACGCCCAGAGGTCAAACATGTGCTTCGAGTAGCCATACATGTTGAGCGGCTTGAGCGTCGGCGTCACGGCGTCCGCGTCGTCATAACCCTCTGCGCCATTGCCATAGGTCGCCGCGCTCGATGCATACACGAACCGAATCTCATTGGACAGCGCCCAGTTACACAGAACGCGCGTGTACTGATAGTTGTTACGCACCAGGAAGCCGGCATCCTTCTCTGTCGTCGCACTGCACGCGCCAAGGTGGATCACTGCCCGGGCATTCACGAACGCACCATCCTCAATCAGCCCCAGAAACTCCTCGGGCGTGACGATGTCCTCGTACTGCAGGCCGACGAGATCTTTCCACTTCTCATCCTTGCCCAGCTCGTCGACCAGGATGATCTCGTTTTCGCCGCGCGCGTTCAGTTCCGCTACTGTATTGCGCCCAATAAATCCCGCGGCTCCTGTGACAATAATCGGTCTAGCCATCGACTGAATCTCTCCCCCTGCACCTTCTGATGCCTCTCTTCGATAGTACCTGCGGGTCATAGCCGCTACCCGTCCGTCACCGCCCGCCCTGCCGTGCCTGGCGTATCGTGCGGTGTAGAGAGACGGTACGATACCAGTATCGGCACAAAGGAGCATTTCGTGAAGGAGCGTTGGAATTCGCTGTACGTTGCAGCGGTCCCAAGCCCCAACCCGCATCGATGTGCCGCTGATCACCTCATGACGGAATCCCCAATATTTCCCGCTCCGGTCATCCCCGACGACGTGCCCTTGTCGGACCGTGCGCGCGAACTCTTCGCGTCTGCGCTACGGGAATGCAGCATCGAGCGAGCCCTGGCGCGCTCAATCCGTATCGCGACCTCGGGTGACGGCGTCTGCGCGTTGCTGCTCGGCGATGACGGCCGCGACACGATTACCAGCGTCGATCTCACGCGCTGCCGGCACCTGCGCATCCTCGCCGTCGGCAAGGCCGCTGGCGTCATGCTCCAGGCTGTCCTCTTGGAGCTTTCGCTGCCACCCGGAATCGACCTCGACGGCGTCGTAATTGCCCCATCGCGGCCCGCTTCCCTGCCTGCAGGCTTTCAGTTCTTCCCCGGCGGCCATCCGCTTCCAAACGACGCATCGTTCGTTGGCGCGCGCTCAGCACTCGACCTGCTCGCCACCATCCCGCACGCCGACACACCGTCGAGCATCCCCTCGAGCCCGCCCGAAATCGTCTGCCTCTTCCTGCTGAGCGGCGGCGCTTCGGCAATGATGGAATTGCCGCTCGATCCCGCCATCCCGCTTGATGACACCATCGCCTTCCACCGCGCGCTCATCCACAGCGCCGCCTCCATCGCGGAGATCAATTGCGTGCGCAAACACTTTTCTGCCGTCAAAGGTGGGCGCCTCGCCCTGGCAGCCCGCGGCGCCGCCTGCATCTCGCTCTTCGTCTCCGACGTTCCAACCGGCCACCTTGACGCGCTGGGCTCCGGCCCCACCATGCCCGACACCACTACGCTCGATGACTGCCGCGCGGTCCTCGCCCGTCACACCCTGCTCCCGCGATTCCCCGCTTCCGTGCAGCGATTCTTCCTCGATCCAGCCCTGCCCGAAACGCCGAAGCCTGGCGACTTCACGCCCCATACCGTCACGCTGCTTGATGGCGACAGCCTGGCCGAAGCCGTACGCCGCCGAGCCGTGCAGCTTGGCTTCCACGCCGTCGTCGATAACACCTGCGACGACTGGGACTGCCTCGCCGCCGCCGACTATCTCCTTGCCCGCCTTCGCACCCTGCGCCGGGTTTATCCGCGCGTCTGCCTCATCTCTGTCGGCGAAATCACGGTCTCAATTCCCAACAATCGCCTGACAGCCTCGAGCGTCGGCGGCCGCAATCAGCACTTCGCGCTCTACGCCGCTACACGCCTCCAGGCTTCCGACGGTTCGGTCGCCGTGCTATCGGCTGGCTCCGACGGCATCGACGGCAACAGCCCTTTCGCCGGAGCGGTGGTCGATCCGCGCACCCTGGAAGATCCGCGCCTGCGATCCGAGGCGCGGGCAGCCCTCACCGAGTTTCGCGCTACCTCGGTCCTCGAGCGCATCGGCGCAACCATCAGCACCGGCCCAACGGGCAACAATCTGCGCGACCTCCGCCTGTTGCTTGCCGAGTAGGCTTCACGGCGGTCGTCGCAGCTACAGGTGCCCGTACTTCTCCAGGGCCTCGAGCAGTGGCATCCCCGCGACAATGTCCGCGCGCGCACCACTCTCCTTCCGCGACCATTCGACGACCTTCGCGGTGACCTCCTCGAGCAGCCCTTGCGCAACGATGATCTGCCCGTCGGAATCTCCGACAATGATGTCTCCCGGGCACACGCAAAGCCACTCTTCCAGCGCTCCCCGCACCCACACTTTCACCTGCGACCCGGTCACCCGCCACCGCCCCACTCCCTGCACCGGTGTCCGATAGCGAGCCACGACGGGCATCCCGAACTCCGACAGGAACGCGGTATCGCGCACCCCGCCATCGACCACCGCAGCGGCGCATCCTCGCGCTCGCATCGCACTTGCCAACAGATCCCCAAAGCAGCAGCAGCTCTTGGCACACCGGCTCGCCCACACTGCCACCACGCCCTGCGGCATGTTGTCGATCGCCGCCAGTTTTGCTCGGTCCCCGCCCGTATATCTCACCGACTCGCCCGTCACGGTGTACGCCGGCCCCGCAAACACGGCCGCCGGTCCAATCGAACGCAGGCAGTTGTCCAGAATCGGCGGTGTCGTGTGCAGGCTGTCGAATACATCCGCGATCACGGCGGTTCCCGCCAACTTCAACGCTTCCAGGCTGCTTTGCACGGTGCTGTTAGGCATAAGTCTCCTCCCTCTCGACGACAGGGTACGGCTTGATAGTAATCCCCCTGTGGCGCGCGGGGGCGGCTGAACGAGAGGGGGAAGGTACTTCTCCCGGACTCTGCAAAAAAGTGCAGACTCGAGGAGATATCCACACCTAAGCCCCCAGAGTACAGAGATTTAGCCATTTTCGGTTTGGCATGCCGCTTGCTACATCTTCCGGCATAGCAAAGATTTGGCAAGTTGCGTTCGGGCCCCAAACTCACCACCAGTGCATTATCGTGGTTCGGCCTGAACATGACGAACAGCAGCAGCCGCGGAAGGCTCCTGTTGCAAATCTTCCGAGCTTTCGACTTCTCCGTCACTGGAGTACTCCCTGGAACGACAGCAACTCCAGGCGGACTCATTCGACGGGTAACCCTGTTAGCAACCGCGATTTCCCCCAGTAGTTGCTTTGACGAAGCCAGCTGACAGGCACCAGACGATACCAAAGGAATCACCCTCAAGTTCGATATCAATGCGGCCCTGTAACGGTGTAGCAAGACGTGCAGTGAAGAACCGAAATCTAAGGCACCTTCCAAGGAGAATTCTGAGATGAGATTGTTACGTTGTCTATTCGCACTCACGTTTGTCTGCGCCCTGAGCGGTATGGCGCGGGCTGATGACTTCAAGCTAGGCGTACTGGACGCCCCGCCTACCTCGATTGATTACACCGGCAGCCCCCTGACCGTTAAGTTCGGCTCCTGCGGCCCCAACACGCCAAATGACGGCTGCGTAACCATCGCGAACGATACCGGTAAGGAACTCACCAGCTTGGTGATTGATATCGTGCCGAACAAATACACAATCGCTGACGGGAACGGCGGCTGCCTGTCGCAAAAGGGCATCACCTGCACCTATACGGAAATCAATGACGACTTGTACCAGTTCCTCTTTACGGGCCTGGACATTCCGCCTGCGAGCGAGTGGTGCACAACCGACACGTTCACCATCGAGGAAGAGGGCATCCCCTTCAGAGACTTCCCCGATGCCACCATCTCCTCGTCGACAACCCCTGAGCCGGCCAGCCTCCTGCTTCTGGCAACTGGGTGTTTCCTGTTCGCGGGATTCGTCTACCGCCGTCGGATGGATGCTGCCAATCTGGGCTCCTAAAAGGGAGCGCCTCAACGGCTTCACCCGCGTTTCGGTATCCATAACCGTGCGAGAATGAAGGGACCTTACCGAGCGTAAGGTCCTTTTTTCTTTGGTTGCAGCAATCTCCTGCCGGGGCGATACAATTCCTCACCGGGACATCGCGAATGCGATCGATGATGTGCAGTAGATTGCAGTCGCTGGCAGGCACTATCCAGAATCGCTGAATTCTATGACAGGGAGTTGCTATGCGCCGTGGGTGCTGGGCGTTGTTGATCTTGTTGGGGTCCGTCTCAGCAGCGGGCGCACAGACTGCTCCGGCCGCCGGCAAGCCTGTCGGCGCCAGCCCTACCCCGGCAGCCGCCACCTCCAGCGTCAAGCTGGGTGAGTCTTCGATCGAACTGAACGGACCCTGGAAGTTTCGCACCGGCGATAACATCGCCTGGGCACAGACCGACTTTGACGACTCCAGCTGGGCCGACATGGATCTCACGCCGCAGACCGGTTGGACCGCTACAGGATACAAGCACTACGCTGGCTACGCCTGGTACCGCCTGCGGGTCAACGTCGAGGGCGCTGACCACGGTCTCGCTCTCAAGATGCCTGACCAGGTCGACGACGCCTACCAGGTCTTCGTCAACGGCCAGGAGATTGGCTCCTTCGGAACATTCACTCCCAGGCACGTAACCGCGTACAGCACCCTGCCCGAGGAATTCCACCTGCCCAAAGGCATTCGCGACGGCACCATCACCATCGCCATCCGGGTGTGGATGGACAGTGCCACGCTCTTCAATAGTCCCGATGCAGGCGGCCTTCATGGTCCACCGGTGATCGGGTTCGCCTCGGTCATAGGAGTCCTTACCCAATTCGATTACGACGAGAATGCCCGTACCCTCATCACCGGCTTTGTCGAATCGATGATCCTCTTCATGGCCCTGCTCATGAGCCTGTCTCTCTTCTGGCTGGATCGCCAGGACAAAGCCTACTTCTGGCTGGCCCTGGTATGCCTGGTTACGCTGCTCTCCAATACCATTGTGCTGTCCGCAAACTTTGCCGCGTGGATTGGGCAGGATTTAGCCGTCATTCTGATCGATGTCGTCTTCGCGCCTCTTCGCATCGGGCTGTGGGTCATCTTCTGGGGTTACTGGTTCCGCATCTGGAGAATAGCCCGGCTGCATTGGCTGGTCTGGTCAGTGGTGGCGATTCTTATGATCGGTACGGCCATGCTCCGTCCACCGCTTTATGGGCTGCATGTTCCCACCCACGATGCGGCCTTCATCAATCCCGTCCTGTTAATCTCGAAGCTCTACCTGGGTGTTTTGCTGTTTTGGGTAACCATCCGTGGCCTGAGCCGGCAGAAAACCGAGGGATGGATGGCTGGTACTGCCGTCGTCCTTGTATTTGTTGCGAATTATCAGCACGAGATGCGTCTCATCCACATTCTCAGGCCCCTCACCCGATTCACGGTTCTGGGTCTCGAGATATCGCTGGGAACCATTGCGACCGTGGTCTCGCTGCTCATCATTACGATCCTTCTGCTCATTCGCTACTTCCATACCCAGCAATTGAAGGAGCAGTGGAAGCTTGAGATTCAACAGGCCCAGCAGGTCCAACAGATCCTGATCCCCAACAAGCTGCCGGAAATTGCCGGTCTTAGCATCGACAGCGCCTATCGCCCCGCCCGTGAAGTGGGCGGCGACTTCTTCCAGGTATTCCCCGGCGACGTGCCCGGATCCGCCGTAATCATTGTCGGCGACGTCACGGGCAAAGGCATGCAGGCTGGCATGCTCGTGGCCACAATCGTCGGCGCCCTCCGCAACTCCGCTTTCCACAGCTGGGATCCTGTGCAGATGATGCACGAGGTGAACGTGCAGCTATGCGAGCGACAGCACGCCAGCGCAACCTGCCAGATTCTCTATATCGACCCCAACGGTAACGCGACCCTCGCCAACGCCGGCCAGCTGCCTCCCTACCTCAACGACAGGGAGATGGACATGGAAGGTGCGCTGCCGCTCGGGACGATTCCCGATGCCGAGCACTCTGTCACCACCTTCGTCCTACATCCCGGAGACGCGCTCACGCTCATGTCCGACGGCATCGTCGAGGCACAGGACGCCCACGGCCGTCTCTTCGGCTTCGATCGAATTCTTGAGTTGCTGGAGAACAAACAGTCTGCCGAGCAGATCGCTACGGCCGCTCAGGAGTTTGGCCAGGAGGATGACATTCTGGTGCTTCAGGTGCGGCGCAACGCAACATAGTTTCAGCCCGCTGCCTTGTGCCGCATCCCGTTCAATCTTCTTTACTTGAACGACGAAACCGCCGTAGCCTCGTCATCCTTGACGTCAAACACGGTGACCAGTTTGGTAATCACCAGTAAGTCCCGCACCTTGCTGGTCAGGTTAATCAGCTTCAGCTCGCCACCGGCATTCTTCACTGCCGTATACGCGCTCACCAGCTCACCGAGCCCGGAACTGTCGATGTAGTTCACCTCGCCCAGGTTCAGCACGATCTTCTTGGACCCCTTGAACAGCAGCTTCCGAACTTCCTCGCGCAGCGCGACCCCGCCTTCGCCGAGGGTGATTTTCCCGCTTAAATCGATAATGGTTACCCCGCTCACTTCCCGGGTCTCTAACTTCATGCTCATGCCTGTAACTCCTTCTTCGCTGGGTATTTGGCCGTATCTGGCTCTACGCGGGGCTTCAACTGGTGAAAGTGTACCTCATCTATTACTGCCAGCATCGTTTACCTCAAGGCTCATCCCGCAAGATTTTGGTTGCCGGACGTGGCGGGACTGCTACTCTACTCTGGCAGACGGGCCAAAGTGTCTTCTCAACGCTATGCTTCGCAAGGCGATGAGGGAGGGTGGCGTTGAGCAATAAAGCGACCGGCATCAGCGATAAACCGACAGGCAGTGGGCGAACCAGCAGTAACAGCATTGAGCTGCGCCTTCCCTCGCGCCTGGGCTACGAAAAGGTAGCGATGAACACTGCGGCCAGCGTGGCGCGGCTGATGGGCTTCAGTGAAGAGCGTGTCGACGACCTCAAAACCGCCGTGGCCGAGGCCTGCATCAACGCCATGGAACACGGCAACAAGCTGGACGAATCGCTTAGCGTCGGCGTGGTTCTTTCCATGGACGCCAATTCCCTCGAGGTCAAGGTCACCGACAACGGCGAGGGCCCGCAGAGCAAGACTCACACGCCCGACATCGACAAGAAGATGCACGGCGAGGAAGAAGCGCGCGGCATGGGGATGTTCCTCATCCAGGCCCTGGTGGACGAAGCCGAATGGGTCAGCTCTCCGCCCGCCGGAAGCTATGCCCGCATGGTGATTCACCTCAGCAACCCTCACGTCTAGCGTTACCCTCTAGAATGATCTGGACAACGAATCCAGATCGTGGAGACAGCATGCCGGAATTAGTGACCCGCGTTACCGTCGAAGAAATCCCTGCCACCGCCGGTGACCCCATCACCGTGCTGCGCTTCTCGGGCGACATCACCAGCGCCTCGCAGCCGGCCGTCATCGGCACCTATGAGGGCCTGCCAGAAACCGCCAAACGCATCCTGCTGGATTTTTCCCAGGTCGAATATCTCAACTCCAGCGGCATCGCTTTGGTGATTCAAATGATGATCGCTGCCAGCAAAAAAGGCCAGAAGATCAATAGCTTCGGCCTCAGCCCTCACTTCAAGAAAGTCTTCACCATGGTCGGCATCACCAAGTACACCACTCTTCATGCCGACGAGGCCTCCGCCTGCGCCGCGTTTGATTAGCGCCCATCACTTGATCAAGCTCGTCCAGTCCAGCACCACCTTGCCTGTCTGGCCAGAGATCATCGCGTCAAACCCCTTCTGAAAGTCGCTGTACGCAAACCGGTGCGTAATCACCGGCTCAATGTCCACGCCGCTCTCCAGCATCACCGACATCTTGTACCAGGTCTCGTACATCTCCCGCCCATAAATTCCCTTGATCGTGAGCATGTTGAAGATCACGTCGCGCCAGTTCATCGGCGCCTCCTTCGCAGGAATTCCGAGAATCGCAATCTTCCCTCCATGCGCCATGTTCGCGATCATGTCGCGCAGCGCCTGCGCGTTGCCCGACATCTCCAGCCCCACATCAAACCCCTCCTGCATGCCGAGCTGCTGCTGCACCTCAGCAAGCGTGGTCTCCGCAGCATTTACGGCCAGGGTCGCACCCATCTTCTTCGCCAACTCCAGCCGATAAGGATTCATATCCGTAATCACGATGTGCCGGGCACCCGCATGCTTCACCACCGGGATGGCCATGATCCCAATCGGCCCCGCACCCGTAATCAGCACGTCTTCCCCCAACACAGGAAACGACAGCGCCGTATGCACCGCATTGCCAAACGGATCGAAGATCGCCGCGACCTCCTGGTTGATCTTCGGATCGTGCCGCCAGATATTGGTCATCGGCAGCGAGATAAACTCTGCGAATGCACCTGGCCGATTCACTCCGACGCCCAGCGTGTGCGCACACAGATGCCGCCGGCCTGCCAGGCAATTCCGGCAACGCCCGCAGGTGACATGCCCCTCGCCACTAACAATGTCGCCGGGATAAAAATCATTTACATTCGATCCCACTGCAACGATCTCGCCCACGAACTCATGCCCAATCGCCATTGGCACCGGGATCGTTTTCTGCGCCCACTCGTCCCACTGGTAGATATGCACGTCGGTCCCGCAGATGCCCGTATAGCGCACGCGGATCAGCACATCGTTGATCCCGATCTCCGGAACCGGCACATCTTCCAGCCACAACCCCTGCTCCGCCCTGCTCTTCACCAATGCCTTCATCGCTTCTGTTTCTCCCCTGCGCACACCACATCTGCAGCGACGTCCATGATATCCCGCTACCCCGTGCATTGCTCCGAATCCCCCAATCGCCTACACTTAGGTTCGTGCCCAAAAGTGGGCTGTTAGCTCAGTTGGTTAGAGCGCCTGCCTTACAAGCAGGATGTCGGGGGTTCGAGTCCCTCACGGCCCACCACTTTTCCGCGGCAATGTCTACGCTGCCCCACACCTCCCTTTACAACTTTTCGCTCACACGATGCCCGCGCGCCTCATCCTCAACGCAGACGACTTCGGCCTCACCCCCGGCATCAACCGCGCCATCGCCGAGCTGCACTCCGCCGGCGCTCTCACCTCCGCCACCCTCATGGCCAATGGCCCCGCGTTCGACGACGCCATCCGCATCGCCCACGCTCAGCCCACGCTCGCCATCGGCTGCCACATCGTCCTTACGGACGGCATTCCCCTCTCGCCCCCCGAAACTATCCCCACTCTCCTCGGCCCAGATCGCCGCTCCTTCCGCGCGTCCCTCACCGACTTCTTCGCCGCCGTCCTGATTGGCAAGGTCTCCGCAGCCGAGATCGAGCGCGAGGCCCACGCCCAGATCGCTCGCATCCAGCAAGAAGGCATCTCCCTCACCCACATCGACACCCACAAGCACACCCACATCCTTGCCCGCGTCGCTCGCCCTCTGCTCGCCATAGCCGAACGCGCCGGTATTCCCGCCATCCGCAATCCATTCGAGCCCCGTTGGAGCATTGCCCTGGGCAAGAGCCGGATCCTTCGCCGACTCCAACTGCGCAGCCTCCGCTTCCTGCAGCCGCGCTTCCTCGCGCTGCCACAGATTCGCAGCGGCCGCGTTGTTACCACCAACGGCACGCTGGGCATCTCCGCCACCGGCAATCTTAACTCCACCACGCTCCGCGCAATCCTCAACGCCATGCCCAGCGGCACATGGGAGCTCGTCTGCCATCCCGGCTACAACGACCGAGACCTCGATGCCGTCAGGACCCGCCTTCGGTCCACGCGTGACATCGAACGAGCTACCCTGCTCGACGCATTCTTCCAAACTTCACAGCAACAATCGCATCCTCCGCTCCCGAAACTCATCAACTACACAGAAGCCGCAAAGCTCGATGCGGCGAACATGTAGTCCATAAAGATCGGCCCGAAGAAAGTTATTGCGAAATCCATATGAAGATTGGCATCACGTGTTATCCAACTTACGGCGGCTCCGGCGTTGTTGCCACTGAGCTCGGCATCGAACTCGCCGCGCGCGGCCATGAGATCCACTTCATCACGTACTCGCAGCCCTTCCGGCTCGCCGGCCGCGAAGCCAACATCCGCTATCACGAGGTCCCAGTCTCGAACTACCCCCTATTCGAGTACCCTCCCTACGACCTCGCGCTCGCCACCCGCATGGCCGAAGTCGCCGAGCTTCACTCGCTCGACCTGCTCCACGTTCATTACGCAATTCCCCACAGCGTCAGCGCCCTGCTAGCCCGCCAGATGCTCGCCACGCGCGGCCGCCATCTGCCCTTCATCACCACCCTCCACGGCACCGACATCACCCTCGTTGGCCTCGACCGCTCCTATCTCCCCATCACAAAATTCGGCATCAACGAGTCCGACGGCGTCACTGCGATCTCCTCGCACCTCCGCGAACGCACCCGCGAAAATCTCGGCATCACGCGCGAGATCGAAGTGATCCGCAACTTCGTCAACTGCGACTTCTACGTTCGCAATCCCGAGCTCGTTGCCGAACAGCGCCCACGCTTTGCCCGGCCTGGCGAGAGCCTCCTCGTACACCTCTCTAACTTCCGCCCCGTCAAGCGCGTGCTCGACGTCATCGAGACCTTCGCCCGCGTCTCTCGCGCACTTCCGGCACGCCTGCTTATGATCGGCGACGGTCCCGAGCGCTCTGCAGCCGAGTTCCTCGCTATGCGGCTTGGCGTCGGCGATCGCGTCGACTTCGTCGGCAAGCAGGAGAACGTGAACGAGCTCCTCGCCCTCTCCGACCTCATGCTCATGCCCTCCGAGATGGAATCCTTCGGGCTGGCCGCACTCGAAGCCATGGCCTGCCGCGTTCCCGCCGTTGCCACCCGTGTCGGCGGCGTACCGGAACTGATAGAAGACGGCGTCAACGGCCTGCTCTACGAAATCGGTGATGTCGACGGCATGGCCGCCGGCGCGATCTCCATCCTCAGCGACCCGGCGCTGCTGGAGCGCTTGTCCACCGCCGCCCGCCGCACCGCGCAGGACCACTTCTGCGCCTCCCGCATCATTCCTCTATACGAGAAGTACTACGAACGCATCCTCGCCCAGGAACCCCGTTAAGCCAAACCCGTCGGGGCCGAAGTTACCTGTTAACATCCGGGTTAACTGCCGGGATGCGTTGCCGCAAGTTCCTCACCGCATCCCTCACGCCGCGCCTACTCTTTTTAACTAGGTGCATCTGCCTTTTCTAAAGAGGCATATCGGTGCCGCAGTTCTCCCAGGAGAAGTCCTCGATGAAGATGAAGTTCTCCCTCCCGCTCGCCGCCTCGGTCCTGCTGCTCACAGGCGCGCCGCTGTTTGCCCAGACAACGGGCACCTCGCATCCCGAGGACATGGACGACACTCAGCAGCTCGCGCCGGATGCGTCGGAATCGCACTATGTTCCGCCCTCGCATGCAACACCTTCAGCGACCGTTATCGTTACGACCCCTCCACCCTCCACGCCGGTCCTCATCCAGCGCAACCCGCCCGTGCAGACTGCCGCGCTCACCGCCATGGGCGCCGTCGGCGATCCCGACGGCCAGATCGTCACCGACGTTCCCATCGGCCCCAACGAGCTCCCCATCGGAGCCCAGCTGCATGGAACGCTGCAGCAGCCCATCTCCACCAAGACAACGCTCCAGGGCTCGCGCTTCTCCGCAACCCTTACCGCGGAGGTCATTCGTAACGGCGTCGTTCTTCTCCCCGCCGGAAGCATCGTCTACGGTCGCGTCAGCCGCATTCACGGCGGTCGTCGCATCAGCGGCCCCTCCGCCATTCGCCTGCAGCCCGAGACGGTCAGCCTGCCCGATGGCACTGTCTATCCCATCCGCGCTGAAGTGACCGACCTCGACCACTACGCCGACTCGCACGTCAACAACGAAGGCACAATCGTCGGCAACAGCCATCCCGGCCAGACCGCCGCAGTCTTCGGCCTCACCACCGGCTCAGCCACTGTGGTTGGTGCTGTCGTCGGTGGGGGCGTCGGAGCGGTGGTTGGCCTCGGGGTAGGCGCCGGAGCAGCAACCATCTGGTGGCTCAAGCATGACCGCCAGCAGGAACTGCCCAGCGGCACATCGATTGTTTTCACCCTCAACACCCCCCTGCAACTAGCTCCAACCGCACATTAATTCCCCCTCCCCCCTCCACCTCAAAACTGAAGGCCCTCGGAGCACCGAGGGCCTTTGCCTTTGCATTTGTATTTACTTTTTCCCTATCCTCTACCCTCTATCCCCTGTTCTCACCCCATCACCTGCGAGAGCAGTCGCTTCCAGTTCTTCTGATTCTTCTTGAAGCTCTTCTTCAGGTCTTCAAGTATCCGCTGAAAATCCGGATTCTCCACCATCCCACGCCACGCCGGATTGATGCTGAACCAGGGATAGTTCTCGTTGCCCAGGTAGATCGCGCGTCGCAGCCAGTGCAGCGCCTCAGACGAGTCGCCTTCCACCGCAAAATACGTAGCCAGCCGATACGCCATTTCGCTATCGGCCTCTGCTGCCGCCAGCGTCTCTTCCAGCACAAACTCCGCCGCGCGTTTGCGATCGCCCAGTTGCACGTAGCACATCGCAATCGTGGGAAACACAATTCGCAGTGTGGAGTCGTCGCGCGTCACCTGCTCCAGTGTCTCGATAGCCTTCTCCAGCTGCCCCTGCCGCATCTGTTGATAGCCCTTCGAGATCCGCAGCAGCGGCTGCCGCGGCTCCAGCGTCAGCCCCTTCTCAATCTCATCTCCCGCCAGCTCCAGCTGGTTCTGGTACTGATACACCCGCGCGCGATGGTTATAGATCATCGCCGCATTCGAAGGATTCAACCGTAGCGACGTATTGAACTGGTTCAGCGCCTCCTCATAGAGTCCATCGATCCGCAGCGTAAGCCCGGCCACCAGGTGCACATTCCAGTCATTGCCTGCGGTCTGCAGCAGCCGCTCGATACCGTGCCGCGCGCTTTCCTTTTCACCGCGGCTCAGCAGCATGTACACGCGATATAAGTTCGCCTCCACCGAAGACGGATCCCGCTCCAGCGCCTTATCGAACGACCGCCGCGCCTCCAGCACATGCATCTGCCCGCCCAGCCCGTGCCGCGCATACTGCAGCTGCGTAATTCCCAGCCCTGACCAGCCCGGCGCATAATCCGGGTCGCGCTTCACCACGCGCTCAAAGAGTTCTCGCGCGCGATCCAGTTCATCCCTGCTTCCCGTCCGCGACATGAACGAGCTCAGCAGCGCCCGTGCCTGCAGATACTCCTCCGACACCGCCGCGCCCAGCGACGCCTCATTCGTCGGCCCCGGCACGCCCATCTGCAGCCCGCCAAATCCATGCAGCTCGGCAAACACCTCGTCGCAGATCTCGGTCTGCACGGCAATCAGATCAAAGCTCGCCACGCTGATCGCCCCACCCGTGCGCACGCTCTGTCCAGCCACATCCAGCAGCTGCCAATTCAGATCGAACCCCTTCTCCGAACGCAGAAAGCTACCTGCCAGCACGAAGTCCACCATCAGTTTCCGCCCCACGCTCAGCGGATCCAGCTGCCGCGTCGGCACATCCATCAGCGCGCTCGACGGCCGCACCACCAGCGATGGCACCTTGGCCAGTCGCGCCGCCAGCGCGTCGGCGAGCGCGTACCCATAAAACTGCCGCGAGTCGCTCGACTCCAGATTCACAAACGGCAGCACCACAATATTCGGCCCCTTCGATGCCGTCGTCGCCGTGCTGTCCCGAAACCGTTCCGCCAGCATCGACAGAATGCCCGTCGTCCGCTTCTCCTCTTCCGGCTTATCCATATCCAGCCGCTGCTGCATCGCCATATTGATCGCGCCCTCGCCCGGCATCAGCATCGAGTCCAGCTGCAGCGACTTCACAATCGTCTTCAACCCCTCCCTCAGCTCCGCGGCCGACGCATACCGCTCCGACGGCTGCTTCTCCAGGCAGCGCAGAATCACGCTCTCCAACTCCACCGGCAAGTCCGGCACGATCTCCCGCAGCGCCGGCGGTTCGGCATACTGAATCGCCCGAATGCTGTGCACCTCCAGCGCATCGGGCCGATGGAACGGATGGCGCCCGCTCACCATCTCGTACAGGATCAGCCCCAGCGCAAAGATGTCGCTCTGCACGCTCGACTGCCCGGTCACAAACTGCTCCGGCGCCATGTACGCAATCGTTCCACCGCGCGCCGTATAGGTCGCCCCGGCAAACGCTGGCGTCACCGGCTGCGTCGTCTCCGACGGATCAAAGTCCACGTTGTCCCGCTTAAGCTGCCGTGCCAGCCCGAAGTCCAGAATCTTGATCAGCCCGCCGTCGGTCAGCATCACGTTTGCCGGCTTCAGATCCCGGTGAAAGATCCCAAGCGTATGCGCGGCCGACAGACCATCCGCCATCTGCATGCCGCTCGAAAGCACCAGCTGCACGCTCGCCGGCCCCTCCGCAATCACCTTGTCCAGGCTCTTTCCCGGAACATATTGCATGACGATGTACGCCTCATCGTCCTCTTCCCCTACCTCATAGATAGCGCAGACGTTAGGGTGATCGATGGCACTCGCCAGCCGGGCCTCGCGCAGCTGCGTAGCCCGCACCTGTTCCGGCGTCTGCGAACCCCGCTTGAGCAGCTTAAGCACGACCGGCCGCTGCAGCAGGGTGTCGTTGGCCAGAAACACAACCCCACTTCCCCCTGAGCCGATCTTGCGTAGAAACTCATATTGTCGAATGACGCGGCGAGCCATACCTTCATTATCTCAGTAACTTCCCGCCTTCCTCTGTGAAGAAAACGTTAGCCCGCGCACAGAGCCCATGCTATAACCGCTACGAATCACCATGATTGCTGCCGCTTTAATACTCGGGGCACCCTTTTCCCAGGAGATCGCATCAGACTTCGGTTATGCACTCCAAAGCGCCGAGAACCCGCGGCAAAGGCTGAAGACAAACGTTCTAATCACCCGGACACCAAGGCCTTAGAGACACATGCCACACACCCTGTTGCTCATCGACGATAACGCCATCCAGGCCGCGACCCGTCAGACCATTCTCAAGCGAGCTGGCTACTTCGTTATTGCTGTCCTCAGCCCTGAGCGTGCCCTCGAGCAGTTTCGCAATAACGATTACCCCGACACCATCGAGCTCGTCATCACCGACCACATCATGCCTGGCATGAACGGCGCCGAGTTCGTCACTCGCCTGCGCGAGTTCGCCCCCGAAATTCCCGTGCTCGTCATCAGTGGCCTCGCCGAAGCAGAAGACGAGTACTCCGCCCTGGGCGTTGACTTCCGCATGAAACCCCTCATGCCTCAGAACCTTATCGCCACAGTGCAGACGCTGATCGACTCCCGCACCGCCGTATCCCGTTCCTCGGCACACATCTAAACCAACGAACCCAGCCGGACTCCCCCCTGTGACCCCAGTCACGGGCATTCCTTTCCTCCGACACTATTCTGTCTCTGGACGTGCTCGTTCGTTCCTGCACCTGCTACGCGCGCTCCAGTTCTGAGAGAATAGTTATCGAAGGAAGTGCAAATTCATGCCTCATCCCATGCCATTTTTTGGCAGCGTCTCCCTCCTCCTTGCACTCGCGTTATCGGTGTATACGCTGTTTGCCGGTACGCTTTCCCTCTGGGCCATCGCCAATGGCCGAGCCCTGGCCGTCGCGCCGGAACGAATCCGTGAGACCGCCCGCCGCGCCGGCATCGCCAGCTTCATCGCCGTCACCGCCGCCGCCTTCGCCTTGGTCTGGTCCTTCTTCACCAACGACTTCTCCGTCGACTACGTCCTCCACCACAGCAGCATCGCTCTTCCCGGCTTCTACAAGTTCTCCTCGATATGGGCTGGGCAGGAGGGCTCACTGTTGCTCTGGGCATGGCTGCTCGCCGCCTACGGCTTCGTCCTTCGGCTCCGCCACAAGTCCGACATCACCCTCCACGCCTACGCCTCCACCATCCTCGCCGGCGTGCAGATCTTCTTCCTTCTGCTGGTCACCGTCGTCGCTTCACCCTTTGCCATCGTTCCCGGCGGCGTGGGCCCGGCAGACGGCTTCGGCCTCAACCCGCTGCTGCAATACGCGGAGATGGTCATCCACCCGCCGATGCTCTATCTCGGCTACGTAGGCTTCGCGGTTCCCTTCGCTTTTGCGCTCGGCGCGCTGATGATGCGCTACCCTGGCGAGAAGTGGATCGCCATCACCCGCCGCTGGACCATGGTCGCGTGGCTCTTTCTCACCTGCGGCATCATCCTCGGCATGCACTGGGCATACGCGGTACTCGGCTGGGGCGGCTACTGGGGTTGGGATCCGGTTGAGAACGCATCGCTCATGCCCTGGCTTACCGGCACTGCCTTCCTGCACTCGGTCATGATGCAGGAGAAGCGCGGCATGATGAAGGGCTGGAACGTCTGGCTCATCTTCACTACCTTCATCCTCACCATTCTCGGAACCCTGCTCACCCGCTCCGGCCTGGTCAGTTCCGTGCACGCCTTCGCGGAAAGCGACATCGGTAACTGGTTCGTCGGGTTCCTTGTTCTCGTCCTCGCCGTCTGTCTCTTCACGTATCTCTACAACCGCGATCACCTGAAGAACGAAAACCACCTCGAGTCGCTGGTCTCGCGCGAGAGCTCGTTCCTCTTCAACAACCTTGTGCTGCTGGCCGCCTGCTTCACGGTTCTCTGGGGAACGCTCTTCCCCGTCCTCTCCGAATTCGTGCAAGGGTCGAAGGTCACGATGGGCGCGCCCTTCTATAACCGCGTCGCCGTGCCCATCGGCATATTCCTGCTCTTCCTCACCGGAGTAGGCCCGCTGCTCGCCTGGCGCTCAACCTCGCTGCGAGCCATCCGCCGTAACTTCGTGCTTCCCTGCATCGCGATCATCGTCACCACGCTCGTGCTGATCATCGCGGGTGTCCGCCCGTGGTCCGCGGACACGCAAGCCGCCGGTGATGTTGGTTCCAGCATCTACGCGTTGGTCTGCATCGCTCTCGGCGTCGGGGTCATTACCGCCATCGCGGCGGAGTTCCTTCGCGGCGCCAACGTCGTCCACACCCAGACCGGCAAGAACCTGTTCGAGTCCACCATCCTTCTTACCCGTCGCAACACCCGGCGCTACGGCGGCTACCTGATTCACTTCGGCGTGGTCATCATGTTCATCGGCCTGGCCGGCTCCGCGTTCAACCAGTCCAAAGAAGCCGAGATGAGCTTTGGCGACTCCATGAACGTGGGCGGCTACAAGGTCGTCTGCCAGAGCTACTCCGAAGACTCAAACGCGAACTACGACTCACAGTTTGCCCTGCTCGACGTCTATCACAATGGCAAGTTGATCACTCGCCTCGCGCCGGAGCGTCGCGTCTACTTCGTCAACACGGACCATGCCCAACCCTCGACCGTCGTTGCTATCCATTCGTCCCTTGAGAACGATCTCTACGTCGTCTTCGAAGGCACCAACCCTGACAACCAGAAGCCCATCATCAAGTTCTTCATCAACCCGCTGGTCAACTGGATCTGGGTAGGCGTGGTCATCGTGATCTTCGGCACATTCATTGCGTTGGTTCCACCCTTGAAGCCCGCGACCCGCCGCGTGGAAGTCCCTGCACCAATAGTTCCAGATGCGGCTCTCGGCGGCAGCCTCGCCCGCGGCCCCCTTCCCCTGAGCGCCCCGGAAAATCCCCATGTATAAGCGCGTACTTCAGCTCGTCCTCATCGTCTTCGTCGCCTTCACCATGCTCGGCGCCAGCTCGCCCTCCGCGCGCTTCGGCCGCCTCGGCCACGACCTCATGTGCACCTGCGGCTGCAGCCAGATCCTGCTCGAGTGCAACCACGTCGGCTGCCCCAACTCCACCGGCGAAATCGCCGACCTCCACGCCCAACTCGACGCCGGCGGCACCGACGCGCAGGTCTTCAAGTTCTTCACGGTCAAGTACGGCCCCATCGCCCTCGCCGAACCCGTGCGCGGCGGCTTCGACACCGTAGCCTGGATCGGCCCCTTCGCCTTCCTGCTGCTCGGCATCATCCTGATCCTGCTTCTGCTGCGCCTTTGGAAAGCCCGCCACGCCCGCCTCGCCCCCGCCGTAGAGCCTGCCACCCCGGACGCCGACGCCCTCCGCGACCGCATTCGCAACGAGACCGAATACGGCGAGTAACTTTTTCCCCTACACTCTATCCTCTATCCTCTACACTCTGCTGTATGACTCGGCTCGAACTACTCACGATCGTTGTAGGCCGCGCGCGCGGCAACGGCTTCGAGTTTCGCCGCTGGTACACCAGCCGCCTGGGCATCCCCTGGATCAGCGCCGAGGCTTCCTTAAAACTTCTGGACCAACAGCGCCGCTACTACGCGCTCCTCTTCTCCCACGAGTTCGCCAACGCCTTCTGGAAAGCCGGCGAAGAGATCACCTTCAGCGTTCCCTCCCAGAGTTTCCAGCGCCCCATGCCCGATGGCAGCATCAAGACCGTCCAGCGCCAGGGCTTCATGCGCCGTTCCGCCCGCCGCGACGCCTGGAAGTATCACCTGCGCGAGATGGCCCTGGCCGAAGAGCCGCTTCGCTACCTGCGCAAATATCTCAACGTGGAAGAGGATCTAACCGAGGACCTCGCAGCCGCCACCGCCGACGAAGTCCCGACCTCCTCCAAACCGCGCCGCACCAAGGGGACCAAACCAACCACCCCAGCAAAGCACAGCCGCACCAAGCCGCTCCCACGCCCACTGCCCACCGGCGTCCCCGCCTTCCTTACTCGCCCCTTCAAATAACCTCGCAGCGCCAACTCAGCCGCCCGCGGTCATCTCCTTCAGCGCCTTCTCCGCAGCCTTCCGCGTCTTCGGCACCGGATCCAGTGTGAGGCACTTCTTGTAGTGCGTCATCGCCTCATCCAGCTTCCCCAGCCGCCGAGCCGCCTCAGCCAGCGCCAGATGAGCCTCCGCATCATCGTCAGCCAGCGACACTGCATCGGTCGCGCGCTCGTACATCCCCTTGAAGTTCCCATCGTCGTGATAAAACGCCGCGATCTTCAGGTCTTCTGCCTCGCGCTGGTCCGTCGTCTGATGAAAATCAATCCCCTTCTTCGCGCGCGCCGCTCGCCGAGCCTCTGCAGCCTTCGCTGCAGGATCCGTATCCGCATCATCCCCTAACGGCCCCGCTGTCGGATCGCGCTCAGGGGGCCCACTGCTGCTGGAACCCCCACCAGAGCTGCTCGAGCTGTTTCCCGAACTCCCCGAATCCTTCAGCGGCCCGCCCGACGAGTCTTCTCCCGGAAACGGAAACTTCGATGCCGCCCCACCACCAGGCGCACCCGCAGCCGAACCTCCCGCCGCCCCCGAACTCCCTGCCCCACCCCGCTGCCCGGCCGGAGCCGTCTGCCCATTCGCCGGTGGCGCCGAGCCATCGCCTGGAAACGGGAAACTCTTCGCCGGGTTCGCATCCCCCGCAGCCGGAGTCTGCCCCGGCGTCTGTACCTGCCCATTCGCAGGCGTCGTCGACGTTCCATCCGGCGTCTTCTTTTCCGCGGGGTCCTGGCAGTTCGGCCAGAACACCGTCTTCCCGGTAATCTCATCTGTAAATGTGCAGCCACCTTGTTGCTGCGCACGCACCACCTGCGCCGCCAGCATCACCCCGACGCCGGCGCTCACCAACACCAATTTCCTCAACCCGCTCATCCACTCCATATCTCTATTAGACGACACCTAGCCCCGCTGTGGTAGCCCCTTTCTCTACGCTCTGCCCTCTACTCTCTATCCTCTGTCCTTCTTGCTATACTCCACCCCATGCCGAGTCGTTCCGCCACCGCTCCCCGCCTGCTCATCCGCTCCTCCTCCATCCATGCCGCCGGCTGCTACACCCTCGACCCCATCCCGCGCGGCCGCCGTGTACTCGAGTACGGCGGCGCCCGCATCTCCAAGGAGGTCGCCGACGAGCGCTACGCCGACCGCCCCGTCACCTACCTCTTCGGCTTCGGCGACAAGGGCGACGTGATCGACGGCTTCGGCACCGCCATGTTCCTCAACCACTCCTGCGCCCCCAACTGCCGCACCGAAGAGTCGGGCGGCCGCGTCTTCATCCGCGCCATCCGCGATATCGCCGCCAACGAGGAGCTGGTCTATGAATACAACCTCTACGACTCCGACGACGACAACGCCGACTGCTACTGCGGCGCCCCCCACTGCCGCGGCACCATGTTCTCCGAAGACGAAGTCAGACGCCAGGCACGCAGAAAAGCTCGCAAGCAAGCCAGTCTCACAAAGTCAAAATCATGATTGATACGGTCTACACGGTGTCCGAAACTGAGTTCTCTCAAGCAAACGTAATCTGGTGCGGAGGCGCCGCAAGGAAGGTGCCCGGCTACGTGCCACTTCAATTGACCTACGCTCTCTTTGGCGCGTGCATAGGATGGAGTTTGCATTACCTGCCAGCTTGGCTCTGGATCGCTCTGATCCTTTCTATGGTGGCTGTACAGTGGATTGTTCGATGGCGAAGAAAATTTCTGAAGAAGCGCCAATTTGTCCACATGTCTGGACGCATGGCAGAGGTACATGTCCAGATCGACGATTCGGGCTATCGAGATGAGAAGCCCGGTTGCTGCAGTGGTTGGAACGCATGGTCCGGTTACACCGGATGGAAAGAGGGTTCACTCGTCTTCGTTCTCGGAAGAAATCTATCCTTCACACCCGTTCCGAAAGCGTCGCTGTCTCAGGAACAACAAACTCAGCTTCGCTATCTCCTCGAATCCAAAATTGGCCCCGCAGGAATAACGCGCTAGAGCTTCCTCTGCCAAAAAAACAAACGACCCAACCCGAGTCTCCTCGCGTTGGGTCGTTCGCTTACGTCAAGACCTCCTGCTACCGCAACCAGCCTAGCGGTAGTAGCAGTGACGGTGGCCGTGGCGGTAATAGCAGTGACGGTGATGATAATGATGGTGCGGATGTCCGACCGCGACGACAACCTGCCCGCTCGCTGCGGGAATCAGCGGCGACACGAGACAGATTAGACCAAAAATTCCAAGCGCGACCTTCTTCATACTCATGGCAGGATACCTTGCTTTCTTGCTACCTTTTGTGCAGCCTGGATCATAACGATCCGGCCGCATCAAATCAAACCCAATCAACCAACCTAAGTTGCGTGTCACTGGGTCGATACCACGTGATTTCAGAAGGACAGCTGCCGGTTAGTTGCAATGCCGATGATGATGGCTGTACCAGCAGTGATGATGGTGATGGTGGTATTGGGCGTTCGCCGCAGGTGCCAGCGGAGCGAGGAACATGAAAGCAAGAACTCCAAGCGCGAGCTTCTTCATGAGATCAGACCTCTTCTTTCCCTGAGTTTTTGTGACTGAAACAACGTCCCTGATTCAACAAGCAACCCAATTCAAGTCGCCTTGAATTGGGTCAGAGTTACACGGCCTTCCTTTGGCCGATCACCACTAGTTGCAATGACGGTGATGATGGCTGTACCAGCAATGATGGTGGTGATGGTAGTGGTCGTGTCCAACAGCAACGACAACCTGGGCGCTCGCTGCAGGTACCAGCGGAGCAAGGAACATCAGAGCGAGAAATCCAAGACCAATCTTCTTCATACCTACTCGGATGCCCAACCCCTGCTCTAGGTTGTGGCGCTGTCTTATCGAATTAAGATTGCATGTGCAAGACAGAACACAATTTAAAAATCCGCAAGGCAACCTCCCGAACGTTGCCATCAAAGAGCCCAGCCACCGCTCCACACCCTCGGGCGCTACAATCAACTTCGTCAACCTAACTCGCCGATGGCCTACCAAGTCCTAGCCCGCAAGTATCGCCCCCAGCTCTTCTCCGACGTCATCGGACAGGACCACGTCACCCGCACTCTGCTTAACGCGCTCGCGCAAAATCGTATCGCCCACGGCTACATCTTCTCCGGCCACCGCGGCATCGGCAAGACCACCATCGCGCGCATCCTCGCCGCTGCGCTCAACTGCAGCACCCCCGTCGGCTCGCCCGAGCGCCCCACTGAAGAGCCCTGCCGCATCTGCGTCAACTGCCGCGAAATCTCTTCAGCCTCCCGCCAGGAGAATTCCACCTTCGAAGAGTCGCACTCCTTCGATGTCGAAGAGATTGACGCCGCCACCAACCGCGGCATCGACGATGCCCGCCTCCTCACCTCGAAGATCCAGACCCGCCCGACCAACAAGAGCAAGTACAAGATCATCATCCTGGACGAGGCGCACCAGATCACCGACGCCGCCTGGAATGCCTTGCTCAAGACTCTCGAAGAGCCGCCCGACTGGGCCATCTTCATGTTCGCCACCACGCAGCCCGAAGACATTCCCCAGACCATCCGCTCGCGCTGCCAGCACTTCAGCTTTCACGCCGTAAAGCTCGACGACATCGTCGGCCAGCTCCGCTCCATCGCCACCAAGGAAGAGCTCGACGTAGATGACGCAACACTCACACTGCTCGCCGAGGCCGGCGACGGCTCCATGCGCGATGCCCTCTCCATCATGGATCAGGCCATCGCCTCCGCACCGATTGTCGACGGTCGCCCGCATCTCGAAATTACCCAGGTCCGCGAGCTCATGGGCTCCGTCTCGAACGTCGTCTACGAGCAGATTCTTCAGGCCGTCCAGGCCAACAACTCCGCCGACGTCCTCTCTGTAGTCGGCCGCCTGCTCGACGCCGGCAACGGTGCCCCCCAACTCGCCCGCCAGTTCGTCCGCTACCTGCGCAACACCATCGTCGCCAAGGTCACAGATCTCGCGCCGGACGCAGACGCCTCCGGCATCGCCGCCGACCTCCTGCAGATCTCACCCGAAGAGCGTAACCGCGCAGCGCGCTCCGCTGCCCTCTTCACCGAAGAAGACCTCTCGCGCTTCCTCGCCATCATGCTCCGCACCTTCGACGAACTGGGCTACCGCCAGGAGCAACGCTTCCACTTGGAGCTCGGTCTGCTCAAGCTGGTCCACGTGCAGCGCCTCATCCCCATCGAAGACCTCCTAAGCCAGATGGGCGCCAAGTCCACCCCAACCAAACCGCTGGGTGCCCCATCTTCGACGACAGCTTCATCGTCGGCTAAGGTGGGATCGCCGGCCGCAGCGGCCACCTCTCGACCCGCGCCACCACCCTCCCCCTTCGAGACCGACCGCTCGCGCAAGGTCCCCACCGCCACCTCGACCTCGGTAGTATCGGAGATGACTTCTTCCCCCGCCGGTTCTGCTGCGTCCCAACCCGCGATTGGCTCTCCTCTCCCAGGTACATCCTCTTCACGGCCCTCCGGAGTAGAAGGGGGCTTTAGCCCCCTGTCAAAGTCATCCCAGGATCCGGGCTTTAGCCCCGGCGCTCCCGCTTCGACCTCGGGCTCCATGGCTCTCGCCCCTTCACCGGTCACGGAACCCCAGGGTGGTCCCCAACTCGTTCCTGCCATCAACACGCCCGATGAAAATCTCTCAGTCGACCTCGACCCCCTCCATACCGCGCTCGTCTCCGCCCTCGCTGCCATCAAGGGTCAGCAGTCGGCCTCCGAGCAGATCGAGGAATCGACCCTCAAGCTCAGCGGCAACACCCTCGAGATCCACACAACCCTCTCCAAAACAATGCTGCCCGTAGTCCTCAACGGCGACGCCGAGCGGACGATGAAGGCCGTACTCCGCGAGCAGCCCGGAGCTCTCACCCTCAAGCTGATACCCGGAGTTCCGACTGCTGCTGCGCCGAAGAAGGTCCGCCCGGCGGCGAGCGGGTCGGTGGCGGAGATGGCCGAGAAGCATCCGATGGTGCAGGAGGCTCGGCGGCTGTTTTCGGCGGAGATTAGTAATGTGATCGACCTACGGGAAAAAGAGTGACGCGAAACCCAGGTCAAGGCGTCGATTTGAGACCCGAAACCGAGCTCAAACGACCTGAAATGCAACGGAGATTCTATGGCTTTTGACATGAACAAGATGCAGGAAATGCTGGTGCAGGCACAGGAAATGCAGCAAGCAATGGACTTACGCCTGTCCGAAACGATCGTTGAAGCGGACGCCGGCGGCGGTGCCGTAAAAGCCCGGATGAACGGCAAGAAAGAGTTGCTAAGTGTAACCATTGCACCATCTGCAGCTGCCGCAGCGGCCGGCGACATCACCCTGCTCGAAGACCTCATTGTGGCGGCTGTAAACAGCGCTGGACGCAAGGCGGATGAGGCCAGCAAGTCCAATGCTGTCAGCATGTTAGGAGGCCTCGGCCTCCCCGGATTTTAGCCTATGGCGACGCGTTTTGCGGAGCCTATGGAACGGCTGATTGAGGAGCTGCGGAAGCTTCCCGGGGTGGGGACTAAGTCGGCGCAACGCTTTGCATTTCATATACTTAGGGCTTCTCAGACGGATGCGACTGCCCTCTCAGCCGCGATCCTGCGCCTGCGCGAGCAACTGCGCTTATGCTCTAACTGCAACAATATCACGGACATAGACCCTTGCCACTACTGTTCGAATCCGGTCCGAAACGTGCATGTTTTGTGCATCGTGGAAGAGCCAACCAACATTCATGCCATCGAGAAAACCCGCAGCTTCAATGGTTTGTACCATGTGTTGCACGGAACGCTTTCGCCAGTGAATGGTATTGGCCCGGAAGGATTGAGGTTAGCCAACCTTTGGCCCCGTCTGGAGGGGGCGGAAGAGGTGATTCTGGCGACTTCCCCCACGGTGGAGGGTGAAGCGACCGCGCGGTACCTTGCCGAAGAGATCCATCGCAGAAGCAACTCCTTGCGAATCAGCAGGATCGCGACAGGAGTTCCAGCAGGAAGTGATATCGAATATGCAGACGAGGTAACCATGACCCGCGCCCTGGAAGGCCGCCGGGACATGTAATTCATGCGCGACTGAGGTGGGTTTCGGGTCTCAAATCGACTGCTTGAGCTGGGTTCTGCGACGCATTTTCGCAGGTCTTCGATCTATCCCCTACATAGATAGTGAGAGCGCGCACCCGTCCGGTTATCGGGTCGGAACCGGGATGCGGAGGTCCCCGCCGGTCATCTGTTTAGGAAGCTCGAGGTTGAGCAGGCTGAGGATGGTGGGGGAGATGTCGCGAAGGGAGCCTCCCTCGTTGACGCCGACCTTATTGCCCTGGTCGGTGACGAGGATAAAGGGGACGGGGTTGGTGGTGTGGGCTGTGTGGGGGCCACCGCTAATCGGGTCGATGAGGAGCTCGGCGTTGCCGTGGTCGGCGGTGATGATCCAGTTGGCGTTGTGTTGCTGTACCGCTCGGTAGATTCGGCCTAGCTGGGCGTCGACGGTTTCGACGGCGCGGACGGTGGGTTCGATCTTGCCGGAGTGGCCTACCATGTCGGCGTTGGCGAAGTTCACGATGATGACGTCGAAGGCGGTGTCGGTGATGGAGCGGATAACTACGTCGGCGATGCCCTCGGCGGACATCTCAGGGGCGAGGTCGTAGGTGGCTACTTTTTTGGATTGGATTAGCTCGCGTTCTTCGCCGGGGAACGGCTTCTCGATGCCGCCGTTGAAGAAGTAGGTGACGTGGGCGTACTTCTCGGTCTCGGCTACACGGAGGTTGCGGAGGTCGGCCACCGCCATTACGTTGGCGAGGAGATTGTCCATGCTCTCGGGCGGGATGACCATGGGAAGGGTGAACTTGGGGTCGTACTGGGTCATCATGACGTAGTGAAGATCGGCGGGGACGGTGTGGAGGGGGATCTCGCCGTTTAGCTCTGCGGCCTTGGGGAGGTTGATGCCGGCGTCTGGCGTTAGGCCGCTGTTGCGGGTGAGGACGCGCGTGATCTGGCGGACGCGGTCGGCGCGGTAGTTGAAGCAGATGACGGCGTCGCCTTCGGAGATCAGGCCGATGGGATTGTTGTTGGCGTCGACGCAGACGAAGGGTTCGACGAACTCGTCCGTGATGGCGTTGTTGTAGCTCTCGAGGATGCGGGCGTGGGGGTTCTGATGCTTCCCTGCTTCGGGGTCGCCGGTGACCATGGCGCGGAAGGCTTTGTGTTCCTTCTCCCAGCGGTAGTCGCGGTCCATGGCGAAGTAGCGGCCGGAGACAGAGGCTAGTTGGCCTACTCCGTACTCGGTGAATTTTTGTTGGAGTTCTTCGATGTAGCCGGCTCCGCTGGTGGGCATGGTGTCGCGGCCGTCGAGGAAGGCATGGACGTAGACGCGCTCGACATTGTGCATAGCGGCGAGGCGAAGGAGTGCGTAGAGGTGGCGCTGCTGGGAGTGGACGCCGCCATCGGATACGAGGCCGATGAGGTGGAGGGCCTTGTTGCTGTTGGCTACGTGGATGGCCTTGAGGAGGGTGGGGTCGGTGAAGAATTCGCCGGTGTCGATGGCGTGGTCGATGCGGGTGATGTCCATGCGGACGATGCGGCCGGCGCCGAGGTTGAGGTGGCCGACTTCGCTGTTGCCCATCTGGCCGTCGGGGAGGCCGACGAAGTGGTTGCTGGCCTGGATGAGGGTGTTGGGGTACTCGCGGAGGAGACGGTCGTAGGTGGGCTTGCGGGCGAGGGCGATGGCGTTGCCGTGGGTTTCGGCGCGGTAGCCCCAGCCGTCGAGGATGGTGAGGATGACCGGTGGTGTGGTTCTCATGTGTGTAGTTTACTTGCTTGGATGTGGAGAGGATGTGAACGGGCGCACAGGTGGCGAGGCAGATGGGTGCCGCGAAGTTGCCGATAACGTGACTTCTCGGGGAACGTTGTTTCAAAAGAAAAAGCCCGCCCTGATAGAGCGGGCTTTCAAACATGGCAACGAACTACTGCTTCAGCGCAGACTCGATCGCCGAGATGACCTCTGGCGAATCCGGCGTCACGGCCGGCTCAAAACGAGCGATCGGCTGTCCGTTGCGCGCGATGAGGAACTTGGTGAAGTTCCACTTAATCTGGCCGCTAACATTGGGGGCGGCCGTGAGGTATTGGTAGAGCGGTGTCTGATCGTCGCCCTTTACCGAGACCTTCGCCATCATCGGAAACTTGACGTGGAACTTGGAGCTGCAGAACTCTTTGATGGTTGCATTGGTGCCCGACTCCTGGTTGGCGAAGTTGTTGGCTGGGACGCCGACGATCACCAGGCCCTTGTCCTTGTACTTCTCGTAGACGGCCTCGAGGGCAGTGTACTGCGGCGTGAATCCGCACGCGCTGGCAACATTGACCACCAGCAGCACCTTGCCCTTGTAGGCACCGAGCGTGGTGGGATCGCCATCGATGGTGCTGAGTTTGAACTTGTAGATAGGCGCGCCGGCGTCGGCCACGGCCACGCCGCTGAGGATCAACAACATGAGGATCAGGTAGATCTTTCGCATAGGCGACTCCAGAAAATCGTACTGTGCCCAGTGTAACCGTGCGGCTGATTTGAGGGGAGCGGCGCTGCTGCTGTTGGCGCCGAGTGCGGCCATGATTTATATCGGTCCCGAACTTGCCGAAAACCCGACTTCGCGGGAGCTTCAACTCAGAACGAACGCTACTGATCCACGCGAGCCTAAAAACCGGAGTTGGAGCGGGCGACTTGCTTCCAGTCATGGAGGATTCACGCACGGAGGTCAATTGCGGCCGCGGAAACTCTTGATCAACATAATTAGTAGTCCGGGAACGGCGTACAGAACAGCGTTGATCATGCAGAACATAACCCAGGCGATGATTGCTGTCGAACGGGAAGCATGATCAAGTGCCATTGAGGCGATGCACACGGGGCACAGCGCGACGTAGAGACTTCCTGCTCCCGTATTGCTGAAGCTGTAGTAGCCAAGCATCGCCAAGGGTAAAACAAAGCCTATACCCGCACACACAAGAACTATCCGCCAGGCAGTGTTCATGTCATTCACTCTAGTTGAACGGCTCCTCACTCAACCAGATTTCATCTGGGTACATTGGTGCGCCTCGAAAAACGGCGTTTCCGGCAACAACAGCTCGAAGTTGGACAGCTTGCCGCTCCAAATCGGAAAGTTGCGTCGTATCCACGCTGTTCCTCAAATGATCTAAAATCGACCCCACCCCTCTGGAAGGTCACTATGAGCCGAGTCCTCATCATCGACAGTCAAAACCCGATCAGCCGGGAAATTGGAGAACTTCTGGCCGCCGGCGGCTTGCCCGTCGAGTACGCCGCCGGCCACATCGACGCGGTTCATCGGCTGCGCTGCCGGGCGTTTGGTCTCATCGTCACCAGTGCCGAGGGCGTAATCGAAGAAGCCCTCGCGCTGCTGGAGGAAATGAGACTGATACGGCCCACTCTCAAGTGCATCGTGCTCGCCCCGTACAGCACGCCGACCGACATCATCGCAGCTCTGCGTGCGCGTGTCTTCGGATGCTTCACCCCTCCCTTTGACGCGGACGGAATCGCCGGCGTGGTGCGCGATGCAGCCATGAGCGACGATTCGAACGAAGACATCGAAGTCGTCTCTGCACGCCCGGGCTGGATTGCCGTGCGAGTCAACTGCCGCCTCGCCACAGCCGACCGTCTCATGTCGTTTGCACGGGAGTTTGCCGCGCAGCTGCCCGAAACCGCGCGTCAAGAGATCATGTTCGCGCTTCGCGAGATCCTGATCAACGCGATGGAGCACGGCGCCAAATTCAATCCCGATCAGGTGGTCGAGGTGAACGCCATCCGTACCGCCCGCACCATGACGTTTCGGGTCCGCGACCCGGGCGCAGGATTTCGCAAGGAAGACATCAGCCATGCAGCGCATGCCAATCCTGCAGACGACCCCACGGCCCACATTGCCCTGCGTGCCCAGCAAGGCATGCGCGCCGGAGGTTATGGCATGCTGCTTGCCGCCGGCACGGTCGACGAACTCATCTACAACGAAACCGGAAACGAAGTCATCCTCATCAAGTATTTAGATTAGTTCGCACCAAGGCCATCATCGTGACTGACTCGGCGATTTGCATCCACTGAGAGGCGAGCGGCTTAGTGAGAAGCTGGTTTGGCGGTACTACGCCAGACTCTTTGGATCGCCAAACCTCTTTAAGCTGCGAGCTTTGAGGCGCGCCACCTCTTCTTCGCGGCTCTTCGGAGCAGAGTTCGTCTCAAGGGTGTTCAGAAGGTTTGCCGAGATGCCGGCAATCGCATGGACCGCGGACAGGAACGCTTGTTCGTTCGCCTTGGACGGCTTATTGAAGCCGCTGATTTTTCTAACGAACTGAAGCGACGCAGCTCGAATTTCATCGGGTGTTACAGGTGGATCGAAGTTGAACAGCATCTTAATGTTCCGACACATTCTCTTGAATCCTCCATGCCAAGCTCGGATTAGGGTAACGCCGGTTGCTGCGCAACTCAACGGCAACGGTAGATGCAACGGCAAAGCAAAGGCAACAGCAGTCCGGGCTTTAGGCTGTCGCGGGGAGGGAGGTGGGTTGGGACTGCGGTTTGCGGCGGAGGACGGCGGCGGAGATCAGGGTGATGAGAAGGTCGACCGGGAAGGGTTCGATGAAGGTGTAGAGGGCGTTGATGAGGGGGTTCTGGTAGGCGATCTGGGATTGGCGGATGGCGGCTACCTTGGCCTGGATGGCTTCGGGGGTGCCGGGTGAGGACTGGGCGTGCTGGATCTGGGCGGCGAAGTAGCTGTCCATGAAGTGAGGGAGGAAGTTGAAGTAGACGATCTCCCAGGCCAGGACGTAGATGGCGCAGGAGACGAGGGTGATGCCGAGGCCGATGGTGAAGGCGCGGCCGAAGGTGATGGCGCCGCCGGCGATGTTGTCGCGGTAGGAGCGGATGCCGAAGAAGATGAGCAGCGCGGCGAGGACGATGGTGGCGTAGCCGATGAGCAGGGCTTTGCTGCCGTGGTCGGTGCGGAGGACGGGGATGGTGGCGGCCATGAGTACGGCGGCGATGACGCCGGAGATGAGGCCGAAGGTGAGGATGGTCTTCTTCATGGTTGGCTCCTTGTTTCTATTCGGAAGATGAACTGGAGACACTGTGCGCGGTGCGGGCGGGTTTTGTCGTCATGCTTTCGGGTGATTTTAGCGTGGGGAGCGGGAAATCATGCTTTGGGGTGGCGAGGTTCTACGCGGTTTCGGGGTTGCTACGGCGTCTTGCGGAAAATGCGGCTGAGATGATGAGCAGCAGAACCACGAGCCAGAGACCTTTATCCAATCCTGCGTCAGCGCCCCAGAGGGTATCCAGGTTAAATCCTTCTCCGTAGATATGGACGTCGGTATAAACGTGGGCGGTGAGCAGAAGGGTCGCCGCGATGGCGGTAGCGCGGAGGGACCAGATGGCCAGGAGTAGACACGGGCTGAGAAGCGTCCAGGCAAAGGTGTGTGGCCAGCACGTGACGCCGGGACAGAATCCCATGAAGGCTGTGCCGAGGCAGGAGACGTAAAGGCTAATAGGGACGGCGAAAGCAAACGCGGCCCATTGAGGCGGCATAGAGCGTCCGGTACCGGTTGTCATCATGGCAGCCAGTGTACCCGCAGACGTGGCGGGCTTTTAGGGGAGGATGCCGAGTTGTTTGCCTAGCTGGACGGCCTGGGTGCGGCGGCGGGCGCCTAGTTTGTCGAAGGCGCGGCTGCAGTGGGTTTTGACGGTGTTCTCGGAGACGAAGAGGCGGTCGGCGATCTCGCGGTTGCTTAGGCCCTGCGCGATGAGGGAGAGGATTTCCAGCTCGCGAGGGGTGATGCCGAGGGCGTCGAGCTGGGGCTGGTTGAGGGTGAAGGGGGCGGTGGGATCGGGCGGAACGGTGGGCTCGGCGGGGACGAGGACTTCGCGGAGGATGATTTTTTCGCGGGGTTTGGTGAGCTTGATGCCGAGCCAGATTCCGAATGCCGCGAAGAGGATGGCGACCAGGGCGGCGTAGATTTCGAAGGAGTGCTGGATGACGAGGAACTGGTACTCGGAGTAGCGGAGGATGGTGATGAGGACGCCGCCGATGAGTCCGAGGAGGAGCACGTGGCTGAGGGCGCGGCGGTTCATATGGATGGGGAGATTTTAGCGCGCGGGGCGGAGGGCACTCGGTGGTTTCAGGCAGTTGGACGCGAGTTAGTTGTTGCCGGATAAGGGGTGCTGGTTGTCGTAGAGCTTCTTGGCGGCTTCGATTTCGTCCTTGTGGCGGTTGTAGACCGCAAGACCGATGTCCTGACCCTTCTGCCGCATGATGCCCTGCGCATCGTGAATGAGGAGAGGCTGAATGGCCAACAGGTTCTTGCCGGCTGGCGACCGGTAGAAGTCGAGGACCTTCTGCATATCTTCCTGCGAGAAATAACGTTGGTAGAGCGGCACGTAGGCGGAGATGATATCGAGCTTGGCGAACTCGGCGCGCATGTCGTCCCACATGGACGCGGGATAGTAGGGCGCGGCGGTGAGTTGCATGGCGTGCACCATCTTGTCCATGAGCTGGCGGGTAATGGGGAGAGCGCCGCTAAGCTGCATATACTCGCGGATCTGGTCCTCGGTGGCGGGATGGGCCGGGGGTGCGATCTGGGTTTCGGCTAGAGGGGTGGTGCCGGGAGCCAGCGGGACCTTCGTTTCCTGGGCGGTCATTGCGACTGCCAGAAAGATCACACAAGTGCTTGCCAGCAGTCGAACGATACGCATGAATTTCTCCTTAGACGGCGCGGTTGATGGAGGCGCGGCCGAGGTAGCGGGCGGTTTGGCCTAGCTCTTCTTCGATGCGGAGGAGCTGGTTGTACTTGGCGATGCGGTCGGTGCGGGAGGCGGAGCCGGTCTTGATCTGGCCGGCGTTGGTGGCTACCGCGAGGTCCGCGATGAAGGTGTCTTCGGTCTCGCCGGAGCGGTGCGAGATGATCGCGGTGTAACCGCTGCGACGGGCTAGCTCGATGGCGTCGAGGGTCTCGGAGATGGTGCCGATCTGGTTGAGCTTGATGAGGATGGAGTTGGCAATTCCCTTCTCGATGCCGCGCTCGAGGATGGCGGTGTTGGTGACGAAGAGGTCGTCGCCTACTAGCTGGAGCTTGTCGCCTAGTTTGTCGGTGAGGATCTTCCAGCCGTCCCAGTCGTTTTCGTCGAGGCCGTCTTCGAGCGAGATGATGGGGTATTGGCGAGCCCAGTCTGCCCAGAAGTCGGTCATCTGGTCGGAGGTTTTTTCGGACTTGTCGGATTTTTTGAAGACGTACTTGCTGGTCTGCTTGTTGAAGAATTCGCTGGCTGCGGGGTCGAGGGCGATGGCGATGTCTTCGCCGGGTTTATAGCCGGCCAGGGTGATGGCTTCGAGGATGACTTCGATGGCTTCTACATTGGATTTGAGCGAGGGGGCGAATCCGCCTTCGTCGCCTACGGCGGTGTTGTAGCCCTTCTTCTTGAGCACGCCTTTGAGGGTATGGAAGACTTCGGCTCCCCAGCGGAGGGCGTCGGCGAAGGTTTCCGCGCCTACGGGCATGACCATGAACTCCTGGAAGTCGACGTTGTTGTCGGCGTGGGCGCCACCGTTGAGGATGTTCATCATGGGGGTGGGGAGGGTGCAGGCGTTGACGCCGCCGAGGTAGCGGTAGAGTGGGAGACCGAGGGCTTCGGCGGAGGCGCGGGCGCAGGCCATGGAGACGGCGAGGATGGCGTTGGCGCCGAGGTTGCCCTTGTTGTCCGTGCCGTCGATGGCGATCATGGTCGCGTCGATGAGCTTTTGGTTGCTGGCGTCCATGCCGGTTAGTTCGGGGGCGATGGCGGACTCGATGTTGTCGACGGCCTTGAGGACGCCCTTGCCGAGGTAGTGGGACTTGTCGTCATCGCGGAGCTCGACGGCTTCGTGCTCGCCGGTGGAGGCGCCGGAGGGAACGGCTGCGCGGCCGCGGATGCCGTCGGAGAGGATGACGTCGGCTTCTACGGTGGGGTTCCCTCGGCTGTCAAGAATTTCACGGGCATGGATGGAGACAATTTCGGTCATTTCTTTCCTCGGTTTTGATTGCTTGGAGCGTTGGGTTGAGCGGGAGATGCGGTGTTGGAGGCGGTCGTTGAGAGCGGGGCGGTTGTCTACGGCTATGGGGTTGCCGGAGGCGCCGGAGATCATGTCGACGATTTCAGTCATTTAGTCGGACTCTTCATGATTCATTACGCTTGCCCACCGGCCTCATTTTAGCAAAGCGCTGGCGTTGGACCTCTACGGCGTTGAGCGATTGCCGCACAGTTTCGGCGAGCATGGTGAGGAGCTCGTCGCCTTCTTCGCGGGTGGCTAAGGGCATGCGGAGGGAGACGCGG